>ERZ808246.80-NODE-80-length-80846-cov-6.190739_pt1 | contig 80846 bp, 64 predicted proteins | sample MGYA00521083_ERZ808246 | MGnify/ENA primary metagenome ERZ808246 (study PRJEB31516, sample SAMN03275577) | gut metagenome | biome: mammalia-associated habitat; material: feces | host: Papio cynocephalus | place: Kenya | collected 2012-07-07 ... | reverse complement strand
GCAACAGGAGTACCGACGGTCCCCTTTCTCTTACACCACAAAAAAGCGCGCCATCGCAGAGCCGCCGCATCTTGCCCAGATGGCCCCGTTTGCCGGCCTAGGACCAGGGATCGGGCTCGAAAAGCGGCTCGCTCACCGGTCGACGGTCCGAGTAAGGGTCGTAGCCGTCGTCGTCCTCGTTCTCGGCGCGGATGAACTCGCTTTTCTCCTCTTCGCTCGCGCGCTTGTCCGCGTCGTCGTCCTTCTTGGCCATTTAACGCTCCCTCACTGCTGGCCGGCGTCCGTGGCCGGCTCCTCGAACTGGCTCGCCTTGACCGCGGACGCGTCGTAGAGGTCCGCGCAAGCGATGTATTTCGCCGGACTGTTGTCGAACTTGGAGAGGTCGACGCCGCCCTTGAAGCGCGTGGGCACGAACGCGAGCGCCGTCACCGAGACGCCGCCCTGCTGCGACCCGTCGACGATGACCGCCCAGCTATACGAGTCGGCCTCGCCGTACGCGCACATGAAGCTGCGTCCCTGGGCCTCGTAGCCGAGCTTGGCCAGGTCGTCCTGCGTCGCCGTTTCCTTGAGGCCCGTGAAGCCGCACGCCTCCATGACCGCCTTCACGCCGGCATCCGTCTGCGCCGCGCCCGACGGGAGCGTGGCGGCCGAGAACTCGTAGCGCACGCCGCCGATGGGCGCGCCCGCCGCGAGCACGTCCTCGGCCGAGCCGCCGGGGTTGTCCACGATCTCGGGCGAGGACGTGAAGTAGAGCGCGTCGCCCTGGGGGCCGGTGTAGATGGCGTGCGCATCGCCGTTGGGCAGTCGCGCGCCAAAGACGAGGGAGTACTTCTCGTCGCCCAGATAGCTCGAGACCTCCTTGGACGTGCAGTCGAAGTAGGCCCCCAGCGACGGAACCGACGTGGGGTACGGCGACGAGACCTTGAGCTCGACCTCGCCGCCCTCCTCGAGCTTCTCGCCCGCCTCGGGGCTGGTCGAGACGACCGTGTTGCGCGCCTCGCTGGACTTGATGAACGTGACCTTCGCGGTGAGGCCCGCCTTCTGGACCGCGGTCTTCGCGGCCTCGAGGGTCTGGCCGACCACACTCGGCACCACGTAGGGCGTGGCCACCTGGATCACGATCTCGTCGGTCGAGGCGAAGGGCGCGCCTTCCTCGGGGCTCACGGCGACCACGGTATCGGGCTCGGCGTCCGAGTTCACGGACTGGATCCGCACGTTCGCGGCGCCGGCGTCGTAGAGCGCCTTCTGCGCGGCGTCCGACTGCAGGCCCACGACCTGCGGAATCGTGCGCGCGACGGCGACGGTGATCGTGGCCGCACCGGTCGTCTGCGCGCGGCGGCCAGGCTCGGGCGTGCAGGAGACGACCGTCCCGATGCCGTCGTCGGCCGGCTGCTGGGTGACCTCGACCTTGAAGCCCTTGGCCTCGAGCTGCTGGGTCGCCGCGTCCTGCGACAGGCCCACGACCATGGGCACGGTCTTGCCGCCCCACAGCTCCTCTTTGTAGGTGTACCAGGCCGCGCCGCCCGCCGCGCCAAGAAGCACGACGACGATGAGGAGCACCGCCCACACGGGCATGCGGCGCCTGCGCGTGCTCTTCACGGGCGAGGCGAGCTGCACGGGCGCCTGGGCGACGGTGAGGTCGTCGAGCGAGGCCGGCGAGCGGTAGGGATCGTCGAGCGCGTCGATGCCGTCGGTCAGGGGTTCCGCGGGGGCGTCGCCGGGAAGCACGGTCGTGGGCGCGGCGGCCGAGACCGTGACGGGCGCCTGGGCGGGATCGAGCTCCGTCGTGGGCAGCGAGCCCAAGAGCGCGGTGCGGGAGCCCGCAGGCGCCTGGGCAGGCGCGGGCATGGGAGCCTGGCCCGCCGCAAGGACGGTCGCGTCCGGGTCGGGGACGGAGGAGGGCGCCGGGCTCGACGGGCGGGCTTGGGCCGAGAAGACCGTGGCGTCCGGGTCGGGCTGGGCGGCGCGGGCCGGGGCGAGCGCCGGCCGCGTTGCGTCGGGCGATTCGGCGGCACCCCCTACGAGCTGCGTTTTTTGCGGGTCGGTATCGTTCATAGCGGCCTCCAGGTCGCTCGGTTTTCTTGACGCCTAATCGTAGCGCACCTATCGCGTTTCCTTGACTCCGCCGCGCAAGAAGCGCGTTCGCTTGATTGGGCGGCGTCGCGCAAGCCTCAAACGAACGCGATTTGTGCGCGAAATCGTCAAACGAACGGGATTCTTGCGCGGGAGCGAGCCCTGGTAGTCAAACGAACGTTATTTTTGCGCGGCGGCCGGCCTCCGCAATCAAGGCAACAGACAAGTTGCGCGGCAACGGGACCCCGGGACCCCGGGACCAAGCGGACGGGAAAGTTGCGCAGCGACAACGCGCGCGAGGCGAGTCGCCGCAACGCCGCCCACCCCCGCAAACAAAAACGGGACGACCGCGCGCCCCAGCCGGAACCCCGGTCGGGGCGCGCGGCCGCCCCTCAGCGGCGTCGCGCAGCCTACGTTACTTGCGGCGGGCAACCAAGTGCTGGTCGTCGCCCGCGTCGACCAGCACGGTATCGCCCTCGTGGAGCTGGCCGTCGATGATGAGGTTCGCCACGTTGTCGACGACCTCGCGCTGGATGAGGCGCTTGAGCGGACGCGCTCCGTAGACCGGGTCGAGCCCGTCGAGCGCGAGCAGCTGCTTGGCCGCGGACGTGAGCTCGAGCTGGATGCGGTCGCGGTCGAGGCGCTCGCGGACGTCCTTGAGCTGGATGTCCACGATCTTCTCGATGTCCTCGAGGCCCAGCGGCTGGAAGACCACCACGTCGTCGATACGGTTGAGGAACTCGGGCTTGAACTGCTCGCGGAGCGCCTCCATGGCCTTCTTGCGGCCCTCCTCCGCATCGCCCGACGCGCCGGCGCCCGCGATGAACTGGCTGCCCACGTTCGAGGTCATGATGATGATCGTGTTCTTGAAGCTCACCACGCGGCCCTGGCCGTCGGTCAGGCGACCGTCGTCGAGGACCTGCAGCAGGATGTTGAACACGTCGGGGTGCGCCTTCTCCATCTCGTCCATGAGGATGACGGAGTAGGGGTGACGGCGCACTGCCTCGGTGAGCTGGCCGCCCTCGTCGTAGCCCACGTATCCCGGGGGCGCGCCGATGAGGCGCTGGACGCTGAACTTCTCCATGTACTCGGACATGTCGATGCGCACGAGCGAGCGCTCGTCGTCGAACAGGCACTCGGCGAGCGCCTTGGCGAGCTCGGTCTTGCCCACGCCGGTGGGGCCGAGGAAGAAGAAACTGCCGATGGGGCGGTCGGGGTCGGAGAGCCCGGCGCGGCTGCGGCGCACGGCGGCGGCCACGGCGCGGACGGCCTCGTCCTGGCCGATGACGCGCTTGTGAAGCTCGGCCTCGAGGTTCTTGAGCTTGTCCATCTCGCCCTGCATCATCTTGGACACGGGCACGCCGGTCCACGCGCTCACGACCTCGGCGATCTCCTCGCTCGTGACCTCCTCCTTGAGAAGCCCGCCCGCCTCCTGCTTGGCGGCCAAGGCCTTCTCGGCGGTGTCGTAGTCGCGCTGCAGCGCGGGGATCGTGGAGTAGCGCAGCTCGGACGCGCGGGCAAGGTCGCCCTCGCGGGTCGCGCGCTCCATCTGCGTCTTCGCGTCCTCGATCTGGGCCTTGAGGTCCTGGACCCGGTCGATCGCGGACTTCTCGTTCTCCCAGTTGGCCTTCATGCCGTCGAGCTTCTCGCGCGTGGTCGCGATCTCGCCGCGGAGGGTCTCGAGGCGTTCCTTGGAGGCCTCGTCCTCCTCCTTCATGAGGGCCTGCTCCTCGATCTGCATCTGCGTGAGCTGGCGGTCGACGGCGTCGATGTCGGACGGCATCGAGTCGAGTTCCATGCGCAGCCGGCTCGCTGCCTCGTCCACGAGGTCGATGGCCTTATCGGGCAGGAAGCGGTCGGAGATGTAGCGGTTGGAGAGGTCCGCCGCCGAGACGAGCGCCGCGTCGGTGATGCGCACGCGGTGGTGCTGCTCGTAGCGGTCCTTCAGGCCGCGCAGGATCGAGATGGTGTCCTCGACCGTGGGCTCCCCGACCATGACGGTCTGGAAACGGCGGGCAAGGGCCTGGTCCTTCTCGATGTACTTGCGGTACTCGTCGAGCGTCGTCGCGCCGATGGCGTGCAGCTCACCGCGGGCCAGGGCCGGCTTCAGGATGTTGCCGGCGTCCATGGAGCCCTCGGTCGCGCCTGCGCCCACGATGGTGTGAAGCTCGTCGATGAAGAGGATGATCCGTCCTTCGGACTTCTCGACCTCCTTGAGCACGGACTTCAGGCGCTCCTCGAACTCGCCGCGGTACTTCGCGCCGGCCACGAGGGCGCTCATGTCGAGCTCGACGATATCCTTGTCGCGCAGGGTCGACGGCACGTCGCCGTTCACGATGCGCTGGGCGAGGCCCTCGACGATGGCGGTCTTGCCCACGCCGGGCTCGCCGATAAGGACGGGGTTGTTCTTCGTGCGGCGGCTCAGCACCTGGATCGTGCGACGGATCTCCTCCACACGGCCGATCACGGGGTCGAGCTTGCCCTGGCGGGCGAGGTCGCACACGTTGCGGCCGTACTTGGAGAGAGCCTCGAACTCGGTCTTGGAGTCCTGGCTCGTCACGCGCTCGTCGCCGCGCAGGTCGTTGTAGGCCTCCTGCACGCGCTTGCCGGTGACGCCGGCGGACTTGAGGATGCTGCCCGCCTCGGTCTTGTCGTCGGCGAGGGCGCAGAGCAGATGCTCCGTCGTCACGTACGCGTCGCCGAGCTTGGTCGCGAGCTTCTCGGCGGCGTTCGCCACGCGCACGAGGTCGTTGCCCACGCCCGGCTGCACAGCGTCGCCTGAGACGCGCGGCTGGCGCGCGATGGCCTCATCTACCTGCGACTCGATGGCGCGCGGGTCCGCCCCCACGCGCTCGATGATCGCGGAGAGGTTGTGCTCGCCGGAGCTCAAGAGGGCCTTGAGCAGGTGCAGCGGCGCGAGCTCGGACGCGCTGGCGTCCGTAGCGATGCCGACGGCGGCCTGCAGGGCCTCCTGGGCGGTCACTGCCCACTTGTCTAGTCTCATACTGATCACCTCTCTGGCGCCGCGCCGGGCGATCGGCCCGCGCGGCTCTTCGTTTATCAAGGTACGTTATGCCCGCTAAGTGCGTTCGCTATACAAAATCTAAGTGCGTTTGTGTTAGGTTTTCGAGGTCGAATTTGGGGTCCGACCCCAAATTGCTCGGCGAACAAAAACACGCCAAGAAGACCTGGTCTTCTTGGCGTGTCCTTGCGTCTACGACTCCGTTCCCTTGCCGTCCTCGGTGCCCGGCGCGGAGCCGTTGCCGAGCAGCTTGCGCATGATCTGCTCGGGGCTGCCGCCGTCGTAGCGGGCGAGCGCCGTGATGCGCTCCTGCACGCGGAACTCGTGGAGCTCCTCCTCCATCGAGCGCATGCGGTCGCGCATCTGCTCGAGCTCGTCCTCGAGCTGCAGGGTCCGCTCGCGCATGTCGAGGATCCGCACGACGCCGGCGAGGTTGATGCCCTCGTCGGTGAGCTTGCTGATCAGGTTCAGGCGGTCGATGTCGGCCTGGGAGTACAGGCGCGTGTTGCCGCGCGAGCGCCCGGGCGTGACGAGGCCCTTCTGCTCGTAGACGCGCAGGGTCTGCGGGTGCATGCCCGTGAGCTCGGCCGCGACGCTGATCATGTACAGGGGCTTGTTGCGCCCCTCGGCGTCGTTACGCGCCATAGCGCTCGACCTCCTCGCGGTAGTCGCGCTCATCGGAGGCCTTCAGCGCCTCGAGGGCGTCGCGCTCCTTCTTGGTGAGCATCGTGGGGACCTTCACGCACACCTTGACGTACAGCGCGCCCTTGGTGCCCTTGCGTTTGACGTTGGGGGCGCCCAGGTCCTTGAAGCGAAACGTCTTGCCGCCCTGCGTGCCGGCGGGAATCTTGAGCCTGACCTCGGTGCCGTTGGGCGTGGGCACGTCGACCGTGGCGCCCAGGGCCGCCTCGTACATGCTGATGGGCAGCTCCATGCGCACGTCCGCGCCGTCGCGCTTGAAGATCGGGTGCTCCTCGACGTGCGTCGTGATCACGAGGTCGCCGCGCGTGCCGCCCGAGACGCCGTACTCGCCGCGCCCGCGGTAACGGAGCTTGCCGCCGTCCACGGCGCCGGCCGGGATCTTTACCGTGAGCGTCTGCTCCTCGCCGGAGGACGGCACGCGGAACGTCACCTTGCGCGTGGCTCCGTTGAAGGCCTCCTCGGCGGTGACGTCGATGGACATGGTGAGGTCGGAGCCTTTGGTCGGGCGGTTCGCCGCGCGGCCCGCGCCGCCGCCGAAGATGGACGAGAAGTCGAACCCGCCGAAGCCGTCGGCGCCGCCCATCCCGCCAAAGATGTCTTGCCAGTTTCCGCTCACGTTGGTCGTGTAGCCGCCACCCGGCCTACCTGCGCCGGGAATGCCGCCGAACATCAAATATTGGTCGTATTCCTTGCGCTTCTTCTTGTCGGACAGCGTGGTATAGGCCTCGCTGATCTCCTTGAACTTCGCCTCGTCGCCGCCGGCGTCCGGGTGGTACTTCGCGGCGAGCTTGCGAAAGGCCCTCTTTATCTCGTCATCGGTGGCGTCGCGCTTGACGCCCAAGACGTCGTAATAGTTCTTCTGGGTTGCCATCGTGCACGAGCCCCCTTCCTGGACTTGGTTGGCATATCGTCAAAAGGCGCGCCCGAGCCGCTGGGCCCGAGCGCGCCAAAAAAGCTACTCCTTGGCGTCGGCCTTTTTGCCCGCGTCGTCGGCGGGGCGCTTGGGCCCGCCGTAGGTCACCGTCACCATCGCGGTGCGGATGACCTTGTCGCCCATCCGGTACCCCTTCTGGTACACCTGGGCAACGGTCTCGTCGTAGGCTTCCTTGTCTTCCACCCGGCCGACGGCCTGGTGGGAAAGGGGCTCGAAGGGCTCGCCAGCCGGGTCGATGACCTCGACGCCCTCCTTGTGCAGGACATCGACCATCTTCTGGTGGACGGCGTCGATGCCGTCGACGAACTGGGCGAGCTGCTCGTTGCCCTCGGCGGCGCCGGCGTGCTCGATCGCGCGCTCCATGTCGTCCAACACGGGAAGAAGGGAGAGCACGAGCTTCTCGGCCGCGCGCTCCTTCTCGGCGAGGCGCTCCTGCGCGGTACGGCGGCGGTAGTTGTCCCAATCCGCCTGCAGGCGCACCAGGCGCTCCGTGGCGTCGGAAGCCTCCTTCTTGGCGGCGGCGATGGTGTCGTCGACGTCCGCGAGCTTCTTTGCCAGCTCGTCGCGCTCGGCGCGGAGCTTGTTCGCGTCGGCGGAGAGCTCGCGGTCCGCGGCCTCCTCGCCGGCCTTGATCGCGGCCTCCACGCGGGCGCGCTCCTCCTCGGGATCGAGCTCGTCGTCGGAGCCCGTCCCCTGCGCAGCGGTCTTATCGTCTACGGCCTGCTCAGGCGTGGAACCCGTCTCGGCCGTGGTCTCAGAATCGGGCTCGGCGGCGTTCTGCGCGGCCTCGGTCTCGCCATCCTCGACTTCGATAGGCACTTTCACGTCACCCTCCTCACAAAGTGTCAGGGAGGCGGCCGGATTCGCGACCGCCTCCGCATTCGTTCCCTTAGGCTGCTCGGCGCCTTTGCTGGCGCAGAGAAGACCTATTACTTGTCGTCGTCGACGACCTCGTAGTCGGCGTCCACGACGTCGTCGGAGGAACCGGCGGCAGAGCCGGAGTCGTCGTTACCGGTGGCCGTGGCCTCGTCGGTCGTGGAGTAGACGATCTGCGCGAGCTTCTGGGAAGCCTCGGTCAGCTTCTCGCCGGCGGCCTTGATCGCGTCGATGTCGGTGCCCTCGAGGGCCTTCTTGGCGTCGGCGATCGCGGACTCGACCTCGGACTTCTGGTCGGCCGGGACCTTGTCGCCCAGGTCCTTCAGCGTCTGCTCGGCGCTGTAGCACAGGGAGTCGGTCTGGTTGCGGACCTCGATCTCGTCCTTCTGCTTCTTGTCCTCCTCGGCGTGGGCCTCGGCGTCCTTGACCATGCGGTCGACCTCGTCGTCGGAGAGCGCGGTGGAGCCGGAGATGGTGATCTGCTGGGACTTGCCGGTGGCCTTGTCCTTGGCGGTGACCTTCACGATGCCGTTGGCGTCGATGTCGAAGGTGACCTCGATCTGCGGGATGCCGCGGCGGGCGGCCGGGATGCCGGTCAGCTGGAACTTGCCGAGGGACTTGTTGTCGCGGGCAAACTCGCGCTCGCCCTGCAGGACGTTGATCTCGACGGAGGTCTGGTTATCGGCGGCCGTGGAGTAGATCTCGGACTTGGAGGTCGGGATCGTGGTGTTGCGGTCGATCATCTTGGTCATGACGCCGCCCATGGTCTCGACGCCCAGGGAAAGCGGGGTGACGTCGAGCAGCAGGATGCCGGAAACGTCGCCGGTCAGGACGCCGCCCTGGACGGCGGCGCCGTCGGCAACGACCTCGTCGGGGTTCACGGACATGTTGGGCTGCTTGCCCGTCATCTGCTTGACGAGCTCCTGGACAGCGGGCATACGGCTGGAGCCGCCGACCAGGATGACCTCGTTGACCTCGGAGATCTGGAGGTTAGCGTCCTTGAGGGCCTTGGTCACAGGGGCCTTGCAGCGGTCGAGCAGGTCGCGGGTGATCTTCTCGAACTCGGCGCGGGTCAGCGTGTAGTTGAGGTGCTTGGGGCCGGAGGCGTCGGCGGTGATGAACGGGAGGTTGATCGTGGCCTGCTGCGCGGAGGAAAGCTCCTTCTTCGCGTTCTCGGCGGCCTCCTTCAGGCGCTGCAGGGCCATGGGGTCCTTGCGCAGGTCGATGCCGTTCTCCTGCTGGAACTTGTCGGCCATCCAGTCCATGACGCGCTGGTCCCAGTCGTCGCCGCCCAGGTGGTTGTCGCCGTTGGTGGCGAGAACCTCGACGACGCCGTCGGCGAGGTCAAGCAGCGAGACGTCGAAGGTGCCGCCGCCCAGGTCGAAGACGAGGACCTTCTGGTCGATGTCCTTCTTGTCGAGGCCGTAGGCGAGGGCCGCGGCGGTCGGCTCGTTCACGATGCGCTGGACGTTCAGGCCGGCGATCTTGCCGGCGTCCTTGGTGGCCTGGCGCTGGGCGTCGTTGAAGTAGGCCGGGACGGTGATGACGGCGTCGGTGACGGGCTCGCCCAGGTACTTCTCGGCGTCGGCCTTCATCTTGGAGAGGATCATGGCGCTGATCTGCTCGGGCGTGTAGTCCTCGCCCTCGATCTCGACGACCGCGCGGGAGCCGGTGCCGGACTTGACAGTGTAAGGAACGGTCTTCAGCTCAGAGGTGCACTCGTCGTAGCGACGGCCCATGAAACGCTTGATGGAGAAGACGGTGTTCTTGGGGTTGGTGACGGCCTGGTTCTTTGCCGCCTTGCCCACGATGCGGTCGCCCTCGGAGCGGAAGCCCACGACGGACGGGGTGGTGCGGTCGCCCTCGGCGTTCACGATGATCGTGGGCTCGCCGCCCTCGAGCACTGCCATCGCGGAGTTGGTGGTACCAAGGTCAATGCCCAAAATCTTGCCCATGGTGCGGTCCTTTCTTTCTGCGTGCGGCGCCTCGTGGGGCCGCCCGCGCTTTTAAACCCTTTGTACGCTTGAGGTTATGCCCTCTACGTTTCGATTCTATACATTATCTAAGTCTCTTCACATTAGATTTTTTGTTGCAGCGATTTTAGGGGGCGCCGCAAAGCCCGAATCGAGCGATATGGCGCTTCGGGGTCCCTTCTCTGTAGGGAAATTTCGCACATCTCTGTGACTCGCGCGGCACTTAGCGAGTAGCCGAATGTTTGCATTTTATATATATGCAGGTAGATCCCTTGCAGTATTACGTGGAAACCAGCCTCTACTCCTCGAGTCGGCTGCGAGTCACAGAGATGTGCGAAATTTCCTAAAACCCGGGACAGCGAGCGCAAATAACGGCGGGGCGCAACGCCCCGCCGTCGATTTCATGCGATTATGTACACGACGTCCCCGTAAGCTACTCGCCCAGGACGATGCCCGAAGCGTCCGCCCTGGGGCACAGCCCCTTGGCGCGTGTCTCCTTTCCTCAACCGTAGATTAGCCGGGGATCCGGAGGGCTCCGCCCTGTTCGCGCGGTTTCGTTGCACGACAGGGCAATTCGACAGAGGCGGCCCATGCCCGGCAGAGAAAAAGGCCCTTCCTCGACACTACGGAACCGCAGCGTCGAGGAAGGCCTCGGGTCTTGGCCTTGGTTCCGGCGCAGGCGCCGGGCGGCCGAAGACGGTCCGCGCGCTTGCCGGGTTACTCGCCCAGGATGCGATGCTCGAAGCGGCCGTCCTCGTAGATGCCGAAGCTGTGGGTCCCGTCCTTGGGAATCCCCACTGAGCCGGGGCTGAAGACGGTCACGCCCTCGTGCCCCTCGACCTGCTGGAGGACCTTCTTGTGCGTGTGGCCGTAGACGAGGGCAGAGCCGGCGGGCAGCACGGGCCACTTGTCCACGCTGTTGTGCAGGCCGGGGCCGTAGACGTGCCCATGCGTAAAGAAGAGCGTCTTGTTGCCGGCGGCGGGGTCGATGAGCACGTTGTGGTCGGCCATGCAGGGGAAGCAGAGGACCATCTGGTCGACCTCGGCCTCGCAGTTTCCGCGCACGGCGATGACGCGGTCGGCGATCGAGTTCAGCATCTCGATCACGCGCTTGGGGGCGTAGTCCGCGGGCAGGTCGTTGCGCGGGCCGTGGTAGAGCAGGTCGCCCAGAAGGACGACGCGGTCGGGGGACTCCGCCTCGACCTGCTCCATGAGCTTGGCGCACCAGTCGGCGGCGCCGTGGATGTCGGATGCGATGACGAGCTTCATTGTGGTCTCCTTGCCTCGGGCGCAACGGTTTAGGCCCATCATACGCGCTGACTACCGTGCGCCCGGTCGCGGCACCAAAACGGTGGCCGGCCCGCGACGACCAGCGCGCCTTCGATCGGATCATTTGACGTTGATCGTGGGCAAACTTCGACTTTTGTTTGATTTAATACAAATCATCGAGTATACGAGCCCTAATATCTGCCTGTTTGAGCATGAATCGGCGCTCGAATACCTATGCCTTCTATGTAAATCAAACAAATCTCAGAGTTTGTCGTTTTTTGGCCTTCAATGCAGCGCCGCTAGATGCAAAAAAGGTGGCCGTCGGCCCAAACAAGCCGACGGCCACCCCCGCCCCGATGTCTTGGAACTCGCTTACGCCTCGTGGGCGCCCTTCTTCTTGCCGAACTTGGCCTTGAGAAGGCCAACGACGGTCGGGATGATGCTCACGAGCACGATGCCCACGATGAGCAGCTCGAAGTGCTCCTGCACCACGGGAATGCCGCCGAAGAAGTAGCCGAGCAGCGTGAATAGCGTCGACCAGGTGACGCCGCCCAGCACGTTGAAGATGACGAAGTTGCGCCAGTGCATGCCCCCCATGCCCGCGATGAACGGGACGAAGGTGCGGATGAACGGGAAGAATCGGCCGAGGAAGATGGCGAGGTGGCCCCACTTGTCGAGGAACCTCTCGGACTTCTCCAGGCGCTCGGGCGTCATGGCCTTGACCTTGCCGGAAGCGATGATCTTGCGCCCAAAGAAGTGGCCGATCATGAAGTTGCACTGGTCGCCCAGGATCGCCGCGGCCCATGCGACGGCGAGCAGCGCGACGATATTGAAACCGCCGTTGTGGGCGAAGAAGCCCGAGGCGAAGAGCAGCGAGTCGCCCGGCAGGAACGGGAAGAAGACCACGCCCGTCTCGATGAAGATGATGAGGAACACGCAGCCGTACGCCATGAGCGGGCCGGCCGCGATCCAGGCCGCGATGGCCGAGCGGGGGTCGTGGAGCAGCTCGGCAATGAAGTTAATGAATCCCATGGGGGTCTCTCCTTTTTGGGCGGCGTTCAAAAAAGCCCTGGTCACAAAACTGCCCCGCGGCAACCGTCGCGGGGCAGCAAGATTTCGATTGAGCGCGCTCGATGGGAACGGGTACCCGCCAGAGGCCCCTTATGGCTGCTGCCTCCCGGCCCTGACCAGGTTCGAGGTGTTGCGTCACCCGCCCCCATTGAACGCGCTCGGGTATCGATGCTATCACGCCCGCCAAAAATTTGGGGACGGATACTAATTTAAAGAAGTATCCGTCCCCAAATTGCATCAGATGCCCACAGCTTGGAGGACGAACATCACGATGGTGAGGATGATCACCGCGACGATGGTGAACCAGGTGAGGGCGTTCCAGATCCGGCTGTTCGCGTGCTCCCCCATCACGTGCCTGTCGCTCGCGATGAGCACCATGAAGATGAGGAGCACCGGCAGAAGGATGCCGTTGATGACCTGCGCGAGCATCATGATGCCAAAGAGGTCGACGTTGGGCAGCACCACGACCACGGCCGAGAAGATGATGACCGCCGTGATGATGCCGCGGTAGACCGGCGCCTCCTGCCAGCTGCGGTCGGCCCCGCGCTCCCAGCCAAAGGCCTCGCAGATGGCGCTCGACGTGATGCCGGGCAGCACGCATGCGGCGAGGAACGACGCGCCGATAAGGCCCGCGCCAAAGAGCAGCGTCGCGTACTCGCCCACGAGCGGCTGCAGCGCGAGGGCGGCGTCCTCGGCGCTGTTTACCTGGATACCGGCGGGAAAGAGCACGGCGCCGGTCGTGAGGATGATGAACCAGCTGATGGCGCTCGCCACGACGGAGCCGGTCACGGTGTCGATGCGCTGGTAGGGCAGGTCCTCGGCGTGGGCGTTCTTCTCGACGACGTTGCTCTGCGCGAGGAAGATCATCCACGGCGCGATGGTCGTGCCTATGTTCGCCACGAGCACGCTGAAGTACTTCGGGTCTGTCGAGAAGCGCGGGACGATCGTCGCGTTGAGGGCGTCGCCCCAGTCGGGCCCCACCATGACGCCGGCCACCACGTAGGTCACGAACACGCAGCTGATGGCAAGCAGGATCTTCTCGATGCGGTGGTAAGAGCCGCTCATCGTGAGCATCCAGATTGCGAGCGCCGCGATGGGCACGCTCACGATGGCCGGCACGCCAAAGAGGCCGAAGCCGGACGCGATGCCGGCGAACTCGGAGAGCGTGACGGTCGTGTTTGATATCAAGAGTGAAAGCATTGCGAACGCGGAGAGACGAACGCCGAACTGCTCGCGGATAAGCGACGCGAAGCCCTTGCCCGTGACGCAGCCCATGCGCGCGGCCGTTTCCTGCGCCACGATGAGCAAAAGGCACATCACCGGCACGGTCCAGAGCTGGCCGTAGCCAAAGAACGCGCCGGCGCTCGAGTAGGTCGCCACGCCGCCGGCGTCCGCACCAGCGAGGGCCGCGACCATGCCCGGGCCCATGGCCGCGAGCACGCGCTTGGCATCGAGCTTGCGGCGGGGCTTGGGCGCCGCGGCGGAGCTCTGGTCCGTACCGGGCTTCTTTGCCGTCGCGGGCTTCTTCGCTGTTCCGAGCACTAGAGGACCACCGCCCCGGAGCAAACCGCGGACGCGCACACGATCGCCGAGAAGAGCACGAGCGCGATGACCATGGCGGTCATCGAGAGCGCGAAGCCCGACGTGTCCTCGTTGCGCTCATCGCGGCGGCGGAGCACGACGAGGTAGACCGGGGAGAGCACGAACGACAGTAGGATGGACGCGCCCGCCGCGCCGAAGCCGGCGGTGAGCGAGGACTGGACCGCGGGCGAGCCGCCCTTCACGACGCTCGTGAGCGCGAGCGCGGCCAAAAACGCGAGCGCTGCCAAGACGACGCCCATGCCCACGCTCTTGACCGTGAAGCCGAGCATGGACGGCGAGTCCTCGTCGTCGGGGTCGTTCTGCAGGAAGAAATTGGTTACATAACTGATGGAGTCATCGGCGACGACGAGCGCCACGGGCAGGGCAGCGCAGGCCAGGAGCACGCCGGCGTAGTCCATGCCCAGGCGCGGCAGGACGGCGCAGAGAAGGCCCGCGCCCACGATCCACAGGAAGAACCACGCGTTGCGGCGTAGCAGCCACACGAGGTCGCCGCCGTGGGACGAGTCGTCGTCCGCCGGGGCGCCGCCCGCGATCTGCAGGTCCTCGGCGTGCTCCTCCTCCAGGACGTCGAGCGCGTCGTCGACGGTAACGATGCCCAGCATGTGGCCGTCGTCGGCCACGACGGGCATGGCGAGGAGGTTGTACTTCGCAATGTCCTCGGCGACGTCCTCCTGGTCGTCCTCGGGGCTCGCGGTGATGACCTCCTCGGTGCAGATGTCGGAGAGCCTCACGTCGGGGTCGCTCACGATGAGCTTGTTCAGGGTGACCACGCCCGAGAGCTTGTGGCCCCCCTCCTTGGTCAGGTAGACGTAGCGGACGGACTCGAAGTCCTCGTCGAGGCCGCGCAGGAGCGCCACGGCATCGGCCACGGTCGAGTCCTCGGGCAGGGAGACGAACTCCGAGGTCATGATGCGGCCCGCCGTGTCCTCGCGGTAGCCGAGGAGCTGGCGGATGGCGCGCTGCTCCTTGACGCCCATGAGGCGCAGGAGCTTCTCGGCCTTGTCGTAATCGAGCTCCGAGACGAGCTCGGCGGCGTCGTCGGGATCCATCTCGGACAGCATGCGCGAGGCCTCGGTCTCGTTCATGTTGCCCATGAGCTCGGCGGCCATCGCGTCGTCGTCGAACTCGGCCATGGCGCCGGCCCGCTGCTCGTCGTCGAGCTGGGCGAAGACCTGGCCGCGCAGGCGCGGGTCGAGGCGCTCGATGATGTCGGCGATGTCGGCGGGGTGCATGTCGTCGAGGGTCTTGTGCGAGACGGAGAGCTTGACGTTGGACAGGTCGCGCTCGACGAGGTCCATGTAGCTCCACGCGATGATGCGCTCGGGGATCGGCTTGCCAAAGGTCCGCGCGAGCTTGAGGACGCCGCGCTCGAGGGCCGGCGAGAGCGAGCGTAGGATGCCGCGGGCCCCCACCTCGGCGCCCAGGAGGCGCAGCTGGGTGGAGTTGGTGTCGGAGAGCTTGAGGTCGTTCACGCGCACGACGCGCATGCCGCGGGTATCCACGATCTGCTTGTTCAGGATGTCGCGGGCGATAAGGACCTCGTCCGGCTGCAAATAAGAGAAGCGAATCTCCACGGCGGGCACCTTGAGGTGGATCTCGTGCTCGTCGTAGGTGTCGACGTACTTGCGCCAGCTGATCATGAAAGGCGTGCGGCCGGGCCCCTTGAAGGCCAGCGACGTCACGCGGGGAAAGACCTCGCCGGTGGCGATGCCCAGGTCGGATACGGAACCGATCTTCTCGCCATCGGCGGCATAGACCGGGTTGCCCATGAGTTGGGACAGGTAAATCATTCGTGCTCCTTACGCTTGGCGCATGCGCGCGGTTGCGGGTTTCACGTCTCGCGCGACGTGACGGAAGCACGCCGCAGGCTCATCGACTCTCAGGTCGGGGTTTCATGCGGACCCTTCTCTTTGGGGTTTTCTTTGCTGAGGCCGGTGGTTCTTGGCCATCGTTTCGCTATTTTACACAACGAGGGACAGGATTGTGTAAGGGTTGCGAACGCGGTTTAGGACCCGCACATCTGGGGAGACTATGGTTCGTGCAGGGAGCGGGTTCACGATGCGGCCCAGCGACTCGGGTCTAGGCGCGTGTCCCCGCACTGTGTGAGCACATATTGCTAGGCAGCTGCCAAAAGTGGAGGCTCGGGTGGTTTCGTCCCCGGGCCTTCGTCTAATCTTGGTGTCGCAATTTGGGGTCGGACCCCAAATTAAATTAGGGTCCGACCCCAAACTGCGGTTAGGCGAAGTGTTTCGCGCGGACGCGGTAGTCCCGGCGGGCGCGGGCGAGAAGCTCGTAGTGCTCGGGCTTGTGCGCGTCGCTCGCGATGTAGCTGTACAGGTTCTCCTCGAACATGCGCTTGGCAGGCTTCTTCTCGCGGCCAAAGCGGCCGCCTGCGACGAAATCGGCCGAGGCCTGGAGCTTGCAGCCCATGCGCACGAGGTTGCGCGCGAGCTCGATGTCCTTCTGTATGGCGCGGTAACGCTCGGGGTGGGCGATGATCACCGTGTAGCCCATGCCCTGAAGCGTGTAGATCGTGCGCTCGTACTCGGCGAAATCCGCCGCGGCACAGCCGGTGTCCAGCTCGAGCAGGAACTCGGGGGTCTCGGCAAAGCGCAGGTACGGGGCCCACTTCTCCACGCCCAGCTGCATGAGCTTCTTGTGCGCGACCTCAAAGCCCATGGCCACGTGGACCTCTGGCGCGGCCTGCGCCGCCGCTGCCGAGAAGACCCTGTACGCCTCGACCATCTTCTCGTAATCGAAGTAGGGGCTCCGGGCGTGCGGCGTGCACACCATCGAGGTCACGCCGACGGCGCGGGCCGCCTCGAGCATGCGAAGGCTCGCATCGAGGTCGCTCGCGCCGTCGTCGACACCGGGCAGGATATGGCAGTGCAGGTCGCGCATCGCTACTCGTCGTAGTTATACGGCTTGGGATTGTAGCCCGACTGCTTGAGGAACGCCATCGTGCTGTCTGCGGGGCTCTCCTCGATGGTGGGCAGCGGCCGCAGGCCCGACGTGGTGGACGAGGCCGGCTCGGCGGCGGGAGCCGCAGGAGCGGCCGCGGCCGGCTCGTGCGTGGGCACGGGCTCGGGCATCGGCGCCGGAGCCTCATGGGTCACGACGGCGCCCGCAGGCTGATGCGACTGCTGCGAGAGCGGCACATCGGGCAGCTTGGGGCCGGAGGAGTGGGGCCGGCCGTCGCGATGGACCCTCTTGCCGTCCTTGTTGTAGTAGTTGTAGTAGTACTCGCTGCGCTCGTTCTCGCAGAAATTGAGCACCGTGCCGATCACGTTCGCGCCGGCCTTCTGCAGCTGGTCGTACGCGGCGAGGATATCGGAGCGCTTGGTGTACCCCTCGCGAACCACGAGCAGCGTCGCATCGGTGTTCTGCGCGATGACGGCGCCGTCTACGAAGGTCGAGACGGGCGGCGTGTCGATGACCACGTAGCCGAACTCCTGGCGCATCTTGCCCACCAGGGTGTGGAAACGGTGGGACGCAAGGATGTCGACCGGGTTGGGGATGTGCGGCTCGACGTCGAGCATATAGAGGCCCTCGGTGCTCGTCTCCACGATCGCGTCGTCCAGCTCCACCTGCCCCGCGAGCACGGCATAGAGGCCGTTCTGCGCATGAACGCCCAGCTCATTTGCGAGCGAGCGGCGGCGCAGGTCGCAGTCGACCACGAGGACGTCCTTGCCGCTCGCGGCAAGGGCCTGGCCCAGCGCGACGGAGACGGTCGTCTTGCCCTCGTTGGGGACGGACGAGGTCACGGCGATGGTGCGCACGGGATCGTCGACGGAGGCGAACCTGATGTTGGCCACCAGGGTCTTCACCGCGTTCTGCAGGTAGACGCGGCTGTCCTTGCCGGACCTAGAGCTCTTCTTGCTGCCAAACATTTAGTTGCGCCTCCCTGCGATCTCGGGGATGCGGCCGATGACGGGCACTCCCAGAAGCTCCTCGAGCTCTTCCTGTCCGCTGATCCTGGTGTTGAGCATGTCGGCCAGGACGACGAGCGCCACGGCGATAAAGAAGCCGGCGAGAAGGGCCACGGCCACATACAGGGTGCGGTTGGGACCGCTCGGGCGCGTGGGCGTCTGGGCCTGGTCGATGACGTTCACGGATTGAACGTCCATGACCTGCTGGGCGATGGACGAGACGTTCTCGGCCAGCGAGTTCGCGACGCGCGCCGCGCCCTCGGGGTCGGAGGAGGTCACCGAGAGGCTCACCACACGCGAAGTCGTCTCGGAGGTGACGTTCACCTTGTAGCCCTTGAGGTCGGAGAGGCCCAGGTCGGCCGCGGTCTCGTTGGTCACGCGGTCCGAGTTGAGCAGCGTGGCGACGTCGTTGGTCACCATCTGCGAGGCGGAAAGGTCGGAGTACAGCGTGGAGGACGAGCTCTCGTTCGCGCCCTTGACGAGCACGTACATGCTCGTGCTCGCCGTATAGGTGTTCTTCATGAAGAGGAAGCTGTAAGCGCCCATGGCCAAAGCGAACACGAGCGGCAGGGCGATGACGAGGCCCAGCCGTTTCTTCAAAAGATTAAGTAGTTCAAGAAGTGTCATGCGATCCCGTGGTCCCTTTCCGCTTCATGGCTCCCGTACATGCATTTTGTCACCCCCCTACTCTACTACATCGCCTCAAGCAACCCGACCTCGCCCCCGCCTCAACAAAAAACACGGCCCCTCCCGTGATTCTTCGCCGGAAGGGCCGTGCTCGTTAGCGCATTGTTTGGGGGCCGCGCGCAAGGCGGCGAGAAGACCGGCCGGGACGCGCGAGCCTTTACTGGACCTGCGTATAGAACGTGTCGATGACCTCCTGGCGCAGGGCATCCTTGTCCAGATAGAACTCGGCGAACGTCTCCCCTTGCTTCATCTCGCCCTCGAGCGAGGTCACGTCGAAAGACGAGATGCCGTGCGAGAGCATGGTGTCCACCAGATAGCTGTACTCGTCGATGCCGAGGTTCGTGTAGGTGAAGTCCCCCGCCTCGTTATAGAGGTCGAGCAGCTTGGTCGGATCGGACTTCGCCATCTGGAGGACCTTGGCCGCGAACGCCTTGACGTACTGGATCTGGCGGGACTGGCGCTCGAGCGAGGTGTAGACCGTGCTCTGAGTGTCGCGGTACTGGACGTAGGTCCGCGCGTCCTTGCCGAGCAAGGTGATGTCCTGACCCTCGACGATGTCGGAATTGGGGAGCGTCTGGAGCGCGTTCAACGTCACGCCGCCGATGGAATCGTTCAGCGCGGCCACCCCGCGGATGTTCAGCGTGAAATAGTAGCTGATGGGCAGGTTGTAGAAAAGACGCGAGACGGTCGCCGTCGTGAGCTCGGAGCTTCGGTTCGCGCCGTCGCCGTAGGAGTACTGCAGGCAGAGCTGCTCGGTCACCTGGCCGGCGTACGATTCGCCGCTGTAGGCGTCGACGGTCACCATGGAGTCTCGCGGGACGCTGATGATCTTCACCTTGCCCGATGAGGTGTCCAGGGCGAGCACCATGACGGCATCGGACTGGCCGCCCTTGAGGTCGCCGTCGGCCGAATCGTCGTAGCCGATGAAGCACACGCTCACGATGTTCTCGTTCAGCTTGTACTTATGGCCGTTGTAGTCGACGACGCCGTCCTCGGTCTGGGCCTGCTGCGCCACCTGCTCGGTCATGGCCTTCTTGCCCTGCTCGACCGAGTGGCGCCACCATGCGAAGGCGCAGCCGGCGCCCACGATGAGAAGGGCGACGATCACGCAGAGCACGATGAGGACGCGACGGGCGATGGACTTCTTGCGCGAACGCGGCTTTTTGTCGGTGCGGTGCCCGTCCTTGCCCACGCGGTGCTTGTGCACCTCGGGAAGCTCGGGCCACTCCGCGCCGTCGTCGAGCGCCTCTTCGAAGTCGACGGGCTGCGGCGAGGTGGGGCGCGGGGTTGCCGCCGGCACCGTGATATCGGGGGCGGCGACGGGCACGCTTTCCGCCTCGGGAGCCCCCGCCGCCTGCGGATCCGTCCCTGCCCGAGAGGGCTCGGGTGCTCGGGCGGCTTGGTCGGGTTCGAGGTCGCCGGCAGGGCCAAAGTGCCTGCCGCGGCTCGGTGAATCGCTCACGTTTCCTCCTTCGTTGGCCGAGGGGTTTCTTAATACGTCTCCTGGTCGGCCGTCCGCACGGCGCTCACGATGAAGCGGCCGTCCGACTCGCCGTGCGTCGTGGAGCACGTGGACAGCTGCAGGAGCTTTGAGTCCGCGTCCAGGGACGCGTCCGGGTTCACGCAACTCGAGATCGAGTCCGGGTTCTGGACGAACTCGAAGTAGCTCGCCAGCACCTCGGGGTTGGAGAAGTCGAACGAGTTCATGATGTGCCGCGTGTCGTAGATATAGCTCGAGACGAGCGTGTAGGTATAGATGTGGCCGGGCACATAGACGTAGAACTCCTTGTTTGCATCAAAGAAGCTCTGGTCCTGGAACTGCAGAAGCGGCTCGAAAGCCCCCTCGTTGCGATGCCCGTAGACCACCGTCACGCTGTCCTGCAGGTCGCGGGAGTTGCACAGCTGGATGAACGGCGAGCCATAGAGGTCTTCTTGCTTGTCCTTGTTGCGCCACAGGTAGTAGAGGTCGTCCGTGGGGCTCTGGAACAGGGGCGTGTTTATGTTGCAGCCCGGGATGTAGAGCCAGGCGAAGATATCGGAGTTCTCGGCCGCGAGCGATGCGAAGTCGATGGGGTTCTGCGCGAGGTCGGAACCCTGCGACGATGCCGCGGACTCCTCCGGCGTGGCCGGGGCCTCGACGGAATCCATCGAGCTGATCGCCTCGTTTTGCTTGGCGTTGTAGTACACGAGGAAAGCCGCGCCCGCCGCAGCGATGCAGAGAAGCACCACCAGCAGGACGACGAGCGGCCAGACGCGCTTCTTTTTTCGAGGGGCTCCGCCAGAATCGCGCTGGCCCGGCGCCCACTCCCCGCGGTCCGGCAGGTCGTTATTTTCCTCGGGCGCGACGCGCGAGCCGGCGTCGCCCGCCCCCTGAGAATCCTCGTCCCAGTGAGGCTCCGAGGCGAAGTGAGAACCCATTCGCATACCTTCCCGTAAAACAAAAGCGGGAGCGCCGCGGCGGACGCTCCCTGCTCTTTGGAATCATTGCAAGTTAACGCACGGGCAAGAACAGCCTACTCGTTGACCTTCTTGCGGAGGGTGACGGCGACGCCGCCGGCGGCGACCACGGCAACGACGGAGATGCCGGCAACGGCAGCGGTGTTAACGCCGGTCTGCGGGGAACGCGCGGAGGTGTCGGTTGCAGCGGCGGAGCCGTTGGTCTTCTCGGCCACGAGGGTGTGGATGGAGAGCTTGTCCTGCGTGAAGGTGATGGTGCCGTTGGCGTCGGCGACCTTGGTCACGACCTCGGTCGTGTCGTCGTCGTGCTGGATGTACACGGTGACGGTGGCGCCGGCGTACTCGGAGCCCAGGGTGTAGGAGAAGGTGTAGGGAGCCTCGGTGCCCTGGTGGGTGATCACGAAGGAGGCGACGATCTTGTCCTTATCGGCCTCGGGGACGTTGGAAGCGATCTCGCCGGAGGCGGCGGGCTCGACCTTGATCCAGTCGTTGCCGGAAACCTTGTTGGCGCTGACGCTGGCAGTCACGGAAGCGGCGGCGGCAGAGGCGGTGGTGCTGGAAGTAACGGTGCTGGGGCTGACGGCCGCCATGGCAGCGACAGGGGTCGCCATAACGGCGATTGCCGTGGCGAGAGCGACGAGCTTGTTCTTGAGCATGGCTTTATCTCCTTCTTGGTTTCTCGTTTAAAGCCTGATTCAGTCACCCAAGACAGGCTGTCTCGGTACAACTAGTGGACAGTTTACACATCTTTTTGATGGAGGGGGTACAAATTCCGAAGATTCATACGCGGTGTACCGATTGTTTACAGCGCCGTTCTACTTCGCGGCAGCGAGCGCGTCGGCAAGCTCGCGGAAGCGGGCGGCGCTCATGGCGTGGGCGGGGACGTAGACGAAACGGCGCTTGCCGAAAGAAGCGACGAGCCCTTCGTCGTCCTGGTAGACGCGTTTGAGCTCGGCGAGCGGGTAGCGCTCCTGCGCCCCGTCTTCGCGCGCCACGTAGACCTCGGAATCCGTCACCACCACGTGGCGGCGCTCGGAGACGCCCCTGGGGTCGAGCGTGCTGTTGCGCGCATAGCCGATCTGCATCTTCTTCCAGTTGGACGTGACCGACGTGCCCAGAATCGAGACGAAGAGCAGCACAAGCGCGAGGCCGAGGTTGCGAGAATCGACCAGGATCACCCCGACCATGATTACCAGGCACAACGTCGTGAAAAGATAAGACGCGGTCTTGGCCATACGGCCGCCCAGGTACGCCGCGGCCTGGTACAGCTCGAGCTCGCTGTACTGGTACGTAGCCGAGAACCGCACGTCGACGTAACGCGAATCATCGAACTTGACCGGTGAAGCTGCCGGGGTCGTGCGCTTCTTGCGGTTGCCCTTCTTTGCCATGTGAGGCCCCTCGCCGTGGATGAATTTCCTCGTGTGCGCAGATGCGCGCTCATGAAATTATATGCCGAGCGATGCGCCCCACCCGGACCATGCCGTCAGCGGGCCGTCCGTCGATTGCCCTCTGCCCCAACGCGTGCAAAAAGCCCCGCCGGCGCAGGGGTCGGCGGGGCAAAGGCGCAAAGCGTCGTGCGCGATCCTACTTGCGGTGCGCGCGGTAATACTGAATGAGCGCCTGGGTGCTGGCGTCCTGCTCGGCCAGGGCGGCGTCGTCGTGGAAGGCCGGCGTGATCTGCTTGGCGAGCTGCTTGCCCAGCTCAACGCCCCACTGGTCGTAGGAATCGAGGCCCCAGACCGTGCCCTCGACGAAGGTGATGTGCTCATAGAGCGCGATGAGCTCGCCCAGCGCGTGCGGCGTGAGCTCGGTGCCGAAGATAGACGTGGTCGGGCGGTTGCCCTCAAAGACGCGGGCGGGCACCATCCACTCGGCCGTGCCCTCGGCGCGGACCTCGTCGGCCGTCTTGCCAAAGGCGAGGGCCTTCGTCTGCGCGAGGAAGTTGCCCAGGAAGAGCTCGTGGACGTCCTGGTCGCCGTCCTTCGTGGGGTTGGCCGTGTTCACGAAGGCGATGAAGTCCGCAGGGATCGCGCGGGTGCCCTGGTGAATCAGCTGGTAGAAGGCGTGCTGACCGTTCGTGCCCGGCTCGCCCCAGAAAACCTCGCCCGTACCGCACGTCACCGGCGTGCCGTCCCAGCGCACGGACTTGCCGTTGGACTCCATGGTCAGCTGCTGGAGGTAGGCCGGGAAGCGGTGCAGGTACTGGTTGTACGGCAGGACGGCGTGGCTGCCCATGCCCCAGAAGTTCACGTACCAGACGTTCATGAGGCCCATGAGGGCGACGACGTTCTGCTCGAGCGGGGTGTTCTTGAAGTAACGGTCGAGGTCGTGGAAGCCGGCGAGGAACTGCTCGAAGCGCTCGGGGCCAAAGGCGACGATGAGCGAGAGGCCCACGGCGGAGTCCACGGAGTAGCGGCCGCCGACCCAGCTCCAGAAGCCGAAGGCGTTCTCGGGGTCGATGCCGAACTTCTCAACGAGCTCGAGGTTCGTGGAGACGGCGACGAAGTGCTTGCGGATGGCGTCGGCCGCCGCGGCGTCGGAGCCGTCGATGGCGCCCTGGGCCTTGAGGGTCTCGAGCAGCCACGCCTTGGCCTCGCGGGCGTTCGTCAACGTCTCGAGCGTCGTGAAGGTCTTAGAGACGACGATGCACAGCGTGGTCTCGGGGTCGAGGCCGCGGGTCTTCTCGGCCATGTCGTTGGGGTCGATGTTCGAGACGTAGCGGCAGTCGATGCCGGCGTCGGCCAGGGGCTTCAGGGCCTCGTAAACCATAACGGGGCCCAGGTCGGAGCCGCCGATGCCGATGCTCATGACGTGCTCGATGCGCTTTCCGGTGACGCCCTTCCACTCGCCGGAGCGGACCTTGTTCGCAAAGGCGTACATGCGGTCGAGGACCTCGCGGACGTCGGCCACGGTGTCCTGGCCGTCCACGACGAACTTGCCGGCGTCGGTCGCCGGGCGGCGCAGCGCGGTGTGGAGGACGGCGCGGTCCTCGGTGGTGTTGATGTGCTCGCCGGAGTACATCGCGTCGCGGCGCTCCTCGAGCTTGACCTCGCGGGCGAGGTCGCAGAGAAGCTGGACGGTCTTCTCGTCGATCAGGTTCTTGGAGAGGTCGAAGTACAGGTCATCCATGTCGAAGGAGAACTTCTGCACGCGCTCGGGATCGTTCGCGAACGCCTCCTTGAGGCTAAAGCCGCCGTCCATCTCCTGCTTGTGGGCGGCGAGGGCCTTCCACGCGGAGGTCTGGGTAGCATCAATGGGCGCCTGAATCTGAGTCATGTACGGTTCCTCCCCTATTGGGTGCCTGGACAAAGACATCCTAATTCTACGCCGTTCGGGGAAAGGCGGCTTTGGGGAGCGACAGAGCAGGCAGCAGGGCCGAGAAACGCGCAAAGAAGACCGCGGACTCGGCTCATGGAACTGCGCCAAGCGCGACCTAATACGGCTCGCCCAGCGGCGGCAGGCGCTTGAGGCGCGCCCACATGAGCTGCTTGGCCTTTGGGTCGGCCAAGGCGGCGGCGAACCCGCCCAGGTTCATCACGCGCATCCCGCACACCCGGGCCACGTAGCCGGGCACGAGAGCCGCCTCCTCAAAGGACTCGATGATTGCGAGGTCGTCCACGAAGGCGTTGCGCACCGCGTCGGCGGCCGCCTCGTCGCAGCACACGAGCGTCGCCGGGTCGAGCGCCGCGACGGCCTCGCGCACGAGCGTCGGCTCAAGCGGGGCGCCGGAGTCCGCGCAGGTCAAAAGCCATTCCCACTCCTCCGGCGCGTAGCCCAGGGCCTTGAGCGACGCCTGCAGCGCGTGCCCGTCGGCGCCGGAGAACGGCTCGGCCCCGCCGGCCTCTTCGGGCGTGAGACCGCCCTTGCACACCAGGATCGAGGAGAACGCGTTGCCCCCCGAGCGCACCCCGCGCTCGGCCAGCCCGTCGAGCTCGGCGGTCGTCTTTGCTATGCACGCGTCGCGAACGGCGCCTCTCGTGGATGGCATCGGCATCACTCCTTTGTTGTCGGTCACTTATTCTACGAGCCTTTTGCCTGATAGGCGCTGTCGTTGCCTGTTTCATAAGGTTCAACGACAGACAGCCCCGCAAACGATGCATATCCTTTCCTCAAGTTTCGCCCCGATAGACAGAGGAGGAAGGGATGGGACTTACGCGATTGTGCGGCGTCATCGTCTTTATCGTTGCGACGATTGCCTGCTCGGCTTTGGCGATTCACCGAGGACTAAGCGCTGGCAGGACCTTGGCCCTCCTCATGCTTGGCAGCATGCTGTCCTTACTCACGGCGCTGCTTATATTCCCCATGGCTTTAACGCCCAACGGCATCACCTACGACCCCGTCCCTGGGCTTTACCCGCTCCCGTTTTCGCTAATTTCTTTCCTGCTCCAGGAATACGGGGCGTCGTCGGCCTTTCGCCTTTTGCTTTCAAACACCGTCCTCTACGTTCCCATAGGCTTTTTTGGATTCCTGTTACAAGCGCCCGGTGTCTTCAGCAGGTCTCGACGCACGCTTCTTTACCTGGGCATTCCGCTCGCAATTGAATTCGCTCGCCTCCTAGAGTGCCTCTTCGTCGGCTCGTTCTATAAAACGGTCGCGCTCGACAGCATAATCCTCGCCGTGTTGGGCACCAACATTGGGATCTCATGCGGCCGGCTCATCTATAATTCAATGAAATCACTGCGGAGAAGGACAGCATTTGACGAGCGGAGACACTAGCGCAACTCGTTCATCTAGGCTGCGAGCGCCCATCGCGCTCCTTTGGGCGCTCATCGGAATCGCGGTCGCAGTCGTGCCGCAGGCCCGCACCGGCCTCGCTGCCGACGCACTGGCACGCTGCCTATCGTCTGAATCGGCAATTGCCGCTTTGGGACTAGCGACAGGAGCGGCGCTTTTCAAAGAGGCGGGAGACGGGCCAGAACGTCACAGATATGCGGCGGTGGCTTTTGCCATCGCCGCAGTATTCATGGCAACTACAGGCTTCGCCCTCCCGAGCCGCATCTCGCGAAACATCGTTGCATTCCTATGGGGCCTCATTGAATCCGCGCTCCTTGGCCAAACGGCGCAGAGAGAACGATGGGGCACTTACCTCGCCCTGCTCCTCACGGAGCTCAGCGCGCTTGTGACGCTCGGCTGGATCGGAGAAACCGCGTCAGACGCCTTCGTCCTCATTGCGGGACAAGCCGTCTTGCTTGTCATGCTCTTCGCCCTTTTGAAGCTCCGTCAACGGAAGCCTGCGCCCAGCAACGATTTAAGCAAGAGTCCTCCGACCTATGACACGGCCAGGCTCACCGAGCGGGAGCGGGAAGTCGTTGAGCGCCTATCGCGAAACGAGACCCAGGTCGAGATTGCAAAAGCCCTGGGAGTCAGCCCCTCAACCGTCAGCACGTATCGCAGTCGAGCGCTCAAGAAACTCGGCGTCGGCGCCATCGAAGCCGAGCCGCCCCAGGTTTCAACCGTTCACGAATCGCCTCGCACATCCGTGTCCCAACTCGTCTCCCCTGCTGCCTCTATAGCTGTGGTCTCGGTCCTTCTCCATGCCGCGGATTTGGTCACAGGCCATCGCCAAGTCGTTGGGATATTGGCTTGCGCCGTCGTCGCATTGGTTCCTCAAGTACATAACGCAATCATTCAATCTGCTGCCCAGGAGACCCATTGTACCGGGATTGCACCCTCTCGGATTGTCTTGTCGCTGGGGGCCGGCCTGTTTGCAAGAGAGCTGCTGATATGGAGGGGTTCGTTCCCCGTGGCTCTCGTGGTTCTGGCCTGCTGCCTCGTGGCCATGGCCATCCCCAAGTTTCGGACAGGGACCCTATGCCCGCCCGCGTGTTTACAGACAAGCACTCTTCTCGATAGCTGCATTTTCTCCCTAGCGCTGCTGCTCAGGCAGTTCCCCGACAACGACATCACCGCGATTCGGGTCGGAGCCACCAGCGTGACTTCAAGCGAAACGACGCTCCTCTTGGCAGCCGTATTCGTGGCTTTCTTCATATGGCTTCTATCGACGCGGCTTCTTCCCGCCGATAGTGAACACGGATATGCGAACGCGGAAAGATCGGATCGATTACTTAATTATCTTCTAGCCAAGGGACTGACCCAGACGCAGGCCCAGGTGGCCCTTGATATATCCCAGGGAATGACACAGTCTCAGATTTCCGCCAAAGAGCATCTCTCGGCCGGAGCGATAAACAGCGCAAGGCTCGTCGCTTACCGCAAACTCGCCGTGAACTCGCGGCGCGGCTTGACGGCACTTCTCGATAAGGAAATCCCTTAGCGCTTTTTGCTTACCCCACATATGCGCACGACGGATTCGGGTATAAGCCCCATCAAGCAAAGAACGCAGGCGCGCTGCTGCGCCGCTGGATAGCAGGAGGCCACCATGTCCGTCAAGGAAATCGCCGCCGAGGAGCTCGAGCAGGTCCTCGCAGACGCGACCAAGCCCGTTCTCGTGGATTGCTGGGCACCGTGGTGCGGGCCGTGCCGCGCGCTCGGCCCCGTCGTGGAGGAGCTCTCCGGGGAAATGGGCTCCGAGCTCGACTTCTACAAGATGAACGTCGACGACAACTACGATTACGCCATGGCGAACAAGATCGTTTCCATCCCCACGCTCATCCTCTTCAAGGGCGGCAAGGCCGTCCACCGCATGGTGGGCTCGCTGCCCAAGGCCGCGCTCGAGCAGGAGATCCGCAAGCACCTGTAAGCGAGCGACGAACCAACGCGCATCCCCCAGGCGCGCCGCCGAGCCCCACGGCCCGACGGCGCGCTATGGTTAAGGGACGAACCAGCGAAGAAGGGACCAACACTTGTCTGACTTTGCCCACGCCGCCGGCAGCTTTGCGCGAAACGCCTGGGCCCTCGCGAAGAAGAACGCCCGCCAGCTCGTGCTTCTTGCCGCCGCGCTCGTCTTCCTGTACCTGCTGAGCGAGGTCGGCGAGGGCGAGATCATGAAGCTCGACGAGCTCGCGTACCGGCTCTTCGTCGAGAAGCTCCGCTCGGACCCGCTCACCTCGGTGATGGAGGGGTTCACCGGCCTTCTTTCCATCCCGGTTCTGCTCGTGATGACGCTCATCGTGACGGCCTTCGCCCCCGGCAAGGCGCCCGGCCGCTGCGTCGCGGCGAACCTCGCGTGCGTGCTCGTGCTGAACGTGGTGCTCAAGCAGATCGTCCAGCGGCCGCGCCCGGACGGCTTCCGCCTCATCGCCGAGACGGGCTACAGCTTCCCCTCGGGCCACTCGATGGTCTCGATGGCGTTCTTTGGCCTGCTCGTGTGGATGATCTGGGTCTACGAGAAGGACCGCCTGATGCGCAACGTGTGGTGCGTCCTCATGGGGCTCGTCATCGTGATGGTGGGCGTGAGCCGCATCTACCTGGGCGTTCACTACGCGTCCGACGTGCTCGCCGGGTTCTGCGTCTCGCTCGTGTGGCTGGGTTTCTACACGAAGGTCGTGGCGCCCGTCTTCATGAGCGAGGAGGGCGTGAGGCCCCGCCCGGACCTCTAGCAATTTGGGGTCGGACCCCAAGTTGATTTAGGGTCCGACCCCAAATTGAGGCTAGAGGTCGAAGGTCTCGGCGGAGACGATCTGGTGGGTGGCGTCGTCCACGACGATGCGGCCCATCGAGGGGTTCGAGCCGCGGGGATACGTGGGGCTGCCGGGGTTCATGACCAGCGTGCCCGTCCACTCGTCGCGCACGACGAAGGGCCGGTGGGTGTGGCCGCAGATGGCCACGTCGCACATCATGAGGTTCAGGCGCTCGCGGTAGTGCACGACCTGCCAGCGCAGGCCGCTGCCGTAGAAGACCTTGCGCTGCTTGACGGCGGGGCCGTAGTCGTTCGCCCAGTCGTTGTTGCCCAGGCACGCCTGCACGGGCGCGATGCCCATGAGCGTGCGGTAGTCGGACGGCGAGCAGATGTCGCCCGCGTGCACGATCACGTCGGCGCCCTGGAGGGCGTCGAGCAGCTCGGGCGAGAGCATGCCGTGCGTGTCGGAGATGATGTCGTAGCGCGTGGTCCCCATGCCGAGCCCCAGCCGCTACAGGCCGAGCGCGCGCTTGAGCGCGACGACGCGGCGGCGGGAGACGGAGATCTTCTTGCCCTCGATGCCGCTGATACCCAGCTGCAGGATGCCGGAGGAGATGACCTCGACGTCCTCCACGAACTCGAGGTTCACGATGTAGCCGCGGTGCACGCGGAAGAAGCCGTGCGGGGCGAGCTTCTCCTCGAGCTTGGCGAGGCTAATCGTGGAGAGGAACCGGTCGTTGTCGGTATAGATGCAGGAGTAGTCGTCCTTGGCCTCGATGTAGCGGATCTGGTCGATGGGCACGAGGACCTTGCGGCCGCTCTTGACCACGGGGATGCGCTCCACGGAGGAGTGGCTCTGCGTCGGCTGCGGGACGGAGCGGGCCTCGACCTTGTCGAGCGCCTGGTTGAGGCGCTCGGGCTCGACGGGCTTCATGAGGTAGTCGACGGCGTCGACGTCGAACGCCTCGAGCGCGTACTCGCTGTAGGCCGTCACGAAGACGACCGCGGGAGGGTTCTTGAGCTTGTGGAGCGCCTCGGCGAGCTGCATGCCGGAGGTCTTGGGCATGGAGATGTCCAGGAACATCACGTCGGCCTTGGCCTCCATGAGCTTCTCGACGGCCTCGCGGGCGCTCGACGCCTCGGTGATGGCCTCGATGCGGCCGGTCTCCTCGAGAAGGTACCTCAGCTCGGAACGAGCCGGGGCCTCGTCGTCTACAATCATCGCTCGCATGCAATATCTCCCTAGCTAGCTCGGCGTCTTCTTGCGGACGCCCCAAACTATTAAAAACTACTCTACGTCGTTGGACAACACAAGTCTTTTTGCGGCACCGCAGAGGCGCAGCGTCACGCAGGTGCCCTCGCCCGGGCGCGAGACGACCTCGACGCCGGAGCCCGCGTCGTAGAAGCGCTCCACGCGCTCCATGACGTTCTTGAGCGCCATGCCGGCGCCCTTCTTCTTGCCGCTGCCCACGGGCCCGGCGGCCCCGGCGTCGGGGTCAAGCAGGCGATGGGCCGCCTCCTCGGTCATGCCCAGGCCGTCGTCGGCCACGGCCAGGAGCACGTCGTCGCCGTCCTCGACCGCGTGGATGTCGATGTTGAGCGGGGCGTCGTCGCGCATGGCATGGCGCACGGCGTTCTCCACGATCGGCTGGATGAGGAAAGAGGGGACGAGCAGCTCGCCGATGCGGCCGTCCACGTGCTCGGCCTCCACGATGCGATCCGCGCCGAAGCGGGCCTTCTCGATGGTGAGGTAGCGGCGGGTCTGCTCGAGCTCCTGCGTGAGCGGAATGAGCGTCGACTCCGAGCTCTCGAGCGTGCGGCGGTAGAACATCGAGAACTCGCGCAGCAGGTCGCGGGCCCGCATGGGGTCCGTGCGGCACAGCGACGCGATGGTGTTCAGCGTGTTGAAGAGGAAGTGCGGGTTGATCTGCGCCTGCAGCGCCTTGACCTCTGCCCTGGCGGCAAGCTCCGCCTGCGCGTCGAGCTCGTAAGAAGAGAGCTGGGTCGAGAGGAGCTGACCCAGGCCGCGCGCGATCGCGAGCTGCGTGCGGTCCATGTCGCGATCGCGGGTGTAGTAGAGCTTGATCGTGCCCACGGGCTTGTCCTGCACGATGAGCGGGACAACGACGCCGAACGAGTTGCCCTGCGGCATGGGGCCGGCGATGAAGCGCCGCGGCTCCTGCATCTCCTGGTCCATGGCGTAGAAGGTCTCGGTCCTCTTGCTCTTGAGGACCTCAATCGTGGGGCGGCTGTTCTCGGAGCCGGGCGCGTAGGCCACGGCGAAGGTGCCCTCGTAGGCCAGGACGCGCGAGGCGTCCGTGATCGCGACGCCCGCGGCGTTCGTCTCGGGCAGGAGCAGCGCGCAGATGGCCTGCGCGTTCTCGGGCGTGAGGCCGCCGCGCAGGTGCTCCAGGGTGTTCGACGCGACGCGCAGCGTGCGCTCCGTCGCCTGGGAACGCGTGTCGTCGGGGCTCAGGTTGAGCGAGCCGGCGAGCACGACGGTCAGGGCCATGAGGACCCCGGCGACGAGGCACGCGAGGATGCTCCCGGCCGCGACACCCCAGGCAAGGAGGGCCATGCCGCCCACGCCCGCGATGCCCAGGGCAGCGTCGGCGCGGCGGAGCGATATCGATGGGGCAGATCCGTTCGTCATTGCATCTCTCCCGTAGAGGCCGGGTCGGGCGTGGCCAGCGCGATCCCGCTCAAGGTCGCGGACGCGTCGGCGGGGATCGGGGCCAGTGCCGCCCTGCCGCACACGTCGCCCGTGCGCATGAGCGCCGCCTGCAGGTAGCGGTCGTCCCACACGGCCGCCATCGCGCCGGCCCACGTCATGCTGAAGCTCAGGTAGCGGGAGGCCGCCTCGCGGGCGAACTTATCGGCCTCGTGCCAACCCTTGACAAGGATCAGCAGGTAGTCGAGGTGCTCGGGATCGGTGAGCATCCGCCGCAGAGCCGTGCGCACCACGCGCCCGCGCACCTGCTCGGAGAGCCAGGGCGCCGGATAGGGCATGAGCGACTCCGGCGTGATGGTGCGCAGGTCGCGGCGGGCGTTGAGGGCTTCGAGCTTGCGGTACTCGTACAGCCAGCGGTAGACGTCCTGCATGAAGACGGACGGGCGCGACGCCGTCTCCTCGGGAGGGGCCATGCGCACGCACCACTGCTTGTCGAACCACGAGTCGAGGCCGTGGGCGCGCAGGTTGAGCACGTAGTCGAGATCCTCGCCGCGCGTGATGTAGGGGTCGAAGGGTATCCGCGTGAACGCCTCGGCGTGCAGGGCGCAGCAGCCGCCGCACAGGTGGTTCGCGCGCGTGACGCGGTTCTTGGCGTTCTGGGCCTTCTCCATGACCTTGTTGAACTCGGCGGCCTTGGACCAGTGCTTCTCGGACCACTTGGTCGTGGGCACGGCGTAGGGCGAGTCGTCTGCGTCGATGAAGAAGCCGCTTTTCGCCAGGATCTTGAGGTCCTGGCGCGTGTAGGCGCCCAGGCCGTAGACCGCGTCGGTGAGGAAGTCCTCGTCGAGCACGACCTCGTCGTCGTTGAGAAACACCGCGACGTCGTGGCCAAAGACGCTCGCCACGGCGAGGCCGAGGTTCTTGATGGCGCCGTAGCCGCGAAGCGACACCGCCTCGCCGGAGGCGGTCGGCACCACGCGCGAGACGGCCGAGAGGATCTTCTCGCCCTCCTCGCGGCCGATCACGAGCGGGTTCAAGTTGGGGTGCGAGCGGCAGATGCTGTTCACGCGGGCGCGGGCCGACTCGGCGCAGGACGCCGGGGACACCACGAGCACGACGGTGCGCAGCACGCCGCGCACCTGCTCCAGCGAGGAAAGGCAGGTCTCGAGCTCGGGCAGGGGCTTGTCTATGGGCGTGGTGTAGTCGTAGACGCCGCGCTCCCCCAGCTCGCCGGGCTGGTCGCCCTGGGCCCAGTACGACGGAATGATGACTACGGGGTTCAACGCGCGCCCTTCCCTGCTCGAATCCATCGGCCCGGTGCAGGTTGGCTGTCTTCGCCGCGCGGCGTCCCGGGCCGCATATATCTACGTGCTAATATACCCCCATGTGTGAGCTGGCGCACACCGCGCCTCACCTCGGACGCATTTTAAGTAAGACAAACGCAACAATCCGGGAGGATCGGTATGGACGCGCGCACCAAACTCGCTTGTTGGGCAGGCGGGGCAGCCCGTTGGGGGCTCTCCACCGTCCTGCGCCGCGGCGGCGGCAACATCCCCGGGAGCATCGGACTTAAGATAAACCCTCAAATCATCGGAGCCTTGTCGGGACTTCTTGACGCCTCGGTGGTCGTGACCGGCACGAACGGCAAGACGACCACGAACGGCCTCATCGCCGACGCCATGGCGGCGGCCGGCTTCGACGTGGTGTGCAACCGCGCGGGCAACAACATGCAGTCCGGGATCGCCGCCGCCATGATGGCGGGGCTTTCCGGCAAGGCGTCGCGCCGGCGCGCCGCGGGCAAGAAGCGCATCGGGTGCTTCGAGTGCGACGAGCTCTACACGGTTCGCGTATTGCCGCAGCTCAAGCCCCGCGCCCTCGTCCTGCTCAACCTCTTCCGCGACCAGCTCGACCGCTACGGCGAGATCGACCACACGCAGGAGGTCATCGCCGAGGCGCTGCGCGAGTCGCCGGAAACGACGCTCATCTTCAACGCCGACGACCCGCTCTGCGCGGCCATCGCGGGCCGCGTGGACAACCCGAGCATCGGCTTCGGCATCGACGAGCCCACCGGGCTCGAGGCCGACCGGATCAGCGACTCGAGGTTCTGCGCCCGCTGCAACGCGCCGCTCGACTACGAGTACGTGCACTACGGCCAGCTGGGCAAATACCGCTGCCCACGCTGCGGCTGGGAGAGGCCCGGGCTCGGCTTCACCGTCACCGGCGTGGAGTTGAGCTGCGGAAACGCCGGCGGCTATTCCTTCGACGTCGAGGACCGGAGAGGCGGCGACGCGAGCGCGGAGAAGCTCCACGTGTCCACGCGCTACAACGGCCTCTATATGGTGTTCAACATCACGGCCGTGCTTGCCGCGCTGCGCTTCATGGGCGCCTCGACCGAGGGCTTCGAGCGCGTGCTCGCGGACTACAAGCCGGCCGGCGGACGCATGGAACGCTTCCACGTGTACGGTCGCGAGGTCGTGAGCAACCTCGCGAAGAACCCCACGGGCTTCGACCGCATGATCTCCGAGGTCAAGGCGGCGGACGGCAAGCTCATGGCGTTCTTCTTGAACGACAACGACGCCGACGGCCACGACATCTCCTGGATCTGGGACGTCGATTTCGAGAAGCTCTGCAATCTCGACATCCAGCGTGTCTTCGTGGGCGGTACCCGCCGCAACGACCTGCAGGTCAGGCTCAAGTATGCGGGCATAAACGCGCAGCTCATCGATGGTATCGAGGGCGCGGTGCGCGGCTGCTTCGGCGCTGCGGCGGGCGAGACCCTGCACGTGGTGGCCAACTACACGGCGTTCCCGCCCGTGGTCGCCGACCTCAAGCGTCTCGACGGCGCCGCGCGCCCCGAGGGGACCCATGCCGCCGTCGCGCCCAAGGCCCGCGTCAACCTGGGGCGCTACGCCGACGCAGGCATCTCGCTCGACCGGCCGCTGCGCATCGTGCACCTGTACCCCGACGCGCTCAACCTTTACGGCGACGGGGGCAACATCGCCTCGCTGCGGCAACGCTGCGCCTGGCGCGGCATCCCCGCCGTCGTCGACGAGGTGCGCATGGGCGACGCGCTCGACCTCTCCGATGCCGACATCGTGCTCCTGGGCGGCGGCGCGGACCGAGACCAGCTCGCCGTGTGCAAGGAGCTTCTTGGCCAGAAACGGCAGCTCACCGACTACGTGGAGTCTGACGGCACACTTATCGCCATCTGCGGCGGCTACCAGTTGCTCGGCCGCTTCTACATGATGGGTGCCGAGAAGGTCGAGGGCCTGGGCATCATCGCCGCCGAGACGCGCAGCGGCGAGGGCCGCCTCATCCACAACGTCGCCATCGACTCCCCCATCGCCGACAAGCCGATCGTGGGCTTCGAGAACCACGGGGGCCGCACGTACCTGGACGCCTGTGAGCAGCCGCTGGGACGCCCCCTCGTGCGCGGCACCGGCAACAACGAGTTCGAGGAGGGCGAGGGCGTGCTGCACAAGGGCGTTATCGGAACGTATTACCACGGCCCGGTCCTGCCCAAGAACCCGCAGGTCACGGACTGGCTCATCGCCCACGCGCTCAAGCGCCGCGGCATCGAGGCGGAGCTTCCCGCCCTCGACGACTCCTACGAGGACGCCGCCCACGACGTAGCCCTCCGCATCGTCCTCCACCGCTGATCACTTTTGGGGACAGGTTCGTTTTTTACTCAAATGAGTAATTTTCGAACCTGTCCCCAAATTTTGCCATGAAGAAGGGCCCGCCACCGGGAATGGTGACGGGCCCTTTTCTAGCAAGCTGTCGCGTCAGCGATTAGGCGTCGGCGTACATGGCCTTGAGCTTGAGGAGGTGCTGGTAGCGAGCCATGGCAGCGTCCTCGTTCTCCTTGAACAGCTCCTTGGCGCGCTCGGGGAACGAGCGGACAAGGCGGCTGTAACGGGCCTCGTTCATCAGGAAGTCCTGATAGCCGCCCGCCGGCTCCTTGGAGTCGAGCGAGAACTTCTTGCCCTTGGGAGCGGCCGGGTTGAAGCGGTAGAGGTTCCAGTAGCCGCAGTCGACCGCGCGCTTCATCTCGAGCTGGCAGTTCTTCATGCCGCCCTTGATGGAGTGCATCTCGCAGGGGCTGTAGCCGATGATGAGGGACGGGCCGTCGTAGGCCTCGGCCTCCTGGATGGCCTTGAGGGTCTGAGCGGGGTTGGCGCCCATGGCGACCTGAGCGACGTAGACGTAGCCGTAGGTCATCGCGATCTCGGCCAGAGTCTTCTTCTTGGTCACCTTGCCGGAAGCCGCGAACTGCGCGACCTGGCCGAGGTTAGAGGCCTTGGAGGCCTGGCCACCCGTGTTGGAGTAGACCTCGGTGTCGAAGACGAAGACGTTGACGTTGTGGTTGGAGGCCAGGACGTGGTCAAGGCCGCCGAAGCCGATGTCGTAGGCCCAGCCGTCGCCGCCGAAGATCCAGAAGGACTTCTTGGTGAGGTAGGACTTGTCGGCCAGAACCGCCTTGGCGGCGTCGGAGCCGTTCTCCTCGAGCGCCTTGACGTACTCGGCGGCAGCGGTCTTGGAACCCTCGGTGTCGTTGCGGTTGTCGAGCCAAGCCTGAGCGGCGGCCTTGAAGCCGTCGGTCACGCCGTCGGAGGCGATAAGGGCCTCGGTGTCGGCGACGAGCTTGTTCTGGACGGCCTTGTAGCCGACCTCGAAGCCCAGGCCGTGCTCGGCGTTGTCCTCGAACAGGGAGTTGTTCCATGCCGGGCCGTGGCCGCACGCGTTGACCGTGTACGGGGAGGTAGCGGCGGGGTTGCCCCAGATGGAGGAGCAGCCGGTGGCGTTGGAGATGAACATGCGGTCGCCGCAGACCTGGGTCACGAGGCGGGCGTAAGAGGTCTCGGCGCAGCCGGCGCAGGAGCCGGAGAACTCAAGCAGCGGCTTCTTGAACTGGGAGCCCTTGGTGTTGGCCGCAACGGCCTCGGGCTTCTCGGAGACCTTGTTGACGCAGTAGTCGAAGACCTGCTGCTCGTCGAGCTGCTCCTCCTGGGGCACCATGGTGAGGGCGTCCTTCGGGCAGGCGGTAACGCAGAGGTTGCAGCCCATGCAGTCGAGCGGGGAGACGGCGAGGGTGAACTTCTTGCCCTTCACCTTCGGGCCCATGGCGTCGAGGGTGCGGAGGTTCTCGGGAGCGGCCGCGACCTCAGCGTCGTCCAGGATGAACGGGCGGATCGTGGCGTGCGGGCACACGAAGGCGCAGGAGTTGCACTGGATGCACTTGGACTCGTCCCACTTCGGGACCATGACCGCGACGCCGCGCTTCTCGTAGGCAGAGGCGCCCAGCTCCCACTGGCCGTCGACGTGCTCGTTGAACGCGGAGACGGGCAGGGAGTCGCCGTCCATGCGGTTGATGGGCTCGAGGAGCTCCTTGACCTGCTTGACGATGGCGGCGCGGCCCTCGAGCGTGAGCTCCTTGGGGGCGTCCTCGGCCGTCGCCCAGTCGGCGGGAACCTCGAACTTGCGGAACGCGGTGGCGCCGGCGTCGATGGCCTTGTGGTTGGCGTCGACGATGGCCTGGCCCTTCTTCATGTAGGACTTGGTGGCCGCGTCCTTCATGTACTGCAGGGCGTCCTCGGCGGGCAGAACCTTGGCCAGCGCGAAGAAGGCGGACTGGAGCACCGTGTTGGTGCGCTTGCCCATGCCGACCTTGGCGGCCAGGTCGATGGCGTCGATCAGATAGACGTTGACATCGTTGTTGGCGATGTAGCGCTTGGCGACGGCGGGCATATGCTCGGCGAACTCCTCGTCGCTCCACTGGCAGTTGACCAGGAAGGTACCGCCCGGCTTGACGTCGCGGACCATCTTGAAGCCCTTGACGATGTAGCTGGGGTTATGGCAGGCGACGAAGTCGGCCTTGGTCACATAGTACGGCGAGCGGATCGGCGAATCGCCAAAGCGCAGGTGGCTGACGGTGACGCCGCCGGTCTTCTTGGAGTCGTACTGGAAGTAGGCCTGGACGTACTTGTCGGTGTGGTCGCCGATGATCTTGATGGAGTTCTTGTTCGCGCCGACGGTGCCGTCGCCGCCGAGGCCCCAGAACTTGCACTCGATGGTGCCGGGCGCAGAGGTGATCGGGGCGTCCTCGGGCTCAGGAAGCGAGAGGTGCGTGACGTCGTCGTTGATGCCGACGGTGAACTCGCGCTTGGGCTCGTCCTTCTTGAGCTCCTCGAAGATCGCGAACGCGGACGCGGGGGGCGTGTCCTTCGAGCCGAGGCCGTAGCGGCCGCCGGAGACGTGGATATCGGAGCGGCCGGCCTCGTACAGGGCGGTAACGACGTCCTGGTAGAGGGGCTCGCCGATGGAGCCCGGCTCCTTGGTGCGGTCCATGACGGCGATCTTCTTGACGGTCTCGGGGAGAACGTCGACGAAGTGCTTGATGGAGAACGGGCGGAACAGGCGGACCTTGACGAGGCCGACCTTCTCGCCGTGGGCGTTCAGGTAGTCGATGACCTCCTCGAGGACATCGCAGAAGGAGCCCATGCAGACGACGACGCGGTCGGCGTCGGGGGCGCCGTAGTAGTTGAACAGGCCGTAGTCGGTGCCGAGCTTCTCGTTGATCTTGCCCATGTACTTCTCGACGACGGCGGGCAGCTCGTTGTAGGCGGTGTTGCAGGCCTCGCGGTGCTGGAAGAAGATGTCGCCGTTCTCGTGGGAGCCGCGGGCGTGCGGGTGCTCAGGGTTCAGCGCGTGGTCGCGGAACGCCTGGACGGCGTCCATGTCGACCATGTCCTTGAGGTCGTCGTAGTCCCAGACGGCGACCTTCTGGATCTCATGGGAGGTGCGGAAGCCGTCGAAGAAGTTGAGGAACGGGACCTTGCCCTCGATGGCGGCGAGGTGTGCCACCGGCGAGAGGTCCATGACCTCCTGGACGTTGCCCTCGGCGAGCATGGCGAAGCCGGTCTGGCGGCAGGCCATGACGTCGGAGTGGTCGCCGAAGATGTTCAGCGCGTGGGAGGCGACGCAGCGGGCAGACACGTGGAAGACTGCCGGCAGGCCCTCGCCCGCGATCTTGTACATGTTCGGGATCATCAGGAGCAGGCCCTGAGAAGCCGTGTAGGTGGTGGTCAGGGCACCGGCGCCTAGGGAGCCGTGAACGGTGCCGGAAGCGCCTGCCTCGGACTCCATCTCAACGACGTTGACGGGCGTGCCGAAGATGTTCTTGCGGCCCTGGGCTGCCCACTGGTCGACGTGGTCGGCCATGGGGCTGGACGGCGTGATCGGGTAGATACCCGCAACCTCGGTGAACGCGTACGATACGTGCGCGGCCGCCTCGTTGCCGTCCATGGACTTGAACTTACGTCCCATATCCTCTCCTTCAAAACTCCCTGGGCACCCCCATGGCCCCAGGACGTTCCTCTGCTGGATTGCGCGCCCACTGTGCGAACGCACAATCCTCCACAGTCAGTCGGTTAGTCTACCCCCTATTCCCGGCGCTACGCACATGAATTCGGGTACCGCGCCGAGTTTTCCGCAAACGGGAAGTTAGGGTGCCTGATTATTTGTTTGGTTCGATGGTTTCGCGGGGCGAGGGCGTTCGTAAAGGCGCCGAAAGGATGCCGGCCCATCGCTAAATCCCACCGCTCAACAGGGTTTTATTGCCAAGAAGCGCGTGCCGCTTGGGCTTCGCGGCGACTGTGCGGGGCAGTTCGCGGGCCTACGCCGCAAGACAGGAAACGGCCGCGATTGCCCTCGCCGCAGGACTCGGACGGGCCGCTAGTTGCGCACCCTCCAGCCGCCGTGCGCGATATGCTCGCGAAGGTGCGCCTCGATGTCCTTCTCGACGTCGCGCTCTTTGCCTACGCCTCGGCGGAGGCTTTCTCGCGGTCGACGAACATGATGAGGAACGAGGCCGCGAGCAGCACCGGGGCAACGAGGATCGTCCGCGTGCCGAGCGACGGGATGAACCAGTTGCCCACGACCGCGCCCATGACGAACATCACGATGACGAAATAACTGAGAAGACCGCTGCGCAGGGTCTTCTGATTGCCGTCGTGGGCCCAGCTCACCATGGACTGGGTGCCGCTGCGGAGGTTGCCGATGCACATGGTCGTGGCAAGCGCGCGGCCATGGAACTTACGGAAAGCCTGTACCTGGATTCCGCAGGCGAAGGACGTGAGGCCGTTGGCCCACAGGCTGTGACCTGCAGGGATGAAGCCCACGATCACGAGGAAGGCGGCCTCCACGATGAGGGCGACCTGACGCCAGTGTAGATGCTCCTCGCGCGAGACGATCTTTATCGTGTGGCAGAGCGCGATGCCGAGCGCGAAGCAGACCACGGGGACCGCATAGTGGACGCACATGGGCCAGTTGCCGTCGGCCAGGTTCACGCCAAAGAGCAGCATGTTGCCCGTCTGCGCGTTGGCGAAGACGTGGTCGCGCACGAGGTAGGAATAGGCGTCCATGATGCCGCCCGAGAGCGCGAGGAGAACGGCGAGCTCGAGGGACTCCGATTCTTGCTTTGCGCGGGACATGGGCGGAAGGGTCCTTTCTTCTTTGTTGCTTCGCTTTTGTGCGCGGCGGCGCGTGCCGAGGGGCCATGGGCCGGTCGGGCCACCTAGGTCAACCGCTATTGTAAGCACGTCATGCGGCTCATATACGCGCATAACCGCACCGGAGTCAAATTGAAACAAGCCATTTCAAGAGCGTATATACGCAAACGGAGACATCATGATTGGCTTATTTTTAAAATAGCGTCAAAATAACTGCATACAGACAAAGTGGCATGAGGTGGAAGAAATTGGGGACAGGTTCGTTTATCTTCCATTTGGAAGTATTTCGAACCTGTCCCCAAAAGCTATCAGCGGCTGCGGGTCTTGAGGGCGCGGGCGATCTCGCGGTCGACGTCGCGGCGCGCCATGTCCTCGCGCTTGTCGTAGAGCTTCTTGCCGCGGGCGAGGCCGATCGCGAGCTTCACGCGGCCGTGCTCGTCGAAGTACAGCTCGAGCGGCACGAGGGCGAGGCCCTTCTGCCGGAGCTTCCCGTCCAGGTAGTCGATCTGCTGTCGGTGCAGCAGGAGGCGCCGCTTGCGGTCGGGGTCGACGTTCCACACGCCGCCGTTCGAGTACGGGTGAATGTGGACGCCGTGCAGCCACGCCTCGCCGCCGCGGATAAGGCAAAACGCGTCGGTGATCTGCGCCGCGCGCTCGCGCAGGCTCTTGACCTCGGTGCCTGTGAGCTCGATGCCTGCCTCAAAGGTCTCGTCGATGAAGTACTCGTGGCGAGCCGAGCGGTTGCGCGCGATGCTCTTCTTCTCTTTTTTCTGCGGGGCGGCCATCACTCGTCTCCCTCGTCATGTGCCGCGGCGTCCTCGGCCGCAGCGTTGTGGATAAGCTCGAGAAGGGCCTTGGCGGCGGGCTCGCCCACCAGGTCGCGGGCGCGCAGGGTGAAGCTCGCCGCGTCGTTGCGCTCCCCCGCCTCGGCGGCGTTCGTCGCGCAGATGAGCAGACAGGCCGCGATCTCGGCGTTCGCGCCGCAGGGAAGTCCTTCTTCGGCGAGGATCCCCTCGAGCTCGTCGTCGCCCACGCCCGCAGGGTCGCGCTCGGTCCCGGTCGCGAGGTCCACGGCAGCCGCGAGCGCGCTGTCCTTCACGTCGAGGTTCTGCGCCGCCCGCAGGCATGCCGCGCTCACGCGGGGCTTCTCGCTGACCTCGAACCAGTTGGCGAAGTTCACGAAGGCGCGGACAAGGTGGCGCGGGTCGCTCGCGCGCTCGAACACCGAGAAGGACAGCCCCAGGTACTCGTCCATGTTGCCGTCGATGCGGTTGAGATCCGCCAGGTTCAGGCGGCTGCCGCAGTCCATGGGGTTCCAGCGAATCGCGCTCTTGAGCGCCGAGGCTGCCGCGGTGTAGTCGCCCGCGTGGACGCTCGCCAGGGCGAGGTCGCTGTAGAGGCGGTCGAGGGGCTCGCCCACGTCGCGCAGCTCGCGCGGGTCGCCCTCGATGCGGCGGTACGCCAGCTTCTCGAAGGCGGTGGGGAAGCTGAACCACTGGACCTCATCCGTGGCGGCGCAGTTCTTGTCGACGTACTCCTCGGCGTCCTCGGCCAGGCGGGACAACAGCTCGACGGCCGTATCGTCCTGGCCCTGAAGCATGTATCCCTCGGCCTGCTCGATCGCGGACTCGAGTTCCGTTTGTGCGTTCATGTATCCTCCAGCCGGCGCACGCCGGCAGTGCTCGATCGATTTTCTTTGCAAGCGTTTTCTTAGCTGATGATACCCGCCGCGGCGATTCGCTCGCGGTTGGCATTGAGATAATCCGCCATATAGGGAATCGCGAAGGACACCACTCCCCAGCCGCTCGCCTCGATGACGTCCTCATCGATGAGGCGAGCCCTATAGGGGCTGACCTGCGAGGCGCTCTTGCCCAGGCGCTTGGCGACGTTGCCGCTCTCGCTCGATGCCCCATGGTCCTGGGCCATCGCGAGGAGATAGGAAACGCAGGTCGGCGGCAACCTTTGAAGGGCCGGCTCGATCACCGTAGCGTCAAAGCGTTCGCGCGCGGCGGCAAAACCGGCTTCCAGCGCCGCGGCATCGACGCGTTCTGTCCCCCGGGCCTTCGCCGCTTGCCAGACGTGGTAGCCCGCAAGCTGGATCATGAAGGGATAACCCTGCGTCAGCGCCGCGAGCTCGCGTGCAAGGCCCTCGGGCAGTTCCATCCCAGAACCCTGCATCGTGGCAGCCATCGATGCCGCGACTTCGGCGAGCCCCACCGGACGCAGGTCGACCGGGACCGCGCGGCGCAGGAACGTGAGCGTCTTGCCGTTGACCACGTTCTCTATCATCGACGGGAGCCCCGCGAACACGAAGGCGATGTCCGCGTCCTCGCGGATTTCGTGCTGGACCGCCACGGCCAGCGCGCGGACCTCGTCTATGGAAGCGTCCTGGACCTCGTCGAGGGTGATGAGAAGCCCTTTGCCGTTCTTGCGTATCGCCTGGTCAAGCACCTGCCGGAGCGTAAGGCTCATGCGCTCGAGCTCGACGCTGCCCAAGGAAACGCCCAGGACCGAAGGCTCCACCGTCACGCGCTGCGCCTTGGCCAAAGGCAGCGCTGCGGCCAGGATGCGCTCGCAGAACCCCTCGCTCGCCGTCTCGTCGATGACGACCCATCCGAGCTCGCGCGCGAGGTCGCCGATCTCGTTCAGCATCACGGTCTTGCCCATGCCGCGAATCCCGGAGATGCGCATGAGCCGACTCGGCGCGCCGGGGCCGTTCTCGATCCCCTCGAGGAACTCGTCGAGCACGTATTCGCGTCCTATGACCGCCGGGGGATTCTTGCCCGCAGTCGGCTTGAACGGGTTTCTCTTCATATAAACCACCTGATAAATGGCCTATTCCGTATGCTTTATAACGAAGTATAGCAAAGTATAGCGATTTATAAGAAGGGGTTAATTCGCGTCGTCGGTTGCGGCCCGGTCCTCCTCGGCGGAAGCCTGCGCCGCGAGCAGGCGGGCGGGCAACTCGTCGAGGCTCTCGTAGGGGCGTTGGGCCTTTGACGTGCGGGGAAGCGTGAAGTCTATGCGCCCGCGGGGAATGTCCACGGCAGCGACGCGCACGACGACGCGCCGCCCGAGCGTCCAGGTCTCGCCCGTCGACTCGCCGCACAGGCGCATGCGGTCCTCGTCGTACTGGTACCACTCGGCGCCGAGCTTGCGCACGGGGACGAGCCCGTCCGCATCGGTCTCGTCGAGCGAGACGAAGACGCCGAAGCGCTCCACGCCCGAGACGACCCCTTGCTCGTATTGGCCGACCCTCCCCTCGTAAAGCTCGGCCATCTTCACCTTCTGCGACTCGCGGGCGGCCGCGTCGGCGGTGCGCTCCATGCGCGAGCAGTCCGCGCAGAGCTGCGGGAGCTGCCGGGCGAACGCACGCTGCTCGGGCGAGTCGAGCTTGCCGTAGAGCTTGGCCTTGAGGGCGCGGTGCACGAGGTCGTCGGGATAGCGCCTGATGGGCGAGGTGAAGTGGCAGTAGGCAGAGGCGCCCAGCGCGTAGTGCCCCTCGTTCTGCGGCAGGTAGACGGCGCGGCTCTGGGCGCGAAGAAGCACGGCGCTCGCCAGGTACTCCCCGCTCGTCCCGCGGGCGCGGTCGAGCACGCGGGCGATCGCCTTGGGGTCGGCCGTCAGCAGTGCCGCGGCGTCGCCCGCCTCAAGAAGCCCCAGCTCATTGAGGGGCGCGATCGCGTGGCGAAGGTCCTCGGCCGCAGGCTGCTCGTGCACGCGGTAGGCGCAGGGGACCTCGGCGTCGGCGAGGATCCGCGCGACGCACTCGTTCGCGAGCAGCATCGCCTCCTCCACGAGGCCCGTGGCGCGCGTGCGCTCGCGCACCCTCACGCCCACGGGGCGCCCCGCGTCGTCGAGCTCCACGCGGGACTCGCGCGTCTCGAAGTCGATGGCGCCGCGGCGACGGCGCACCTCCCCGCGCAGCTCGCGGATATGGTCGAGCACGCGGAGCATATGGGCGACCTCTTCTTGCTCCTCGGGAAGAACGGGCAGCTCAGAGGCGGTCTTCTTGCCATCGAGAAGGGCATCGACCTCGTCGTAGCACAGGCGGGCGTTCGAGCGGATGGCGGAGCACCGCGCGCGCGAGCCCAGCACGCGGCCGTCGGGGCCCAGGTGCATTCGTACGGTCATGGCGAGGCGGTCCTCCCGCGGGCGGAGCGAGCAGACGTCGTTGCAGAGCCGCTCGGGCAGCATGGGGATCACACGGTCCACAAGGTAGACGGAGCAGGTGCGAGCCCGCGCCTCCACGTCCATCGAGGAGCCCCAGGGCAGGTAGTGGGTGACGTCGGCGATGTGGACGTCCAGGTCGAAACCCCCGTCCTCGCGCTCGCGCGCCCCCACGGCGTCGTCGAAGTCGCGGGCATCGGCGGGGTCGATGGTCACGCACATTGCGTCGCGCAAGTCGGCGCGACGGGGGTCGGAGGCGAGCGCCTCCCCCACCGCGGGCTCGATCCGCCGGGCCTCTTCCATGGTCGCGGGCGAGAACTCGCAGGCCAGGCCATGGCTCGCGATTACGGACTCGATGTTCATGTCCAAGTCGTCGGCCGAGCCCACGCGGCGGTCGAGGGTGACGACGGCGCCCGAGTAGCGGTTGGGGTACTCCAGGATGCGCGCCGCCACGACGTCCCCGGGGGCGACGCCGAGGCGCTCGGGGCTCGTGTCCTCCGGCAGGACGAAGAAGTCGTGGGACAGGCGGTTGTCGAGCGGGACGACGGCGCCCAAGGGGCCCGCCGCCTCGAAGCGGCCCAGGAGCGTGCTGGTGGCTCGGTTGAGCACCGCGTCCACGATGGCGCGGCGCGGCTGGCCCGGCTTGCCGCCCACGATGAAGACGGAGACCTCGTCGCCCGACATCGCCTCGCGCATGCCGGCGGGCGCCACGTCGAAGGAGCCCTCGGCGGTCTCGACCACGGCAATGCCCGGGCGCAGGACGCGCAGGATGCCGTTTATGGTGCGGCGTTGCTTGCGCGGGCCCTTGGTCGAGCCGCGGCGTTTGTTTCCCTTGTGAGGGCGCTTGCGAGCCATCGCTACCTTCTTTCCTCAGTGAGCACTTTTGGGGACAGGTTCGGTTTTTACTCATTTGAGCATTTTTTGAACCTGTCCCCAAAAGTGTTCAGAAGAGCGGCCCCCGGAAGGTTCCGAGGGCCGCATGGACGAGTCGATCTCTGGGCGTTCCGCTAGACCTTGAGGTAGCGCCTCATGGCGATCGCGGAGCCAAAGAGGCCGATGACCACGCCGATGGCCAAAAGCAGGCCGGACGTCGCCATAACGGTCGAGGCGGGCACCGAGAAGCTCAGGAACGCCATGCTGGACGCGAGCTTGGGGAGAAGCGCGTTCAGCCCGCCCACGAGGGCGGCGATGGCCAGGAGAGCGCCGATGATGGCCTCGAGGGTGCCCTCGAGCAGGAACGGCCCGCGGATGAAGCCGTTCGAGGCGCCGACCAGGCGCATGATGCCGATCTCGCGGCGACGGGCGGTGATGGCCAGGCGGATCGTGTTGTTGATGAACACGAACGCGACGAAGGTCAGCAGCGCCACGAGCACGATGGCCGCGATGCGGATGTAGTTCGTCACGCTGAAGAGCTTCTCGACGGTCTCGCGGCCGTAGTTGACGTCGGAGGACGGCTGGTCCTTGCTGTCGCAGATGGCGGCGAAGTCGGAGTCGGCCACGATCTTGTCGGCCGTGGCCTCGACCTGCTGCGGGTCGTCGAGCTTGATGACGAGCGAGGCGGGCAGCGGGTTCTCGCCGTCGAGGGCGGTGATCGCGTCCGTCGCGTTGCGGTTGGACATCTGGCTCTGGTACTGCTCCAGGGCCTCTTCCTTGGTGCGGATGGTCACGGACTCGACGTTGTCCCAGCCGCTCACCTTGTTGGCATAGGCCTGGATCTGGTCCTCGGTGGCGCTGTCGGACAGGAACGCCTGGATCGTGACCTCGTCCTCGACGCTGCCGATCATGTTGTTGATCATCGCAGAAGCGAGGATGAACACGCCGATGATGAACAGCGAGAGGAAAATCGTGACGACGGCTCCCAGGACCGTGGTCCAGTTCCTGCGGAAGTGCTGGCCGACCTCGCGGAAAGAATAGCCGATGTTAGAGGGCGCCATAGTAGCCGTAGCCTCCCTTCTCCTGGTCGCGGACCACATGGCCCGCCTCGAGCGCGATGACGCGCTTGCGCATGGAGTCGACCATCTCACGGTCGTGCGTGGCCATGACGATGGTGGTGCCGGCGCGGTTGATTCGGTCGAGGAGCTTCATGATGCCCAGCGAGATGGCCGGGTCGAGGTTGCCCGTGGGCTCGTCGCAGACGAGCAGCGGCGGGCGGTTGACCATGGCGCGGGCGACGGAGACGCGCTGCTGCTCGCCGCCGGAGAGCTGGTCGGGGAAGTGGTCCATGCGCTCGGCGAGGCCGACGAGGCGGAGCACCTCGGGGACCTGGGCCTTGATGACGGAGCGCGGCTTGCCGATGCACTCGAGGGCGAAGGCGACGTTCTCGTAGACCGTCTTGTTCGGCAGGAGCTTGAAGTCCTGGTAGACGGTGCCGATCTGGCGGCGGAGGTACGGAACCTTCTTGTTGCGCATCTTGGTGAGGTCCTGGCCGCCCACGATCACCTGGCCGTGGGTCGCCTTGAGCTCGCGCGTGATGAGGCGCAGCAGCGAGGACTTGCCGGAGCCGGAGTGGCCCACGACGAAGACGAACTCGCCGGGATACACATCGAGGCTGACATCGTCCAGAGCGGGCTTATTGGGCTGGGCCGGGTAGATGAGTGACACGTTTTTGAACGACACGGTCGGCTGACCCGTGCGCGAGACCGCGGGCGAGTCGTTGCCCGCGAGGGGCGCGAACACGCTGGTGAAGCCGGGCTGATCGGTGGGATCGGCGGGCTCGGACGCGGTAACGACGTGGACCGCGAGGTCGTCCTCGGGCTGGGCCGGCGCGGATGCGGCGGACTCGGGGTGGAGGACGGCGTCGACGGCTGCGTCGTCGATCGCGCTGTCTACGGGTGCCGTGGTCTGGTCGGCAGCGGCAAAGACGCGCTCGTCGCCGTCAGACTCCTGTCGCTCGGTGCTGCGAAAGTGATTGGCCACAAAAGCTCCTTTTTCCTTTTGCTCACAGCGGACAGTTGCGTTCCCCAGTTTAGCAAAAGCCCTGCATCGGGCCTTTTTGCCCACAAAGAAGCGTTCATAAAGCAGAACCTCCCCACACCGAGAAGCGCGGGGAGGCCCTGTCTGAACCGTTGTTGAAACCAACCGACCGCGCCTGGCGCGAGCTGTGGCGCGAGCTGGCCGGCCGGCTACTTGCCGAGGAAGTCGAGAACCTCGCGCTCGACGCCGGCGGCGTCCAGGCCGTACTTGGCGAGAAGGTCCACGGCGGGACCGGACTCGCCGAAGACGTCGTGGACGCCGACCTTGCGCACGGGCACCGGGTCGGCCGCGAGGGCGGCGAGCACGGCGTCGCCGAGGCCGCCGATGACGGAGTGCTCCTCGCAGGTCACGACGCGGCCGGTCTTCTTGGCGGAGGCGCGAACGAGCTCCTCGTCGAGCGGCTTGAGGGTGTGGATGTTCACGACCTCGGCATCGACGCCCTTGGCGGCGAGCGCGTCGGCGGCCTCGAGGGCGGCCTGGACCATGAGGCCGCAGGCGACGATCGTGACGTCGGAGCCCTCGCGCTCGACGATGCCCTTCCCGATCTTGAACTCATAGGTCTCGGGGTCGTGGATCACGGGGACGGCGAGGCGGCCCAGGCGCATATAGACGGGCCCGTCGTAGTCGTAGGCGGCACGCACGGCGGCCTTGGCCTCGACGTCGTCGGACGGGGCGATCACGGTCATGCCCGGGATGGAGCGCATGAGGGCGAGGTCCTCGTTGCACTGGTGCGTGGCGCCGTCCTCGCCCACCGAGATGCCGGCGTGGGTGGCGCAGATGTTCACGGGGAGGTGCGGGTAGCCGATGGAGTTGCGCACCTGCTCGAACGCGCGGCCCGCGGCGAACATCGCGAACGTCGAGCAGAAGACCTTCTTGCCGGCGGCGGCGATGCCGGCCGCGACGCCGACCATGTTGCCCTCGGCGATGCCCGCGTCGAAGAAGCGGTCAGGATAGGCCGCCTTGAACTTGCCCGTCTGGGTCGCGGCCGCGAGGTCGGCGTCCAGGACCACGAAGTCATCGTGCTCCGCGCCGAGCTCCACCAGGGCCTCGCCGTAGCTGGCGCGCGTGGCGACCTTCCTCACGTCTGCCATGGCTAGGCCTCCTTCTGGTCGTTGGCGCAAAGCTCCGCCATACCCTGCTCGAACTGCTCGTCGTTGGGGGCCTTGCCGTGCCAGCCCACCTGGTTCTCCATGAAGCTCACGCCCTTGCCCTTCACCGTCTCGCAGACGATGGCCGTGGGCGCGCCCTTGGTGGCGCGGGCCTCGGCGAAGGCGGCGCGGAGCTGCGCCATGTCGTTGCCGTCGGCCACCTCGACCACGTGGAACTTGAAGGCGCGGAACTTGTCGGCCAGGGGCATGGGGTCGTTGACCTCGGCCACCGGGCCGTCGATCTGCAGGCCATTGTGGTCCACGATCACGCATAGGTTGTCCAGCTTCTGGTTGCCGGCGAACATCGCGGCCTCCCAGACCTGCCCCTCCTCGCTCTCGCCGTCGCCCAGCAGGGCGTACGTGCGGTAGTCCTCGTGCCAGTGCTTGGCTGCGAGCGCCATGCCCACGGCGGCGGAGATGCCCTGGCCGAGGGAGCCGGTGGACATGTCGACGCCCGGGGTGTCGTTCATGTTCGGGTGGCCCTGGAGGCGGCTGCCGATGTGGCGAAGCGTCGCGAGCTCCTCCTTGGGGAAATAGCCCCTCTCGGCGAGCGCGGCGTAGAGGGCGGGGGCGCAGTGGCCCTTGGAGAGGACGAAGCGGTCGCGGTCGGCCTTGCGCGGGTCGGTCGGGTCGACGTTCATCTCCTCGAAGTAGAGGTAGGTGATGATGTCGGCCGCGCCGAGGGAGCCGCCGGGGTGCCCGGACTTGGCGGCATGGACGCCCGTGAGGACCCCTTTGCGGACCTCGTTGGCGACCGCCGCGAGTTCAGCGTCGTTCATGTTTCCTCCTTTTTGGTCGATACGTGGGGCCCGCGAGTGCAAAAGCGGCGTTCGTGCGACATTTTGCGCTTTGCCCGTGCACTCGGGCCGTTCGTGCGGCACGATTTGGGCCCCTGGGACGATATTCGTGCGATTTTCAGATACCTTATCTGGGCTTTTGTCGGGCTTTGCCTATCGCAGGGGCGATTTCATGCTGCGCGAAGCGGCGTTTTGCACTCCAGAAAGCAGAACCGTCGCACGAAGGCGGGTTTTGCGCCGAAACGGCCCGAAACAAAGGCGCCGGGTCCTTGATCGGGAGCCGGCGCCTCGGGTGCGATCCTACTGGGCCGCGACGACCTTGGCCCAGTCGGCGTCGAAGCTGGCCATGCCCTGGTCGGTGAGCGGGTGCTTGAGGCACTTCTTGAGCGCGCCAAAGGGAACGGTCGCGATGTCAGCGCCCATGAGGGCAGCCTGCGTCACGTGGTTGGGCGTGCGGATGCTGGCGGTGATGATCTCGACCTGGTCGTCGACGTTCTTGCCGGTCCAGTCGTAGTTCTGGATGCAGGTCACGACGTTGGCGAGCTCGGAGATGCCGTCCTCGCCGATGTCATCGAAGCGGCCGACGAACGGGGAGACGTAGCGGGCTCCGGCATTGGCGGCGAGAAGGGCCTGCGGCGCGCTGAAGATGAGCGTCATGTTGATGCGGACGCCCTCGGCGGCCAGGGTGTGGGTCGCGGCGAGCGACTCGGCGCAGATGGGGAGCTTGACCACGATGTTCGGGGCGAGGCTCGCCAGGTGGCGGCCCTCCTCGATCATGCCCTCGGTCGTCTTGGCCTGGGACTCGGCCGAGACGGGCAGCCCCTCGCACATCTTCGCGATCTTGACCATGTGGTCCTCGAAGTCGGCGAGCTTGCCGCCGGTGCGGGCGTACAGCGACGGGTTGGTGGTGACGCCGGCCAGGCAGCCCCAGGAGAGCGCCTCGCGGATCTCGTCGAGGTCGGCTGTGTCGATGAAGAACTTCATGTGCTTCCTCCTCTATGCCAGGTATCTCTTCCCATGGACGCATTGCGCCCTGTGTACTAAATGAAGATACCACCTAGGTTTCTTCCATCGACATTTGTCGGAGGTGCGGTCGAACTTTTACGGCGAGCGGCAAAATTGTGTGCTTTATCTGGTAACACTTCGATTCGTTCGAATGTTTTGAACACTTTAGGCGATTGCACAATCAGTTTTGTACGCCTGCGTGCAGACTCTTCGTTCACATCATTCCGCCCCCAGCGCCGAGAAACACAACGAGGGCGTGCCCTCAACGTCGTGGGTCGATTGGACCTTAAAGACGTTGAGGGCACGCCCTCGATAACTCAACGGAGGGGCGCTACCGGCACCCGTCCCCGCATCGGTTCTACGCGATCGCTACATACTTATATTATCGTTCGTTTATTTACAGCCCAGAAAGAGTCCCCCGATGAAAAGAAGCAAGGCGTTCGTCGCCGGAAGACGAGACGAGATCACCGCGATCCTGGAGAAGCGCGGCCAGGTGAGCGTTGCTGAGCTGGCGGAGCACTTCGGCGTCTCGGCCCTCACCATTCGGCGCGACCTCGATTACCTGGAGGAGCGGCAGGTGCTCACGCGCCAGTACGGCTCCGCCACCTTGCTCAACCCCCTCGGTCGCCCGTCCGGCTCCCGACAGGTGCGCGCGAACAAGGCCATCGCGCGCGAAGCCGCCCGCTACGTCGAGGACGGCGACTGCATCTTCATCAACTCGAGCGCGACCGCCCTGGGCATTCTCAAGTTCATCACCGCGCAGGGCGTGACCGTGATCACGAACAACGGCAAGGCCCTCCTGCTCGAGGACCGCCAGAACGTGCAGGTCATCCTCACGGGCGGCGAGATCCGCCCGCCAAGGTCGTCCATGACGGGCGAGGTCGCCATCGACTGCATCAAGCGGGTGACGGCCGCCAAGTGCTTCCTCGGATGCACGGGCCTCTCGGCAGACTTTGGGCTGACCTCGGCGACCTCCCCCGAGCCCGCCGTGAACACCGCCATGCTCGAGCGGTCCAAGAAGCACTTCATCGTGGCCGACTCGTCCAAGCTCGGCCTCACGTCGAGCTTCCAGTTCGGCTCCATCGACGAGATCGACCTTCTCATCACCGATACCGGGGCGACGGACGGTCAGGCGGCCCTCTTTGAGGCGTACGGCGTCAAAGAGGTCGTGCGCGTGGACCCGTCCCTGCCGAGCGCGGAGCTTGATTAGAGGCTTTCGATACCGAGAAACGCGATGAGGGTGCGCCCCTCAACGTCGTGGGTCGATTCGACCCTAAGACGTTGTGGGCACACCCTCGTTGTATGCGTATTTATGTGCGGCTCGCTAGGACTTGATGCTGCCGAAGCCCTCGCCAAAGGCCTCGTGGACCTCCGAGATGATCACGATCGCCTCGGGGTCGATCTGCGCCACGGCCTCCTTGAGCAGGGGAACCTGGCTGCGGCCGAGCACGCAGAAAATCACCGGGCGGTCCTCGCCGCTCCACAGGCCGCGGGCCTGGAGCTCGGTGCAGCCGCGATCGAGCTCGTACAGAATCGCGCTCGCGATCTGCGCATGCTTCTCGGAGATGATGTAGGCGGCGCGCTCCGAACGGGGGCCGTCGACCACGGCGTCGATGACCTTGCCGCAGATATACATGGCAACCGCCGCGTACAGGGCGTTCTCCACCGAGAAAACCGGTGCCGAGAGCGCGATCACGATGCCGTCGACGATGATGATCGCCGTGCCCATGGGGATGGAAGCCTTACGGGCAACGAACTGCGAGATGATGTCCGTCCCTCCGGTGTTGCCGCCGGTGCGAAAAACGAGTCCCAGGCCGACTCCCGTGATGACGCCGCCCCACAGCGCGCAGAGCAGAAGGTCGTTCTGCCCGAGCACGGGGACGAACGGGGCCAGCGCATCGGTCAGGACGCCGCAGGCAAGAATACCTATGATCGTGCGGACGATATAGCCCCTGTTGCCCGTCTTTATGACGAGCAGGAGCAGCAAGACGTTCATCACGATCGTCTGGATACCCACCGGCAGGTTGATGCCGACCGTCTGCGCAAGCGCATGGAACACGGTTGCGAGGCCCGTGATTCCTCCCGCGGCAAGCCCGTTGGGTATCTCGAACGAGTCGACGCCTACCGCGAATATCGCCGAGCCCACGATGATGAGTGCAAGGTCCCGGAACCTCACGCGCCAGCGGCTCGAGGTCACCGCTCATCACCGCCGCCGACCGCCCAACGATGGTAGCCGACGATGAACGGGTCGAGGTCGCCGTCTTGCAGCACGGCCTCGGTGTTGCCCGTCTCGATTCCGGTGCGGAGGTCCTTGACCATCTGGTAGGGATAGAGGACGTAGCTGCGGATCTGGTTGCCAAAGCCGATGTCGGCCTTGGGGCCGCGGAGCTCGTCCATCTCCTCCGCACGGCGGGCCAGCTCGATCTCGTACAGGCGGCTGCGGAGGACCTCCATGGCGAACGCCTTGTTCTGGATCTGGCTGCGCTCGTTCTGGCACGTGACGACGATGCCCGTGGGAAGGTGCGTGATGCGAACGGCCGAGTCGGTCGTGTTCACGCCCTGCCCGCCGTGACCATGGGCATGGAAGACGTCGATGCGCAGGTCGTTGGGGTCAATATCCACCTGGACGTCGTCGGGTAGGACAGGCAGCACCTCGACGCCCGCGAAGGTGGTCTGTCGGCGCTTCTTTGCGTCCGTGGGGGAAATGCGCACCAGGCGGTGAACCCCCTGCTCCGCGCGGAGCATGCCGTAGGCGTTTTTCCCGCTCACGGTGAACATCGCTCGGTCGAGGCCGATGACCTCGCCCGGCTCCGCGTCGTTGACGGTGACCTTCCAGCCGCGGCGCTCGCAGTAGCGCTGGTACATGCGGAACAGCATCTCGCACCAGTCCTGAGCCTCGAGACCGCCCTGGCCCGGTGTGATCGTGACGATCGCGTCTCCATGGTCGAGATCGTCCGTGAACCAGCTCGAGAGCTCGAGGTCGGACAGGTCCCTCTCGAGGCTCTGCGCCAGCTCGGCCGACTCGGCAAGAAGGTCGTCGTCCTGCGTCTCGCAGCCAAGGTCGTACGCGGCGACCGCGTCGTCGAGCTTGGCGCGGGCGGCCTCAATACCGGCGACGTCGTCCTTGGCCGCGGAAAGGCGCCCCATGGTCTCGCGGGCGGCGTTCGCGTCGTTCCAGAACTCGGGGCGGGAGCTCTCGTCCTCGAGCTTGGCGATCTCCGCGCGCCGCTCGTCGATGTGCAGGTAGCCCTCCACCTCGTCCAGGCGCGCAGAGATCGCGTCGAGCGTTTCCTTGCTTATCTCAGCCATCTATCGACCTATCGGTTCCTGCCGTGGCAATTCTTGAACTTCTTGCCGCTGCCGCAGGGGCAAGGGTCGTTGCGGCCCACGTTCACGTAGGGATCGGGGTCGTCGGCCTTGCGATAAGGCTGGAGCTTGCCGGACGGCTTGCCCTGGGCGGGCTGGCCCTGCGGTGCCGCATGACGACCGCGCGACCCGGCGGCGGGACGGCGGCCCTGGTCGCCGTCGACGTCGGCGGGACCGGAGTAGCGCGCGCCGCGGAGCTCGGCGGGCTCCTCGGACTGGACGGGGGCGGCGGCGCGAGGGACGACCTCGATGCGCAGGATCGTGCGCAGGTAGTCCTCGTACATCGTGTTCACGAGCTCGGTGAAGGCGGCGTAGGCCTCGCCCTTGTACTCCACGAGGGGGTCGCGCTGGCCGAAGCCGCGCAGGCCGATGCCGGTCTTGAGGTAGTCCATCTCCTGCAGGTAGGCCATCCAGCGCGTGTCGATCACGCGGAGCATGACCTGGGCCGAGAGGGACTGCATGACGTCCTCGCCCAGGCGCTCGGCCTTGGCCTCGAACGCCTTGTCCACGAAGGCGTCGACCTTGTCGACGACGTCGCCCTGCTCGTCCTCGTCCTCGACCTCGGGGAGCTCGCGCATGCCGGTGAGCTGACCGAGCCACTCGTTCAGGCCCTTGAGGTCCCACTCGTCGTGGGAAGCGCCCTCGGGGCAGAAGTCGGCGACCTTGCGCTGGACCGTGTCGAAGGTGACCTCGTCGATGTGGGCGTTCAGGTCCTTGCCGTCCAAGATCTTGTTGCGCTCCTCGTAGATGACCTGGCGCTGCGTGTTCATGACGTTGTCGTAGTCGAGGACGTTCTTGCGCATGGAGAAGTTGACCTCCTCGACCTTGCGCTGGGCGCTCTCGACGGCCTTGGTGACCATCTTCGCCTGGATGGGCATGTCGTCGGGCATCTCGTACTTGGTCATCATGGCGCCGATGCGGTCCATGCGGTCCCCGCCGAACAGGCGCATGAGGTCGTCCTCGAGCGAGAGGTAGAACTGGGTCTCGCCGGGGTCGCCCTGACGGCCGGAACGGCCGCGGAGCTGGTTGTCGATGCGTCGGCTCTCGTGGCGCTCGGTGCCGATGACGCACAGGCCGCCGGCGTCGAGGACGTGCTCCTTCTCCTCGGCGCAGGCCGCGCGGGCGCGCTCGAGCGCCTCGGAATAGGCGGACTTCACGCTCTCGATGAGCGCGGCGTCGTACTGCTCGCCCAGGACCTTGGAGAGGCTCTCGGCCGTGACCTTGGTGAGGTCGTTCGCCTGCAGGATCTGCTCGACGACCTTGTCCTCGAGCTTGAAGTTGCGGCGGCGGACCTCCTCGCGGGCGAGCTCCTCCGGGTTGCCGCCCAGGAGGATATCCGTGCCGCGGCCGGCCATGTTCGTCGCGATCGTGACGGCGCCCTCGCGGCCCGCCTGCGCGACGATCTGCGCCTCGCGCTCGTGGAACTTGGCGTTCAGCACGTTGTGCTTGATGCCGCGCTTGGCGAGGATGCGGGAGAGCTTCTCGGAGTTCTCGATGGAGACGGTGCCCACAAGGACCGGCTGGCCCTTCTCGTGGCGGGCGGCCACGTCGTCGGCGACGGCGGCGAACTTCGCCTCGACGGTGCGGTACACGAGGTCGTCGTGGTCGATTCGCTTGACGGGCTTGTTGGGCGGGATGACCTGCACGGGGATGTGGTAGACCTCGCGGAACTCCGCGTCCTCGGTCATGGCCGTGCCCGTCATGCCGGAGAGCTTGTCGTACATGAGGAAGTAGTTCTGGAGCGTGATCGTGGCGAGGGTCTGGTTCTCCTCGCGGACGATGACGCCTTCCTTGGCCTCGATGGCCTGGTGCAGGCCCTCGGAGTAGCGCCTGCCCTCCATGATGCGGCCCGTGAACTCGTCGACGATCTTCACCTCGCCGTCCACGACCACGTACTGCTGGTCGCGGTGGAACATGTACTGGGCCTTGAGCGCCTGCTGCAGGTGGTTCACGAGCTGGCCCGAGACGTCGGCGTAGATGTCGTCGACGCCCAGGGCGCGCTCGATCTTCTCGAGGCCCTCGTCGGTCGCCATGATGGTGTGCTTGGCCTCGTCCATCTCGTAGTCGACGTCGGCCGTGAGGCCGCGGACGGCGCGGGCGAAGTCCTTGTAGGTGCTCGCGGACTTGGTGCCGGCGCCCGAGATGATGAGCGGGGTGCGCGCCTCGTCGATGAGGATGGAGTCGGCCTCGTCGACGATGGCGAAGTGGTGGCCGCGCTGGACGCGCATCTGCGGGCGCGTGACCATGTTGTCGCGCAGGTAGTCGAAGCCGAACTCGGAGTTCGTGCCGTAGGTGACGTCGGCCTCGTAGGCGGGCTTCTTCATGGAGAGCTTCATGCCGTTCTGGATGAGGCCCACGTTCATGCCCAGGAAGCGGTAGATGCGGCCCATCCACTCGGAGTCGCGCTTGGCGAGGTAGTCGTTCACGGTGACGATGTGGACGCCCTCGCCGGGGATGGCGTTCAGGTAGCCGGCGAGCGTGGAGACGAGCGTCTTGCCCTCGCCCGTCTTCATCTCGGCGATGGTGCCGCGGTGCAGCGCGATGCCGCCGATGATCTGCACGTCGAAGTGGCGCAGGCCGGTCACGCGGCTCGACGCCTCGCGGACGCAGGCGAACGCCTCGGGGAGGAGGTCGTCCAGGGTCTCGCCGGCGGCGTAGCGCTCGCGGAACAGCTTGGTCTGCGACTGGAGCTCATCGTCGGACATGGCCTGGAAACGAGGCTCGAGGTCGTTCACCTGAGCGGCGATCTTCTGATATTCCTTCAGCTCCTTGTCGGCGCCGATGGAGAGCAGCTTGGAGAGGAAGTTTGCCATGTAGGTACCTCTAATGATCTAAGCGAGTTAACCGCTGACTATCCAACGTTTTCACTTTACTCATAGCTCAGCTCCAATTCAGCCCCGCTCGAACCGCACACTAAAACACCCAAGGCGCACTGCCCCTATGCGAACCTTTGCGCGCGCCTCGGCCGTTCCTTGGCGGCCTCCAGCCCGGGGATCGGCTCCCTCATGGCCTCCTGGACCTGCATCGAGGGCAGCTTGCCGAGGCGCTTCGCGAGCCTTTCGACATAAGCCATGTAGCGGCTCCTCGCCTCGTTCTCGCGCCCGCTCGCCCTCAGCGCCCGAATGAGCAGGATCGCCGCGTCCTCGCGCAGGTCGTCGATGAGAAGGGCATTGCTCGCCAAGCGGTATGCGTGGCGCTTCTTCCCGAGCCTCAGCGCCGCCTCGCCGCCCGCGACCATCGCGTCGGCATACAGGACCCGGAGCTCCTCTCTCTTATGTATGAGGAAGGGCGAGTTCGCGGCGGGCAATATACAGAGGTCGCCGGCATAGAGCGACTCGGCGCGCAGCGCCTGCTCGCAGACCCGTGCGTCGCCCGTACCTTCCAGGGCGCCCTTCGCGCACTCGATGAAGTCGTCAACGTCGCAGCGTATGTGCTCGGGGACCAACGCGATCACCTTCGTGGCCTTGTTCGAGATGAAGAGCTCTTCCTCGTAGCCCGCGATCTTGAGCGCCTTCCTGATGGCCGAGGTCGTTTGGTAGAGCCTCTGGGTCGCGTTCTTCTCGCTGGGAGCCTCCGGCCAGACCATGGCGGCGAGCCGCAGGCGGCCCGAGAGGTGGTTTGCCTGGAGGACCAAATGCTCCAGCACTGATTTCGCGCTGCGCTTCTCCAAGGTCCATTCGGGCACCCGCGCGCCTCCGGCCCACACGGAGAACTCTCCTAGCAGGTTCACGCGGACGGTCTTCTTTGCGTCAGTGCCCGCCGCCGAAAGGCCGAGAGGCTCCGTTTCCGCAGGTACCGGCGCCCGCAGGCAGTTTCTCCGCGCGACCTCGATCCCCCGCCTCCACTCGGTGGGTATCTGGTCCTCCAACCCCTCGGCAAAATCTCCCTTGGTCTCGGAGAGGAGGATGAGGAGCCACAGCTCGTTCACGGGAAGCTCGTAGACGACCTCCTCCGCAGGCACGAGGTCGCCGAAGGACTCGTGCATGGCATCGAAGACGACCTTGCCCAGGACCGCCAGACCGTCGCCTTTCTGGAACTCATAGAAGCGCGGCTGCTCGCCCAGGCAGAACCGGGCGACGCCTTTGAGCAGGGCCGCCGATTTCGCCGCGTAGGTCAAGCCGAGCTCCTCGCACGCCGTCTGCGCGGCGCTCGCCCCGGCAAGGGAGTACGCGCTCGGCTTGCGACGGAGCTCCATGGCCGCCCCGGCCAGCTGTGCCACGGCGCGGGCGACGGACTCCCCTGCCCGCATCGCCGAGGTCTCGATGGCCGAGACCCTGGCACGGTCCCCGCCAGCAAGTCCCTCGATGATCGCCTCGGCCAGCCAGAGATAGCCGTTCAGGCCCTCATATCCCCTGGGGACCAGGAACGCCTTGCACGCATCGAGGACGCTCTTGTCGCCCCATCGGGTATCGCAGCTCATGACCCGGGAGATCTCCATGTCGAGCGCGATAAGGCACGAGCTGACCGAATCGATCTCGCCGACTCCCCCATGCGCCATCAAGAGTTGCATGGCCTCGCGGAACCTTCCGTCGCGCATCAGCGCGACTGCCTTCTCGTGGGCGCGCAGGCGAGCGTCGAGGCTCGAACCCGCGATGCCCATATGAACGGCTTCGTACCCGCCGCCGCGCAGAAGGGACCTCGTTCGAAGGAGCGAGCGCTCAAGCATGGCCGTCTGGTCGAGCTTATGGCCCTCCGTGACCTTGAGGTCAAAATATGAGTCTGCGAGCCTCACCTGCGACATCGCCCTGACCACGCGTTTGAGGTGCGACGCCGAGGACGTTCTTCCCATGCCAAGCTCGTCGAAAGAGGCCGCGGCATCCTTTACCAGGGAGAGAAACCCGCAGTCGATGAGCTCGGGGCCACGCGCAACGACCAACCGTGCCCGAACCTCCGGCGACAAGAGGGGCAGCATCGCCGCAAGGCGCTCCAGATCGCCCTCCGAGCCAAGGAGCTCGGCGCATGAGGACGCGAGCGCTTCGTGGCCCGCTATCAGACCACGCAAAAGCGGCGCGTCCAGGCCCATCCAACCGTTCGAGTAGTCGCTGACGCAGTCGAAGGTCCTCGAAACCAGGTCGAGGCCGTAGAACGGCGCCCAGGTCGACAGGTCCTCAAGCAGGTCATTGTCCACGATACCCAGCACCGAGTTTAGGTCCTCGAGCGAGCCGGATCCCAGCAGCGTCACCGCCAGGCGCAGGGAAAGCTCTTCTTCGTGAAGACAGGGCCGCAGTCCGAGCTCAATCAGGTCGCGGACCGCCTCCGAATATGCGCTGGGCAGGCGCTTCTCGGCGTTCCATTCAGGGGCCGACCTCAGCGCCTGGAGCAGGAGCGGGATTCCGCGCGTGAGGTCCCACGCCCCGTTCCTGGGGCCACCGTCCACCGACGAACCGTTATACACGCTCCGGTCGCACAGGTCGTCCGTCCCCAGCATGACGAACTCATTAAGCCCCTCGGCGAGCTGACGGGCCTCCGGGAGAATCGTGACCAGCACCAGGGCCCCGGCGTCGCGCATCTTTGCGATGGAGGCGGCCATCCTGGTCACCTCGTATTCATCGGCCGGCGGCACAAAGTCCAAGGCGACCATGAGTTCTTCGGCGACCCCTCTGGCCTTTCTCGCCACTTCCCGAGAGAGGCGCGTCACGGCGTCCACCGCATTCGAGGATGTGGACCTCGAGAAGTTCCGGTAGAAAATCAGGTCGCGGTCGGCCTGAGAGGCCTTAAGCACCTCTTCCGCGAAGCCCGTGTATAAGCATCCCGGCTCCGCGCACAGGACCAACAGCCCTGAATCGCGCAGAAGCGCCAAAAGATTGTAGGGATTCGTGGTGCCGCGCATGGCATCAAAGCGCCAAGTTTTGGCGAATCGATAGTCGATTTTTGTCCTGGTAGCTTTTGTTCCCACGATGTCCCCTTTTTGCGATGGTTTGAGTTCTTGTGCCTTCTCGGATTTCGAGTGCGGAACAAAGTACCGCATGGGAGGGGGCATGCCGCTGTTCTTTGCGGTGAACGTAGTATAAAAATCTGTCAGAATTCTCCGGTTTCCAGCCGTATCTTTTTAACGCGCTCCAGGTAGGAAGCCATATCAGTATTTTAATTTGCAACGGCCTCTTGAATTCGAATATACCGTTCACCGATTCTTAAAATCGTCTGAAAATTCTCTTGGGTTCCATATAAACGCCCAGGTAAACAACGCGTGTCGTTTATCTAAGCAATACATGTATTATATCTAATATCATTTTTCGTATCTTTATTCCAGGAAGGGAAGTGCTTTTCTTGCTCTTCGAAAAATGCTCAAGGGCCTACAAAAGCCCGAAACTAGAACAAATGTTGCAAATGCTGTGATGGCGCCGGATGTCGGATCCGCCCCTCCAGAGTCGTCGCATCATGTCTATCTACCATTCCGAGCATCGTCCCGTCGGTCAGAGCAGAGGAGGACCCGTGAGCGCAGAGCCCATCATCAGGCGCGACCCCGTGGACACGGGCCGGACGTACCTCTGCATCGACCTCAAATCGTTCTACGCCTCCGTGGAGTGCATCGACCGCGGATTCGACCCCTTCGACACGAACCTGGTGGTCGCCGATCCCGACCGCTGCGACACGACCATCTGCCTCGCCGTCTCGCCGGCGTTGAAGAAGCTCGGCGTCCCCGGGCGCTGCCGCGTCTTCCAGATCCCAAAGAACATCAAGTACATCAAGGCCAAGCCGCGCATGAAGCGCTACATGGAGGTCTCAGCCCAAATTTATGGCATCTACCTGCAGATGTTTTCTCCGCAGGACATTCACGTCTACTCGATCGACGAATGCTTCATCGATGTCACCCCCTACCTCTCGCTCTACAAGAGCACAGCGAAGGAAATTGCCGTCGAGGCCATCGACCGTGTCCACAATGCGACGGGAATCTGCGCGACGGCGGGCATCGGGACCAACCTCTTCCTCTGCAAAGTCGCGCTCGATATCCAGGCGAAGCACGTCGAGGACCATATCGGGTTCCTAGACGAGGTCGCCTTCCGCAAGTCGATTTGGCACCACCGACCGCTCACGGATATCTGGGGGTTCGGCCCGGGAATCACGCGAAGGCTGCAGAAATACGACGTCTACGACCTCGAGGGCATCACGCATATCGACGAGCGGTTTCTCTTCAACGAGTTCGGCTCGAACGCGGAGTTCATCATCGACCATGCCTGGGGATACGAGACGTGCACGATCAAAGATATCCAAGCCTATAGGCCCAAGGGCCATTCCATCTCGAACGGCCAGGTGCTCGCGCGCGACTATACCGCGCGCGAGGCGTCCACCGTGCTCAGGGAAATGGTGACCGCGTCCGCGCTCGACCTCGTTGAGCAGGGGCTCGTCACCAATTGCATCTCGCTCTACATCGGCTACTCCTGGAACGAGGCCCTCGTCCCGAGCGCAGGGGCATCGCGCAAGCTGCCCGCCTACACGAACTCGAGAAACGGCCTCCAGGCCTATTTCCTCGACGTCTTTGCCGAGATATGCGACCCCTCCCGGCCCATCCGGCGCGTGAACATAGGCATGGGTTCCCTCATGCCCGAGGATCTCGTCGAGCATTCCCTCTTTGAGGACACCGTGCGAGTCGCGGCCGAGCATCACCTCTCGGAGGCGACCCTCGCCGTTCAGCAGCGCTTTGGAAAAGACGCGCTCATCAGGGGCGTCAGCCTGCGCAAAGAGGCGACGCAGCGCGAACGCAACAAACAGGTCGGAGGCCACAATGCAGAGTAACGAGCCCAAGCTCCGAGCCGAGGAGCCGCCGCCAGGACGGCCGCGGACCGCACGGCTCCCCAGGCCGCAGGCCCAGAGGGCCGTACAGTTCATGCCCTTCGCCGCGCTTACCGGCTTCGCGAAGATCATCCGTGAGAAGGGCCTGGAAGTCGCGGCGGGAAACACGCCCGCGACCGTGGACCCGCTCAACGACGAGCCGCCCATCGACCTCGAATAAAGGGTGGAAGAGAGGTCGCCCGTCACACGATCTTCTTAGCAAAGCCCCCTGCAAAATGAGACATAAAACCCGCTTAGGATGTCTCATTTTGCAGGGGGCCATGGCAATGCTGATGCACCGTTGCGTCTTCGTGCCTTCTAGAACTTGTCGCTCATGAGGTCGGCTCCGGCATGGAGCTGCTCGATGACCTCGGGAATCCGGTCGAGCTCGTAGGGGGTCATCTGATAGACCCAGTTGAGCCAGTTGCGGTAGAGCAGGTTCGCGTGCGCGCGCCACGTGAAGAGCGGCTGCTTCTCGGGGTCGTCGTCGGGGAAGTAGTTCTCGGGCACGCGAATGGGCAGGCCCTTGTGGAAGTCGCGCCAGAACTCGCTCGCGAGCGTGTCGCGCCCGTACTCGAAGTGCCCCGTGACGTAGACCTCATGGAAGTCGCGCGTCGCGATAAGGGCCGGGCCGCTCGTGAAACCTTCGGAAAGAACCTGCAGCTCAGGGTGCTCGGCGAGCGCCGCGGTGTCGATGGCCGCATGGCGAGAGTGCGGCATGTAGTGGACCTCGTCGAAGCCGTTGGTGAGGAAGTTGTACTCGTCGCACAGCCGCTGCCGGAAGACGCCGAAGAGCTTCGTGCCGAGGGGCTTCTTGGGGATGCTGTAAAGGTGCCACAGCGCGCCGAGCGCGCCCCAGCACAGGAACATCGTGGAAAGCACGTGGGTCTGCGACCAGTCCACGATGCGGCAGAACTCGTCCCAGTAGTCGACGTCCTCGAACTCCATCTGCTCCACAGGGGCGCCCGTGACGATGAGCCCGTCGTAGTAGTTGTCCTTGAGCACATCAAAAGTATCGTAGAACTTCACGAGATGGTCCGCCGAGACGTGCGTCGCCTCGTGGGTGCTCACGCGCATGAAATCGCAGCTCACCTGCAGCGGAGACTTTGAGATGAGGCGCAGAATCTGCGTCTCGGTCTCAACCTTGGTCGGCATAAGGTTCAAGATGACGACCTTAAGGGGACGGATCTGCTGCCTCTCGGCCACGTCCTCCTCCAGCGCGAAGATGCGCTCCTGGTGCAGGAGCTCCTTGGCGGGCAGGCCGTCGGGAATGTTGATGGGCATGGTGCGCGGTACCTTTCTGGGGCGCTCGCCGCGGCAAATGGGACCGCGCCGCCGCCCGATGCGCCGGTCGGTCCTCCGCCGGCATATACAGACAACTTTTTTAGTATAGCGGCTGAGCCGATTGCTTTGCCGGCGCGGAAAGACCGCCCAAACGGCGCCGATTAGCGGCCCCGTAGGCGAGTGGCCGAAAACCGACCATGCCCACCCGTCGCGAAGAATCGCATTTACCCAGTTGACCGCTTGCGAAGGCGCCGGGTGGGCATGGTCGATATTTGGAGAGCCGGCCCCGCATGGCCGTTGCGACCCGATTCATCCGCCTTATGGGGCCGTGCGCGGCAAAGACCCTCCCTTCCCACGTGCAGAACCTGCGGATTTGTAAGATACTGGGGCTATGACTACATCATTTGCCGAGCTCGGGCTAAACGAGCAGATCCTCGCCGGGGTCGAAGCCCTCGGCTTCACGACCCCCACGCCGGTCCAGGCCGGCGCCATCCCGCAAGTCCTCGCAGGTCGCGACGTGGTCGCGTCCGCGCAGACGGGCACGGGCAAAACCGCGGCCTTCTCCCTGCCGGCGCTGCAGGTCATCGAGGGCGCGAAGGGCGACGGCCCGCACGCGCTCGTCGTGACCCCCACCCGCGAGCTCGCCGCGCAGATCGACGACGTGGTGAGCACCGTCTGCGCAAAGACCGGCCAGCGCGCCGTAATCGTCATGGGCGGCGCCAAGTTCGAGCGTCAGATCAAGCAGCTCGAGCGCGGTTGCGACCTGCTCGTGGCCACGCCGGGCCGCCTTCTCGACCTCATGGAACACGGCCACGTGAGCCTCGCGAACGTCAAGGTCCTCGTGCTCGACGAGGCAGACCGCATGCTCGACATGGGATTCTGGCCGAGCGTCCGCCGCATCATGCATGCGCTGCCCGCAAAGCATCAGACGCTGCTCTTCTCGGCAACGATCCCGCCCTCGATCAAGTCGACGATCGACTCGCTGCTGACCGACCCCGTCACCGTCGAGATCGCCCGTGCGGGCGAGACCGCCGACACCGTGGACGAGCACCTTTGCCCCGTGACCCAGGCGCAGAAGCCCGAGCTCCTGCGCGCCCTCCTCAAGAACGGCGGCGCGTCCGGCGAGCCGCCCGAGCGCGTCCTCGTCTTTTGCCGTACGAAGCACCGCGTCGACGACGTGTGCTCCATGCTCAAGAACGCCGGCATCAAAGTGGACGTCATGCACGCCGACCGCCCGCAGAAGGCCCGCGAGCGGGCGCTCGAGCGGTTCCGCGACGGCAAGATCCAGGTGCTCGTGGCCACCGACGTCATGAGCCGTGGCATCGACGTCTCGGGCATCGACGCCGTCGTGAACTTCGATGTGCCCATGGATCCCGAGGACTACGTGCACCGCATCGGCCGCACGGGCCGCGCGGGCGCGACGGGCCACGCCTACACCTTCCTGGGGCCCGACGAGGTCTCTCCGCTGCGCGAGATCGAGTACTTCACGAAGAAGCTCATCCCCGTATGGGACCTCGAGGGCTTTAGCTACGATGCCGGCCGCATCGTCCCGCAGGCCGACCGCTCCACCAAGAAGCCCATGCGCACGATGTTCTCCGGCTCGCGCGCCCGCGGCCGCGGCTTCTCCGGAGGGCGCTACGGCCGCCACTATTAGGGCCGTCCGCCGCAATCCATCCCAAGCACGAGAAGGGCGTCCCGCCGGGACGCCCTTCTTCGATGGCCGCGCAAAGACGGCGCCGCAACGATAACCCCTAGGGCTCCGGGAGCCTCACGGCGCGCGAGCCTTCCGCAAAGAGGTCCTCGCCGTCGAGCGCGTCGGCATCGAACGGAATGCCCGCGAGCCTCATGAGCGTGGGCGCCTCGTCCACGAGCCGGGCGCCGGCGTAGCGCCCGGGCCTCACCCCTGGGCCGGCGACGATGAACGGCGGCTTGGGGCCACGGAACGGCAGGTGGCCGTGGGTCGAGACGGCGTATTTGTAGTCGGCGCTGCCCGCCGGCGTGACGAGCTCGCCCACGCAGTCGCCGCTGATGCCGTAGTTGGGGGCGGCCTCCACCATGAGGGCGAAGGCGCCGTCCTCATGGAAACGCTCGCGCACCTCTTCGCGCGTGAACACGTCGGTGACGAGCCCGTCCTCGACGAGCGGCCTCAAAGCCTCGCGCGCCTGCGCAAGGGCGGCGTCGTCCTTCGCGAAGAGCTGACCGCTCACGCCCGAGCTCTGCATATAGGCCCGCCAGGAGGTCACGCGGCCGCTCGCGTCGACGGTAAGGAGCCCCGCCCGCTCGAGGAGCACATTGGGGCTCAGCTTGTAGTCGATGCGCACGTGGCCATGGTCGCCTAGGATGACGAAGACCGTGTCGTCATAGACGCCCGCTTCCTTCATCGCCTCGATGCATCGGCAGATCCAGCCGTCGTGGGCCCGCAGCGCGTCCTGCACCTCGGGCGCAAGCACCCCGTGCTCGTGGCGCGCGTGGTCGAGCTGCGCCTGGTGGGTGAAGTGGACGCCCGGCCTCACCTCTCGGATGATGTCCTCGTTGCAGGCAGTGTCGAACTCGTCGAGCTGCGGCGTGGCGTTGTTCTTGAGCAGCTCGCGGTGACGCAGGTAGAGCTCATGGCCATATGGGGAGCATCCGCGCTCATAGATGGCGTCGAGGCTCTGCGCGAGGCGCTCCGGATCGCGCCAGACGCGCTCGTCGGGCTCCCAGACCTCGGGAACGTTCGCGTCGATGACCGGCGACGCCGCGGTGACGGGCCAGCCTACCGACGCGGTCGTGTGGCCGGCGCGACGCGCGTAGTCGAAGATCGTGGGGACCTTCAGGCACGAGTAGTCCCAGTACCAGTCCCTGTCCTCGATCGCCGGGTCGAGGATCTGGTTGTGGGGGATGCCGTGCCTATCCGGCCAGCAGCCGCTCATTATGGACGCGTGGCAGACGTAGGTGAGCGTAGGGTAGACGCAGTCCACGTGCTCGAAGATGGCCGCATTCTTCAGAACCTGCGCGAAACCCGGCATCTTGCGGACATCCGCGAGGTTCTCCGTGAAGAGCGCGTCCACGCTCATGACAAAGAGATGGTGCATCGGGTAGTGCCTCCGTAGGTAGCGTTTGTTTTGCGTCAAGAAAAACAGCCGCTAGGCCTTGAGGGCCTTGTCGGCCTGCTGCTTCGCGTCGTCGAGGGCGCTCTTGACGTCACCCGTGCCGCCCATGATCTTGTCGATTGCGTCGGTAAAGTCCTTGGCGGCCTCCGTGTAGCCGTCGTTCATGTAGTCGCCGATGGCGTACTGCAGCTGGTCGAAAGCGACCTGGTACTCCGGGGTCTTGGCGTAGGCCTCCTTGACGCGGCTGTCGTCCGCGTCGGACTGGCGCGTGAGCAGGTAGCCGGTCTTGAGGTGGTTTTTGACCGCGGCGTCCTTGGAGGTCATGAAGTTGATGAACTCGCCCGCGGCCGCGCGGCGCGCGTCGGCGACGCGGGAGGTCATGACGAGGTCGCAGCCGCCGGTTGGGACCTTGTTCTGGGTCTTCTTGGGCATGAATCCGACGCCGATCTCATAACCGCCCTGCTCGGCGAGCGAGAGGTGGTTCGTGAGGTCGGCCGTGGAGGTGCACCACATGGCGACCTGCTGGCTCGCCACGGCGCTCGTCAGGGCGTCGGAGCCGTTCGACCCGGCGGTGAAGGAGAAGTTGTGGCTGTCGACGCCATCCTTGAGCCACTGGACCGTCTCGACTGCGGGGTCCTCGTTGAAGGTCGCCGAGGGGGCCGTGAGGTCGTCGCTGAACGGAGCCGCGCCGTTGCTGTACAGGAACGCGGTGAGAATCCAGATGTAGGAGTAGAAGCCGTAGCCGTGAACGCCCTGGGCCCTGAGGGCGTCGGATGCCTTCACGACGTCGTCCCAGGTCTCGGGCGCCTTGCTCGCATCGACGCCGGCCTTCTGGAACAGGGTCTTATTGAAATACAGCAGGGGCGTCGAGCGCAGGTAGGGCACGCCGTACAGCTCGCCGGAGGCGTAGCAGTTGTCCATGAGGCCGGGCCAGAAGTCCTTCAGGTCATCGTCGGCGATGAGGTCCGAGATCGGCTGGATCATACCGCCGTCCGCGAAGGTCTGGGTACCGTTGACCACCATTACGCACACGTCGGGCTCCTCGTTCGCGGCGAAGGCGGTCTTGAGCTTGGAGTTGAGGTCGTCATAGGAGCCCTGGTACTCGGCGGTGACGTGAATGCCCTTCTCCTTGCCCACGGAGTCGTTGAACTCCTGGACGCGCTCCTCGTTGTTCTCCTTGATCTTGTCGGTCCAGCAGTACCAATACTTGAGCTCGACGGTGCCGTCCGAGCTCGCCTGGTCGACGCTGGAGGAAGAGCCGGCGCCGTCGCCGGAACAAGCGGAGAGACCGGCGGCAGCGAGGCCGGAGGCCCCCAGCAGGCCGGCGCGGACAAACTGGCGACGAGAGAGACCGAAGTTCATGGATGGTTCCTTTCGATTTAGGATTTGATTTTGAGAATCATGCAAAGACACGTTATATGCAGGCGAGAGGGCCAAAGGCGCGTGACCGGGCTACTTGTCGCCGATGTAGGAAAAGGCCTTGATGATGTGCTTGTTCGCGAAGGCGTAGATGACCAGGATCGGGAGGCTGAGCAGGACGTTCGCCGCCATGAGGATGTGAAAGTTGATGCCCGACTCGCTCGCCCGCATGCTCGCGACGCCAACCGGCAGGGTGCGCACGACGTCCTTCGTCGTGAGGACGAGAGGCCAGAAGTAGTCGTTCCAGGTAGAGATGAACGTCAACAGCGCGCAGGTCACGATGGTCGCCTTCGCCATGGGCAAGAAGAGCTTCACCACGATCTTGAGCTCGCTCGCCCCATCGAGGCGCGCGGCCTCCACGAGCTCACGGGGCATCTGGTTGAAGGTCTGGCGCAGCATGAAGATGTTGAACGCGCTCGTCGCGAACGGGAGGATGAGCGACGCGTAGGTGTTGATGAGGTGCCACTTGGCAAACAGGACGAAGAGCGGCAAGAAGACCAGCTGGGCAGGCACCATCATCGTGACCAGCGTGCCCCCGAACAGCAGGCGCTTGCCCTTGAAGTCATACTGTGAGAAGGCGTAGGCCGCCGGGACGACGGTGAGCATCTGCAAGACGAGCACGCTGGCCGTCACGATGCAGGAATTGACGAGGTACTTCCCAAAGGGAATGGACGTCCAGGCGCTCTGGTAGTTCTGCCACTGGGGCGAGGCGGGCAGAAGAGAGGGCGGGAACTGCATGGTCTCGCCGAGCGTCTTGAGCGAGCTTACGGCCATCCAGAAGAACGGGAAGAAGAACACGAGAACCAGAATCGCGTTCACGGCCCAGCGCGCGACGCGGCGGGCGGCCTTCTTTGCGCGATGGGTACGGGCAGAGCGGCGCTCCTCGTCCGCCTGCGGCGCCGCGGCGGCGGTTTGCGGGTTATTCACTGTGGGGTTCATCTCCTAGCGGTAGTACACTCGCTTGGCGAGCAGCTTGAAGTAGACGACGGCGAAGAGGGCGATGAGCACAAGCAGGACCACGCCGATGGCCGCCGCGTACCCGACCTTGTTGAACTGAAACCCGTACTGGTACAGCGAGAAGACCAGGGTGTTCGTGGCGTTCTGCGGGCCGCCGGTCGTCATGATCTGTATGGTCTCGAAGGCCTTGAGGGAGGCGATGGCATCCACGACCACGAGGAAGAACACCGTGGGCGAGATCATGGGGAAGGTGATCTTGTGGAACGTGGTCCAGGCCCCGGCGCGGTCGAGGCGGGCGGCCTCGTACAGGTGGGACGGGATGCCTTGAATCGCGGAGACCAGGATGAGCGCGTCGTATCCCACGCTTTTCCATACCGAGATGAGGATAAGAGAAGCGAGGGCCACGTGGGGGTCTCCCAGCCAGTCGACCGCTCCGAGACCAAAGGCCGAGAGGATGGAATTGAGAAGGCCGTAGTCCTTGTTCATGATCCACATCCACAGCAGCGCGACAGAGGCGAGACTCACCACATACGGCGAGAAAATCACGGCTTGGATGAAGCCGTTCGTCCGGGTGCGCTCCTTCAGGTAGACGGCCACGGCCAGGCCCAGACCAACGCCGAGGCCCACCACGAACACCGTGTAGATGACCGTGTTCGCGAACGTCTGCCAGAATTCCTGGTCGGCAAATAGGTCTTGGAAGTTCCGCAGGCCCACGAACTGCATCTTGGGCGAGATGAGGTCCCACTTGAAGAACGAGAGGTACCCCATATTGATGATGGGGTAGACCCAGAAGACGGTGAGGATGACGACCGCGGGGCCCACAAAGAGGTACGGCTTGGCCTTGGCGAGCGTGCGCCTCGCGGCGCCGTCTTTCGCGGCCGCGGCGGACGACGGCGCGCTCATGCCGCCACCCGCTTCTCATCGCCGTCGAAGAGGTACAGCGAAGGCCGGTCCACGGTCAGCTCAACCTTCTCGCCCACATGAACCTGCGGCTGGTTGAAGGTCTTGAACGAGACGGCGCCGAAATCCGTCTTGACTTGGTAGATGATCTCGGAGCCCATGATCTCGCGGATCTGGACGACGCCCTCGAAGACCAGGTCCCCCTCGACCGGGGCGCGATAGTCGGAGAGCACCGAGGAGCCGTTCGGGAGCCTGCCGGAAATCGCCTTGGCGAACACGGCGCGCGAGGGGCGGAAGCCGACCCATTCGGCGTCCGCGGGAAGACCGAGCTCGGGGAGGTCTTCTTTGCGGAAGACGTTCATGGTCGGGACGCCGATGAACTGCGCGACGAACTTGTTCGCCGGGTTTCCGTAGATGCGCAGGGGGCTGTCGTCCTGCTGGATCCGGCCGTCGTTCATGAGGACGATCTTCGTCGCCATGCTCATGGCCTCGGTCTGGTCGTGCGTCACGTAAACGAAGGTGGTGCCGAGGCGCTGGTGCAGGGCGATGAGCTCGGTGCGCATTTGGGCGCGCAGCTTCGCGTCGAGGTTCGAGAGCGGCTCGTCCATGAGGAAGACCTTGGGATGCTTCACCATGGCGCGGGCGAGCGCGACGCGCTGGCGCTGGCCGCCGGAAAGCTGGGAAGGCTTGCGGTCGAGGTACTTCTCGAGGCCGACGATGCGCGAGAACTCCTTGATGCGGGCGTCGCGCTCGGCCTTGGGGACCTTGGCGTTCACGAGCCCGAACTCCATGTTCTCGCGCACGCTCATGGTCGGGTAGAGGGCGTAGTTCTGGAAGACCATGGCGATGTCGCGCTCGCCCGGCTCGACGTCGTTCACCCTCACGCCGTCTAAGAGCAGGTCACCCGAGGTGACCTGCTCGAGTCCCGCGATCATGCGCAGGGTCGTGGTCTTGCCGCAGCCGGACGGCCCCACCAGCACCGTGAAGCTACCGTCAGGGATGACGAGGTTCATGTCCTCGATGACCGTAGTCTTGTTCTCGTAGGTTTTTTTCACGTGCCGCAACTCGATGGATGACAAGAAGCTTCCTCCCGATGATTCTGATTATGCGATTCGCTTGTTCGCTTGTCCCAGGCCCGCGCGGCGCGAAGCGCGCGGCGTCCAAGCGCAGGACCCAGTATCGGCATGGTGAATAACAGAACGGTAAGGGGGCGCGTCGGTTTAAGGTCAGGGCAAGTTACGCGAGCATAAGGAGATAATGAACGGCTGTGGCGTTGCGCGAGCAGACAAGGCCGCGCCGCCGTGCTCGCACAGGCACACGTATACTGGCTTTGAGTCGAAAGCAACCGGCGCCCGCGCGGCGCCGCCTCGAGGAGCCACTATGAAGCAAACGCGCCCATATCCGCAGGTCATCGTCACGCGCAAGGCGGCGCGGTCCCTCAAGGCCGGGCACCCCTGGGTCTTTGAGGGCGAGGTCCTGCGCACCGAGCCCGCAGCCGACGGCGCGCCCGCGACGAACGGCTGCGTCGTCGACGTCCTTGAGGAGAACGGCACGTGGCAGGGCGCGGGTTTTCTTTCCGAGCAGTCGAAGATCCGCGTCCGCACCGTGACGCGCAACGCGAACGACCGCGTGGACGAGGCGTTCTGGTCGCGGCGCATCGCCTGGGCATGGCAGCACCGCCGCGTCGCCATGGGCGGGCGGGCGCTTCCCGGCTGCGAGCCGGACACCAATTGCTGCCGCGTTATCTTTAGCGAGGCGGACGGCATGCCTGGCCTTATCGTCGACCGCTACGAGCACGTGCTGGTCGCGCAGGTGGGCACCGTGGGCATGGAGCTGCTGCGGCCCGTCATCTATCCCCTGCTGCTCAAGACCCTGCAGGCCGACGGCCAGGACGTGCGCAGCATCTACGAGCGCAACGACTCGCCTTCCCGCGCCAAGGAGGGCCTGCCGCAGTACAAGGGCTGGTGGGACGGCGAGGGCGCCGAGGCACCCGATTCCGCACGCATCATGGTCGTGGAGAACGGCCTGAAGTTTGACCTCGACATCGAGAACAGCCAGAAGACGGGCTTCTTCCTAGATCAAAAATACAACCGCCGAGCCGTGCGAGAGCTCGCCGGGGGCAGGCGCGTTCTCGACTGCTTCTGCCACGTGGGGCCCTTTGGCCTGAACGCGGCGGCGGGCGGGGCGGAGTTCGTCCGCTGCGTGGACGTGAGCCAGACCGCGCTCGACCTCGCCGCGACGAACGCCCAGCTGAACGGTCTCTCCGAGCGCATGGACTTCACCTGCGCGAACGTCCTCGAGTACCTGCCTGAGCTGCGCCGCGACAAGAAGCGGCTACGAGAGGAGGGCGGCCCCTTCGACCTTATCGTCCTCGACCCGCCCGCGTTCACCAAGAGCCGCTGCACCGTGAAGCACGCGAGCCGCGGCTACCGCGAGATCAACTACGAGGCCATGCGCCTTTTGCCCCGCGGCGGCTACCTCGCCACGTGCAGCTGCAGCCACTTCATGACGACGGAGCTGCTCAAGGAGGCGATCGCCGACGCCGCGCACCAGGCGAACGTCCAGCTCAAGCAGATCGAGGAGCGGCAGCAGGCGCCCGACCACCCCATCCTCTGGGGCGTGCCCGAGACCCACTACCTCGACTTCCTCACCTTCCAGATCGTCTGAGCAATTTTGGGGACAGGTTCGAAAATTACTCATTTGAGCACTTTTCGAACCTGTCCCCGATTTTCTCAACGGGTGTTGCGTTAAACCTGAAAAACCGTGAGCGGCATGATACCATCGGTAAGCGGTAGCAACGCTTCTGCACACCGAGATACGGGAGTCGCCATGGTTGGTCTGCTCGGAATGTTCCTGCTCGCCCTCACGCCGATAATCTGGCTCGTCATCGCTCTCTGCGGCCTCCACATGGAGGCGTACAAGGCAAGCATCGGCGCCCTTCTCGTCGCGATCGTCGCCGCGATGCTCGGCTGGGGAATGAGCGCGCTCAACGTGGCGACCGCCGCCCTCGAGGGCTTCGCCATGGCCGTTTGGCCCATCGTGATCGTGATCATCGCCGCCGTCTTCACCTACAACCTCACCGTGAGCACCGGCGCCATGGAGACGATCAAGCACATGCTCTGCGGCGTCTCGAGCGACAAGCGCGTCCTCACGCTTCTCATCGCCTGGTGTTTCGGCTGCTTCCTCGAGGGCATGGCCGGCTTCGGCACCGCCGTGGCCATCCCCGCCTCCATGCTCGTCGCCCTGGGCCTCCAGCCCGTGACCGCCATCCTCGCGTGCCTCATCGCGAACGGCGTGCCCACGATGTTCGGCTCCATCGGCATCCCCACCACCACGCTCGCCTCCATCACGGGCATCGACCCCGCTCAGCTCGCGTTCACGCAGGCCATCCAGGTGTTTCCCTTCGTGGTCGCCTGCCCCATCCTCATCGTCATGCTCGTGGGCGGCGGCCCCAAGGCCCTGCGCGGCGCCCTTCCCGTCACGCTCGTCGCTGGCCTTTCGTTCGCGGTGCCCGAGCTCGTCGCCGCGCGCTTCATCGGCCCGGCGCTCACCGACGTCGTGGCGGCCGTCTGCTCGCTCGTCCTCACGTTCGTCTTTGCGCTCACGCAGAAAGAGAAGCCCGTCCCCGAGGAGTTCTGCCTGCGCGGGAACCTCACCGGCGAGGGCAAGAACGAGACCGTCGCCGAGGACGTGCGTGCCTGGTCCCCGTTCATCCTGATCTTTGTCGTGCTGCTGCTCACGAGCAAGCTCTTCCCCTTCATCAACGAGCCGCTCTCGGCCATCAAGTCCACGGTGAACATCTACGCCGGCGACCCCACGGCCACGCTGACCTTCACCTGGATAAACACGCCCGGTGTCCTCATCCTGTTCTGCGGCATCGTGGGCGGCATCATCCAGAAGTGCCCGCCCGCCCAGATGCTGCGCGTCTTCAAAGAAACGTGCGCGCAGATGAGCAAGACGGTCGTCACCATGCTCGGCGTCCTCGCCGTGGCGAAGATCATGGGCTACTCGGGCATGATCGCCAGCATCGCGGCCTTCTTCGTGGGCACGCTCGGCAGCTTCTACCCCGTGGTCGCGCCGCTGCTGGGCGCGCTCGGGACGTTCGTGACCGGCTCGGGCACGTCGAGCGAGGTGCTCTTTGGCAACGTGCAGCTCCAGGCCGCGGGCACGCTCCACGTCGACTCCACCTGGCTCGTCGCCGCGAACTCGCTCGGCACGAGCGCGGGCAAGATGATCAGCCCGCAGAACATCGCCATCGGCTGCGCAGCGTGCGGGCTCGTGGGCAAGGACGGCGAGATCCTCGGCCGCATCGCGAAATACGCCTTTGGCTTCGCCGTCTGCATGGCCCTCATGATCTTCGCGGGCTCCGTCCTCCTAGGGTAGGGGCCGCAGCGAAAACAGCTTTTCGGCGCCCATTTTGCGGTACGCGCCGTGAATCACCGTAAGCACAGCTCTGGGAACCGTCTCGTTCTTGAACAACGGACGGGGCGGTTCCCAGAGCTGCTATACTACGTCTCCAATTAAACGAGAGGAGACCGACATGTCACCGATTGCGGAGGTGCTCAAAAGGGAGTCTCGCGTCCTAACGGAAAGCCCTGAATCAATCGAGGTCTTCAACGAACTCGAACGGCGGCTTCGGCTCGCTGCGGAGGGAAAAACGCATCTCTTGACCGAGGAGGAAAGCCTTCGCCACCTTCTTTCGCGGGAGAGAGATGCATAAATACACAATTGATCCCGTCGCACAGCTCGAGCTTGAAGAAGCCGGCAATGTTTATATCGCCTATTTCACCGGGCTGGGCGAACCCGAGAGGGGCAATCAGCTCTCTGAGGCCTTCGCCTTTGACTATATCCAGAAAATTCAGCAGCTCAAGAAGACGCCTTTCATGTACCCGCCTTGCACGGTTTACCCTTTCGATGGATCTGACCCCATGGACACAGGAGTTTTCGAGTAGGTTGGTTCACGGTGTTCTATACGGTTGCCGACGGCTCGTTCACTGTTTGGCATATTAGAAGCTCCAAGTCGGACTTCACCGCAATCGAGTAGTTCCTATACAAAGAAGAACAACGTCAAGTGGCGACCAACCGAGCGCGCGCTACTCGGTGAGCTCCTGCGCAGCGGCGCGTTTTGCTTCTTTCGCGGCGCGGCGACGGGCGCGGAAGAACTCGCGCAGCTGGGCGGCGGCTTCCTCCCCCAAGATGCCCGGAGTCACCTCGAACTCGTGGTTCAGCCGCTCGTCGTGGCTCACGTCGTAGAGGGTCCCCAGCGCGCCGCCCTTGGGGTCGGCGGCGCCGTACACGCAGCGGTCGATGCGTGCGTTCACCATGAGCCCGGCGCACATGAGGCACGGCTCGAGCGTCACGTACACGGTGCAGCCGGAGAGCCGCCAGCGCCCGAGCGCGCGCGACGCGGCGACCATGGCCGAGAACTCGGCGTGCGCGGAAGGGTCAAGGTCCGTTTCGCGCCGGTTGTGCGCCCGCGCCACGACCGCGCCGTCGCACACGACGACGGCCCCTATCGGCACCTCGTCCTCGGCCGCGGCGAGCGCCGCCTCCTCAAGGGCTAGGCGCATGTACTTCTCGTCATCGGGGCGAGGCATCGGCTCGCCGTCGCTGCCGGGCTTCTTAACCACCCCCAGCTCAGCGGTCTTCTCCGCGCTCATCGGGCCTCGCCGTCCAATGCCTCGGGCCCGGCGCTCTTCACGTGGTTGCCTATGATCTCGGCCACGTCGAGCATCGTGACGAACGCGGACTGGTCCACGGAATCGATGATCTCGCGTAGCTCGCGCATCTCGAACTTGGTGATCACGCAGTAGAGGACCTTCTTCTGGCCGCTCACCATGCCCGTGCCGTCCATGACGGTGACGGTGCGGCCCATCTCCCGGAAGATGAGGTCGCAGATGGGGGCCGCGTCGTCGGTGATGATGAGCGCCGCCTTAGCCTGGTTCATCTCGGACTCGACCATGTCGAGCACCTTGGACGTGATGAAGTACGTGAGCAGCGAGTACATCGCGCGGTCGAAGCCAAAGAGCAGGCCCGCGACGCCGTAGATCGCGATGTTCATGGCCAGAACCATCTCGCCCACGGCCAGGTTCGTCCGACGGCTCAGCACGATGGCGACGGCCTCGGTCCCGTCGAGGCAGCCGCCCTCGCGGATGACGATGCCTACGCCCAGGCCCAGTAACACGCCGCCGAAGCACACCGCGAGCAGCGTCTCCCCCGTCACGCGCGCGAGGCCCGAGAAAAGCGCGACCGACGCCGAGAAAACCGCCATGCTGAAGGCGGCCTTGACCGTGAAACCGCGCCCCAGCTTCATCCCGCCGAAGATAAGAAACGGCAGGTTGAGCACCACGTTCAGCACGCTCAGCGGCAGGCCCGTGAGGTGGCTGACCATGATGCCCACACCGATGATACCCCCGTCGAGAATCGTGTTGGGCACGAGGAACTCCTCCACGGCGAACGCCGCGATAGCGGCGCCCAGCGCCAGCAAGAAGAACTCGAAGACCGGATGCGAAACCCTTCTGTTCACGCGCGCTCCTTCACAGCAGCCCTGTACCCGGGCCAAAATCGCAAAACACCGAATGAACCAAGCTTACTATGGGGTAGGATAGATTCGCTCGCACCCCATGGAGGAGTGGCAGAGTGGTTGAATGCAGCGGTCTTGAAAACCGTCGAGCGGTAATCCCGTTCCGAGGGTTCGAATCCCTCCTCCTCCGCCATATTACCCGCGCGGGCCGCCTTCCGGAGCCGCGCCCGTCCTCCGAGGAGGAACCATGGTTGTAGCAATCGTCATCATCGTGCTGGTCGCGGCCCTTGTGGTCGCGTGGATCAGCATCAGCAACGGCATCGTGCGCGCAAACAACCGCGTAGACAACGCTTGGCAGACCATCGACGCGCAGCTCAAGCGCCGCAACGACCTTATCCCCAACCTCGTCGAGTCCGTGAAGGGCTACGCCGCGCACGAATCCGGCACGCTCGACGCCGTCACGTCCGCGCGCAACGCAGTCGCCCAGGCGCCGACGTCCGAGGCCAAGATGGAGGCGTCCGGCCAGCTCACCCAGGCGCTGCGCGGTCTTCTTGCCGTGGCCGAGGCCTATCCCGACCTCAAGGCGAACCAGAACTTCCTGCAGCTCCAGGCCGAGCTCAAGGACACCGAGGACCGCATCAGCTACGCGCGCATGAGCTACAACGACGTCGTCCTCGCGTACAACAACGCCATCCAGACCTTCCCCGGCAGCCTCGTCGCCGGCAGCAAGTATCAGCCCCGCCGCGGTTTCGAGCTCACCGACGACGCCCAGCGCGAGGCCCCCAAGGTCTCCTTCTAAGCACTTTTGGGGACAGGTTCGTCTTTTGCTCATTTGAGCACTTTTGGGGACAGGTTCGATTTTTACTCAAATGAGTAATTTTCGAACCTGTCCCCGATTTTTGTCACTGCTCGGCATAGAGGGCGCGCCTGCGACGGCGGCGGACCCAGGCGCCGATGCCCAGAAGCGCCAGGATATCTGCCACGGCCACGCCGATGTTCAGCCACTGGACGCCAGCGGTCTTCGTGGGCCTCACGATGGGATCCACGCCGCTCGATGCCGCGCTCTCGTTGTAGGTAAGGTTCGCGGCCCGGGCGTTCAACCAGGTATAGAGCACGTCCTTCGCCGCGCGACGCAGGTTGGTCTGGAAGCTCCTCGCCCGCGCCTCCTTCGCCGTGCCCTCGGCCGAGACGAGCTCCTCCTGCGAGAAGCCGTAACTAAATGAGCCGTTGCGGAACACGCCGTCCATGTACAGGTCGCCGCCGGCGCGCAGCATCTGGTCGGCGTTCATGTACTGCTGGTGGTCGGCATAGTCGGTGATCACGGCGCCCTCGAAGCCCCATTCGCCGCGGATAACGTCCGTGAGCAGGGCTTTGTTGCCACCGGTCCACGTCGCGCCCAAGCGGTTGTAAGAAGACATGAGCCCCGTCGCCCCGCCCTTCTTGACCGCGATCTTGAACGGGGTGAGGTATATCTCGCGCAGCGTCTGCTCGCTCAGCCACTCATAGAGCGAGTCGCGGTACGAGTCCTGGTTGTTCAGGGCGACGTGCTTCATGAAGCAATACGTGCCCGATTCCTTGGCGCCGGCGACCACGGACGCGCCCATCAGACCGCTGACCAGCGGGTCTTCCGAGAAGTACTCGTAGTTGCGCCCACCCAGCGGGGAACGGTGGATGTTCACCGAGGGCGCGTACCAGCCGTCGACGCCGATCGCCGCGCACTCGCGTCCTGCCTGCTGGCCGTACTCGCGGGCCAGGGCGGCGTTCCACGTCTGCGCGATCACGGTGCCCGACGGATACCCCACGCCCATCTGGAGCTGGTTGAACGAGCCCACCTGCGACGGGCCGTCGACCTCCTTGGTAAGCGGCTTGCCCACCGAGTCGATCGCCGTCGTGGCCAGGTAGCCGTGCAGCACGAGTCTGCTCATCTCGTCGACGCTCAAGTCGTCAAGAAGCGCATCCCACTGCGGGTCGTCGTAGTTCTCGCCGAGCTCGCGGCCAAAGGTCGTGAGGTTCCCGTCTTTGCTGAGCTGATGCGCGAGCTTGTCGCCCGAGCCCTTGGACTCGGGGTAGCTCAGAGCGCCGTCTTGGTCGGCATAGTCTGCGGCGTCGGCCTCTACCTGCTGCTCGTTATACAGGTTGAGCGCCGCAACGTTGTCGCTCATCTGACGGTCGGCATCGGACTTCGCGGCAAAGGTGGCGGCAAAGTCGGCGCGGGAAAGATACGTGATGTTCGCGCTCGAGTTCGAGCCGTCGATGGAGACGCCGTCCCAAGCCGTGTCGCCGGTGAAGCGGTTCTCGACCGCGGCGCCCGTGTCCAGATCCTCGTCGCACATCACGTCGTGGGGCAGGTACAGCTCCGTGCGAGCGTAATCGCAGGTCGCGACCTCGTGCGCGTTGTGCTTGAGCTCCACGGCGTACGTCCCGCGCTCGAGCTCGTAGCCCGTGTGGCCGTTGTCGTTCGCGTCGTAGCAGTCGTAGGAGGCGACGTCGTCCAGGCGGAAGCTCAAGGTGACGTCCTGGCTCTCGCCCGGCTCGAGGAGCTTGGTCTTTGTGTAGGCCACGAGGACCGTCGAGGCCTTCTCGATGCCTCCCTTGGTATAGGGCGGCGTGCAATAAAGCTGCAGGACGTCGCGGCCGGCAACGCTTCCCGTGTTCGTCACGCGCACGGTCATGGTGTACTGCGTGTCGCGGTCGATCTTTGAATTCTGCCCAGGTAGACGGCCCGTCACCTGCCAGTCAAAGGTCGTGTAGCTCAGTCCGTAGCCAAAGGGGTACTGGACCACGCCGTCGTAGCCCTTGCCGTAACGGTTCGAGACTTTATCCCAATACCCCTCTGCATCGGCCGTCTCGTACCAGCGGTAGCCCACATAGATGCCCTCGGCGTAATCCACGAAGCGCGCCGCGTCGTAGGGCTCCGAGACGCCCACGTTGGGGTTCGTCGTGCCGTCCGCCGGGTAGAGCCCCTTGCTGTTCGTATAGATTCCCTCGCCCATGGCGCCGGAGTTCGCCCAGCTCGCGGCTGTGGAGAAATCGTAGGCGTACGTATCGGTCGTGCGCCCCGAGGGGTTCACGTCGCCCCAGAGCGCAGCGACCACGGAGCTCGCGCCCACCTCGCCGGTAGGCCCGGCCAGCATTACCGCCCCGATTCCCGGCGTCGTCTGCACCTCGCCCAGCTCCATTGTGTTCGTCGAGTTCACGACCACGACGACGTGCGCGTAGTTGGCGCCCACGTAACGGAGCAGCGACTCTTCTTCGCTCGAGAGCTCCAAGTAGCCGCGTGTGACGTCCGCCGTGACCTCGCCGCCGCGGGCGTTGACCTTGTACTGTACGGATGGGCAGTCCACCGACTCCCCCGCCGTTCGGCCCAGGACCACGATCGCCGTGTCCGAGAAGTTCTTCGCGTTGTCCAGAAGCTCCTGGCTATAGCAGCCGCGGTCGTAGATGCTCGGCTCGTACAGCCGGCAGAATTCTGACGCGCGGCTGTTCAAGGCGCCGGCGGTCTGATAGTCGCGTTCGCCATGGAAACCTTGGTACATGCTCGCGAGCTCGGTGTTGTACTCGATTCCCGCCGCCGTCAACGCGTCAAGAAGACCCTGCGTCTTGCCCGAAACCTGGCCCGAGCCCGAGCCGCCCGCGACCCACTGCGTGGACGCCCAACCAAAGACGTTGACCTTGTTCGTGGACTTGGCGAGCGGCAGCGTCGCGTCCTCGTTGCGAAGAAGCACGATCCCTTCGCCCTCGATGCGACGGGCAAGGTCGCGGCCGTCCTCCATGACGGCGGTTTTCTCGGTATCGGAGATGTCTACGGTCCCGCCGCCGAGAAACGCGTCGATCGTGTCGCCAAAAAGCGCCATCGCCACGTTTGCAGCGGCGATGGCGACTATTACGAGCGTCGCGCCGGTATAGCCGGCGACCTTGAGCACTTGCTTTTTTGTGGGACGTTTCACGCTACTTGCTCGCCTTGTCGAACTCGTCCTTGAACGAAGAGAACATCTTGCCCATCTTGCCGAGCTGCTTTCCCACGGCGCGCGCAGCGGCATCGGAGCCGGAGGCGGGCTTCTTCTGTGCAGGAGCCTTCTTTGCGGCAGGTTTCTTCTGCGTCGACGCAGCAGGCTTCTGACCTGTCGTTTTCTTCGTCGACGGAGCCTGCTGGTCTGGCGCAGGCGCATAGGTCTTGGGCTCGGGGGAAGCGGCGCGCTCGTCCTCGCCGGCGCGGAGCTTCGCCGAGGGGGCGCTCACGCGCACGTCGGCGGCCTCGAGCTCGGACGGCTCCGCAGGCTGCTCGGCTTCATCTGCGGTTGCCTCTTTGATGGCGCGCTTCGCCTTGCCGAGCATGCGGCCAAAGGCGTAGGAGCCCTTGTCCACCGCCTCGCTCGCGGCGGCGCCGGCCTTCTTGCCGACCTCGGCGCCCTTAATCTTTGCCTTCGCGTAGCCCTCGCCCGCCTTGGCGGCCACGCCGCCGTCCAGCTCCAGGTCGGACGCGGCGTCGTCCACGATCATGTAGCCCTTGGAATAGCCGCGCACCATGGACGCCGGCACCTCGAAGGAGCCCACGATCGCGCGCGCGACCCCGCCGTCGCCCACAAAGAACTTCTGGACGTCGCCGGTCTTCTCGTCGTAGAGCACGTCGCTCACGTAGCCGAGCTTCTTGCCGCCCTCGGTCTTCGCGTCCATGCCGGCCCACATGACGCACGAGTCCCAATCCAGGGACAGGCGCTTGCGTGCGGCGTCGTCGAGGCCGTCCTCGCGGTAGGCGTAGAGCGTGCCGTCTTCGAGGATTTTGAACGAGTCCCAGGCCAGGAAGGCGTCGTCACGCTTGATCATGCCCACGACGTCGGGCCGGACAATCATGAACCCCACGACCTTGTGGCCATCGGGCGAGAAGACCGCCATGTGAATCTTGCCCAGGCGCGAGAGCTTGAGCTCGTCCTCATTGGCGGCCTTCTGCTTGCGGGCCTTCTTTTGCACGTAGACCTTGCGGCCATACAGATCGTTGACCTTGAGCAAGGTTACTTCTCCTCAGCGGCCTCGGGCTCGACGACCTCGACATGGACGGCCTGCGCCGGGGCGGAGCCGTTCTCGGCGGCGGCGTCGGCCATCGAGACGACCTTGTCGGTCACGGTGTTCACCGCGTCGGTCACCTGGTTGGAGGTCTGCTCGACGACGTCGGAGAGCGAGTCGCGGAGCTGGTCCATGCGCTCGCGGGCAGCGTCGACCTTGGCGCGAAGCTCGTCGGTCTTGGCATCCACGGCGGGGCGGACACCGGCTGCCTTGTCGGCGACGGCCTGGCTGCCGCGCTCGTAGGTATCCACGGCGGAGTCCCAAGCGTCGTTCATGGCGTCGGCGGCCATGGCGCGGCTCTCGGCCCCGGAGCGCGGGGCGATCATGATGCCGGCGACGACGCCGGCCGCGGCACCGCAGATGCTGCCAAGGATGAATCCAACGGTCTTCTTGCTCATGAGGTCCTCCTAGAGATTCGACATACCTAAACGATAGATATCTGTGTACCCAATCGAGGCGCCGCACGCGGCGCCCAAATACCTGAACGGGCGCTAGCGGACGGCACGCGGGCGAGGGACGTTGCCCAGGCCCCAATCGTCAACGGGCTCGGGGGCGGGAGCGGGCTGGTCGTCCGCGGGGGCGGGAGCCGCATCGGGCTCCTCTGCGGGCTCCTGGGCATCCTCTGCGGCAACGGGAGCGTCCGCGGGTTCCTCGGCGGGTTCGGGCTCGACCGTGGGCTCCGGCACGGCCTCGGACTCGGACTCCGGCGCAGGCTCGGGCCCCGACGCCGCTTCCGGCTCCATCTCCTGCTCAACAGGCGCGAAGGGAGAGACGGACTCGGCCGGCTCTTCCGCAGGCTCGGCAACATCGTCTACCTGGGGCTCGTTCGCCGCATCCGGCTCCGCCACGAAATCAGGCTCCGGCGCGGGCGCCGGCTCGGCAGCAGGAGCAACTTCGGGCGCCGGCTCGGCAAGAATGGCGTCTACCTCGGCCTCATCAACCGTGGGAACACGCTGCTCGGGCTCCGCAACGGCCTGCGGCGCCGGAGCTGCCGGCCGATCGAGCGGCTGGGGCGTGGGAGCCGGCTCTGAGGAAGCGGCAGCCTCATCCGCAACAGGAACCTCGATCACGCGCTCCTCTTCGCCGATG
>ERZ808246.77-NODE-77-length-82153-cov-9.782589_pt1 | contig 82153 bp, 66 predicted proteins | sample MGYA00521083_ERZ808246 | MGnify/ENA primary metagenome ERZ808246 (study PRJEB31516, sample SAMN03275577) | gut metagenome | biome: mammalia-associated habitat; material: feces | host: Papio cynocephalus | place: Kenya | collected 2012-07-07 ... | reverse complement strand
CTCGGACAGTCCTGCTCGCACGGAGAGCACATTAAGTGCTCTCCGGCTCGTGCGGAACTCGACGCGAGCAAATATCAAATCCCTCGTTCTCGTCTCGGCTACAAAAAAGCTAAAAGAAAGTTGGCGTTCGCCTTCGGCGAACCTAGTGAGCGCAGGACTGTCCGAGCGCCGGACGAAAGTCCAAAAGGCCCTCCCCCATTTAAATCTGGCTCGGCAGGCAGATATGCCCCGCCACGGCAGAGGCCGCCGCAACGGCCGGCGAGGCCAGATAGACCTCGGACGTGGGGTCGCCCATGCGCCCGACGAAGTTGCGGTTGGTCGTCGAGATGCAACGTTCCCCGGCCGCCAGGATACCCATGTAACCGCCCAGGCAGGGACCGCATGTAGGGGTCGAGAAGACACAGTTGGCATCCAAGAAGATATCGGTCAACCCTTCCTTCATGCACTGACGGAACACCGCCTGCGTCGCCGGGATCACGATACAGCGCACACCGTCGGCAACTTTGTGCCCGCGCATGACCTCGGCCGCCGCGCGCATATCTTCGATGCGGCCGTTGGTGCACGACCCGATCACAGCCTGGTCGATCGCGATATGCGTGCTCTCGCTCACCGGATGGGTGTTGCTCGGCAGATGCGGCCACGACACGCAGGGTTTGATGTCGGCGGCATCGATCTTGATGACCCGTGCGTACTCGGCATCGGCGTCTGCATGGTACTCGACGTAATCGCGCTCGCAACGGTCTTTGAGCCAGGCGCGAGCCACGTCATCGACCTCGATGATGCCAGCCTTGCCGCCCGCCTCGATCGCCATGTTCGAAATCGTCATGCGACCTTCCATCGACAGGCCTTCGATCGTGGAGCCGGCAAATTCCATCGCCTGGTACAGAGCCCCGTCTACGCCGATCATACCGATGATATGCAGAATGATGTCTTTGGCTGTAGCCCCGTCGGCAAGCTCGCCGTCGATCTCAAAGCGGATCGTGGGCGGCACCTTGAACCAGGCGCGACCGGTCGCCAGCCCCACGCCGGCATCGGTGGAGCCCACGCCCGTCGAAAAGGCACCGAGCGCACCGTAGGTGCAGGTATGCGAATCGGCTCCGATGATCAGGTCACCGGGCACGACGACACCGCGCTCGGGCAGCAGGGCATGCTCGATGCCGGCGCAGCCCTGCTCGTAGTAGTGCGTCACATGCTGGGCATGGGCGAACTCGCGCATCTTCTTGGTCTGCTCGGCGCTCTTGATGTCCTTGTTGGGCGCGTAGTGGTCGGGAACCAGGCAGACGCGGTCGCGGTCGAACACCTCGGTCGCGCCCAGCTCATGGAACACGTCGATCGCGATCGGCGCGGTGATATCGTTGGCGAGCACGATATCCAGATCGCATTCCACGAGCTGGCCGGGTTTGACCTCGTCGAGGCCGGCGTGGGCGGCCAGGATCTTCTCTGCAACGGTCATGGGACGAGCCATGTCTTTCCCCTCTCATATGGGCACAAGCGCCCGCGTACTCTACTCGTTTCCCGCCTTGGAGCGGTTGGTCTGAATCATACGGTTGACGGCGTTCACGTACGCCTTGGCAGAGCTCACGATGATATCCGTGTCGGCACCGCGACCGGTATAGATCTTGCCGTCCTCGGCGGTGATGCGTACCGTCACCTCGCCGATGGCATCGATACCGCGCGTGATGGCCTTGACGTTGAACTCGGTCAGATCACCGTGTGCGGAGACCACCTGATCGACGGCCTTGTATGCCGCGTCGACCGGACCGGTGCCCGTCGAGCAGACGACATGGGTCTCGCCCGTCTCGTCGGCGATGGTCGCCGTCGCCGTGGGCACCAGCGGATCGCCGCACGACACCTGCAGGGCATCGAGGGTATAGATCGCCTTGACCTCGCGCTGGCGCTCTTGGACCATCGATTCCAGATCCTCGTCAAAGACCTCCTTTTTCTGGTCGGCAATCTCGAGGAAGCGCTGATAGATAGCCTCGAACTCCTGATCCTCGAAGGTATAGCCAAGCTCGGCCAGGCGATGGCGCAAGGCGGCGTGGCCCGAGCGGGCAGAAAGGATGATCTCGGAACCTGCAGCGCCCACATCCTTGGGATCGATGATCTCATAGGTATCGCGCGCCTTGAGCACGCCATCCTGATGGATACCGGAGCTATGGGCAAAGGCGTTGGCGCCGACGATGGACTTGTTGGGCTGTACGTTGATACCGGTGATGGAGCTCACGAGCTTCGAGGCACGGGTGAGTTCGGTCGTCACGATATCGGTATGGGCATCGAGCGCCTCCTCGTGCATCTTCATGGCCATGACCACCTCTTCGAGCGCCGTGTTGCCGGCACGCTCGCCCAGGCCGTTGATGGTGCACTCGATCTGGGTCGCACCGTTGCGTACGGCGTCGAGCGCAAGCGCTGTGGCCATACCCAGGTCGTTATGCGTGTGGACCGAGATGGTCACGTCCTCGATGCCCGCCACGCGCTCGCGCAGATCGCGAATGCGTGCGCCAAAATCCCACGGCATGTTGTAGCCGGTGGTGTCGGGGATATTCACGACCGTCGCTCCGGCCTTCACCGCCGCCTCGACGATGCGAACCAGGAATTCTTGATCGGAGCGTCCCGCGTCCTCGGCATAGAACTCGACGTCGTCGACAAACTTGCGAGCATAGCTCACCGCATGCACCGCGCGCTCGATAGCCTCTTCCTCGGTCATATGGAGCTTGTCGCGCAGATGGCTGGGGCTCACACCCAGACCGGTATGGATACGAGGCCTCTGAGCGCATTTGAGGGCCTCTGCGGCAACTTCGATGTCTTTATCCACGGCGCGGGTGAGCCCGCATACGGTACAGCGGTCACCGGCGATCTTTCCGATCTCCTGGACCGATTTGAAATCACCGGGGCTCGAGATCGGAAAGCCCGCCTCGATGACGTCGACGTTCATGCGCACCAGCTGACGGGCGATGACAAGCTTCTCCTCGGTGTTCATGCTTGCGCCGGGAGACTGCTCCCCGTCGCGCAGGGTGGTGTCGAAGATAGCGATTTTGCGGCTCATGATTTCCTCCTGATAGTCGCTGATGACGGGAGCTTTCAGGAGAGATGGGGCGCCTTGAGATAGAAAAACACCCGGGTCGCTCATCACGCCTGAAAGCGGCGGACGATTGCGCACTCGGGTGCCAACGTATTAAAGCAAGCTTAAACCCTAGCGCGCGATTACATCTAGTAGCGCTAGGCCTAGGAGCTGCTGCGTGTTCTTGAACATGTACGGCTCCTCTCAGCCTCGGGGTTTCACTGCAACGGGCTAAAGTGTAACACAACCTGCAATTGGGGACGTAGCGTTTTGACAGGTTTTCCTTACACCTCGTCAAAACCTGTCAAAACGCTACGTCCCCAATTGCAGGTCACCAGGGAGTACGGGCAGCGGACGATTCAATGGCCTCATGGCGACGCAGCTCTCGACGCATCGTATGGGCATTGACCCAAGCCGCCTGCCACCCACCTGCCACATAGCGCTCGTCATCGATCTCAAACATCGTATAGCCACAGGCATTGATGACCTGCGCCCCCGACGGATGCATACGCAAGCGCTTGAAAGCCGGGTCGTATCCCTTATGGATATGTCCGTGCACCAGATAATCGGGGCGCCAGGATCCAAGTGCCTCGTTAAAGCTCTCAAACCCCTGATGGGGACCATCCGAAAGATCGCCCACCCCCGCGGCGGGAGCATGGGTCAAAAGGATGTCACACCCTCCCAACAATTTTACTTTGCGCGAAAGCTTGCGAACGCGGCGGGCCATCTCACGTTCGCTGTACATGTTGGCCCCATCTCGGTAACGCCTTGAGCCACCGAGCCCCGCGATCCGCACACCTCGATAGACGTACATATCATCTTCAACGCAGATGCAGCCACCCGGTGCATGGCGAGCATATCGATCGTCATGGTTGCCGCGCACATAGATCAAAGGCTTGTTGATAACGGTGACCAGAAACTCAAGATAGTCAGGATCCAGATCACCGGCCGAGAGTATCAGGTCGACATCCTCGAACCGCTCTTTGCAAAAAGCCTCCCACAGACATCGTTCCTCGACATCGGCTATAGCCAGTATCTTCATAGTGTACGGTCCCCCACGGTCGCGCCGGTGCGCGGAAGCTCCCCCACGACGTTGTCTGCCAGCCAATCCATCTCGACCACCTGCGCGCTCGGCAGTGGAGGAAAGCCCGCGATCTGTACCACGCCGTTTTGGCTGCGCAACTCACCCTCAAACGGATGGATCGACCCCTCGATGATTCCGTTTCGGAGCAGCTGCACCAATTTGCGCGTCTGATAGGGCAAACCCGGTGCGTAGCGAACATCGATCACTCCCGATTTCATGCCATACCAGTAGCTGACGGCCCGCTCACCGAGCTCATCACCCACCTCGTCCCACGTCCCGTGAAGCAGGCTGCGCACGATGAGTTCGTAATAGCGACCCCAATGCCATACGGGCATGGCGATACCAACCGCACCTTCTTGCGTCAAACGATGCAAACCGTACGAGTTCGGATCGCCATAGGGCTTGGCAACGTCCGCCCCGCTCAGCACGCTCACGTTCTCGCGGCGCATCGTGGCCGCCAAATCCCCCGCCGGCACATTGCCCCAATGCAGGATAACCTGTGCCCGTGGATCCATCAGCGAGGCACCAATCGCGAACGCGTTGATCTCCGTGACGGCGCCCGAGGCAAACACGGGGGCGTGGTATCCGATTCTATGGTTCTCGGCCATACTGGCGGCTAAAGCCCCCAGCAAAAACTTTGCCTCATACATTTTTCCGTAGTACGAACGAACCGCCTGGTGCGGCACACCGATGGAGCAATTGAGAAAGCGCACCGAGGGATACTCCACCGCCGCCCGCAGTGTGTATTCCATAAGCGTATGTGACGTCGTGAATATCACGTCGACACCATGGGCCACTGCCTTCTCGACGGCAGCGTAGAAAGCATCTGGGTCCTGACAGGATTCAAACGCTTCGGTAGTCACGATACCGTCGAAGTATTGTTCGATATAACGCCGGCCCGTATCATGCACGTTCGCCCAACTCGATAGAGAGCAAGAGTGTTCGTGAATAAACGCCACCTTGAGCGGATTGCTCGTGGAATACAACGTCTTGCCCATAAAGAAGCGTGCCACTCCCGGGGCGGTTTCGATTCCCGTCCGCTCTTCAACCGACTGCGGCGACTCGACAAGATCGACCCGATCCCCTTCATCGCGACCCTGCATAACGATCTCACGCCAAATCTTCGAAAGACGGTTGGCGACGATATCAGAAGGAGTATCGAGCAAACGATCCTGGTTGTAGATAGTCAAATAAACGAGCATTGCATCAGCCGGAGTCACATCCAGATGGTCTCCGCCCGCACGACGATAAACTCGTTCAAAGAACAGATAGGTCTGATGAAGATACTCGACGCGCTTTCGAGGCCAGGGCTCTTGCAGGTTCTGATCGAATGCCTCGGCAAGTTTCGAGTAATCCCCCGCTTTCGATAACTCGATCTCATACAGCGGGCAAACCTGCCAAAACTGACAGAACTCGATATAGCAAGCGTTCTCGGGATCATCAGTCAAACCAGGGTACAAACGCACGACCTTGGCCATAACCGTAGGCGCATCCAAAAACTTAAGGACACTGACGCGCTTGTTGCCTTCCTGCACATAGAAGCGATGCATATATTCGGTCACGATAATCGGGTCGCGGTATCCTTCCGAAACCTGGATGCGATACAGCGTGGACCATTTGCGAGCAAATTCGGTTTCGGGAGGCAGCAACGGCATATAAGAGCGCGAGAAGGCGTTTTGACGCCCTTTGGTGACCGTACCGACCACCATATCGAGTGGAATCTCCCTTAAGCCCAGAGATTCACGTCGCCCCGTTGGAAGGCGCTCAACCAGCGTGTCAAGGTCAACGAGATATGGATGCCTGCTTTCGCTCACGGCACGACGGCGGTCATGTTCGGCACGTTTACGAGCCTGTCGATAAGCCTCATCCATAGGTTGCCTCCTATTGTCGTTTAAACAACTCCTACCATTCTACTCAGCATCGTCTATACCTGAAAGCAAAAACCCGGCCTCGGGTATACGAGACCGGGTTTAGCAATGCTTGCTATTAAGCTGCAGCCTTAATGCTACTCAGCGAGGAAGTCACGCTGGACAGCGGGATCGACCTTGACGCCAGGGCCCATGGTGGAAGACACAGAGATGGACTTGACGTACTTGCCCTTAGCAGAAGCGGGCTTGACGCGCAGGATCTCGGTGTAGAGGGCGGCATAGTTCTCAACGAGCTGCTGCTCGGTGAAGGACTTCTTGCCCAGGGGCACGTGGCAGATACCATAGCGGTCAGCACGATACTCAACACGGCCGGCCTTGAGCTCGGAAACCATCTTGGCGACGTCCATGGTCACGGTACCGAGCTTGGGGTTCGGCATAAGACCGCGGGGGCCCAGGATCTTACCGATACGACCAACCTTGGCCATCATGTTCGGCGTAGCGATAGCAGCGTCGAAGTTGATCTCGCCCTTCTGGATGGCGGCGATCAGCTCGTCGGAAGCGACGATATCAGCGCCAGCCTCCTCGGCCTCGCGAGCCTTCTCGCCCTCGGCGAACACGGCGACGCGAACGGTCTTGCCGGTGCCGTGGGGCAGCGAGATGGAGCCACGGATGTTCTGGTCAGCCTTACGAGTATCGATGCCCAGACGGAAGTGAGCCTCGACGGTCTCGTCGAACTTGGCGGTGTCGAGCTCCTTGATGAGCTTGGCAGCCTGAAGGGGGGTATAAAGCGTAGCGCGGTCGACCTTCTCGGCGGCGGCGTTATAGCTCTTACCATGCTTAGCCATTTGCATTACCTCCTGTGGTTAAACGGGCTCTTGCCCTCCCACATCTATCGTGTGCCCTATTGCACACATAAACGGGCACTTCGATTGAAGCACCCGTTATTACCTAAAACAATCGCTACTCAGCGATGGTGACGCCCATGGAACGAGCGGTACCGGCGACGATCTTCTTGGCAGCCTCGATGTCGTTAGCATTGAGGTCCGGCATCTTGATCTCGGCGATCTTGGTGAGCTGCTCCTGGGAGAGCTGACCGACCTTGTCAGCCTGCGGCTTGGCGGAACCAGACTTGAGGTTCAGCTCCTTCTTGATGAGGTGAGCCGCGGGAGGGGTCTTGGTGATAAAGTCGAAGGACTTATCCTCGTAGACGCTGATCTCAACGGGGATGATATCGCCCTTCTTGTCCTGCGTAGCGGCGTTGAAGGCCTGGCAGAACTGCATGATGTTCACGCCGGCGGCACCCAGAGCGGGGCCGACAGGAGGAGCGGGGTTAGCAGCGCCAGCGGGAATCTGGAGCTTAATGACGTTGGCAACCTTCTTCTCAGCCATGGTCATTTCCTTTCAATCACGAGTGTGAAGTACTTAGCAATCGTAAGCACGCACGTGTTAGAAGCACTTTTGGGATGAGCAGTCCCAAAAGAAGCACGCTCGCGCGAACGGACGGGAATTAAGCGATAACGGCAACCTGGCCGAAATCGAGCTCGACGGGGGTCTCACGGCCAAAGATCATCAACGTGACCTTAACCTTGCCGGCCTCGGCGTTAACCTCAGACACCTTACCATCAAAATCGGTAAGCGGGCCGTCGGTAACGCGGACAGAGGTGCCCACCTCAAGATCGACAGAAGTGTGCTTGGGAGCATCACCCTTGCCGGAACGACGAGTCATCTTGTTGTACTCGTCGCGAGAAAGCGGAGCGGGTTTTCCGTTGCCGCCGAGGAAACCGGTGACACCGGGCGTATTGCGAACGCACGTCCAGGCATCATCATCCATTTCCATACGAACGAGAACATAACCCGGGAAGATCTTAGAATCCTTGGTCTCGCGCTTACCGCCTTCTTTGATCTCGGTAACGCGCTCCATAGGAATCTCGATATCGAAGATGCGATCCTGCATTCCCATGGTCTCGACACGATGCTCAAGATCGCTCTTAACACGGTTCTCGTAACCAGAGTAGGTGTGAACGACATACCAACGCTTGGACATGGCTTAACCCCTCAATCCAGAGAACAGAGCCAGAGCCTCACCGAAGCCGGCATCCAGCAAAGCGATCACAACACCGACAACGATCAGAGAAGCACAAACCACGACGGAGTAATTGATGAGCTCCTTTTTATCGGGCCACGTAACACGCTTCATCTCGGAACGCACGGATGCAAAATACTTCTTGATGCGCGCAAACAGGCCGGGCTTCTTATCCTTAGCCTTGGCATCCTTCTTGGACTTGGAAGGCTTATCGGACTTCTTGGCAACGGCCTTCTTGGCCTCGACCTTGGAGTCGGTAGCGTTAGCAGTCTTAGCAGACTGCTGCTGCACCTTCTTCTTGTTCTTCTTGTTGGCCATGTGGGTTACCTCCGGCGCAAAAGCGCATATACATTAGTAAACCGTAAGCCCCCAAAAGGGAGCTTACGGAATTAAAGACTGGCACGCCAGGAAGGACTCGAACCCTCAACACTCGGTTTTGGAGACCGATGCTCTACCAATTGAACTACTGGCGTATATGACTAGAGACTAGCGAGTCTCTTTGTGCAGCGTATGATGACGGCACCAGGGGCAATACTTCTTGATCTCCATACGATCAGGCATCGTGGACTTGTTCTTGGTGGTCGTATAGTTGCGGCGCTTGCACTCAGTGCACGCAAGAGTAACTAGAGTACGCATGAATCCTGAACCTTTCATTTCCGCCCCGTACGGGCACGAGTTGGTACTTTATCAGCTCGATATAAGAGCTGTCAATGAAAACCGCGAATCAAATGGCTCTCGTGGATCTCATTCATAAATGCATCACATCAATGCGATCGACGAAAGTCATTCGGCAGGAAGCCAATGACCAAATAAGGCGCCGCTATGCCTCTGATCGATACAGAATCGTTTGCAAGCGGCAAAAAGAACCCGGCACCGCTACAGTGCCGGGTTCGAAAAGTCAGCTAATCAGAGAGCTAATCTACTCAATGATCGTGGAGACGATGCCCGAGCCGACGGTGTGGCCGCCCTCGCGGATAGCGAAGCGCAGGCCCTCCTCCATGGCGATCGGGTGAATGAGGTCGCCCTCGATGGTGATGTGGTCACCGGGCATAGCCATCTCGGTGCCCTCAGGCAGCTTGACCGTACCGGTAACATCGGTGGTACGGAAGTAGAACTGAGGACGATAACCATCGAAGAACGGGGTGTGACGGCCGCCCTCCTCCTTGGTCAGAACGTAGACCTCGCCGGTGAACTTGGTGTGCGGGTGAACCGAACCGGGCTTGCAGAGAACCTGGCCGCGCTCGATGTCCTCACGCTTGATGCCGCGGAGCAGCAGACCGACGTTATCGCCAGCCTCGCAGAAGTCCATGGTCTTGCGGAACATCTCGATACCGGTGACGACGGTGCTCTGGGTGTCCTTGATGCCGACGATCTCGACGGGCTCGTTGAGCTTGAGCTCACCGCGCTCGACACGGCCGGTGGCAACGGTGCCGCGGCCGGAGATGGTCATAACGTCCTCGACGGCCATCAGGAACGGGAGGTCGTTGTTACGAGCAGGCGTCGGGATGTACTCGTCGACGGCCTTCATGAGCTCGCGGATGGACTCCATCCACTTCGGATCGCCGTTGAGGGCACCGAGAGCAGAACCACGGATGACGGGGATGTCGTCGCCCGGGAAATCGTACTCGGAAAGGAGCTCACGGGTCTCCATCTCGACGAGGTCGATGAGCTCGTCATCGTCGACCATGTCGCACTTGTTCAGGAAGACGACGATGTAGGGGACGCCGACCTGACGGGCGAGCAGGATGTGCTCGCGGGTCTGAGCCATGGGGCCGTCGGTGGCGGCGATGACCAGGATGGCACCGTCCATCTGAGCAGCACCGGAAATCATGTTCTTGACGTAGTCAGCATGGCCCGGGCAGTCGACGTGGGCATAGTGACGGGCAGCGGTCTCGTACTCAACGTGGGAGACGGAAATCGTGATGCCGCGCTCGCGCTCCTCGGGAGCCTTGTCGATGTTCTCGAACGCAGTGAAGTCAGCCTTGCAGCCCTCGGTCTCAGAGAGAACCTTGGTGATGGCGGCGGTCAGCGTGGTCTTGCCGTGGTCGACGTGACCGATGGTGCCGATGTTAACATGCGGCTTAGTGCGCTCAAACTTCTCTTTGGCCATAAAGCCCTCCTCCTTAAAGGTCGTCCCCGGATGGGACTTTGCCTTCATACCATAGTGGCTCCCCAACATATATTGAGAAGCCACCGTGTTACCTATGGTAGCGGTGACTGGATTCGAACCAGTGACGCCACGGGTATGAACCGTGTGCTCTAACCAACTGAGCTACACCGCCGAATGGAGCCTGCAACCAGACTTGAACTGGTGACCTCTTCGTTACCAACGAAGTGCTCTACCGACTGAGCTATACAGGCACTTGACGGGTGGGAGCTATAGGATTCGAACCTATGTAGGCATAGCCAACGGGTTTACAGCCCGTCCCCATTAACCACTCGGGCAAACTCCCAATCGTTCAAGTATCCGCTGGTTCCTTTGGTCTTTGGGACCGCGTCACCCGCGAACGAAGAATATAATACGATGCGCCCTCGGGGCGTGTCAACGAAAACCTTTCAATACACGGTACCGGGCGTATCTATATAGGCCTTACCTGCGATTAGATCCACTTTTCTTCTATCCACTATTGAACCGTCTATGAATTGACGGCAAATGAAAGCGGCCCCGGCTCTTTGAAAGAACCGGGGCCGTAGCTCTCATGGAGCCAGTGACAGGAATCGAACCTGCAACCCACTGATTACAAATCAGTTGCGCTACCGTTGCGCCACACTGGCACGCTTGGCGCTCTTGCGCGAAGCCTGTTTAGGATACTGGAATTGGACAAACGGTGCAACGTACAAGGTGACGATTAGAAACCCTTCGTTGAAACGAATAGTTTTATATACAATCATTGCAAGATAACTATTCGTTCTAACGAAGGGTTACGCGATGCTCACAACCAGTGAAGCGGCCAAAATGCTCGGCATCACCCCGCGCAGAGTCCAGGAGCTCATCAAAACCGGCACCCTCGAGGCTCGCAAAGCTTCTGGCGTATGGCTTATCGACAAAGAGAGTATCGATAAACGACTGCGCTCGGTGAACAAAGTTGGCGGGCGTCCCGTTCGCGGGAACGGGAAACACGAGATCGCCTTTACGCTCATGAACCGCACCCATGAGGTGGGGCATGTCGTCTACAACACATCACGCAAGGATTTCACCCATATCGGCAGCGATATCGATCTCACCTATGCCCCAATCGGAGTCTTCACCCACGACCGCTCCGTATCGCTCGACGCCTTTCGCCTGTGGTGGAGAGGACGCGGGATTCCCGCGGCGCGCATCGGTCTGGCATCTTTGCTGACAGAAGCCGCAGTCGATGTCCCCGATGAGCTCATCCAGCGAAACCTCGGTCTCTCCCTCTCCGATCAGTACTGGATCAAACCCCGAGGGTCCGATCTCGCCTGGAAAGACATCAACTTTTTCAACCATGAATTCGAAGACGTCTCGCTCACCGTCGCCCCTTTTGCGCCCGAGGGCAAGAAAGCCGCCGCGAAACCCGACAACACCTCGGACGGCAACCTTCAAAAGTTCTGGACTTGCAAAGACGGGCGACGCGAACTGCACAAGATGGGAGCGCACCTCAATCAGGAGCCCTATAACGAGGTGGTAGCGACCGAGCTGCATCGCCGCGTTCTCGACACCGGCGAATTTGTTCCCTACTCGCTAGAAGGCACCGGAACGTCCGCCCTAAGCGTCTGCAACGATTTTCTTACCGATGAAGAAGAGTACGTTCCCGCGCATTACGTAGCACGATCGATCAGTGCAGATGAGCGATTAACCGACTATGAGCAATACGTCACCTGTTGCGAGCGGCTAGGCGTATCGGACATCGAATCCGCCCTCGCTCGTATGATCGTGTGCGATGACATCATCGCCAACTACGACCGCCACTGGCGCAACTTCGGGTTAGTGCGAAACGTCGAAACGCTCGAGTGCCGACCGGCCCCCATCTTCGACTCAGGGTCCTCGCTCTGGTGCAACGTACCGCTCGAGGAACTCAAAGCGGGCGAGCACAGCTTTACCAGCGCCCAGTTCTATTCAAGCCCTGCCAAGCAGATGTTGCTTGTCGATGACATGAGCTGGTTCGACGTCGACAAACTCGACGGGTTTGTCGACGCGACAATCGAGATCCTTTCGAAGAATGAAGCTCTTGCATCGAGGCTCCCCCACATCGAGGAAGCGCTTGAATGGCGCACCGAGCGAATAATCGATATCGCGGAGTGGAGTTAGCGGAAACCGCGCCGGCCGGCAGTGCGGGGTCGCGTGCGGCCCCATGCCCTAGCGGCCGCGGATGGCTTTGAGCTTTGCCAGGGCCTCCGGGGAAAGGCGACTGCCGAGCGTCATCTTGATCTGCGGGGCTTCCTCGGCCTCGTGTACGTCGTTATCGATCTGCCTGATCTCGTCCACCAGCATGCGGCTCGAGATGCGCGTGACGCCCTTGCCCATGACGACGGCCTGAATGGTGCCGTCACTCGAAACCACGGAGCACGCGCGGCCCTCTTCGCGTGCCTCGATGCAGAGCTGCTGGACAACGGTATCGGCGGACACACCGGTCGGCGAAAACTCGATGCGCACCCCCGCCGACGGTAGGTTGGGACGATCCTTGGATATGTTTCCGGCACCGTCGAAGACGATCACGGCCTCGTAGCGGCCTTGAGCAAACGCCGCGACATCGTTGATAAGCGCCGTGCGAGCCATATCGTGTACATCGCTCGAATAGGGATCGTCCGAATGGTCGTAAACGAGCTTCTCGTAACGCGGCGTGCAGTGGATCACGTTGTAGCCGTCGACCACGAGCAATTCGGGCTTATCGGAGTGGACAGTCGACACCGGATCGGCGATCGCCTGAGCAAAGGCGTTTCCGCCCACACCGTAGGTTGCGGCCGAGACGATCGGCTTGGCAGAGCCCTCGCCAAAGCGTTTGGCCTTTGACTTGGCACGATTCTTCTTGGACATATGCTACTCCCCGTCTACGAGCGAATCGGCGTTACGGCGCAGCCACTCAAAGCAGAGGGCCGTCGTGGCCTGGGCGACGTTGAGGCTTTCCGTCTGCCCCAGCTGGGGAAGTTTGGTCAAAAAGTCGCATTTCTCGAGCACCAGCCGCGATATGCCGTCGCCTTCGGAACCCATGACAAGCGCGACGCGGCCCTCAAAGGGGGCATCCCAGCAGACCCCGTCAGCATGTTCCGAGGCGCCACCGACCCAAAAGCCGGCCGCCTTGAGCTCGTCGAGAGCACGCGCGATATTGGGCACCTGAGCGACCGGTAAGTGCATGACGGCGCCGGCAGACGTCTTGTAGCTGCCGACCGTCACGCCGGCAGCGCGCTTGTTGGCGATGATGACACCAGCCGCACCCACGACCTCGGCCGAGCGCACGATGGCCCCGAAGTTGCCATCGTCGGTCACGTGGTCGAGTACGACAACGAGCGCCGGGCCCTCCCCCGCGCGGGCGATGATGTTGGCGATGTCCGCGTAGGGGAAGTTGCCGACCTCGAGCGCGATGCCCTGGTGTGCACCGTGACTCGAAAGCGCATCGAGCTGCGTGCGCGGCACGTACTTGATGCGAACGCCGGCGGACTCGAGGTCGTTCACCAGATGCGTGAGCGAGCTATCGCGTTCCCCACCCTCGGCAACGAGCGCGCATTTAATCGGAAAGCCTGTGCGCAGCGCCTCGGCCACGGCACGGCGTCCTTCGATGAACTCGCCCTTAGGAGCCTGCACACGGTCGCGAGAGGGCTGGGGCCTTCCCTTTTGATTGTCAGCCCGAGCGGTACGCCTCGGCTTATCGTTCTTGGGAGCCGTTCGCTTGGCGGGATCGAGGCGTTTACGGTTATCAGCCATTAGAGCGCCTTGATCCTCGAACCGGCAGCCGTATCCTCGACCGCCAGACCCAGGTCCTTGAGCTGATCGCGAATAGCGTCGGCAAGCTCCCAGTTCTTGGCGGCGCGGGCCTCGGCACGGGCCTCGAGAATCTTGGCCGCAGCAACGTCGACATCGTCACCCGTATAGGCGACAAGGCCGGCGGCGACACCCAAGATGCCGAGCGGCAACTTGACCTCGGGCTCGGGCAGCTCGATGCCGAGCGTGTCGAGCAGCTCCACCAGCGTATCCGCGGAGGCCACGGCAGCGGCCTTGTCGGCCGCATCGCCTGCCTGCTCCAGGTACTGGTTGCACTCGGTCACGAAGCCAAAGACGGCACCGAGCGCGCCAGCGGTGTTGAAGTCGTCGTCCATGCACTCCTTGAAAGTCGCGCGTGCGGCCGCGGCTTTCGCAGCAAAGGCGTCGGCAACAGCCTCATCGGCAGCCCCGGTAGCGTTGTCAGCCGCCCAGCGCAAGTTCTCGACGGTACCGGCGATACGCGTGAGCGAGTTCTCGGCACCCTCGAGACGCTCCCACGAGAAATCGAGGGGCGAGCGATAGCTCGTCTGCAGCATGAGCAGACGCAGGGCCGCAGCGGAATGCTGTTCGAGCACCTCGGCCAACGTGAAGAAGTTGCCGAGAGACTTGGACATCTTCTCGCCGTCGACAAGCAACATGCCCGTGTGCATCCAGGTATTGGCAAAGCCCTCATGCCAGGCGCAGGTGGCCTGGGCGCACTCATTCTCGTGATGTGGGAACGCGAGGTCGGAACCGCCACCGTGAATATCGATCGGAGTGCCCAGATAGCGATGGACCATCGCGGCGCACTCGGTATGCCAACCGGGACGACCCTCGCCCCAAGGGCTCGGCCAGCTGGGCTCACCGGGCTTGGCGGCCTTCCACAGGGCAAAGTCGAGCGGGTCGTTTTTGTCCTCATTCTCCTCGATGCGGGCACCCACGAGCAGGTCGTCGATGTTGCGCCCCGAGACCTCGCCATAGGTAGGGTCGCTGCGCACGGCAAAGTACACGTCGCCGTTATCGGCGGCATAAGCATGACCCTGTTCGATGAGCGTCTTAATCATGCCGATCATGGGGCCGATCTCCTTGGTGGCGCGGGGGCGCACATCGGGATCGAGTACGTTGGCGGCGCGCATCACGCCGATGAACTTCTCAGAAAACTCGCCCGCAACCTCGGCGGCCGTGCGGCCCTGCTCGTTGGCGCGCTTGATAATCTTGTCATCGACGTCGGTGAGGTTCTGGGCGAACGTCACGTCATATCCGCTCGCGATGAGCCAACGGCGGATCACATCGAAGCTGATAAACGTACGTGCGTTGCCGATATGAATGTTGTCGTAGACGGTGGGGCCGCACACGTACATGCGGACCTTGCCCTCCTCGATGGGGTGGAACTCTTCTTTTTTATGGGTAGCGCTGTTATAGATACGCATTCATTACTCCTTAGCGGTTTTCTCAAGCAAGCAGACGGCCCAGGCCCCGATGCCCTCGCCCTCGCCTTCCCAACCGAGCTTCTCGGTCGTGGTGGCGGCGACACCGACGTTCTCAACATCGACTTTGAGGGCGCTGGCAAGGTTTTCGCGCATCGCGTCTCGATGCGGGGTGATCTTGGGCTCCTGACAGGCGATCGTGCAATCGGCATCGACAAATTCGAAGCCCAGCTCGCGCGCATAGTCCATCACGCGGGCCAAAAGAACCATCGAATCGGCCCCCTCATAGGCGGGATCGGTGTCGGGGAACAGTTTGCCGATATCGCCGCCGCGGCAGGCGCCCAGAATAGCGTCAGCCAACGCATGGGCCAGCACATCGGCATCCGAGTGCCCGAGGAGCCCCCGCTCGTAGGGAATATCGACGCCGCCGATGATACATCGACGGCCCTCCACGAGACGGTGGACGTCGTAGCCGTGACCGATGCGAAGGTTACTCGGCATGGGGAAGTTCCTCTCCCTCGGCCATACGGCCGAGCAAAATGGCAGTGACGGGGGCCAGGTCCTCGGGGACGGTGACCTTGAGGTTGTCGCGCGGACTCTGGACGCAGCGGACGCGGCCACCCATGCGCTCGACGAGCGAAGAGTCGTCCGTGCCCGTGAAATCCTGTTCGATCGCCGTCTCATGAGCGCGGCGCATGGCATCGACGGAAAAGATCTGGGGCGTCTGCGCTGCCCAATAGAGCTCGCGCGGTGGCGTCTCGACAATATCGTCACCATTTACGATCTTGAGCGTGTCGATGGCGGGCTGTCCGCACACCACGCCGTCGAGCGAGCGATCGGCAAGCAAAACCTCGATCGCGTGGTCGATAGCCTCGGTTGTGATCAGCGGTCGAGCACCATCGTGAATGGCAACGTATTCAAAGCCCGCGGGCACTGCGTCGACCCCGGCACGCGTAGAATCCTGACGCGTTGCTCCGGCATCGGCGAAGCTGATGGGGGTTTGCCAGCTAAAGGGATCGATAGCCAGGCGACGCATCTCGGCACGTCGCTCGGCAGGGCACACCACTACGATATGCCCGACCTTCTCGCTTCGGTCGAACGCACGAATCGACCAACTCATAAGGGGACGACCCGCCACGTTTACCAGCTGTTTGCCACCGGGGTTTCCAAAGCGCTGGCCGCAACCGCCGGCAACGACCACCGCACATACGGGCGCCATCTACGCGTTCCCCTGCTTGCTGCCCTTCATGCGGTACAGAGAGTCCGCAAGAATGGCAGGGTTGTTGACGCCAAAATCGCCCAGGCGCTCAGGATCCTCGCTGATATCGTCCATGAGCTCCTGCAGCGAGCCGTACTCGTCGACGATCTTCTCGGCAACGCCGTCGCGCACCACCGAGACACGTGAGAGCGTGCGCAGGCCCAGAGGTGTCATGACGGAATCCTCGTCCAGATCGTCGTAGCCAAGCACCGTTGCGACATGCTGCGGGTCGGAGAGATCTTTGGGCGTCATGCGGCTGAGCTTGGTACGGATCTTCTCGGCGTTGGATTCCGAGGAATCACTTGCGTAGTCACGGATCATAAGGTCGTACTCGGTATCCATACTGGAGCCAGCGAGCTGCTCGAGCTGCATCTGAACGAGCTTTCCTTGGTTGCCGAGTTTAACGATGCAGTCTTTGAGCTCGGTCTTGGCCTGCTGCATGATCTCGAAGTTCGAGAAGATGCCGGTGATGTCGGCGAGGGTGACGTAGTCGTCGAGCTCGAGGGCCGTGAGGCGCAGCAGGGCGCGATCGAGCGACTGACGAGTAGTCTGGAGCGTAGCGACGAGCTGGTTAACCGAGCTCATGATGGTGGTAACGGGCTGGATCTCGTAGCTCTTGCCGTGAACATAGACGTTGACGACGGCACGGCGGGCCGAGACGGAGATCACGATGGCGTCGGTGAGCACGGACATGCGGGCGGCGGTGCGGTGGCGCATGCCGGTCTCGCTCGTGGCGAGCGACGGATCAGGATTGAGATGGAAGTTTGCGCGCAGGATCTGCGTAAGGTCGCCGTCGATGACGATGGCGCCGTCCATCTTGGAAAGCTCGAACAGACGGTTCGAGGTGAAAGATATATTGAGCGGAAAACCGTCGTTGCCCGCGGCGAGGACGTTCTCGGTGTCGCCGACGCAGATAAGGGCACCGAGGTGTCCGGCGATGATCATGTCGAGAGCCGTACGAATCGGCTGGCCGGGGGCGGTCAGACGGATCGCTTGCTCCATGCGCTTCTGTACTTCGTTCTTATCCAAGGCATCGCTCCCGTCGCATACGCTACATAATTGCTTTACAGTTTCTCACGAAACCGTAACCACCCCCACCTCGAAATCCGATGCTTACAGAATGTTCGGATGCTGTTTTTTAGGACGGGGTCGACAGTGGCAAGAACAGTGGCGACCGTCATATACCAAATGTGTTTTATGACCCCGTCCTAAATAATGGCATCTATGTGCTAAGATGCTGCACCACATAAATGAGGGAGTAGTCGCGCTGCGGGTTTCGCCGCCCCATGCGTGGCAAGTCAACATGCTGGCCCCAGGCCTGGCTTGTCTTAAAGAACGAGACTCGTGGTCGTGTCGCCGCCTTGCGCGGCGCACGCCACGGGTCTTTTTTGTTGCCCCTCGGACATCGTATGCGGGGTCGCCCGCGGGGAGGAAATCGGATATGGGACTTATCGAGCTCTTTCTGCTCGCTGTGGGCCTGTCGATGGACGCGTTCGCCGTTTCCATCTGCAAGGGCCTCGGCATGAAAAAGATCAATCTCAAGGTCGCCGTAGTGCTGGCGCTCTTCTTTGGTGGCTTCCAGGCCGGCATGCCGCTCATCGGCTGGGCGCTCGGCAGCCAGTTTCTCGGCATCATCGGGCCCATCGACCACTGGATCGCCTTTATCCTGCTCGCCATCATCGGTGGCAAGATGATCTGGGAGGCTGTGACCGAAGGCGAGGACGAGGGCGACGGCAAAGATGCCGATAAGATCGACCTTGGCGAGTACCTGATGCTCGCCATCGCCACCTCGATCGATGCACTGGCCGTGGGCATCTCGTTCGCCGCGCTCTCGGTCGACATCGTGCCCGCCGTCACGTTCATCGGCGTCACGACGTTCTGTTTCACCATCGCCGGCGTGGTCATCGGCCACTTCTTCGGCGCGCGCTACGAAAAGCCCGCAACCGTCGTGGGCGGCGTAGTGCTGATCTTGATCGGTCTCAAGGTGTTGCTCGAGCATCTGGGGATTTTTGCGTTCTAGCGAGCGCCGGGGCATCGATACGGAACGCTATCGCCATTTATTGATGCAGATTTGCTGATACAGAAACAATGGCATTTTTCTTTGTGGATAGTTTTCCCAAATATGCATTTTTAGCCTTGGAAAATAGAGCTTCGGACGCTTCGAGACCCACCAGGGCCAGCTGCCGAAGACACGATGCCGTCGATCAAGGTATCACACGCTCGAAATTACGTAGCTAAATCTGATCCCGAATCGTTTTCACATCGTATCTTGGGGGTTCAATAAAAATCTTAAGTACATATCTGTAAAAACTATCCAATCCAACACGAAAGCGGCTGTCCGGATAATCCGGACAGCCGCTTTTCCATATCGTTTTCGAGCCGTGGGCAAACGCCCCCTGCACCGCAGCCGTTACCGTACGCCGGCACCGGATTGCATCATGCCGCCGGAACCGCTGGTGACGCCGCCGAGCGGGGCGCCGCCACCCGAGTGCGGGGCCGCCGCGCTCACATCGCCGCCGAGCGTACCTGCCGGGCGCGGCGCCGGTATCTCGCCCGTGCCGTGGCTGAAGACGAACTTATCATCCGCGACGTCGCAGAGCACGGTATCGCCTTCGCTCCACTCGCCGGCCAAGAGCTCCTCGGACAGCGGATCCTCGATGAGCTTTTGGATCGCACGACGCAGCGGGCGCGCACCGTTGGTGAGATCGGTTCCCTCGGCAACGATCTTGGCATAGGCCGCGTCCGTGAGCTTGATGTTCATACCGTTGGCGATCATGCGCTGACGCAAATCGTCCACGAGCAGGTGCGCGATCTTGGTGAGGTTCTCGCCCGAGAGCTTCTGGAAGACCACGATGTCGTCGATACGGTTGAGGAGCTCGGGGCGGAACAGGCGCTTGAGCTCGCCCATCGCGCGGCCACGGATCTCGTCCGCCGAGAGACCCTGCTCACCCGTGGTACCGAAGCCGACATTCGAATCCTGGGCGATCTCGCGCGCGCCGACGTTCGACGTCATGATGATCACCGTGTTGCGGAAGTCGACCGTCTTGCCCTGGCTGTCCGTGAGGCGGCCCTCCTCGAGCACCTGCAACAGGATGTTGAAGATGTCGGGGTGCGCCTTCTCGATCTCGTCGAACAGCACGACGGAGTACGGGTGTCGGCGAACGGCCTTGGTGAGCTGGCCGCCCTCGTCGTGACCCACGTATCCCGGAGGGCTACCGATGAGCTTGGAGACCTCGAACTCGCTGCCGAACTCCGACATATCGAAGCTGATGAGCGCGTCCTTGCTGCCAAAGAGGTGCTCGGCAAGCGTCTTGGCGAGCTCCGTCTTGCCCGTGCCCGTGGGGCCCAGGAAGATGAAGCTGCCGCCGGGACGGCGCGGGTCCTTGAGCGGCGAGCGGCTGCGGCGCACGGCCTTGGCCACGGCCTCGACGGCCTCGTCCTGACCGATGATGCGGGTCTTGAGCACGCTCTCAGCCTGGAGCAGGCGGCGGCTCTCACTCTCGGTGAGCGAGGATACCGGCACGCCCGAGGTCACGGACACGATGTCGGCAATCTGGGGCACGTCGATCGTGATGGGGCTCGCGTCGAGCTCGGCCGTCCAGGCGGCCTTGGCCTCGGCGAGCGCAATCTCGGCCTGCTTCTGCTCGTCGGCGAGCTCGGCGGCCTTGTTCATGTCGTCACCGTCGGTCGCCGTCTGAACGGCGGCCTTGAGCTCGGAGACCTTCTGCTCGGCCTCGCGAACGGGCTCGGGCGCGCGGTTTGCGGCAATGCGAGCACGGGCGCCGGCCTCGTCGATGAGGTCGATCGCCTTGTCGGGCAAAAAGCGGTCCTGGATATAGCGGTGCGACAGGCTCGCGGCGGCCTCGATGGCGGCCGGCGTGTAGCGCACATGGTGGTGCTCCTCGTAGCGCGGGACGAGCGCCGTCAGGATCTTGACGGTGTCCTCGACGCTCGGCTCCTCGACGTCGATCGTCTGGAAGCGACGCTCGAAGGCTGGATCCTTGGTGAGGTACTTGCGGAACTCCTCGGCCGTGGTGGCGCCGATGATCTGGAAGGCGCCGCGCGCAAGCACGGGCTTGAGCATGGAGCTCGCATCGATGGAGCCCTCGGCGGAGCCGGCGCCGATGATGGTATGCATCTCATCGATGAACAGGATCACGTCGTCGGCGTCGGTGGCCTCCTGGATCACGTTCTTGAGACGCTCCTCGAACTCGCCTCGGTACTTGGCGCCGGCGACGAGGCCGGGCAGGTCGAGCGTCCAGATGTTCTGGTCCATGAGGTTCTCGGGCACGTTGCCGGCCGCGATCTCCTGCGCGAGGCCCTCGACGATCGCCGTCTTGCCTACGCCCGGGTCGCCCAGGATGAGCGGGTTGTTCTTGGTGCGGCGGGACAGGATCTCCATCATGCGCTGGATCTCCTTCTCGCGCCCGATCACCGGATCGAGCTTGCCCTCGCGGGCCTTCTCGGTGAGATTGGTGGCGAACTGTTTGAGCGTGTCCGTGCCATCGCCCTTTTGCTGCGAGGGCTCTCCCCCGCTAAAGAACGGCAGCCCCGCGCCCGGCCGGCCCGCGCCGGCGCCGGCCATGGGACGCTTCTTGCCCTGATCCTTGGCGGTGAGCTTTTCGATAGCCTTTTTGACACTGGCAGCCGAGACACCCAGACGCATAAGGATGTCCATGGCGATACCGTTGCCCTCCTCGACGATGCCCTGCAGCAGGTGCTCCGTCGAGACATAGGTTTGGTTGTTCTCGCGCGCCACGCGGAAGGAGCGTTCCATGACGCTGATCACCAGCGGCGTAAAGGCGAGCTTGGCCGCCTCGGTCTCGCCACTCGGCTCGGGCACGGTGGTCTGGACTTCCTTGAGAGTGTCCATGATGTCGTCGTAGGAGATGTCCAGCGAGCGCAGGGCCTCGGCGGCAACGCCCTCGTCCTCCTTAGCGAGCGCGAGCAACAAGTGCTCGGTACCCACCTTGTTCGAATGCAGGTCGAGCGCCTCTTGCTTGGCCGTGGACATGACCTTGCGCGCCCGATCGGTAAATCGGTCTAACATGCTAGTTCCTCTGATGAGCTAGTTCTTGAAACACGAAGCGCCACCCCGGGGCGGCGCTTCGTAGTCTTTACCCATTAATATGGTTATGTTAACAGCTGATCGGGCATTTATAAACCCGACACGACCGCGCGCACCTAGGCTGCAGCACCCTCGGGCTCGACCACGCTGGCCTCATCCTCGGCAACAGGAGCCCCAGGCATCTTGACGAGCTCCATGTGCGGCTCGGCAAAGACGGTGCCCAGCGGGAACGCACGACGAAACACGAAACGGGCGAAGGGGCCGGCGACCAGCAAGTTCCAAGGCAGCGCCATGATGAAGTTCTTGGGGATGGTGGTGAGCCACATCATGGGCAGCATCTGCAGATTGGCAAGAATGCCGCCGTCCATGTGCGACATGCCCTCAAGCGAACCATAAAGCGACATGATGATGACCATGGGAACGACCATGCAGGAGCTGACGGCGAGCGTCATGGCACGCGGCGAGCTCTTGCCCGGCGTCACCAGGAATTTGAAGGCGAAACCCTTGGCCAGCGGGCTGGCGACAAACCAGTCGCAGCACATAGCGAAGACATAGGCAACGGGGAAGCCGAGCCAGGCGGCCGAGATGACCTCGCCGTTGATGGCCCCGTGCTGCAGGGCGACGTTATAGATGCTCATCCAAAGCACCATGCAAAAGCACATGATAAAGGTGAACAGCAGGCTTTCTCGTTTGTTGGTAGGCATGTAGCAGGCAGTCCTTTCCTAATCGCGCAGCGTCCATGCAACAAAAAGCGGGCGAGATGGAGCAACATACTTCATCTCGCCCGCTTGCAATCGATGCATAACGTCTGCGACTACTTATGTGATGGCTTCAGCCTACCACGCATCCGCCCCGCTTCGTAAGCGAAAAGTTTGTGAAGATATCGACATAGATGTCAAGAGCTGTTCGGCAAACGTTCAAGAAATGTCGGCGGCGTACCGTTAAAAAGGTCGCCCCCAAGAAGGGCGACCTTGTAACGCCGTCGCATTTGCCGACGTGGGGCTTTTAGCAGAGCTTAGCGCCTGCAGGGATGCTGCTGTCGAGCTGGAGCAGGTTCAGGCGCTCGTCCTCGCCCTCTTGGTGCACAGCACTGATAAGCATGCCGCAGGAGTCGATGCCCATCATCTTGCGCGGGGGCAGGTTGGTGATGGCGACGAGCGTCTTGCCCACCAGATCTTCCGGCTCATAGTAGGCATGGATACCGGAGAGGATGGTGCGGTCGGTACCGGTGCCGTCGTCGAGCGTGAAGTTGAGAAGCTTCTTGCTCTTCTTGACGGCCTCGCACGCCTTGACCTTGACCACGCGAAAGTCGCTCTTGCAGAACGTGTCGAAATCGACCATGTCCTCGAACAGCGGCTCGACGGCAACCTTGGAGTAGTCGATCGTCGGCAGTTTGGGGGCGGTGACGTCACTGGCGGCACGGGCGGCCTCGACCTCGGCATCCTGGGCCGCCTTGGCCTCGGCGGCACCGCTCTTGGCCCCCTTCTCGGGCTTCATGTGCGGGAACAGCAGCACATCGCGGATAGATGCCTGGTTGGTGAGCAGCATGACGACGCGGTCGATGCCGATGCCGATACCGCCCGCCGGGGGCATACCGTACTCGAGGGCGCGCACGTAGTCCTCGTCGTACTCCATGGCCTCGTCGTCGCCACCGGCCTTTTCGGCCATCTGGGCAGCAAAACGCTCAGCCTGGTCGACGGGGTCGTTGAGCTCAGAGAAGGCATTGGCATACTCATGGCCGGCGATGACCAGCTCAAAGCGATGCGTCAGACGCGGGTCGTCCTCGAAGCGCTTTGCCAGCGGGCTGACCTCGATGGGATAATCGCAGACGAACGTGGGGTTGACGATGGTGTCCTCGCCCAGCTCATCGTAGATCTCAGCGATAATCTTGCCGGCGGTCCACTCCGGCTTGACCTCGAGCCCCTTGGCGCGCGCCGCCTCGGCAAGTTCCTCGACCGGCGTGTCGATCGTGACCTTCTTGCCAATGACATCGGAAACGATGTCGGTCATGGGACGGCTCGCCCACTCTCCGGAAAGATCGATGGTCTGCCCCTGATACTCGATGACCTCGGGGTTGCCAATCGCCTTGTTGGCAGCCTTGATGACGCCCTGGGCGAGCTGTTTCATGCCCTCAAGGTCGCTGTAGGCACGATAGGCCTCCATCGTGGTGAACTCGGGGTTATGCGTGAGGTCCATGCCCTCGTTGCGGAAGATGCGCCCGATCTCGAACACGCGCTCGAAGCCGCCGACGATGCAGCGCTTGAGGTGCAGCTCGGTGGCGATACGCAGGTAGCACTCCTGATCGAGCGCATTGAAGTGCGTGATGAAAGGCTTAGCCGTGGCGCCGCCTTGGATGGTCTGCAGGATCGGTGTCTCAACCTCCATGAAGCCATCCGCCTCCATGTAGCGACGGAACGTGGAGACGATTTGGGAGCGCTTGCGGAACGTGTCGCGCACGTCCTCGTTGGCGATGAGGTCTACATAGCGCTGACGGTAGCGGGTCTCTTTATCGGAGAGACCGTGGAACTTCTCGGGCAGCGGGCGCACGGCCTTGGAGAGTAGGGTCGCGGTCTTGGGCGCAACGGAGAGCTGACCGCGCTTGGTGCGCACGACGAAGCCCGTCACGTTCAGGATGTCACCGAGGTCGAGGGCCTTGAGGGTTTCCCAAGCGGTCTCGTCCATGTCGTTGATGCGACAGAAGAGCTGGATCTCACCGGTGCTGTCGCGCACGACGATAAACATAATCTTGCCCTGACCGCGCTTGGCGACCACACGGCCGGCAATCTTTACGACATCGGCGGTATCCTCGCCATCGGCAAGCTCAGCGTACTTGGACTCGATATCGGCAACGTAGTCCTCGAGCTCGGAGTGCTCGGGATAGGGATTGCGGCCCGCCTCGAAAAGGGCGGCGCGCTTGGCCAGACGCGTGGCGCGCTCGTCGTTGAGCGTCGATGCCTGATCGGTCTCGGCGTTGTTGTTATCTGCCATAAAGATACTCCTCAAACTAAAAAGCTCCCCAGGATCCGGTCCCGGGGAGCGAACATACCTTAACGCTGGGACCGTGGTCTAGCGTGCGATCTTGGCGATGGTGTAGACGCGGGTCTTGCCGGAGGGCAGGACGACCTCGACCGAGTCACCCTCGCCGTGACCGATGATGGCATGGCCGACCGGCGACTCGTTGGAAATCTTGTGCTCGAGCGAGTTGGTCTCGGTGGTACCGACAATCGTGAAGTCCATGAGCTCGCCGTTGGGATCGACCAGCGTGACGGTGCTGCCGATCGAGACGGTCAGATCTCCGGTGTTGGCGGCAATCTGAGCGTTGGCAAGAATAGCCTGGATCTCGGCGATACGAGCGGCGTTCTGGGCCTGCTTATCCTTGGCGGCATCGTACTCGGAGTTCTCGGAAAGGTCGCCGAAGGCGCGGGCTTCCTTGATGTCCTCGACGATCTCCTTGGCGTAGTCGCCCTCGCGCCACGCAAGCTCCTCGACGAGCTTCTGGCGTCCTTCAGCGGTAAGTACGATCTGGCTTGCGTCCATACGGAATACTCCCCAACTCAACGATCTCTACGATCAACAATCACTCAAACAAAATAAGACCGGCCAGCCTTATGGGCAAGCCGGTCTGCGCTCACCCCTTGGGGGATGGGACTACTCAGCGTCCTCGTCGCCGTCCTCAGCCTTTTTCTTCTTGGCTGCGGCGAGCTTGGCCTCGAGCTCGGCGATCTCCTTGTCCTCATCGGACTCCTCGACCACGACCTCGTCCTCGGACTTCTTGTCGTCGTCACCCTCCATACCCTCGCGGATATTCTTGACGGTGGAGCCGAGCGACTTGCCGAGCTTCGGCAGGTTCTTGGGCCCGAAGATAATCAGGACGACGACCAGGATGATGATGAGCTCAGGAGCCCTCAGTCCAAACATGTAGACCTCCACAATACAGCGAGACAAGCTCGAAGGATTATACCGCGGCGACGCCATACGATGCACGGCATCACAACAATAGCTAACAAATACGGCGATATGAAAAAAGGGGCCGCAAGAAGCAGCCCCTTCTCAATGCCTTGGTCGGGTTGACTGGATTTGAACCAGCGACCCCTGCGTCCCGAACGCAGTGCTCTACCAAACTGAGCCACAACCCGTTAGCTCGACCATAGTAACAAAGATTTGAAACGCATGCCAGAGGAATTTTTAATTTCTTTGGCTAGACGATGCGACAGGTATGACCGATCAGCTCGGTCGCGCAGGACCACCATCCACGGCGATCTTGTGCCTCTTGCGCAAGCCGTGCAGCCTGCGTCGCCGTCTCGCAGATAGCAAACGAGCATGCGCCCGAGCCGCACACGTCGGCCGCGCGCACGCCGGACTGTGCGCGAAACCAAGCAAGCACCTCGGCGATCCGCGGTTCGATCTGCACGGCAACAGGTGCAAGATTGTTGTCGATCAAGCTAACGGACGCGTCCGCATCACCCGCGCGAAGAGCAGCGCGCAACCGCGTTGCATCGCTGAAAGGCCTCGGAGCCTCGTCGAAACGACGGTATGCCTCGATGGTCGAGACTCGGGCATCGCGCGACTTGACGAGCACGACGGGTAGCGCGGGAAGCATGGGGTATTCCTCGACCAGCACGTCTCCCCCACCCTCGTAAAACGAGGGGCTCGCATGAAGGAAAAACGGCACGTCGGCACCGATGCCGCGCGCGATGGCATCAAGCGCGGGATCGGTGCGGTCAATGTGCCAAAGCCCAGCCAACGCCACGATGACGGCAGCCGCATCGGTCGATGGACCGCCCAGGCCGGCACACATCGGAATGCGCTTTTCGACGGTGATCCGCACGTTAGGCTTTTGTCCATAATGATCCGCCATGGCCACCGCCGCGCGATAGGCGGTATTTTTTTGCATGGGAACATCGGAAGAAGGAACGGTCGCGACCGAAAGCTCATAAGACGGCTCGATCGTGACCGTATCGACCAACCCCACGGCCGCCATAAGCGAATCGACCTTGTGGTAACCGCGAGCATCGCGCTCGGTTGAAACCCCTAGATACAGGTTGATCTTGGCAGGCGCGATAACGGTTAACGGCCGATCAGCCACTTAGTGCTCCTCGAGCTGATTGCCGAGGGGCGTGAAGATGTGCTCGCCGCTCTCGGGGTCGAACAGCTCGACCTGTCCGGTAAGTACATCGATATACTGATAGGACTGACGCGACTTGCGACCGCGACGCTCCTCGACCTCGACGATAAACACGGCCGGATGAACGCTCTTGATGGTGCCCATGCGCTCGACGACACGCGTGCGGCCCATGTTGGCCTTGACCTTGATACGATCGCCCACCATCTCGGTCAGCTTCTCGTGGATGTCGTCGACGTGATTGACTTCCATCTCTTCCATTAAACGGGCCTCCAGAGGGTGCGGATATAAAAGGGCATAGTGCCCCTAAGATAGACAAAACTCCACCACTATAGCACCTTCAAAAGCCACAATTACATAAGGGGCAGCGCTCTCACATTTTCGGCAAACCTAGCAGCTATAGGTTATCGGTGTCCAAAACGATGGTGAAGGGACCGTCGTTGACCAGATCGACCTTCATATCGGCACCAAAGACGCCATGCGCCACGTGCTCCACATCCCGTTCGACCAGCATGATGAAATACTCGTAGAGCGCCTTTGCGGCATCGGGGGCGCCGGCATCGGTAAACGACGGGCGGCGCCCATGGCGGCAATCGGCATAGAGCGTAAACTGCGATACCACGAGCACCTCACCCGCCACGTCGGCTAGGGAAAGGTTGGTCTTACCGTTCGCATCCTCGTTGATGCGCAAGCCACGGAGCTTACTCCAGAGCTTCTCGGCCTCGGAACGCGTGTCCCCGTGGCCCACGCCGAGCAACACGAGATAGCCTCGACCTATGCGTCCGACACACGCGCCCTCGACCGTCACACCGGCCTCAAGAACCCGCTGGACCACCGCACGCATGCGTTATTCCTCGCCCGTGAGTTTGGCGGACAGATGCTCGAGCGCGTGGAAACGATGGCTGATGGCATTTTTCTCTTCCGCCGTGAGCTCGGCCATGGTCTTGCCGGGTGTATCGGTCGGCAGGAACAACGGATCGTAACCAAAACCGTGCTCGCCACGCCCCTCACGCGCGATCGTGCCCTCGCAGGCCCCCTCGCCGTATGTCACCAGGCCATCGGTATCGATAAGCACAACAACGCTTTTGAAGCGCGCAGTGCGCTGTTCATCGGCCACGCCGTCGAGCTCGCGCAGCAGCTTGGCGTTGTTGGCGGCATCGTCGCCGTGCACGCCGGCATAGCGGGCGCTGTAGACGCCGGGCGCGCCGTCGAGCGCGTCAACTACAAGACCCGAGTCATCGGCGATAGCCATAAGGCCCGTCTGCTCGACCGCAGCCTCGGCCTTGATGATGGCGTTCTCGAGAAACGTCGCGCCGTTCTCGTCAGGGTCGTCGAAGTCGCCGAGCTGGCCCAACGCCACAAAACGCACGTCGGGCATGACCTTGCCAAGAATCGCCTCGATCTCGGTGAGCTTGTGGGCATTGCCCGTGGCGACAACGATCGTCGCCGCCGGGTCGAGCGTTTCGATATCGATCTTCTCAAGTGTCATGGCTATCTCCTTCTTAGAATTAAGGCAAAGAGACGGTGCTTTTGCCTTATGGCTAGGCGAGCTCGTCGAGGTCGACGTGCTCGATGCTCTTGAGCGGCTGGCCGAAGATGAAGCTGCCGGCCGCCGCGAACGAGGCGATGTTATCCGAGGTGGTGGCAAAGCGATGCTGGGACTCTGCCGCATCAGACGCAAGCTGTTCGCGACGCGTCAGGATATCGGTGAGTTCCCGACAGGTCTCCTCGGCCGAGCTCACCACGCGCACGCTCGGCCCGAGTGCGTGGCGGATGGGTCCCACGAGCAGCGGAAAATGTGTGCAGCCGAGCACGACGGTATCCACGCCGTGACCACGCAGAGGCGCCACCGTGGCATCGACCAGGCCGCGCACGGCCGGCGTATCGAAGATGTCCTCGTTTTCGAGCCATTGCTCCTGCAGATGGGCACCGGTGGCAAGCTCCTGCTCGACAACCTCGACAAAGCTCGAGGCGGGACAGCCGTACACGTCGACGCCGGCGTCCAGATCCTGGATGGCGCGGGTATAGGCGCCGCTGCGGATGGTAAGGTTGGTGGCGAGCACGCCGACGCGGCGCGTGCGCGTGCTGTTGATGGCCGCGCGGGCGCCGGGAGCGATAACGCCGATCACGGGCACGTCGAGCACCTGCTGGGCCAGGCGCAGCGCCGCCGCCGTCGCCGTGTTGCAGGCGATGACGATGATCTTGACATCGTGGCGCGAAAGCCACCGACCCGCCTGGAGCGAGAAGGCGCGCACCTCGTCCTCGGTGCGCGTGCCGTAGGGACAGCGCTTGGTATCGCCGAAATAGTAGACCGACTCGTGCGGCAGGCCGCATGCGATGGCGCGCGCCACCGTAAGACCGCCCAAGCCCGAGTCGAACACGCCAATAGGTCGCGAATCTCCTGCCAGATTCTCGATATCAGACACTACTTTCACCAACTTTTCTCATACATGTGATAGAGCGAAACAGCAAAAACAAGCCCAAGACCGCCGCCGGTATCGCTAGGAGCGCGCCGCCGCGATGAGCTCGGCCGTGGCAACCCAACCATCGACGATGCAGCCGCGCGTGACATAGGCGTTGTCATGAGACGCCAAAAACTCCGAAGCCCCCGCGCTTGTCAACCCGTTTTCGACCAACGCGAACAGACCGACGTGATCTGCCATGTAAAAATCGGACTCCGAATCGCCCAAGGCAAGCGTCTGCTCGCGATCGATCCCCAAGTGCTCACAGAAGTGCGCGATGGCCACGCCCTTGTTGAGCCCGGCCGGGTTGATGTTGAAGGCACGACCGTCCTCGACGCGATCGAGCTCAAGGGTGGTGGGCTTGGACAGGTGCGTCAGGTGTCCATTGCAGGCCCAGACCAGGCCGCTTTCGGCCTCATCGAGAATGGCTTGCACCTCGTCGTCAGGCACATCGCCGCGCATGCCCACCGTAACCTCACGGTACTTGTAACCAGTGGACATATCGTTGTGGTACTCGATCTTGTGCGGCCAGCGGTCCAAGATCTTCTGGCATACACCCGTCTGCTCGATCACCTGATGCGGCGTGAGGCCGCACGCCGGGTCGTAGGGCATGTCGCCCGTCAGGTACTCCCAGTCGTTGGCCTTGAGGTCGTACATGACCAAGCCGCCCATCTCGCCGATATAGGAGTTGAGGCCGAGCACGCGGGCGTCCTCATGAATCATGGTGCGGTTACGCCCCGACGTGGGCACGATCTTGACGCCCGCACGCGCGAGCGCAACAACTGCCTCGACCAGTTTGGTCGAAGGATTGCCGTCGTTGTCGCGCAGCACGCAGGAGCCGGGCGCAAGCATGGTGGCGTCGAGATCGGTGAACACGTACTCGATCTTGGCAAGGCGATCACGCAGTTCACCGGAAAGCTCGGACAAGGCAGGGAAAGTGTTGTGGGGCATGGTTCCTCCAGCAGAGACGCAATCCGACGTTTTTGAACACAGGGCCGCGCTGAGCGCAGCCCTCTTAAGCGAAGCCCGCGAACGGGCCCCTTTGCCGCGTATGAACTTGAACGAAACACGGAAAAGGGAAGAAAATCAGCGGCGATCGAACGCTTCCAGCGCACGCCTGAGCACCGCACCGTCACGCTCGCAGGGCTCGGGACCATTCTTGCGAAGCATGCGCTCCTCGTCCCCCTTACCGGTCACGATGACCACGGCAGGACGTTCGGTATCGTCAACAGCGGTGCGGATCGCTTCTGCGCGGTCAATGACGATCTTGTAGTTGCTCATGCCCTGAGCCTTGATGTTGCGCGCGATCTCGGTACAGATGGCACGCGGATCCTCGGGACCGGGATCGTCCTCGGTGACCACAATGCGGTCAGCGTACCTACCGGCGGCAATTCCCATCGTCTGGCGACGATCGACACCTTTGCCGCCCGTCGCGCCAAAAACGACGGCAAGCTCACGATCGGGGTAGTTGCCGCGCAGGTCTCGCAAAAGCGTCTCGAGGCTCATGCCGTTGTGCGCAAAATCAACCACGCCGAGGATCATGCCCGATGCGGTGGGATAAAGCTCCATACGACCCGGCACAAACACGTCCTCGAAACCGTGAACGATCCCTTCCTCCGAAATTCCAAGCGCCTCGGCGGCCGCGACAGCTGCAAGCGCATTGGACACGTTGAAGCGGACAGGCGTTGGAATCACGATATCCCGCTCAAAGCGCGGGGTTCGCACCGTGGCAACCACACCCCGCTCGGAATTGTGCATGGACTTCGCAAAGACATCTGCCGCGGGATCATCGAGCGAGAACGTCACCGTCCGTTCGCAGGATGACGCCGCCGCAAGCACGCGCTCGACATGGTCCATGTCAAGATTGACGACGGCAAAACGGCTCTGCGCGAAAATCTTGAGCTTGCTGGCAAAGTAGTCCTCGAGCGTAGGGTGCTCGATCGGCGAGATGTGGTCCTCACCTATATTAGTGAAGACGCCCACCTCGAAGTCGACCTTGCCCGTGCGCCAATATTTGAGCGCCTGGCTCGAGGCTTCCATGACCAACCACGGTGCGCCGGAGCGAGCGGCGTTAGCGATGCGACCCTGCAGCACGAACGACTCCGGCGTCGTGAGTTTAGATGGACCGCTTTCAACACCGTCATCGAACTCGACGCCCGTGTTGAAAGCAGGGCGATGACATCCGGTGAGGCGCGCCTCGTTCGCAAGGATCCCGCGCAGATAGTAGCTGCATGTGGTCTTGCCCTTGGTGCCGGTGAAGGCGCAAACCTTGATCTTTCCCGAGGGATGGCCGAAGAAAGCATCGGCAACGACGGCAAGCGTGAGACGGATGTCGTTCACGAGTACGCAGGGAATGTCGACGTTGTAGTCGGTCTCCGAGATATAGGCGACGGCGCCGGCCTCGACAGCAGAAACCAGGTACTCGCGTTTGAATGCGCGGCCTTTGCAGACGAAAAGCGTCTGGGGCCCGACCTCACGCGAATCATCCGTGGCAAACCCGATGACCGGATCTTCTTGGTCATTGGCAACTGAGGAGACAAGACCCTCGCGCGCAAGCAGATCGATATAGAAATCGAGACGATGGCGCTCCGATGGTGCCGTGGGCATAGATCGCTCCCCTTCAAACATAGCCCGACCTTAAGGTAGAGAACAGGCGAAATCGGGCTGTAACGGTTATCAGATATAGCATGTTCCATCCTAATATGCCCTCTGACCTTATGTGTCGGGGAGATTTGCGGGATAATTCCGCCAGAAGTGATCCTTTTCCCCGCAAGAGCGGAGAAACATGCAGCTCGCATATGGTGATACCTTCGTTCCGAACGAATCCGACACAGCGTAAGGTTTGATTTTTTGAAACTTCTTCGCAAAAACCGCACGGCGCACCGTATCGTCACCTTCATCGTCACCCTTGTCTTGGCAGCCACGGCAGGAGTCCTCTCGGGTTGCTCTAGCGGCAGCGACGATTCAACCCCATACAAACTCGTCAGCAACGGCAAGCTCACGGTCGCGAGCGATCTTGCGACGCCTCCTTTCGAATACGTCGACGACGCCGGCAACGATCAGGGCTTCACCTATGAGCTCATGGGAAAGATCGCCAAGGAGCTCGGGCTCGAGCTCAACTACCTGCCGGCCCAAAAGTTCGACGGCATCATCCCCATGGTCAAACAGGGCGTTAAGACTGACGTAGGCGCTTGCAACATCACCATCAACGAAGAACGCAAGAAAGAAGTCGATTTCACCGATAGCTACATGGACTCCAACCAAGGCGTTGCCGTAGCCAAGGGGAGCGGATTCGAGACGACGGATAGCTTGAACGCCTCGGGTGTCAAGATCGCCGTGCAGTCGGGCACGACGTCAGAGGAATGGGCCGTCGAGCACCTGCCCCAGGCGACCACTGTAAACTTCGATGACTGGACCGCCGCCTTCACCGCCGTCATGAGTGGACAGTGCCAGGCCGTCGTCTGCGACCTCCCCGTCGAGCAGTGGATGGTCTCGAACTCCTTCACCGACATGCAGATTATCAAAGAGGTCGTCACCGGCGAGCAATTCGGCATCGCCGTGAGCAAAGACAACCCCCAGCTCACGAAAGCGATCAACAAAGCACTCGCCAAGATTAAAAAATCGGGCGAATACGACAAGCTGTACGAGAAATGGTTTGGGACCGCGCCATCGAACTCGGACTCGACCAAGAGCGACAACGATGCCTCAGCTTCGCAGAGCTCTTCCACGGCACCTTCTACGCTCGAGGTGACGTCCGCCACCGCCAAATCAAACGAAGATGGCGGGACAGCCGTGCTCGGTGGCATCGCGACGCGCCTCACCTGGGAGGCGACAGTCGGCACCGATGAGGGCGCACTCTCGGCCGTCACGCTTTCCCTCCCAGACGGGGGCTCCTTCGAGGACACATCGGCCAAAGTTGAAATCATCTCAGAACTCAACAAGACAAAAGTCGCCTCAAGTTGCAAGCTCAAGGGTTCCAAACTTGTCATCACGCTCAAAGACACCGTCCCGGCCGGCTCGGACATCCGCATCACGGTATCGGGCGTCGTATTTCCCAGCAATGCCGGCGCATACGCCATCGATGGCTCCTACACCACGGATGGGGACATCCACCAGCTGCCGCAATCCCCCACGATCTCCGTTTCCCAAAGCACGCTCGTGCAGTCGGCCGTACGCTGGCTCGACGCCCAGCCCTGGGTCGCGGCGTGGAATGCGAACCCGTTTTTAGGGATGTTCCTCAAACCTCAGATCATCGTTACCTCCATCGCATCGCTCTTTCAAGGTTGGGGCATTGCTTTTGGAGTCACCGTCATCGGATTCCCGCTCGCCGTGCCCATAGCGCTCGTCTTCGCTTTCATGAAGATGAGCCGCCGCCGTTGGCTTCGCGGAATCGCCGTGACCTACATCAACGTCTTGCGCGGAACCCCGCTCTTTTTGCAGATCTACATCGCCTTCTTCGGCTTGCCTATGATCGGTCTCAACGTACCCAACCTGCCGCTCGGCATCGCCGTGCTCGCCATCAACTGTTCGGCTTACCTGGCCGAGATCTTCCGCGCCGGTATCGAAGCCGTGCCGAGAGGACAGCATGAGGCGGCGTTCTCACTCGGCATGACCTGGTCGCACACCATGGCCCGCATCGTGATCCCGCAGGCCGTACGATATGTTATCCCCACGATGACCAGCGAATTCGTGATGCTCTACAAAGACACATCGCTCCTCTCGAGCGTCGGCGTGATGGAGCTGATGCTCTTCTCAAAGAACCTCACCGCGACCACGGGCAACATCACGCCCTATATCTGCGCCGCACTCTATTACCTCGTGGTTACGATCCCGCTCATCCATGTCGTGACCAAGGTCGAACGCCGGCTTGCCGCACGCTCGCACCGATAGTCCCATATGAACCATGCGTTGCATCCGCGCGTGTAACGCATGGTTTTTCAATTGCAAACAGGGCACGCGGGGCTCTCCGCCCATATGAACGTTCATCATATGGAAGATTGATATTCGACGATAACAAGACCTCAGACCGTCCGCGAGGTCTATGCCGCGGACGTATCGGGAAAGGAATCTTTGCATGTGCGGATTTGTCGGCTTTACCGGATGCGATGAGCGAAGCGAGCAAGTGCTCGGCTCAATGATGGACAGGATCATCCACCGCGGTCCCGACATGGGCGGCCAGCATATCGCCGGCGACGTTGCACTCGGCTTCCGTCGTCTTTCGATCCTCGATCTCACGGAGGCCGGCGCTCAGCCCATGTCCAATGAAGACGGTAGCGTCACCATTGTCTTCAACGGCGAAATCTACAACTTCCAGGAGCTTCGCCACGAGCTCGAAGCGGCCGGATACACGTTCCATTGCAACGCCGACACCGAGGTCCTCGTACACGGATACGAGGAATGGGGCGAGGATCTCGTCAACCGCCTGCGCGGCATGTACGCATTTGTGATCCACGACCAGAACAAGAACAAGCTCTTCGGCGCGCGTGACATCTTTGGCATCAAGCCGTTCTATTACTGCAAGACAGCCAAAGGCAACCTGCTCTTCGGCTCCGAGATCAAAAGCTTCCTCGACCACCCCGATTTCGTGAAGGCCGTCAATCACGAGGCGCTACGTCCCTATCTCACGCTCCAGTTCCCTGCCACGGAGGAGACCTTTTTCAAGGGCGTGTACAAGCTGGCGCCAGCACACTGCTTTACCTATGACCTCAAGTCCAAGAAGATGGATATCCAGCGTTACTGGAACTGTGACTTCTCCGATGACAACTCCAAAACGTTTGACGAGTACGTCGACGAGTGCGACCAAGTCGTACACGAGAGCGTCGATGCACACCGCATCGCCGATGTCAAAGTCGGCTCTTTCCTCTCGGGTGGCGTTGATTCCAGCTACATTGCCGCGTGTCTGATGCCTGATACCACTTATTCCGTCGGCTTCGACTACAAGAACTTCAACGAGACCAACTATGCGGCCGAGCTTTCGGACAAGCTCGGTATCAAGAACGTCCGTAAGATGATCACCGCTGACGAGTTCTTCGACGCGCTCCCCGATATTCAATACCACATGGACGAGCCGCAATCCAACCTCTCCTCCGTGCCGCTGTACTACCTGGCCGAAATGGCATCCAAAGAGGTTACCGTCGTGCTCTCCGGCGAGGGTGCCGATGAGCTTTTCGCCGGTTACGAGTGGTATGAAGACACCCCCGAGATGCGCTCGTTCAAAAAACACGTGCCGCTTGGTGTGCGCCGCGCACTCGGCTCGCTCGTCCAGCACCTCCCCTACTTCAAGGGCCACAACTTCCTAACCAAGTGCGCCGAGGTGCCCGAGCGCTGGTACGTGGGTCAAGCAAAGGTTTTCGATCCTTCAGAGGTCGACGCCGTGCTCAAGCCAGCCTATGACGCCGGCAACAACGCTACCGAGATGTGCGCTACCTACTACAAGCAGGTCCCCAACTTCTGCGAGCTCTCCAAGAAGCAGTACCTTGACATGAACATGTGGCTCCCGGGCGATATCCTGCTCAAGGCGGATAAGATGTGCATGGCACACTCCCTCGAGCTGCGCGTCCCGTTCCTCGACAAGAAGGTCATGGAGTTTGCCGAGCATATCCCGGCGCGTTATCGCGTGAACGAAGAAGGCTGCAAACTCGTGCTTCGCCATGCCGCCAACCGAACCCTGCCTGATGAGTGGGCTACGCGCAAGAAGGTCGGTTTCCCGGTTCCCGTCAAGTTCTGGCTGCGTGAACAGAAGTATTACGACTATGTCAAGGAATACTTCACTGCGCCGTGGGCATCCGAGTTCTTTGATACCGACGTGCTCATGAAGCTCCTGGATGACCATTTTGAGGGCCGCGCGCTCAATCAGCGTAAGATCTATACCGCACTCACGTTCCTCATCTGGTATAAGCGTTTCTTCATCGACGAGGAGCCTAAAGCGGCGTAGGAATCCAAACGAGATTAAACGTTTCATCGGCAGTCTTATGGATTACCGATGATGACAGCACGAGCTCCGCTATACTGATAAACCTCCGGGCGATTGGCGCAACGGTTAGCGCAGGTGCTTTACACGCACAAGGTTGGGGGTTCGAATCCCTCATCGCCCACCCCTTGAATGCTTACGGCCCCAGCGATGGGGCCGTTTCTTATTTGAGCCCGCCCCATGGGATTCGAACCCGCAAGGATGCGGAGCTGAGGAAACGCGTAAGCGTTTTCCAGCGGAGCACGCGAGGGCCGCAGGCCCGAAGCGGGACGTGGGCGGCGAAGCCGCACACGGACATCCCTCATCGCCCACCCCTTGAATGCTTACGGCCCCAGCGATGGGGCCGTTTCTTATTTGAGCCCGCCCCATGGGATTCGAACCCGCAAGGATGCGGAGCTGAGGAAACGCGAGTGGGGCGGCCTCTTGAGGTCCACCCCACTCGTGATCTTCATGTATCTATTTGTCTTAAATTTGCACAGATTTGAGTCCAAGACTCTTAAAAACCGTGCAGATCTCAGACAGAGCCAACAGAAAAATTCTCAACATCTTAGATATGCACAGATTCAAAGCCAAACCTCATGAAACCTGTGCAAATTTAAGACTCCATGGCAGGCTATTTGTTACGCCTGCGACCCGAGGACATCTTCGAGGATCGTCATAAGATCGTCGACATCGCCCTTCTCGCAGACGAGCGGCGGCAGGAAACGCAGCGTGTGCACGCCCGTCGCGTTGATCACGGCGCCGGCCTCGAGGGCACGGGCGACGATATCGTGCGCGTCGCCGGCCGCCTCGTCCAGATCGCATCCGAGCATGAGGCCGCGGCCGCGCACCTCGGTTACATGCGGAAGCTCGGCCAGACGGGCCTCCATATAGGAACCAACCTCAGCAGCATGCTGAGCATAGTTGCCCCGCACCAACGAGCTCAACGTGGCGGCCGCCGCAGCCACCGCCAGGCAGCTGCCGCCGAACGTCGAACCGTGGTCACCGGGGCGGAACACATCGGCGATCTCCTTCTTGGCAACGACGGCGCCCATGGGCACACCGTCGGCGATGCCCTTGGCAAGACTCATGATATCGGGCTCGACGCCATAGGTCTGAAAAGCAAACGGCTTGCCGCTACGGAAGATGCCGCACTGGACCTCGTCGGCGATCAGCAGTGCACCATACTCATGAGCCAGATCGCGTGCCGCAGCCATAAACTCCTCGGTCATGGGATGCACGCCGCTCTCGCCTTGGATGGGCTCGAGCATCACGGCGCAGATCTCGTTGCCGAGCTGCTCGAAGATCTGCTTGAGCTCGTCAGCGTCGTTAGGCGTGCAGGCGACAAAGCCGCCGGGCAGCGGGCGGAAGCTGTCCTGCAGCCAATCTTGCATGGTTGCCGCGATGGTCTCGAGGGTGCGGCCGTGGAAGCCACCGCGCATGCACACGATGGTGTTACCACCGTTGCCGGCACGCTTGGCATAGAGGCGCGCGAGCTTCATCGCACCCTCGTTGGCCTCAGCACCGGAGTTGGCAAAGAATGTCTCCCATACTTGCTCGCCATCCGACGGAGCGCCGAGTGCTGCCGACGTAGTCTCATCATCAGCAGCGATGGCGTCGGCCAGTACACGGGCACCGTCCTCATCGTCGTTGGCAAGCTTAGACAGCAACGCCGCAACCTCGCCGCGATGCTCAATATAGAAATAGTTGGAAACATGGAGCAGCTTTTTTGTCTGGGATTCGAGCGCCGCCAACACGGCCGGGTTGCCGTGACCCAAGCTGCACACGCCGATACCGGCCAAGAAGTCCAGATACTCGCGACCGTCGTCGCCCGTGAGCTTCATGCCATGACCCTCGGTAAACTCCACCTCGGAGCGACCAAAGGTATGCATCACATACTGGGATTCAAGTGATTTTTGCTGAGCAAGGGACATAGGGGGTCCTTTCTGTTAACGGGAGCGCGGGCTCCCGAGAGGTTGCGGATCGGTCGAGCCGAAGATGTTAAAGCGACTGCAGCTTTTCGACCTCATCGAGGTTCTCGGACAGGCGCGCCGCGAACGTCGAGAGCGGGTGCGGATGCGTGTCAAACTCGTAGGCGGTCTCGGTGGAATGGATAACGGTACCCACACCGGCATCGGTCAGAAGCTCGAGCAACAGCGAATGCGGCGTGGTGCCGTTGATGATGTGTGCACGGAATACCCCGGCAGCCAGTGCCTCGACAGCGGCACGCAGCTTGGGAATCATGCCCTTGTCGACCTCGCCGCCGTAGAGCATCTCGTTGACCTCGTCGAGCGTGAGGTTCGAGATGAGCGAATCCTTGTCGCTGAAATCCTTGTACAGGCCATCGACATCGGTAAGGAAGATCACCTTGTGCGCATGGAGCGCCGCCGCGATCGAACCGGCGGCCGTATCGGCATTGATGTTATAGAAGCCGCCGTCCTCGCCCGCCGCGACCGTCGCGATCACGGGGATGTACTCCGAATCGAGCAAGCGCTCGATAAAATCGGTGTTGACATGCGTAACCTTACCCACGCGACCGAGTTCAGGATCGAGCGGCTCGGCAATCAGCGTACCGGCATCGCTGCCCGAGACGCCCACGGCCAGATTGCCATGTTGGTTGATGGCGCCCACGAGCTCCTGGTTGACCTTGCCGCCGAGCACCTCGCGCACGATATCCATCGTCTCGGGCGTGGTGACACGCTGGCCGTTTTTGAATTCGACCGGAATATCGTAGTGGCTGAGTGCCTCGTTAATGGCCTTGCCGCCACCATGCACGATCACCGGGCGCATGCCGATAATCTTGAGCAGCACGATATCGCTCATGACATCGCGACGAAGCTGCTCGTCGACCATGGCTGCGCCGCCATATTTGATGACGACGGTCTTGCCCGTCAGGTTCTTGATCCATGGCAGCGCCTCGAACAGCAGTTGCGCGGTCGCCTCGTTAGACTCGCCGGTTCGGCAGTCGCGTGCGTATTTCATGATGCCGTCCTCCCCAGACTATGAACGGTAGTCGCCGTTGATGGAGATGTATTCGTGCGTGAGGTCGCAGGTCCACACCGTGGTCGAGGCGTCGCCCGCACCCAGATCGGCCGAGATCACGATCTCGGGCGCCTCGAAGCGGCGCAGGGCCTCGTCCTCGTCGAAGGGCACGGTGAGGCCGTTGCGGCAGACGGGCATGCCCATCATGTCGATGGCCACGTCCTCCTGATTGAAGTGCACGCCGCACTTACCGAGCGCCATGGCCACGCGGCCCCAGTTGCAGTCATGCCCCGCGATGCAGGTCTTGACGAGCGGCGAGTTCGCGACGGCGCGCGCGGCGGTGTCGGCCTCCTCGTCGGTCGCGGCGCCGGTGATGTTCACGGTCACGAGTTTGGACGCGCCCTCGCCGTCGGCGGCGATGTTGCGCGCAAGGCTCTCGCACACCACGTAGAGCGCATAGGCGAGTTCCTCAAAGGCCTCGCTCCCCTCCTCGATGGCGGGGGCGTCGGGTGCAGCCTTGCCGTTCGCGAGCATGATGCAGGTGTCGTTAGTCGAGGTGTCGGAGTCGACCGTCACCTTGTTAAAGGTGCGGTCGACGGTGCTCTTGAGCAGGGTATGGAGCGTCTGCGGGGCAACCGGCGCATCCGTCGTGATGACGGCGATCATCGTGGCCATGTTGGGCATGATCATGCCGGAGCCCTTGCACATGCCGCCCACGGTAAAGGTCTTGCCCTCATAACCTGCCGCCGCGCTCTCGTAGGTGACGGCGTACTGCTTGGGGTGCGTGTCCGTCGTCATGATGGCATGTGCCGCGTCGTCGCCGCCGTGGGAGGAGAGCGCCTCGTACGCCGCGGGGATGCCCGTCTCGAACGTATCGATGGGCAGGATCTGCCCAATCACGCCCGTGGATGCCACGAGCACCTGCTCGGATTCGCAACCGATCACCTGCGAGGCAATCTTGCAGGTCTCGCGGGCGCAGGCGAGACCCGTCTCGCCCGTGGCGGCGTTGGCGTTGCCCGAGTTGATCGAGATGCCCGCGACGGTGCCGTAGCCCTTGTCCGCTCCGCCGAGGTTCGCACGGCTCACCTGGACGGGCGCCGCACAGAAGCGGTTTGTGGTGAAGACGCCCGCGCCCGCGCAGGGCTCATCGGGCACGACGAGCGCGTAGTCGCGGCGCTCGGGGTTCTTGCGAAAGCCCGCATGGATGCCGGAGGCCTTGAAGCCCGCGGCGGCCGTGACGCCACCGTCGACGGCACGGATCTTGAGGTCGAATTCTGCTGTATCCATCGTCTCTATGACTCCTTATGTGCTTGATAGAAAACCGGGCACTCGGGCCGCACCGTCCCGCCGGCCACATCGTGTGGACCAGTGTAGGACGAGTACGGGCCCGAATGCCCAGGCTTTGCGATTCTGTGACGAGTCTTTACTACACCGGGCAGGCCAAGATCGGGAGACCTCGTCGCTCCTCGAAGCCAAAAACGATGTTGGCGCACTGAATCGCCTGGCCGGCCGCGCCCTTGCAAAGGTTATCGATGGCGCCAGTCGCCACGAGCACGCCGGCGCGCTTGTTGAGGGCAAGCCCGATCTGGGCGGCGTTGCTGCCGACAACCGAAGCCGTCTTGGGCTGTTGACCGGCGTCGAGCACGCGCACGAACACGCGGCCCTCGTAGAACTTCTTGTAATGGGAAACGGCGTTCTCGGCGGTCAGGCTGTCGAGGGCCGCGGGCGTGAGCGGCAGCGTAACGGTCGACAGCAGGCCACGCTTGAGCGGCGCCAGATGCGGCGTGAAGACAATGCGGTCCTTAAGGCCCAGGATCTGTTCGATCTCGGGCGTGTGGCGATGCTTGCAGACACCGTAGGCCTCGACGTTCTCGTCCGCGCTGCAATAATGGGTGCGGGCGTTGCACGACTTTCCGGCACCGGTAACGCCGCTGATGGCGTCGACCACCACGGCCCCCTGCTCTGCCACCCAGCCGGCGCGGACGGCCGGCGCGGCGGCGAGACTCGTGGCCGTGGGATAGCATCCGGCGCAGGCGACGAGCGTGGCATCGCCGGCGGCGTGTTTGGCGGCTGCGACGGCAAGGTCGTCCGGGAAGAGCTCGGGCAGGCCGAAGGCGCGGGTCTCAAGAAGCTCAGGGCTCGTGTGCTCGGCGTTATACCAGGCCTCGAACACGGCTGGATCGGAGAGGCGGTAGTCGGCCGAAAGGTCGAAGACCGAGACACCCGCCGCAAGGAGTCCCGGCACGACGGCCATGGCGGCCGTGTGGGGAACGGCGAGGAAGACGGCATCGCAGGTCGAGAGGACCGGGTCGTCATGGGTGGTGAAGGAAAGGTCGCTCACGCCCGCGAAGCTGGGATAGACTGCGGCGAGCGGTTGGCCCGCGTCGGCGTTGGACGTGATGGCGACAAGCTCGAACTCGGGATGCTCGAGCAGAAGACGGGTGAGCTCGGCTCCGGCATAACCTGCCGCGCCGACAACTCCGACCTTGAGGGACATATCAGGCTCCACTTCTGCGGCCTAGCGCCTTGATGCGCATCGGGCAGCCGCGTATATGAGATAGCCTGAAACTTTAGCACTCATTGATGCATATTCTCGCAAATTTTTTGCATATTCATGCACCGAAACAAGCCTGACACATTGAGTGGGCCTACATCCCCGCGCCCAAGATGACGCTACAAGCTCAGGGGCTTCCACTCGTCGTGGTTGCAGATGAAAGCCTGCGGATCCTCCACGCTAAAGAAGACGAGGTTGGGATCGTCCGCTCCTTCGTAATGCTCACCCAGGCGCTCAAGATGCTTCCAGCCGGCCTCGCGCATGGCGGGAGCCGCGCCATCGACCATGCCGGCGCAACCGCGCAAAATGAGCCAGCCATGTCCCGGCCACCAGCTCGTCGCCTCGAATCGCGGATTTTGCTCAAGCTCACGCCACACATCCTTGCTGCGCGCCGTCACGAACCAGAGCTTTCCATCTTGAATCTGAGCAAACGAGAACGGCCGTACATGCGGCTGCCCGTCCACGCTTGTTGCCAGATACCACGCCGGCACCGACGTCAGATACTCCAAGACCGTATTCAATTCATCCATGTCAACCTCCATATTTAGGACGGGGTCCAGCTTGCACAAGTGGTCTGGACCACTTGTGCAAGCTGGACCCCGTCCTAAAATTGCAGGAGCAGCGACCAGGCGGCGAAAAGAACTATGGCACCTGCGTCGATGCGGCCGAGGCGCAGAGGATGCAGCCTCGTGCGTCCCTGCTCGCCGTGGTAGCAGCGTGACTCCATGGCCTCTGAGAGCGACTCGGCATGTCTGAAGACGCTAGCGAACAGCGGTACGGTGACCGAGCTCAAGAGTCTCAGACCACCCCAAGGGCCACGTGCAAGCCGTGCGCCTCGACTCACCTGCGCCACGTAGGTATCATGCATCTCCTGCGACAGCTGCGGCATGAAGCGCAGCGCCAGACCCAACATCATGCCGAGCTCGTGAACCGGCACACCAAAACGAGCCAGCGGCGCCATGAGGCGCTCGAAACCCGCCGTCAGGTCGAGCGTGGTGGTCGTAAGCGTGATAAGGCTCATGCCCGCCATCATGAGCGTCAAACGTGCCGCCGTGAAAACGCACTGGTACAAGCCGTTTTGGGTAATGGCAAACGGACCCGCTTCCCACAGCGGCTCGCCACCGCGCTCGGTAGCCAGACGCAGCAACGCGACCAGCGCGACAAACCCAAGCAGCGGAATCGTGGAACGCAAGATGCGGCGCCACGGAACCTGCGACATGACAAAACAAGCCCCGAGGCCCACCGCAATGACGACCAATCCGCGCGGATCGCTCACCAGCAGCGATAAAAGCAAAAAGGCAAAGCCCAAACCGAGCTTGACACGCGGGTCCAGACGATGAATAACGCTGTCGCCCGGGTAATAGCAGCCAAAGGTGAAACCGTTCATCAGCACCCATCTTTCTTGCCAAGCTCAACAAGCGCATCCACCAGGCAGTCCATGCTATAGAGCCGCCCCCGATCAAGTGCCACGCCGGCATCGAGCAACTCACGCGCCATCCGCTGGGGCGCAGGAACACCGAGCCCCACGTCCTTGAGCGTGTCCGCATCGAGAAAGACCTCGGAGGGAGCTCCCATGCGACAGATGCTGCCGCCGTTGAGCACCGCGATGCGATCGCAATGCTCGGCGAGATCTTCCATGCTATGCGAGACCATGACGACCGTAAGGCCCTGAACGTGCAACTCGTCCACCAGGCTCAGCATTTCCGCACGACCGGCCGGATCGAGCCCCGCCGCAGGCTCATCGAGCACGAGCACCTGTGGCTCCATGGCCAGAACGCCCGCAAGTGCCACGCGACGCTGCTGACCACCCGAGAGCTCAAACGGGTTCTTGTCGCCAACGGCATCCGCCTCAAGGCCCACCCGCTCCAGAGCTCGAACGACACGAGAGGCGGCTTCGTCCTCATCGAGCCCCAAGTTGCACGGACCAAAGGCGACGTCATCGGTTACCGTGGCGGCAAACAACTGCCGTTCGGGATACTGGAACACCACGCCCACGCGTCCCTGCACGTCCCGAACCCGCCGCTTGTCCGAAGCGTCGATGCGATCGATACACACGCGGCCTGCAACGGGTGCGAGCAAACCGTTGAGATGCTGCACCAGCGTCGACTTGCCCGAACCCGTATGCCCTGCGATACCGAGCACCTCGCCCCGCCGAATATCGAGTGACACATCCTCGAGCGCCCAGACTGACGCCGGATCGCTCCCCCACTTGGCGCGTTTTTTGCCGGCAAGCGCCACCGCGCCGCGACGAGCGATACGACGGCGTTCGCGCGCGGTGAGGGCATAGCTGTAATAAACATGCTCGAGCTCGATCACCGAATCGGCCTGTATATCTGAATGCAGAGACGGCGCCGGCACGGGCTGTCGTTCGAACGTATCGACAGCTTTTGCGGTGCGCGCAATCGAGGCCACAACCTTATCCTCGTCCACATCAAAGGGAATATCGATCCCACGCTCGCGCAAAGCAAGCGAAAGACGCGCCGCCGGCGGCAGCTCCAGACCAAGCGAAGTCAGCTTTTTTGGCTGGGAAAAGACCGCGGCAGGCGCACCCTCGAGCGCGATACGGCCCCGGTCGAGCACGATGACACGGTCAGCCTGAGCGGCTTCGTCCATATAATGGGTGATCATCACGATCGTCAGGCCTTGCCCACGCAGTTCGTGGATCATCTTCATAAGGCCCGCGCGCCCACGGGGATCGAGCATGGACGAGGCCTCATCGAACACAATGACCTGGGGCTTCATGGCGAGCACGCCTGCGATGGCCACGCGTTGTTTCTGCCCGCCCGACAGCTGAGCGGTCTCATGCCGCTCAAAGCCCATGAGGCCCACCGCCTCGAGCGCGGCGCTCACCCGCTGGGCAATCACCGGCGAGGGTAGCCCAAGGTTCTCGAGACCAAACGCCACGTCATCCTCGACAAGCGTTGCCACAAGTTGGTCGTCGGGATTTTGAAACACCAATCCCACACGCGAGCGAATATCGTACAGATTGCCCGGATCGACCGTATCCATACCGTCGATGAGAACATGGCCCGTATCCGGCTTGAGCAAAGCGTTGAGATGACGCGCCAGCGTCGATTTTCCCGACCCGTTGCCACCGAGCACGCAGAGAAACTCACCGCATTCGACATGCAGGGAAAAACCCTGGAGCACGTCATGCTCGCCATCGTAGGAATAGGCGATATCGCTGATATCGATCACTGGCCAACCTCCTCACGCCCGCTCAACAAAAAGCCGACCCGCGCCAACAGACGGCGCGGGCACAGCTTCGATCCAATCAACATGCGCCGTTACGCGCGACCCTTAACCTGCTGCTTGGCAGGCGTGATCATATTCGAGACCGCCTTGTAGACCACGACGGTCAAAACGGAATTAAGGATCGTCTTGATCAGGTTGAACGGAAGCAGCGCCGGCAGCACGAGCGGCAGCACGGCATCCACGCTGCCGTACCAGAAGGCGACGCCGATGGTGAGATTGGCAGCGATGGAAAGCACCGTTGCCGAAAGCACGCTGCCCACCAGACCCGCGACGCCGGCCTTAAAGCTACGGGAACGTCCATAGGCAATGGCCGCCGGAAGAATGAAGCCAAGGGTGGCGACCACATTCATGAGCGCACCGACCCAATCACCGGTCATGAGCGCATGGATGACGATAGCCATGACACCCACCGCGACACCCGCGCCGGGCCCGAAAGCAAAACCGCATACCATCGCCGGCACCAGCGACGGATCGTAGCAGAGGAACGGAGCCGCCGGAATCAGCGGAATCTGCACGAACATGAAGATCGCGCTGAGGGCGCACATGAGCGCCATCGTCACCAATTGCTTGGTCGACCACCTATTGGTGTTGTTGAGATCGCTACGAATTTGCTGAGACTGTTCAGACATATAGCTCACCTGCCTCTTTCATCCGGACTCTAACCGTTGGTACTGGATTCTCACCAGATCAGCCGGCATGCGAACCAACGCACACACGGGTCGCGGACTCATCGGCTCGGCCGCAGGCACAACGCCTGACCACGGCACCCCTTTGGCACCGCCCGATTTACCGCCAGTGGGGAATTCCACCCCGCCCTGAAACAGCAATTGCGAGTGTAACACGAACAGACAAGCATGCAAGCCGTTCGTACGCAACATGTATCGAATGTAAAGGAGACAGCGCCGGACAGTTTCTCGGCAAAAACCGTCCAGCGGTGCATCTCAAACGCGCAGGAGAGACACGGCTGGACGGTTTCTCGCCCCAAAGTGTCCGGCATCGTCCCCATACCCCCGAGCAGAGAAACCGCAGCGACCCCGCAAGCCCACCGAGCTCCAAAGTGGCGCGCCTTTCGCGGCAAAGCCGCGAAACAGCGACCGGGACCAAAGGCCGCCCCCACCAAAGCCCATTCAGCGAGCCGACCCCAAGGGCGTAAACGTAGGGAATCCGGGGGGCCGCCGGGGCTTTGCCCCACGGACATTCCGCAGCACAGAAAGGACCCCTTGTCCCAAGCTCCAAAGGAGCAGGACAAGGGGTCCTTTCATGTGCGAGGACGTCCGTGGGGCAAAGCCCCGGCGGGCCCCGGATTCCCGGTGGGAGTTCTAGACCTTGTCGGCCTTAGTACATACCGCCACCCTGCTGGCCAGCGGTGGCAGCAGCGATAGCATCCTCAAGCTGGGTGTTCTTGGGCACATCGGAGACGGTGGCCTCGGTGATGAGGATCAGGCTGGCGACGGAGGCAGCGTTCTGCAGCGTGACGCGGCTAACCTTGACAGGGTCGAGGACGCCCATCTCGATCATATCGCCCCACTCGCCGTTGGCGGAGTTGAGGCCCTGGCCCGCAGGCAGCTCGGCGACCTTGTCGACCACGACGGCACCCTCGTAGCCAGCGTTCTTGGCGATGGTGGCGACAGGAGCGGTCAGCGCCTTCTTGACGATATCGACGCCGATCTTCTCCTCGGGGTCATCGATCTCGACGGCATCGAGCGCAGGAGCAGCATCCATGAAGGCGACACCGCCGCCGGCGACGATACCCTCCTCAACAGCGGCGCGGGTAGCCTGCAGGGCATCCTCGACGCGGTGCTTGATCTCCTTGAGCTCAGACTCGGTAGCGGCACCGACCTTGATGACGGCAACGCCGCCGGAAAGCTTGGCCAGACGCTCCTGGAGCTTCTCGCGGTCGAAGTCAGAGGTGGTGTTCTCCATCTCGCCCTTGATCTGAGCGATACGGCCGTCGATGGCCTCCTTGGAGCCCGCACCGCCGACAATGACGGTGTTGTCCTTGGAGATGGTGACGGACTTGGCGGTACCAAGCATATCGGCAGTGATGTCGGCAACCTTGACACCGAGCTCGTCGAGCGCGGCCTGGCCACCGGTGAGGACGGCGATGTCCTCGAGCATGCGCTTGCGGCGATCACCGTAGCCCGGAGCCTTGACGGCGCAGACGTTGAGGGCGCCACGGATCTTGTTGAGGACGAGCGTGGGCAGAGCCTCACCCTCGACATCCTCGGCGATGATCAGCAGACCCTTGCCAGTGCGCTGAACAGCCTCGAGGACGGGCATGATGTCCTGAACGTTGGAGATCTTCTGGTCGGTGATGAGGATGTACGGATCCTTCATCACGGCCTCCATGCGGTCGTTGTCCGTGACGAAGTACGCGGAGACGTAGCCCTTGTCGAACTGCATGCCCTCGACGGTGTCGATCGTGATGTCGAACGTCTGGGAATCCTCGACGGTGATGACGCCGTCCTTGCCCACAACCTCCATGGCCTGGGCGATCTTCTCGCCGACCTCGGGATCGCCGGCGGAGATGGTGCCGACGGAAGCGATCTGTTCCTTGGTCTCGACGGGCTTAGCCTGCTTCTTCATCTCGGCGACGGCGGCGTTGACGGCCTTGTCGATGCCGCGACGGATGGCCAGCGGGTTAGCGCCGGCGGCAACGTTGCGCAGACCGTCGTTGACGATGGCCTGAGCCAGCAGCGTGGCGGTGGTGGTGCCATCACCCACGGTGTCATTGGTCTTGGTGGCGACCTCCTTCACCAGCTGGGCGCCCATGTTCTCAATGTTGTCCTCGAGCTCGATCTCCTTGGCGACGGAGACGCCGTCGTTGGTGATGGTCGGAGCGCCGAAGGAACGCTGCAGAGCGACGTAGCGGCCCTTGGGTCCCATGGTGACGGTAACGGCATCGGCCAGGGTGTTGACGCCCTTGGCGAGCTTGGCGCGGGCATCGGTGTTGAACGTAATGTTCTTAGCCATTGTTGGTATTCCTCCAAAAATGATTGGGATGCGTGACCGTCGCGCCGAGTCTAAGTGCGGCGGACACGCTCAAGAGACGAATCGAGGCGATCCTGGAAAACTTAGGCCTCGACGACAGCGTAGATATCGTCGGCACGCATCAGCAGATACTTCTCGCCGTCGACCTTGACCTCGTTACCACCGAACTTGCCGTAGATGACGACGTCGCCTTCCTTGACGTCCATGGGGATGCGTTCACCCTTGTCGTTGACCTTGCCGGCGCCCACGGCGACGATGGTGCCGCGCTGCGGCTTCTCCTGGGCATTGCTGGCGATGTAGAGACCGGAGGCGGTCTTCTGCTCGGCCTCGTCCGGACGGATCAGGACGCGATCTGCAAGCGGCTTCAAAGACGACATGCTGTGTTTCCTCCTTTGCTGGGCCACGCGGACGCGCCGCGTGTTGCACCCATACGATTACGTACGCGATGAATGGTACCCACGAAAACGGACTTATACAACGCGAATGCAAAAAATCTTATTTCTTGGCACTTAGATTTTCTGAATGCCGAGATTCAAGCTGGTCGGCTCGGGGAGGGCGGGGCACGGCATATAAGGTCTGCTGCTCGGACAGTCCTGCTCGCACGAAGGCCACATTAAGTGGCCTTCGGCTCGTGCGGAACTCGCGACGGACCTTGCACCCGGCCCCTCGGCCTCGGGATCTTGGGCGGCCTGCTTCGGCATTCGGGAAATCTAACATACCGAGTAATAAGGGAAAAAAGGAAAGCTCCTTGGTTGAAGTTTTCACGTGGTAACTTTGTGAAGTTGTGCTACGAGGATACAATCCTCCACAAGAAATATAGCTAGAGCGAGAACGGAGGACAGATGGCGAACGATCGAAGCGGCATCGCGGCGCACGATATCGACACGGTATGCGGCGCCTATAATTCCATGCCGCCCGCCAGCACGCGGGCCCTCGCTCTTCTGCTCGCCCTCGCCCTCTTCGCGGCAACCGTGTTCTCCCCCATCGCCGCGGCGCACGAGCTTCACCACGACTGCACCGGCACGGGCTGCGCCGTCTGCGCCGAGCTCGCCGGCAACCTGTCGCTCGCCCGTGGCGGCGGCACCGTCCCCGCTGCCGCCGGCTCCCTCATCACCCTTTTGTTGATTTCCGCTCTGGCCGCCATCGGCGCCGAGCGGTCTTCATACGCCCCGGTCACCCTTATCTCGCTCAAGGTCCGCCTGGACGATTAACGGCTCCCCTGACCAATTCGATATCGATTCATCCGCGCCCATGGTGACGGTCGCCCCGTCATCATCGCGCCATCTATCTTTTATCAGGGAGCATTCTATGCACAATCGAATCAGCACGCGTCGCCCCAGGCGGCGTCTCCTTCGCCGTCGCGGCCTCATGGCGGTTGCGGCCATCCTTCTTGCGATCTCGAGCATCGGCCTTGCCGCTTGCGGCGGCAGCACTTCCTCGGCCGGCTCCGCTGAGGCCAACGGTGACAAGCTCGATGTCGTCGCCAGCTTCTACCCCATGGCCGACTTCGCCCAAAAAGTCGGCGGCGACCATGTGAGCGTCACCAACCTGGTCCCTGCCGGCACCGAGCCGCACGAGTGGGAGCCCAGCTCCTCCGATATCAAGGCGATCCAAACCTCCGACGTCTTTATCTATAACGGAGCCGACATGGAAGGCTGGGTCGACGACACGATCGCCTCGACGGACACCTCCAAGACCACGGTCTGCGAGGCATCGAACGGCATCAAGCTGCGCACGGCCGCCGAGGAGGAAGACTCGTCCGAGGAGCACGAGCACGCCGGCGAGCACGACCCGCACGTGTGGCTGAGCCCCAAGAACGCCAAAGCCGAGCTTAAGAACATCGAGCGGGCCCTTATCAAAGCCGACCCCGACAACAAGGCCGACTACCAGGCAAATTACCAGAAGTACGCCCAGAAGTTCGACGCGCTCGATCAAAAGTTCGCCGATGCCCTGAGCAAGACCAAGGGTCACTCGATCGTCGTGTCCCACGAGGCCTACGGGTACCTCTGCGATGAGTTCGGTCTGACGCAGGAGCCCATCACCGGCATGGATGCCGAGGGCGAGCCCGACGCCCAGACCATGGCCAAGATCGTCCAGTTCATCAAGGACAACAACGTCAAGACCGTCTTTGGCGAGGACCTTGTCTCGCAGAAGGTCGCCAAGACCATCGCCGACGAGACCGGTGCCGCGTGCGTGCAGCTCAACCCTGTCGAGGGTCTCACCGACAAGCAACTCAAGGACGGCGAGGACTACCTCTCCGTCATGAACGACAACCTGGACAAGCTTGTGAAGGCACTGAACCAGGAGTAAGGACAAAGCGATGAAGATAAGCATGAAGGACCTGAGGGGTTGGACGTGTGACCATCCCTATCCCCGTACGCTGGCAACGATCGGCGGCGCATCGATCTGCTCGATGCTCGCCCTCGAGCTGCCCTCGAACCACGAACTGTGGAACATGCAACCCGGTCCGGCCCTTCTGGAACTCATGCTCATCTTTTGCCTTTTGAGCCTGCTGTTCTATCTGCCGCGCCGCCGCAAGACCCCTGCGATCGTAGGCGTCGCGGCGCTCGCTGCCATCGGCATCGCCGAGTACTTTGTGATCACGTTCAAGTCGATGCCCATCCAGCCCGGCGATCTGTTCGCGCTCTCCACCGCCGCGACGGTCGCCGGCAGCTACACCTATGAGCTCAGTCCCTACTGTTTCATGGGGCTCGCCGCCGCTGCCGCAGGCATCGCACTCATCGCCCGCATCCCGCGCTCAGCGTGCGGGCGGGAGCCTCGTCGGAGTGACAAAGTGACCGACGTGACCGGGAACGCGACGGATTCGACAACGGTGCCCACAGACACACCGAAGGCCGCCCCTGCGGAACCCGCGAACGCAACGTCCGCGGAGACGGGCGAGCCCACAGCCGAAGAAGCCCACACCGAGAAACCGACGCGCAAAGCCAAGCTCCCGCTCTCGGTCGACCGGCGCACCGCGCTCATCGCCGGCGCCGCCCTGGGAGCGCAGGCGTTCATCAGCTACTACGACACCCTCGGCATCAAGCTCCACACCTGGAAGCCGCTCGACAGCTACTACAGCCAGGGCTTTCTGCCCACCTTCATCTCGAGCGCGCAGAAGATGATCCCACCCAAGCCCAAGCACTACAGCGGACGCGATACGGCCGCCCTCATCAAACGCCTCGCCGGGCGCTGGAGTCGTGGTGCCCACGGTGCCGCCAATCCCGACCGCGCCGCCGCCGTGGCGCAGTTCGACCAGCTCAAGCCCTCGGTCATCTGCATCATGAACGAATCGTTCGCCGACCTGTCGATCTTCAACGGTCTGGGCTGCGGCTACAAGGGGCCCGAGCGCTTCAAGGCGATCGACGACGCGCTCCTGCAGGGTGTGAGCTACATGAGCGCCTTCGGCGCGGGCACCTGCAACAGCGAGTTCGAGTTTTTGACCGGCCACTCCATGGCCTATCTGGGCGCCGGCGTCTACCCCTTCATGACCTATAACCTGGCCCCCACCGAGAACCTCGCCCGCCAGTTTAAGAAGCTCGGCTACCGCGCGGTGGCCATGCATCCCAACCACGCCACCAACTGGAACCGCGAGAACGTCTTCGCCGACATGGGCTTCGACGAGTTCCTCTCCATCGAGGACTTCGCCGGCGCGCCCGAGCTCTGCCGCAAGGTGACCGACGCCGCCACCTACGACAAATGCCTGGAGGTGCTGCGTCAAAGCGACAAGCCGGTCTTCATCCATAACGTGACCATGCAGAACCACTCGGCCTACGACACGGGTCTGGTTCCTCCCGACCAGCAGCTGCACCTTGCCCTCGAGGGTGTGTCCGACAAGGTCATCACCTGGACCGACGAGTACTGCTCGCTCATGGAGGCGTCCGACGTGGCCTTCGCCGACTTCCTCGAGAAGCTGCGCGCGCTCGACCGCCCCGTCGTCGTGGTGATGTACGGCGACCACCAGCCGTTCTTCACCGACCGCTACAACGACCTCTACTTTACCGATGAGGACGAAGCTACCCACACCGAGCGCATCTGGCAGACGCGCTACGTGGTCTGGGCCAACTACGACGTGGCCGGCAGCGCCCAGGCAAGCGAGGAGCTCGACACGAGCATCGATAACGTGGGCGCGCTCGCCCTCGACGCCATCGGCGCCCCGCTCACGGCCTACCAGCGGGCGCGGCTGCAAAACCGCAAACACATGCCGAGCATCAACGTGGTTGGCAAGCAGGCCGCCGACGGCACCTGGTACGTGCCCGAGGCCCAGGATATGCCAAGCAAGCTCTTGGATGCCGACGACCGTCTTGAACGCATGCAGTACCGCAAGCTCTTCGACCACGCCGGATCGACCTTCTCCACCCATAAGCAGACGGCCGCCAACGAGACCGACCCCAATACGGCGCCGGGAGCCGACGCATGATGAGCAAGAGGCATTCCGGGAGCAACGCAGCGCCGAACGCAGACGACGCGTTCCCCATCCGACTCGACCGCGTCACATTCTCCTATGGCGACGAGACGGTCCTTGAAGACTGCTCGCTCATCGTCGAGGCCGGCGAGAGCGTCATCCTCACCGGGGAGAACGGGGCCGGCAAATCAACCCTGCTGCGCGTGGCGCTGGGCGAGCTTTCGCCCGCGAGCGGCACGGCGGAGTTGTTCGGGCGCGATGCCGTGCGGTTCACGCGATGGCGGAACGTGGGCTATGTGCCGCAACGCACCGGCGGGGCCTATGACCGGTTTCCCGCCACGGTCGTCGAGGTCGTCGCCGCCAACCGCTACGCACTCGGGCGCAGAAACGGGCGCGATGCCCGGCGCGCCGCTCTGGCCGCCCTCGAGACGGTGCACCTCTCAGACCACGCATCCGCCCTGATCGGGGAGCTCTCGGGAGGGCAGCTGCAGCGCGCCCTCCTGGCACGCGCCCTCGTCAACGATCCAGAGCTTCTGATTCTCGATGAGCCGACCAGCGGTCTCGACGCCGCCAGCGTCGACGAGTTCGTCGACACGCTCGCGGCCGTATCGCATGAGGGCGGTCACTCAGTCCTTATGGTCACCCACGACCTCGAGCGCCTCGAGGCCCTCGACGCCCACCGGTTCGTCCTCGCCCAGGGAGCCGTCCAACATGTTTGATATGTTCCAATACGCCTTTATGCAACGCGCGTTCATCGCCGGCGCGGTCCTCGGCGTCGCCGTCCCCCTCGTCGGTGTGATCATGGTGCTCAAACGTCTCTCCATGATCGGCGACACCTTGAGCCACGCCTCGCTTGCCGGCGTGGCGGGTGGCCTCATCGCCGGCATCAACCCGGTGGCCGGCGCCACGGTCGCCTGCCTTGCGGCCGCCTGTTTCATCGAGGGCATCCGCAATCGGCTCGAGAGCCGCGGAGACCTGGCCATCGCGATCGTCATGGCGACGGGTGTCGGCCTCGCCGGCGTGCTCTCGGGATTCGTTCCCAACTCATCCACGTTCTCGAGCTTCCTCTTTGGCAGCATCGTCACGGTGAGCGATACGGAGCTGGCGACCATCGTCGTCATCGGCCTCGGCATCATCGCCTACTGCGCGCTCTTCTCTCGCGAGCTCTTCTGGGTCGCGCTCGACGAGCGCGCGGCGCGTATCGCCGGGGTCCGCACGCGCCTGGTCAACGTATCCTTCATCTTTATCTGCGCGCTCGTGATCTCGATCGCCGCCCGCACGGTGGGCGCATTGATCGTAAGCTCCATGATGACGGTGCCGGTCGCCTGCGCCCTGGCCGTCTCCCGGAGCTGGTGGCAGACGTGCGCCGTCAGCTCGGCCGTAGGCCTCGCCTCCGTCATCGTGGGACTCACCGTCTCCTATGTCTGGGGACTCAAGCCGGGCGGTACGATCGTGCTCATCCAGGTCGCGATGCTCATCGCCCTGTACAGCGGCCGCGCCCTCATCGACAGGTGGCACGGCCGCCGGCGGTCCTAGCGCTCGAAGATCTTCTTGCCGGCGAGATAGGTCGCCTGAACTTTGGTGGCCTGGATATCCTGGGGGTCAACCGTGAGGAGGTTCTGGTCGAGAACGACAAGATCGGCGTATTTACCGGGAACAAGACTGCCGAGATTTTGCTCGTCGCCCGCCGCGTAGGCGCTGCCGAGAGTGTAGCTGCGAATCGCCGTCGCGGCATCGATCCGCTCGCTCGGCAGCCAACCGCCGCGGGGCCAGTGGCTTGTCGGGTCTTGGCGCGTGATCGCGGTGTAGAGCACGTTCATGCTCGTGACCGGCGTGATGGGGCTGTCGGTGCCGAACGCCTGGCGGATGCCGCGCTGTTCATAGGTCGCAAACGGCCACATGATGCGGCTGCGTTCGAGACCGAGGTCGCGCTCCGGGCCGCCCGGGTCGAGTGTGATGTGACACGGCTGGCTCGATGCCACCACATGGAGCCTGCGCAGGCGGTCGATGTCCTCGGGCAGCAGGTTCTCCAGATGCTCGAGCGTGTTATGGCCGTGCGCCGGCAGGCCGTAGCGCTCGGCCGCCTCCTCGAAGATATCGAGCGCCGCATGAATGGCAGCGTCGCCGATCACATGGATGCGTACGCACTTGCCGCACTCGGCCGCCGCGAGCACGAGCTTGCGCATGCGTTCGGTGGGAATCGTGAGGCGCCCGCGGTCGCCCGGAAAACGCGGGTTGGTATAGGGCTCGGTGAGGTAGGCCGTGTGCTCGCTTGACACGCCGTCGAAGAACTGCTTGAAGCCGGGGGCCGAGAGCAGGTCGTTGCCCTCGTAGCGTGCCTGCAGCTCGTCCAGACGCGACTGGTCGTCGAGTAGCGTCGGAAAGAGGTGGGCACGCACGCCCAGACGTCCTTGCGCCTGCAGCTTATCGTAGACGTCGTCCCGGATAAAATCGCAGCCCGGCATGGGCATGAGCGACATGTCGCAGATCGAAGTGATGCCCTGCTCTGCCATGCGACCCATCTGGTCGGCGTAGGCCTCGGCGATGCGCTCCTCCCCCAGCCACTCCAGGCAGCGGGGCAAAAGCTGCATGGCCGCGGCCTCGTGGCAGATACCGGTGAGCTCGCCGTTCGCGTCGCGGTCGTAGCTCCCGCCCGCCGGCGGCTCGGTATCGCGCGTCACGCCGAGCGCCTCGAGCGCGCGGCTGTTGAGCCAGAGCGTATGCCCGTCGCCCGAGTACATGGCGCAGGGGCGGTCGGGAAAGGCCGCGTCGAGCGATGCCTTGGTGGGATGCTCGGGCGGATTCCAGCGGTAGTCGCGCCAACCCTGCGTGACGACCCAGGCATCGGCCGGCAGCCCCGCCGCGAAGGCGCGCGTATGCTCCACGAGCGCGGCCTCGGAGGTGCCCATATCCATGAGCATATAGGGCGAGGAGCCCACCGCCGTGTGAAAGAAGTGCAGATGGGCATCGTGAAACCCGGGGCACACAAACCGCTCGCCCCAGTCCTCGACCGGTGTCGCGGCGGGCACGGCGGCGAGCACGTCGTCCGGCGCGCCCACAAGCGCAATCCGCTCGCCGGCGATGGCGATCGCGAGCTCGCGGACGGCGTCGACACCGTCCTCGCCCGTAAAGACATTCTTGGACCTGATCACCCGATCGATATGCTGCATGGAGCCTCCCCTTTCGTGGGGTCGATATACAACCTCCCCGAGTGTACCCCTTTGCTCCACCCGACCCATTTGAGACGTGTCATACTGAGAGAAACGTTTGGCCACACTGATTAAGAGGTGCTATCCACCCATGTCAAAGACCCGAGCCCAGCAGATCATGGCGGCAACCGATATCCGAGCAACCGATGAGGTCACCGCCGCGATCCAGGACATCGCAGCGGAATTCGAGCCCTATATCATCAAGCAGCGCCGACACTTCCATAAGCATCCGGAGCCGAGCCTGCATGAGGAGCGCACCACTTCGGACATCGCCAACCAACTCGACGCCATGAACATCCCCTACGAGCGCCCGCTCGAGACGGGGCTTGTCGCCACGCTGCGCGGCACGGCGCCGGACGCCTACCGCGAGGACGGCACGCCGCGCCGCCGCATCCTGCTACGCGCCGACATCGATGCCCTGCCCGTGACCGAACAGACCGATGAGCCGTTCAAATCGGTCAACGAGGGTTATATGCACGCCTGCGGCCATGACTGCCATATCGCCATGATGCTCGGCACCCTGCAGATCCTGCGCCACATGACCGATGATATCCACGGCGAGGTGCGCATCGTGTTTCAGCCGAGCGAGGAGAACGGCAAGGGCGCCAAGATGATGATCGCCCAAGGCGTGACCGAGGGTGTCGACGGCGCCTATGCCGCCCATATCTGGAGCGAGGTCGACGCCGGCACCGTTTCGTGCGAGCCCGGTCCCCGCATGGCCAACACCGACTGGTTCCGCATCGACGTGCGCGGCACCTCATGCCATGGCGCCATGCCCCAGCGCGGACATGACGCCATCATGGTTGCCGCCGAGATCGTCAACGCCCTGCAGACGATCGTCTCACGCGAGATCAGCCCCTACGAGCCCGCCGTCATCACCGTGGGAGAGCTCCATGGCGGCACGGCGCGCAACGTCATCGCCGGCACCGCCTACCTCACGGGCACCGTGCGCACCTACGGCGACACCACGCACGAGCAGATGCCCGAACTCATCCGCCGCATCGTCGAGCACACCGCGGCCGCTCTGGGCGCCGAGGCAAAGCTCACCGACTACACGATCGCCAACTACAAGGTCGAAAACGACGCCGCCTCGAGCGAGCGCTGCCGCCAGGCCGTCCTCAAATGTCTGGGCACCGCCGGCGAGGGTCACTATCGCGGCACCCTTTCGGGTGAAGATTTCTCCGAGTACCTGCACGAGGTTCCGGGCGTGCTCGCCTTCGTGGGCACGCGCAATCCCGCGATCGGCGCCACGTTCGCCCAACACTCCTGCTTCTACAAGATCGACGAGAGCGTGCTCGCCAAGGGCGCCATGGTGGCCGCCCAGTACGCCATCGACTTCTTGGCCGAGCCCACGCAGGAAGAGCTCGACGGGCCCGCGATCGCCGCGGTGGCCGAGAAGAACCCGCAACTGGCTGACAAGTTGCGCTCGGCCAAGGCAACGGCAGCCGAGGCGCGTGACGCCATGCATGACGCCCGCACCGCCCGCCACGCCGCCGTCCGCGGCATCCACGAAGCTCGAGCCGAGGCCAGGCGGGACGAAAAGGCGCGAAAGACTGAAGATGGCCAGTGATTTTGGCACCTGTGTCTACTAAGTGAGTGGACTTTTTAAGCGCGTCCGAGTACGCCGCGCAACCAAAAAGAAAAAGCCGCAGGTCAACGACCCGCGGCTTTTTCTTATATCTGCAAGGAGCTCGCAAGTCCACTCACTTGCAAAAATGGCGTGCTCTTCGCTCCTTATTCATCGAAAGGATTCTCGTCATTCGGATCGATTTCGGGGAGAACCGTCGTCTTGGTCGCCGTATCCAACGCGCCCGACGGTTTCGGCACCGATACCGGAGCCTCAACGGGAGCCTTTGCAGGCTCGTGGGCTGCTGGCTCCGCGTCATCTGCTGCGGGAGCGGCCGCTACGGGCTTCTTCTCACCGGGAAGCACAAAGGTCAGCACGTCGTCCTCATCCTCATCGGTCCACGAGCTCGCATAGCGCGCAGCCCAGTGACCCACGGCGCGATACTTGAGCATTTTGCCAAACACCGAGGAAAACACCGTGACGAACAGCACCAGAACCGCAAAGATCACCAGCACGGCACCGCCGCCCGCAAGGATGGCCTCGATACCCGACGGGCGCGAATAGTAGCCATAGCCAAAGCTGTAGAGGCCGGCAGCGGCGATAGCGCCAAACACGGCCGTAAGAATCCAAAGCACGATATTGGAAACCAACCCGACCAAGAGCTCGGGAAGAATAGAGGCGCAGAACAGCTTGGTCTTGTTGTGCTTGAACGCATCCCATACCTTATGGAGCGCAAAGGCACTCTCGATACGCCCCGTCACGGCAAAATGCATAACGGCGATATCGGCGAACATCTGGAAGAAAACCTTGAGCACCAACGAAGCGATAACCGCGAGGACGAACAGACCCAACGAGCCCAGCAGGGCCGCGGCAAGACCCGAGGAGCCATAGTAGTAATACGAACCCGCGGCGCTCACGGCGACACCCTCGATGGCCGAGAGCACCACGCCCAATACGGGGACGATCGCGATAAGCTGCAGGATGCCGGATAGCACCGACGAGAAGATTCCCAGGCCAAACGAGGTGGAACGAAGCAGCGGCCGCTTCATGCCGTCATCGTTGCCCGTGGAGATGTCGCGGCCCCATTCGATGGCAAAACCCGAGCCGCACACGCTTGCGACATACGCCAGCAGAAAGCCGATCGCGGCCGCAATACCACCGATCACAGGAACCAGCAGCACCAGTACCGAGACGGCGCAGATGAGCGCCGGCAGAAAGCCGATCTGACAGACACGCATAAGCGCGCCCGGCGTCTTGGTCAAATCCTGAAACGCCTGTGCCAGGCATCCCTTGGGAGCAGACGGAGTCGCGGGTTGAGGCGTCGCCCCACCCTGGGACTGGGGCTGGGCGCTTGTCACATGGGCCATGTTAGGGGCACCGCAGCTGCCGCAAAACTTATCGTCATCGCCCATAGGAGCGCCACACTGAGAACAGAACATCGAGATCACCCTTTCGAATCTCAGACTACAGCGAGCCGTTGACGGCTCGTTCGCTCCATTCTCACACATCTTAGGGGCAAATTGTTGCGCATCTCCGTTTTGCAAGCTTTGGCGCTCCATATGCCAAAGCAGCGCTAGTTGGTTCCACGAAAACCCTTGCCCACGATCTCGGAACTGTCGACGATGGTGATAAAGGCGTTGGGGTCCACCTCGCGCGCATAGCGACGAAGCTGAACGGCCTCGCGACGAGAAAGCACGCTCATGATGACCGTCACGCAGTCGCCCGAAAACGCCCCGTAGCCGCGGCTCAGCGTTGCGGAGCGCTTAAGCCGTTTGACGATAAACTCCTCGACCTTGCGCGGTTCACGACAGATGACGGTGCATACCTTGCGCAGATGGATGCTCTCGATGGCCTTGTCGACCACGAGCGTCTTGGCGAAGAGACCGAGCACGCAATACAGACCCACGCGCGGACCATACAAAAATGCCGCGACGGTGACGATACCGATATCGACGATAAGCAGCGCGCGACCGATCTCGAGCGTGGTGCGCCGCTTGAGGATCATGGCGAGAATATCGGTGCCGCCCGTTGAGGCGCCGATATCGAACACAATGGCGCTGCCAAGCGCCGGCAGGATCACGGCAAAGCACAGGTCGAGCCACATATCGCCCGTAAGCGACACGTCGCTGGGAATAAACAGCTCGAACAGGGACACATAGGCCGAAAGTGCAAACGAGGCGAATACACTCCACAGAATCGCCTTTCGTTCCAAAAAAATGAATCCCAAGATCACAAGCACAATATTAAGGATCCACATGAAGGCGCCCACGGGAAGCTGAGGGAACAACGTCGAAAGAATGACCGAGAGACCCGAGGTGCCGCCGAAGGCAAAATGATTGGGCGTTTTAAACGCGACGATGGCGAGCGCCGTGAGGATAAGCCCCAGGTTGAGCTCGGCGAAAAACTTGGCAAATCCCGGCTCCTGGCTACGACGGCGCTCCATGCGCTCGCCCTGCTCGATCTCGGACTTGTCGAGCGTCTCCTCCATGGGGGCCACCGGTGGTCGCTGAGCCTCTTCAGCCGCCCGCGATGCCGCTTCTGCAGCTGCCGCCTCGATCGCCCATGCCCTGCTTTCGGCCTCATGAAGATCAGACATGTCAAACCCTTCACCATGCGTGTCTTTGCTATCAACGCGATGGTAACGCGACTCGGCGTCTTTGAAAATAGGTTATATACGTCTGATACGAATAAAGCCGTCAATCGGGGGGATTGACGGCTTTTGAAACACGGTTCGGCCAAGATAGGCGCACGGAGTCGCTAAGCCTCGTGCTCCCCGTTATGACGCTCAAGCTCCTCGGGAGTCACCACGTCCTCGATGCGCAGGTTAATGCCCGCGACCTCAAGGCCGGTGCATGCGGCCAGGCGCTCGGTCACGCGAGCCTTGACCTCGTCGAAGATCGCCGGCGCGTAGGCACCGTACTCGATGATCACGGAGATGTTGACGATCACGCGGTTGTCGTCGGTCACCTCGACCGAGACGCCCTTGGTGAGGTTCTCGGCACCAAACTGCTCCTGCACAAAGTGCATGAGGTTGCCCTTCATGCCGAGCACGTGCGGCACCTCGCGCGTGGCCATGGCGACGATCTTCTCGATCACACCGTTGGAATAGGTGAGGGAGTCCTCGGACTCATCGAAATCGTCCTCGTCCGCCTCTGAGGTATCGGTTTCTGCCGTCTCGAAAGTCGCGACATCTCCCTTGGCGGCGGCAGGCGTCACGACCTTTTGCTCTTCCTCGTTATTTGCGGTATCGACCTTGGTATCGAGTGTCATGATTCCTCCTTACGACCGGGACGTACCCGGTCCTGCATGTCGGCTAGCGGCCGTTGAAAAGGCGCGCAAAGAAATTGACGATTCCGTTCTCACCGTCGCGGATCTGACCGATCAGCGCACCGATGAAGACGAAGAACGCGATGACGATGGTGTCCCAAAGGCCGAGCGTGAGCACGAGAACCGCGAGCACAAAGCCCGCGACAGCACCGAACGTGGTGTTGGGATGGCGCACGGCATAGCGCCAGATGGCCGCTCCGGTGCCCTTGATAAGGCCCATGGCCTCGTCAAAATCGTTGCGCCCGTCAGAAGACTGCACGGAACCGTCGGCAGGCGCGGAGTCTTGTGTAGAAGACGCCGGCGCATCCTGATCGATCGTCAGACGCGGGGCCCGCGTCGAATTGTCTTGCTTGATATCACTCACCGGAAACCTCCACGGTTCGAACGGTCGTCTTAGCGGGTAAAAAGCGCACGCGGGCTGTCGCACCCGGAGCGCCGAGCATCGTGTCGCAAGCCTGTTCGATGCGCTGCTGCATACGGGAGGCAGTGCCTTTCAGGTCACCATCACCCAAAGCAATCGCATCGATCTTAAAGCGCACGCGAGAATCATCGGAACCCAGCACGCGTGCCTCGACGGCATCGATCAACACATCTTCCTGCTGCTCGGCGGCAGCTCGAGCGCATGAGCAGAGTGCCGAAAGCGTGACCTCGATATCGCGCTCCCCCGCCGGATGCACGCAGCGAGGCTCACGACGCGCGACAAAAAGACGAACGACGCCGATCAGGACACCGAAGGCCACGAGACCGCCGCACGCCGTGACCGCGATGCGCGCCACGGGATTGCGCATCATGAGCATAAGGCGATGCGTATAGGGACCCCAGTACAGACCGGCAAACGTGCCGAGCGCCACCACGGCGGCGGCAAGGTAGATGACGGCGATAAGCCGCTTGAGCACGCGCATGCATCGATCCTTTCTTTTACCGAGCCACACACTCGACCATTATAAAGCGAGCCGACCCCGGAGCTTTCGCTGCCGGACCCGGCTCACATGTTTCACGAAGCATCAAACTTCGCTTATGTATACCCCATGAGGACCAAGCGATGCACGCTCGAAAAACTTACTCCTCTTCCTCCAGGGCGGCGAGAACCTCGTCGGTCATGTCCATGGTGCTGTAGACGTCCTGAACGTCGTCGAGCTCCTCGAGGCGGTCGATGAGGCGCTGGACCTTCTTGGCATCGGCAGGAGTAACCTCGGTCGGGGTGGTCGGGACCATGGTGGTCTCGGAACCCTTGACCTGGATGCCCTGCTCCTCGAGCGCCTTGGAGACAGCCATGACGTCGTTGGCAGTGGTCCAGACGATCCACTCCTCGCCGGCGTCCTCGTAGTCCTCGCCACCGGCATCGGCGATAGCCATCATGAACTCGTCCTCGTCACCGGCGGCACCGTTGGCGATCATGACCTCCTTCTTGGAGTTGGGGTCGATGACCTCCTTGGCGACGACGATCTGGCCCTTGCGCTCGAACTGGAAGGCGACGGAACCGGAGGTGCCCAGGTTGCCACCGGCGTGGGAGAAGGCGGAGCGAACGTCGGCGGCGGTGCGGTTACGGTTGTCGGTCAGGCAATCGACGTAGACGGCGACGCCGGCGGGGCCGTAGCCCTCGTAGACGATGCTCTCATACACGGCGGCATCGGCACCGGTGCCGAAAGCCTTGTCGATAGCAGACTTGATCTTGTCCTTGGGCATGGACTGGGCCTTGGCCTTGGCCACAGCGGCGGCAAGGGAGGCGTTGTTCTCGGGCAGCGGGTCGCCGCCGAGACGGGCCGCGACGGTGATGTTGCGGCTGAGCTTGGAGAAGAGGGCGGAACGCTTGGCGTCCTGCGCGCCCTTACGATGCTTGGTAGTGGCCCACTTAGAGTGTCCGGACATACGTGTCTCCTATCGGTTTAGACCTAAAGCCCCAAGCACAAGGCTCGGGCAATATAAACAAACGTCGTTATGATATACCTACCCGCGCACGAGATAAAGCACAATCGACGTCAAACGTCGGGTTTGCACCGTCGCCGCACGAACGCGATGGCGGCTAACGCCGGCAGGGCCAAAGCAGATCGGTGCGAGTGACCGTGACGCCCAGCACAAAGGGCATGCACACGATAACCGGATAGAGATAACGCATATAGGTCGATCCGTTGCACGGCCCGATCAGGCACACGGCCAGCACCCCCAAAAGCGGCACCCAGATGGCAAGCGCGCGCCATGAGCGGCCCCGCAGCAGATAGACCACCACGGCGACCATGATCCACACATAGGTGGCCGAGCTCATGGTGAGCGAGATGAACGGCAGGCGCTGCACCGCCACACGGTACAGGTTGACCAGATGGTCGCAAAAACGCACCGCGCTACCTTTCGTGGGATGAAAATCGAAGTACTTGGTGTTGTCGGGACGCTCCATGATGGCAGCGGAGTTGGCTGTGCTGTAGAACCAGACGTCACGCGCACTCGGATAGAAATATCCATAGTAGTTGTTGATAAGGGCCGAGATATAGCTCTCGGGATCCTTATGGAACATCTCGGCCCATACCTTGAAATAGGCTTTGATGTCGTCATCGGACGCCGCCTCGTTGAAGCTGTTCTTGACGGCATCGGACTTGTCGGGGTTGTAACGGCGCCCAAGATTGTCGTACTTGAGGACGCGGTCGATGATGGCACGCTCCCGCTCGGTCACCAACCCGTCGTCGGTCGCCTCCTCGACGGTTCCATCGTCCTTGACGATCGGGGCAACGCCCGAATGAAGACCGTCATGCTTCTGGACGAAGCGCGCCGTTTGCTGGAACGGAATCGAGAGCATCTCGCGCTTGGAGCCGGGCGTGATGTCGTGCGCGGGCATGAAGACTTTGGTGAAATACGTATTGCTGGCCACGCAGAGCGCGAGCACGCCGAGCACCGCTATCCAGCGCCAACGCGGAGCGCGGCGGCGATACGCATCAAATGCGCTTGCGACGGCCGCGATCAAACAGGCTGCCGCGGGAAATACCAGACCCCCGTTGCGCAGGAACGTCGACCCCAAGGCGGCAAGCACGAGCAGCGCCCAGTCGTGGCGGGCGAACAGCACCGGAGCGGCCTCCCCCGCGCGAGCACGGTCGGCATCACGCCGATCCAAGCCAAAAGCGATCAGCTTGACCGTCTGCACCATCAACACGAGCAGGGCATCGGCAAACAGCACATCTTTGGTGATGAGCACGGCATAGTTTGAGAACAAGGGCATCAGGATAAAGAAGCCGAGCGCTATGGTGCGCACAAGCAGATTGACGCCGAACTTGCGCATCGAGGACACCGAGTACGCCACGCATGCCGCCGTCACCGCGTATTGAAACGTGGTGTAAAGAACAAGTCCCGCGTTGCAGTCGCCAAAGATCGCCATGCCGATGCGCACGCAGGTTCCCAGCAGCGCCGTGTGCACCACCGGATGATGTCCGTTGAGCAGCACATGAGGATTGATGAGCATCAGATAGTCGCTCGTACCGTTGGGATAGTTGAACCACTGGCGGATCTGAGCCCCCGTATCCCCCATGAACAGCCCCGGCAGTCCCGCGATATACGTCGGCATCCAGGTGAGCAATAGCAGCAAAAACGGCCCCGCAAACGGATGGCGGGACAAAACGGCGTGAGCAGCGCGCCACAAACGGCCAAAACGCGATTCCGAAAACGGAATCCGGCGCGTGCCGAGCCAGTCGAGGCACTCGAAGGCAAGATAGAAGCCCGTCATGGCGAGCACCGTCCAGCCCGCCCCGCCGATCCAGGCGCACACCACACGCGCACGGTCGCCGAGCACGAGCTCGGCCGAATCGGCAAGGTCGTAGCTGCGGCCAAAGACCATACAGACGGCAAAGAGCAGCGACGGCAGTACCACCGAAGGGCGCCAGGCGTCGCCGCGTCCAAAGAACACATAGCGAAACGGCAACGTGAGCAGGCACGCGAGCGCCAGCAGCATGACGGCATCGGCATGGCCGGCAAAAGAAAGCAGCACCTCATAGCAAACATAGAGCGTACCGGTGGCATGCGGGTCGATCGAGAGCACGGCGTTGTTGGTGACCGTCGAGGGGTCGATGGAAAACGCCGCCGTCGCCAGCAGTGCCAGGGCAAGCGAAATGATCGTCTGTTTGGCGGGATATCGCTTGAACCAGACGATGCGGGCGGCGTCGCGGGCGGCAGAAGTCGGCACGCCGGCGTTGCCAAGCTGTTGGCTCTCGTGGTTCACATCGGTCCTTTCTCGGTCGTTTCGCGCCAAAAGAGACACATGGGAAACGACCCTCGATCACTCATCAATCGATCGCTCATCAAGATAGAGGCGCTGGGGACGCGCACGATGGTGCGCATAGGCGATCAGCGCCGCGCCGGCGATCACCAGCGGCAGGCTCAGCAGCTGACCCATGGTGATCACGCCGCCCAGAAGATAGCCGAGCTGGGCATCGGGAACGCGCACGAACTCGACCAGAAAGCGCACGATGCCATAGCCCATGACGAACGCGCCCAAAAACGTGCCTTGGGGCGGCAGGGGTTTTTTGCGGCTGAGCACCTGAAGGACGCAGAACAGTACGACGCCCTCGAGCAGCGCCTCGTAAAGCTGCGAGGGATGCCGGGGCATATCGCCCGCCGCGTCGCCGAACACGACGCCCCAGGGCAAGTCGCCGCAGGGCTTGCCCCACAGCTCGCCGTTGACAAAGTTGGCGCAACGTCCCAGGCACAGCGCCAGCGGTGCGCCCGTGACGGCAAGGTCGGCGATCGTCCAGGGGTTCATCTTATAGATACGGCACACGATAACCCCGCCGATGATGCCGCCCACCAGGCCGCCGTGAAAACTCATGCCGCCCTCGTTGGTGGCAAAGATCTCGAGCGGATGGGCCCAGTAGTAGCCGTCGCCGTAAAAGACCACATAGAACAGGCGCGCGCCGATGATCAGACCAAAGACCACGCCCACCACGACGCTCACCAGATCATCGATGGTGATATCGAAGCCCCAGCGGCGCTGCGTGCGGTACATGACAAAACCGGTGAGGATCGCACCGAGCACGTAAGCCAGACCGTACCAATAGATAGTGATGGGACCGGCCGAAAACGCCACCGGATCGAGCATATGGTAGAGGTCGTTGAGCACGACGGCTCCCCCTTCCCTTCATGCAAATGCGGCCGCGGGCTTTGCGCTCGCAGCCGCACATTTGTCTCGTTTGCGTCCGTTATCGCCGATACGTGCGGTAACGAGCCGTACATTTAGAACGGAGCGTACTCGTCGTACAGATCCTCGGCAGCCTCGCCGCCGTTATTGACCGACTCGACGCGCGTGACGCCCGGCACATGCTCCTTGAGGATGCGCTCGATGCCCATGGACAGGGTGAGCGAGCTCATGGGGCAGCCGGCGCAAGCGCCCTGAAGCTCCAGCTGGACGACGCCTTCATCGTCGACACCGATGTAGTTCATGTCGCCGCCATCGGCCTGCAGATTGGGGCGAATCTCCTCGAGAACCTTTTTGAGAAGCTCTTCGTTAACGGCCACAAGGGCTCCTTTCGTCTTTGAAACGCGGTCGCGCACGCGCCGCATGATGCTGGTTATGTTACTACAGCCGTGTACCCAGCTTTGCGCATGCCTATGTGGTCTTTTTATCCCCGTCCTAAAAAGACTATGCGCGGCCGGTGCCGATCGTGACGTCGACGATCACCTGGCGGTAGCTGATACCGCAGGAATCGAGGATGCGGCGGCTGATGCGTCCGTCGTCGGTATCGGCGTATTTGTTGTCGAGATAGACCACCTCGCCGATACCAACCTGCGCCAAGATCTTGGCGCAGTCGTGGCAGGGGAACAACGTGACGTAGACCGTCGACCCTTCCAGATCTTTGAGCGAGCCGCGGTAGTTGAGCACGGCGTTAGCCTCGGCATGCACCACATAGTTATGCTTGTCCTGCAGCGGATCATCGCTCGTGCCCCAGGGAAAGAAGTCGTCGTTGAGCGCCGAGGGCGTACCGTTGTAGCCCACCGACAGGATGCGATGGTTGGTGCTCGCGATACAAGCGCCCACCTGCGTGTTGGGATCTTTGCTGCGACGCTGCGCGGCGATGGCTACGCTCATAAAGAACTCGTCCCAGCTGATGACGTCTTGACGCTTACCAGAGGCGCCGGCGCCCTGTGTACTCGACATGGCAAATACCTCCACTGCCAGAGCTTTTTGCCGACCATTGTAGCAGGCACGCCCCGAGCGCGCTGAAGCGCCCTACGCACGGCGGGGCTTACGGTTCAGACGATAGAGCTCAGCTAGGCCGCGAAGGGTGAGCGCATCATCGGGCGTGAGGTCATGGCGCAGCAAAGCGGCCATCTCGCTCGCACGGCTGCCGGTGATAACGATGGGCACGGGGCTATCGCCGGCCGCTCCGGTGGCACGCATCTCGGCGAGCACCATATCGAGCATGCCGTCGATGCGGGCAACCTCACCGAACACCACGCCCGAGCGCATGGCGTCGCGCGTGCTCTTGCCGATCACGCTGGCCGGCGCACGGAGCTCCACCATGGGAAGCCGGGCTGCCGCCGCCGAGAGCGAGCGGGCGCCCAGGGCCAAGCCCGGCGCGATGATACCGCCCGCAAAGGAACCTTCCCCGTCGACGACCTCGATATTGGTCGTGGTACCCAGATCGACCACCACGCACGGAGCGCCATAGACCTCCCGAGCCGCGAGCGCATCGGCGATGCGGTCCGGACCGATCTCCGACGGATCGTCGTAGCGCATGCGCATGCCGGTCTTAAGACCGGGGCCGACGCTGAAGACCTTCCCGGTAACACTCGAGCGCAGCGCAACGGTCCACGCCGCCTCGAGCGTGGGAACCACGCACGAAAGAACCGCCGCCTCCGGACGCAGATGGCCGGATATACCCGTATCGGCACCGAGCATGTCGAGCACCTGCGCCACATGCATGCGCGCTTCATCGGTCGTGAGCCGATCGGGTGTGGTGATCTCCCAGGTTCTGAACGGACATGTCGCCGCCGCGGCCGTCTCGGTCTCGAACAGACCGAACCTTGTCGACGTGTTTCCCACGTCGACCGTCACGATATATGAGTCTGCGCCACGCATTACCCTGCCTCCTTCTTCTGGATGCAGTATAACCAGTCTTTTCCCTCACCCTCAAAAGAGCTCGGCACGTTTATACTGGAGCGCGGCCGCGCGAGCTCATGCGCCGGCCCAGGTAACCCGACTTCCCGCGCTGGCGCGACCCGCGCCCGCGCATCCAGGGGAAGCGGATATACGCAAAGGAGACATATATGGGCAATCCTCAGAACCGCGCAGGTCTGCGCGGGCAACTTACGCTGCGCGGCGTCGTCATCGGCGTCCTCGGCTGCGTGATCATCACGGCGAGCTCGGCCTACACGGCGCTCAAGATGGGCGCGCTCCCCTGGCCGATCATCTTCGCCGCCGTCATCTCGCTGTTCTTCCTCAAGCTGCTGGGCAACGCGAGCCTCAATGAGGCCAACGTCACCCACACCATCATGTCCGCGGGCGCCATGGTCGCCGGCGGTCTCGCCTTCACCATCCCCGGCGCCTGGATGCTCGGCATGGCCGACCAGGTGAGCTGGCTCGACATGTTCATCGTCGCCCTCGCCGGCACCATCCTCGGCCTTATCTGCACGGCGCTCATCCATAGGCACTTTATCGTGGATGCCGCGCTCGAGTTTCCCACCGGCAACGCCGCGGCGCAGACCCTGCGCGCGACCGAGGCCGGCGGCAAGACCGGCAAGCAGCTCTTTGGCTCGATGGGCCTCGCCGGCCTGTACTGCGTGCTGCGCGACGCACTCGGCGTGGTGCCGAGCATGTTGTGCTCGCTCAACATCCCGGGTGTGACGTTTGCCATCTACAACTCGCCGATGCTCCTCTCCGTGGGTTTTCTCGTGGGCTTCGCGCCGGTCGCCTTCTGGTTTGCGGGCGCGCTGCTCGGCAACTTCGGCATCATCGTGGGCGGCACCGCCGTAGGCGCCTTTGACGTCGCGACCGCACAGGGCATCGTCAAGTCGCTCGGCATGGGCCTCATGATGGGCTCCGGCATCGCCGTGGTGCTCAAGGACATCGCTCCCGAGGTCGTGGGCATCGTGCGCGGCCTTGCCGCCGACAGCGCTTCCGACACCGACGCGCAGTCGCTCGTCACCGGTTCGCTCAAGCTCGACGCCGGCATCCTGGGCCTTGCCGCCGCGGCCGTCGCCGTGGTCATCGCCATCGCGCTCGACCTGGGCCCCGTGCCCGCCGTCGTGGTGACGCTCCTCACCTTTGTGACCACGATCATGAGCGCGCAGAGCTGCGGACAGACGGGCATCGACCCCATGGAGATCTTCGGCTTGATCGTCATGCTGATCGTGGCCGCGTTCGCGCAGCTCGCGCAGGTCAAGCTGTTCTTTATCGCCGGTGTGGTGGCCGTGGCGTGCGGCCTTGCGGGCGACGTCATGAACGACTTCAAGGCCGGCGCGGTACTGGGCACCAACCCGCGCGCGCAGTGGATCGGCCAGGCCATCGGCGGCATCGTGGGCGCGCTCGTGGCGGCCGCCGTCATGATGGCACTCGTCACCGCCTACGGCGCGGACGCTTTCGGCCCCGACAAGTCCTTTGTCGCCGCGCAGGCGAGCGTCGTCGCGACCATGGTCTCGGGCATCCCGAGCGTGCCGTGGTTCGTGGGCGGCCTTGTCGTGGGCATCGTCCTGTACTGGGTGGGCCTGCCGGCCATGATGGTGGGCCTGGGTGTCTACCTGCCGTTCTACATGTCGCTCACGGCGTTCTTGGGCTCCGTGGTCAAGCTCGCCTATGACAAGTGGGTAGCGCACCGCGATGCCGCGACCGGTCTCTCTGCCGAGGAAAAGGCTGCGAAGGATGCCGCCTTCCAGGAGCAGGGTCTGGTCGTGGCGAGCGGCCTGCTCGGCGGCGAGTCGATCGTCGGCGTGATCCTGGCGTTTGTTTCCGTGGGGATGAACCTGCTGGGATAATCGTTACGCCGTTTTGACAAACCGCTGTCGAGCGAGGATTTTGCCCCGTCAGGCCACCGAGTGAGGATTTTGTTCCGCGAGGAGGCCTGGCGGGGCACCTTTGTGGGACGATGCCCTCGCTCGGGCGCCAACGGCCCCAAACTTGGGATTTCTTCCCGCCACCGGCACCAAAGACCGCACCGGTCGGGTATATACCTCACCGGATGTCGTATATGCAGCTCGGTCGAAGAAGGCGGGTGACACGAGGCTTGAGCTCGGAGACCAGCAAACAACAGGTCAAAGTACCGTCCAAACGCCGGCAACATCGCCGCGGGATCCGCTCCTCGTGCCACGATGTCCTTGACCGCACCGTCCGCTTTCTCAAGCGCGCCTTCAACATCCGCGAGGGTCGCGCAACCTACCGCGTGATCCATCGCCGTTTTGTCAGCGGAGCGCGCCTCACCGGCTCGCACCTCTGCATCTTGATCGTCGCGATGCTCATCGCGTGCATCGGACTCGACATCGACTCCGACATCGCCATCGTGGGCGCCATGCTCATCTGCCCGCTCATGGGCTCGGTCCTGGCCATGGCCTACGGCATCGCCACGCTCGACCGCGACATCACCGTCGAGGCCATCGCCGGGCTCGCTCTCCAGATGGCATTCTGCCTGCTCACCTCGACGCTCTACTTCAAGTTCTCCCCGCTCGGCACCACGACGGCCGCCATCATCGACAACTCCACGCCCACCGTCTGGGACCTGATCGTCGCGCTCGCCGGCGGTTTTGCGGGTGGTCTCGGCAACTCGCGCGAACAGGAACCCACCACGCTCATCGCGGGCGTCGCGGTGGCGACAGCCCTCATGCCGCCGCTCTGCGCAGCGGGTTACGGCATCGCGATCGCCAACGGGACGCTCTTTCTCTCGGCGTTCTACGAGTTTGGCATCAACGTGGTCTTTATCGCGCTCGCGGCCGAGGCGGTGCTACTCATCCTGCACGTGCCGCTCAAGCGCGACCTCAACGGCGACGGCATCGTCACCCCGCAGGAGAACCGCGAGGCCACGGCGCTCTCGCGCAAAGTGCGCCGTCGGATCATCCTGGGCACCGTCATCTTCGCCATCCCGTGCATCGTCATGACGGCGGGCTCGATCGGCTCGGCGCAGGCGGGCGTCTCGGACGGCTACGGCGTGACCGAGACCACGCGCGAGCTCTCCGCGGTGCTGCCGGGGTTTGAGGATTACACCGTCGCCGTCGAGACCTCGGCAACACAGGGCAGCGAGCGCGGCGTGGTCAAGCGTGAGACCGTGGCGCACGTGATCACCAGCGAGCGACTCGACACTCACGATCGCCGCGTCGCCCGCAAGCTCATCACCCTCAACGTCCCCGAGCTCGACCGCGTAGAATTCGAAGTGGAGTGACGTAGCAGCACCCGTTCGTGCCGGACGGCCCCGTTCGCTCCCGACGACTCCGTCTACAGCTCGTATTTGTAGACGCGATAGATGTACTTCTCCGCCGCCATCTCGTAGGTCCTGATCGGCAGACCGTAGCGGTCGTACTCGGTGAAGGTCTTCTTCTGACCCGAATCCACGAGAACGCTGCCGGCGTCGCCCACGTTCTGCACGCTGCTCACGTAGCCCGAGAACGGGACCTCGAACTGTTCGGTAAGCGTGTAGGTGCGTGCCTGCTCGTCCACCGCGAACCGACGCGCGAAGGAATGCTCGCCCTTGCTGTAGTCCGTGACCACGGCCGCACCGAGCTTGCCCCAGTCGAACTTGGGATAGCTTTCGGCGGCACCCAGGTTGTTGTCGAAGACGAGCAGGTCGTAGCAGCCCGTCTGTGCTGTGTCCTTGCTCGGCAGGTAGGTCACGCTGTGCTGCCCGGCGTTGAGCGAAAAATCACCCTGCGCCTGGAGCACCTTATCCTCGAAACCGCTCCCCGCCCAAAAATCGAGAGAACCCATGAGCCAGTCAACCGTGGGCGCACCAAAGATATCGGTAAGCTTGATGATGGTCGAGGTTTCGCGCGAGCTCAGCAGCACGGTGTCGTTGCCCAGCCACTGAACGGTGTTGATATGGATCCAGTCGAGGTCGCCGTCGCTCGCAACCTTCGCGCTCGCCTTGAGCGCGGGGAAGATGTCACCCAGATCGACAACTTTGGTGACCTCGCCCGTCGCGGTGTCGATCTTGATGAGCATGTCCTCGACGCTCACGCGGTCGGACTTGGATTTGTCCTCGCCCTTGCGGTCGACGTCCAGATCGGTCTCGGAGCCCGCGTCGCTCGCAAGCACAAGCAGGTTGCCGTTGCCGTCGAAGGCGTAGTCGTGATGGAGCTCGTAGCTGCCCGTATCGTAGACGGCCATAACCTGCCCGAGCGCGCTCACGCGGGCGAGCTTAGTCGGTGCGACACTGAAGATCGCGCTGCCATCGCCCGGGAACAGCAAACGGTGGCTGCGGTAACCGATGATCGGCACCTCGCCGCGAATCTGCCCCGCATTGTCGTAGAAGTACATAAAGTCGAGCTTAGACGAGTCGTTGCCGAGGATTGCGTAGAGACCGTCGGCAAGCTGCGTGTTGGACTCCCCCGCCGTGACCTTGAGCTGCTCTTCCTCGGTGCCCTTAAGCGCGGGCGCCGTGACCGTGAAGGTCGAGGTGCGCGCCGTCCCCGCCTCGTCGGTGCAAGTGAGCGTGACCGTATTCTCGGTGTTGGGGATAAGACCCCAGACTTTGAACTCGTGCTCGGTCGATGCGATGTCGCCACCGGCCGGCACGCGCTCGAACTCCGCGACCTTCGCCGTATCGCCACTCTTTTTGCGCCCGGCGACAGCATATGAGACCGTCACGGCGTCAGTCGTGGCAAAGCGCACGTAGCAGCTGAGGGTGTCAGTCCCAAAAGGATTAGCGACCACGTAGGGCGAAGCGTCATCGTAGGTGCCCGCCGCGTACTCCTCGTCTATTTTCTGTTTGATTGCGGCCTGATTCTCCACGTTATAGATCGCCTTGAACTGCTTGAGAAGTGCCTTCTCATCGTCTGTCAACTCACTCGAGGCTGTCGCAGAGCCATCGGACGCACTCGAAGTGCTCCCACTCGATGCCGAACCCTTGGCGTGCGCCACGGCAACCCCGCCACCGATCGCCGCCACAGCGGCCACCGCACCCGCAATCACGGCGCGACGCGAGATGCCGCGGTGCGCGGATTTTCGAGCCGGGGAGACGGCCTCGCCTATCTTGTTCGTATCGTCTTTGCCGTTTTCGGTTGCCATTGACGTTTTCCTCCGCATAAGGGACGCTTCTAGACTGATTCATTCTGCAGCGCAGTCTAACAAACACCCCTTAGCGTAAACTTAAACGGACATTTGTACAATAACTCTGATCCCTTTTCCCCTGGCACTTTGGGACCACCCTGGGTGCCGGCAGCAAAGAGGGCGGCAGCCGCACGGCCACCGCCCCGATGCACCAATTTGACCCCTTTTCCCCTGGCACTTTGGGATCAGTTTTGGATCGCTAGTGCTTGAGGCCGCGGGAAAGGCGCTTGACCACGTCGTCAACGTCCTCGGCATGCGCGCGCATCTGGCCCGTGACCTCGTCCATGGCAAGCGGCGCCACCTTCTCGAGCTTGAAGCCCTTGCCCGCACGCAGGTTCTCCTTGGCCACGCTGATCATGAGCTTGATGCGGTTGAGCTGGTTGACCTCGGACGCGCCCGGATCGTAGTCGACGGCCACGATGTTGCTCTCGGGGTGCTGGCGGCGCAGCTCCTTGATCACAGCCTTGCCCACCACGTGGTTGGGCAGGCAGGCGAACGGCTGCGTGCAGATGATATTGGGTGCACCGTGGTCGATGAGGTCGAGCATCTCGGCCGTGAGGAGCCAGCCCTCGCCCATGTTGTTGCACACGGAGAGCACCGTCCTGGCCTTCTCGGCCATGGTGGCGATACGCTCCGGTGCCTCGAAGCGCTCCGACTTCTCCAACATCTCCTCGACCGGCGTGCGCATCCAGTCTACGAGCTTGATCAGGCTCTGCATGGCGGCACGCGTGGTGGCGGAGCTGCCGAGCTCGTCCTTCTGTAGCTCCGCGTTGCTCATCGAGTACAGGAAGAAGTCGAGCAGGCCCGGCACCACGGCCTCGCAGCCCTCGCGCTCGATGACGTCGACCACGTGGTTGTTGGCCGTGGGGTGGAACTTGACCAGGATCTCGCCGACCACGCCCACGCGCGGCTTGCTGCCCTCGCCCACGAGCGGCATGGTGTCAAACGCACGGATGGCATCGCGGCAGAGCTTGGTGTAGCTGTGGCGGGAGAACTTGGGCGCCAGCTTGCGAGCGCGCGCCATGTACTCCTCATAGAGCGCATTGGCGGCACCCGGCTCGGCCTCGTAGGGACGGCAGCGGTAGAGCATCTGCATCATCACGTCACCGAAGAGCACGGCGTACACAGCGGCCTTGAGCATGCCCGGCGTGAGCTTGAAACCGGGGTTGTCCTCGCCGAGCGCCACGGCAGAAAGCGAGATCACCGGAATCTCGGGGTGACCGCTCTCGCGCAGGGCCTTGCGGATGAGTGCGATGTAGTTGGTGGCACGGCAGCCGCCGCCCGTCTGGCTGATCACCACGGCCGTCTTGGAGAGGTCGTACCTGCCGCTCTCGATGGCCTCCATGATCTGACCCGTGACGAGAATCGACGGGTAGCAGATGTCGTTGTTGACGTAGCGCAGGCCGGCCTCGACGGCGCCGCGGTCGGTCGAGGGCAAAAGCTCCAGGTTGTAGCCGTTGGCGCGGAAGACCTCCTTGACCAGGTCGAAGTGGATCGGCGCCATCTGCGGGCAGAGGATCGTGTAGCCCTCCTCGCGCATCTGCTCGGTGAAGGGCACCTTGGGCCACGCGGTCGAAGCGCTCGGGCGCTGCGCCTCGAAGGTGTACTTGCGTGTGGCAAAGGCCGGCTGCTCGATGCTCGGGGTCACCGGCGCGGCGTCGCCCTGCTCATAGGCCTTGCCGGCAGCCTCCGCCTCGGCGCGGCGCTCGGCCTCTTGATCCTTGAGCGCGGCCATGAGCGAGCGGATACGGATACGGGCGGCGCCCAAGTTCGACACCTCGTCGATCTTGAGCACGGTGTAGATCTTGCCGCTCGCCTCGAGAATCTCCTGCACCTGATCGGTGGTGAGGGCGTCGAGGCCGCAGCCGAAGGAGTTGAGCTGGATGAGATCGAGGTCGTTGCGCATGGTCACAAAACGCGCCACGGCGTAGAGACGGCTGTGGTACATCCACTGGTCCACGACGCGGATGGGGCGCTCGGGTTTGACGAGGTGCGCGAGCGAGTCCTCGGTGAAGACCACGAAGCCAAAGCTCGAGATGAGCTCGGGCAGGGCATGGTTGATCTCGGGGTCGTTATGGTAGGGACGCCCGGCGAGCACGATGCCGTGGCCGCCGTGCTCCTCGACCCACTTGAGGGCCTCCTCGCCCATGGTCTGGATGTCCTCGTGGAAGCGCGCGTCGGCCTCGTAGGCGGCATTGACGGCAGCGTCGATCTCGGAGCGCGTGATCTTGGGGCCGCGCACGCGGCCGTGCCCGGCCTCGGCATCGGCCACGCGATCAACGGCGAGCACCTGGTACAGACGGTGCTTGAGCTCGGTCTTATCGTGATAGGGCACAAAGGGATACAGGAACTCGATGTTCTGCTCGCGGATCTCATCGATGTTGAGGCCGAGCGCTGTGGGGTAGCTCATGACGATGGGGCAGTTGTAGCAGTTACCGGCCGTGGGGTCCTCCTTGCGCTCCCAACGCACGCACGGCATCCAGATAAAGTCGACATCGCGGTCGATGAGGTTCATCACATGGCCGTGGCTCATCTTGGCAGGGTAGCATACGCTCTCGGACGGCATGGACTCGATGCCCGCCTGATAGGTCTTTTTGCTCGACTGGTCGGAGAGCTGCACGCTAAAGCCCAGACGCGTAAAGAACGCATGCCAGAAGGGATAGTTCTCATACATGTTGAGCGCGCGCGGGATGCCGACGGTGCCGCGCGGGGCCTCATCGGGATCGAGCACCTCGCGGTTGAAGAGCAGCTCGTTCTTCTGTTTGAAGAGGTTGGGGGCCTGCGTCTTCTGCTTCTTGTGGCCGGCGCCCTTCTCGCAGCGGTTGCCGGTGATAAAGCGGCGGCCGCCGCCAAAGTCGTTGACGGTGAGCTGACAGTTGTTGGAGCAGCGGCCGCAGCGCACGTGCTTTTGCGTGACGGTGAGGCGGGCGATCTCGTCTGCCGAGAGAATGCTCGAGACGCCGTCGGCCCCGGCGCGATCGCGGGCGAGCAGGGCCGCACCGTAGGCGCCCATGCAGCCGGCGATGTCGGGACGCACGGCATGCACACCCGTGAGCTGCTCGAAGGCGCGCAGCGTGGCATCGGACATGAAGGTGCCGCCCTGGACGATCACCTGCGTGCCGATCTCCTTGGGATCGCGCAGCTTGATGACCTTGAACAGGGCGTTCTTGATCACAGAGTAGGAAAGGCCGGCCGCGATGTCGCCCACCGTGGCGCCTTCCTTCTGCGCCTGCTTGACGCGGGAGTTCATGAAGACGGTGCAGCGGCTGCCCAAGTCGACGGGCGCCTTGGCCTCGATGGCCGCCTTGGCGAAGGCGCGCACGTCCATGTCCATCGACACGGCAAAGGACTCGATAAAGCTGCCGCAGCCCGAGGAGCAGGCCTCGTTGAGCATGATGTGCTCGATGACGCCGTCCTTCACGCGCAGGCATTTCATGTCCTGGCCACCGATATCGAGGATGAACTCGACGCCGGGGAGGAACGCCTTGGCGCCGCGCAGATGTGCGACGGTCTCGATCTCGCCGGAATCTGCCTTGAGGGCCTCGATAAGCAGGGCCTCGCCGTAGCCGGTGGTGGTGACGTGGCCGATGGTGCAGCCCGCGGGGATATGGTCGTAGAAGTCGGCCATGATGACCTTAGCCGTGCCCAGGATGTCGCCGTTGTTGTTGCCGTACCAGGTGTGCAGCAGCTGGCCGTCCTCGCCCACGAGCGCGGCCTTCATGGTGGTGGAGCCGGCGTCGATACCGATGAACACGCGGCCCTGGTAGCCCTCGAGCTCGCCCTTGGGGACGATCTCCTTGTCGTGGCGACCCTTGAACTCGCGGTAGTCGTCATCGGTGGCGAAGAGCGGGTCCAGACGCTCGACCTCGGAACCCTGCGTGTCGCCCAGGCTGTCAATGTCATGGATGAGCTGCGGGAACGTGGAGAGCTTGTTGGACTCGTGCGCCATGGCGGCGCCGCTCGCGACAAAGAGATGCGCGTTCTCGGGCACGATGCGGTGCTCCTCGTCCAGATCGAGCGTGAGGTAGAAGCGGTGACGCAGCTCGGAGAGGTACTGGAGCGGGCCGCCCAAAAAGGCGACGTTGCCGCGGATGGGACGGCCGCACGCGAGACCCGAGATGGTCTGCGTCACGACAGCTTGGAAGATCGACGCGGCGACGTCCTCGGGGCGGGCGCCCTCGTTGAGCAACGGCTGCACGTCGGTCTTGGCGAAGACGCCGCAGCGGCTCGCGATCGGATAGATGGTGGTGGCATTCTTCGCGAGCTCGTTGAGGCCGCTCGCGTCGGTGTGGAGCAGCGTGGCCATCTGATCGATGAACGCGCCCGTGCCGCCGGCGCAGGTGCCGTTCATGCGCTGCTCGATGCCGTTGTCGAAGTAGATGATCTTGGCGTCCTCGCCGCCGAGCTCGATGGCGACGTCGGTTTTGGGGATGAGGGTCTCGACGGCGCGCTTACTCGCGATGACCTCCTGGACGAACTCCAGACCGAGCCACTGCGAGAGCAGAAGGCCGCCCGAGCCGGTGATGGCGCAGGTCATCTGGGCCTCGGGGAGGAGCCCCGCGGCGCCCACGAAGAGGTCGCGCGCGCAGGCGCGGACATCGGTGTGGTGGCGCTGGTACTTGGCGTAGACGATTCTGTTGTCGTCGTCGAGCACGGCGAGTTTGACGGTGGTGGAGCCCACGTCAATACCCAAGTGAAGCTGACCGTACGCGTTCTCGGGGTTGAAAATCGCACCTTCGGGGACGGCGGCGTCACCGATCTTGGTCGTGGCGCCAGTCTCGGGGGCCTTCGGCATCTCTGCGACGAGTTTGCTCATCTTTGTTCTCTCCTCTTAATTCTCGTTGGCGATATCGGAATGCACGGCAGACACGGCAGGCGAAGCCGCGTCGTCGAGCTGCAGGTTCAAGAGTTTCATGCCGTATTCGGGCACGTTGATGTCGATCGGCTGGCCATAGAGGTCGCCCGGGCGCACAAAGGCGATGACCGTCATGATGCGCGCCATGGTCTCGGGGCTCTCAGCCAAGTCGCGGTCGAACCAACGCTGGATAAGGCCGACCTCGGCGGAGATGACGGAAGTGACGTAGTAGTCGAGAAATGCGCCGAGTGCGAGACCGAGGATACCCGTCTGGGCGCGGGCGCTCACGGCGTCGCGCGCCATATCGATAAGTTTGCGCACGAAGGCCGGGTCTCCCCCAGGGCCGAGCAACGAGCCGATGAGCTCACGGTTGGCGGCCAGGTAGCACAGCAGCTCGACGGAGCCGGGTGCGGGCTCGAGCTCGTCGATGTTGCGGTAGAGCTCGGGCAGGTTGGCGGCGGCGATAGCGGACACGTGTTCGCGGATCTCCGCCAGCAGGCCGTCCTCGACCTGGTTGATGAAATCGGGGATGTCGCGGTAGTGCGTGTAGAAGGTGCGACGCGTGAGGCCGGCACGCTCGGTGAGCGACGCCACGCTAATGCGCGAGATGTCCTCGCCGTCTGCAAGCTCGCTCGCCAACGCCTGGCGCAGGGCCCGCTGCGAGCGCAACGACCGACGGTCGCATTTCTCAAGTTGGGATTGGGGCACAGGGCCTCCTTGTTACTCAGTCTGTGCGCTATTGCACAGCTCGAGTATTATTGCACACCGTGTGCACGTTCACGGAAAGGTGACAAGGGTGACATAAGACAAAGGGGCTGTCCCTTTGCCTTGTCCGCGGAGCCACGACGACATGCCTTCTCGAACATTTGATTGCTCGGCAGGTTGTCCATGGGTACAATGGTGTCGACGGCAGCCCAAGTTCTGGAAAGCTGGGCAGCGCCGTTGCTTGGTTTAGGGGGTCAACGCCTTAGCGGCGGCGACCCCTTTTACATTGCTTCGAACGCCGCTTGAGTGCCTCGGAAAGTCCGATAAGCGCCGTGAGGAGCGAGACCAAAGCGGTCAGGAACTTCACGAAATCGATCAGATCGGCCATGGGCATCACCTCCCATCGGATGGAGGGCGCTGCCCGGCACATGGAACTGCCGTCAACGATTCTGATTCTATCAAAGCGCAGTTAGATACGCGAATGTTTGTTCGTATTCATTCCTAGCGAATTACCTTCACCCAAGCCCTCCTTCAGCTGGCTCGCTTTAATCCCAGATGGCCCATCAAGGCATGAGCTCAATTTGAGTCCCATCATTGGGACGCAAAATTTCAGCTTCCATTGCATGATGCCGATAACGGCTGATAAGGAGGCTGCAATGGATAACCAGGTAGACAATGCCCTGACACGCCAAAACCAAGAACGAGAAACCATGACAGACGCAGGCAGAGAGCTCGTCTGCAGCTGTATTAAGGACGAAGAGCTTCGCACCCACATGCTCAAATATGCCGGCGGTCGACCCGATTCCTTCATCAACATCATCGGCGGCTCGCTCAAGACCCTGGACGAAAAGCGCTCCACGCTCGAGCAGCTCCGTGAAGAGGTCCCGGCGAAAGACTTGGAAACGGTCGACGATGCCCTTGAGCAACTCAACAGCGCGCTCGATATGCTCGACAACGTTGAACGCGATCGAGGCATCTTGTTGGTCTCGGGCATGTTCTACAACGAGGAGGAGCGCGGAGCAGATACCTTCGACGGCCCCTTCCCCGCCGCATCATGGAAAACCGCGCAAGAGCTCATGAGAAGCTACCTCGAAGAGTGGTCCGACGACGACTGGTCCGAATCGTACTGGGAAATCAAGCTCTATACCGCAGACGACCTCCATAATCACGCATCGGCGCAGCCCTCGTTAACATTCGCGGCAACCAAAGCCGGTGAGCTCGTGTTCCTCAACGATCGTCGCGGGCAGCGCACCCGCCGCCCATGCTTCGAAAGTATTCTATGGAACAAAAAGAGGCGGTTCTGTTCAAACGATGAGCCGTTCTATACGCCCTGGGCGCCGGGAGACATCATCAAAATCGACGGTCGGCCTTTTGACCGTGGTCCTCGTTTCGTCATCGTGCTTGAAGACGACTACGAAAGCTCGTTCAAAGGCCAGGTTTGGTGCGCCTATCCAAGCAAGATTCGCGGGGTCGAAGAAGGCGCGCTCCACCTGAGAGATTACGTGGACGGCTTTTGGAGCGACTTCATGCCCTCCGCCCTCTACACCGCCGAGCGCTACACCGGAGACCTTCCGGATGATTGCGCCTTCATGCTCGAGCTCTCGGAGAAGCTGCATAACGACCCGGCCTACGGCAAGCAGTGGTCCGATGGTTCGATCGGGCACGATTTTCTGCAACCGTATCGCAAATCGGCCGATTCCAAAGCCCTGGCTATCCGCCCGGACATCCTCGAGTTTCTCGACTCGCCCGACATCAAAGAACATCTGAAGAGTATCGGCTACGAGTTCACCACACCTGAAGCAGCGTTCATCGTCTCCTGCTCGCATGAGAAGACGCTGCAGCAAAAGCTCGAAGGCTGGCAAAAGATCATCGACAACATGCCTAATTGCGCTATGAGTAGACGCAGCGACACACTCAACATCCCAAACTTCCACGCGTTTCTCCGCGACGTCATCAAATGGGAACGTATGTTAATCGCCCGGTTCAAGCAACCCGACAACTACTTGTATTTCTTCCAGGACAAGACGGAAAAGACCTATATAGATGGCTGCATCTACGGTCCTTACAGCAGCTATGGCAAATGCTTCGAGGCGATCTGGAAAGTGTTTGAGGACGAAAGCCCCACCTCGATCGAGATCTCTCGCCGTCCCATCGACCCGAACGAAGACTTCTATGCCGAAGACAGGCTCATGCTCAACGCGCAAGGCGAAATCATGTACTGCGAGCTGCGCTGCATAGACAGGGAACGCGAGGGCGAAGACCCCACCTTCGCCTTTGATTTGATGTGGTTTGGCATCCCAACGCCCTTCCATGCCGGCGACATCATTTGCCGGCACGGGCATCCTGACGACCCCATGTTGCTTCTCGACGTGCAGACACGGACCACGCAGCGCGTCATAGACGAACTTCCCCCGTCCATATACAGGGAACGTTCCGCAAGAAAGGCCGATGACCTGCTCAAGTACCATCGGCAGAACGGCGATACGTCTGATATGTATGCTTATGGCTGCCAGATTGGAACTTCTTCCGCATACCCCTTCTACATCGGAGAACCAGGCTGTTTTCTTCTCGATATGGAATACTGCCACGGCCCGCTCAAGCCGGAGGCGAGGATCCTGTACGGGATACGGGCATATCTCGATGGCTATTTGGGCTTGGATTCGCTCGCCGCAATGTCGAACATTTGCAAGCTCAAGGCGCTGGTCAAAAAGAAAACCAAACGGTTCGAAGACGCAGATGGCTGGCTCAAAGATTTCTATCCAGAGCTGTTCGACGACGCGATAACCCCGCCGGCACGATTCTCTACAAAGAGGAACTGACCATGAATATCTTGGACTTTGTCGACTCCCGGGACATTCGGGAGCATCTGTATGGAATCGGTTACCAGCCCAGCACCGTCGAAGCCGCCTATCTCGTCTGGTTTTCAAAGGCCGCCACGCTCGAACGAAAATGTGAAGCTTGGCGCGAAATCGCGAACACCATGCCCAACTGCTCGTTGAAGACGACGCTCGCCGGTTTTGGAAGGCCCGCCATCCCCGATTTCCACGCCTTTTTGTACTGGACAGTCGATTACAACAAACGGTGCATCGAGGCGTTCATGACCGGAACGGGCTACGTTTATCAGTTTGAAGAGGAAGCCGTGCCCAAAGGTCAGCTTTGTGGGGTCCTCGGCGGGCCCTTCAGCTGTTATGAGAAATGTGCCGAGGCACTGAGCCGCAACGAAGAGCTGGCAGAAAGGCCGGAGGCACGCATTCGCATCACCCGGTGCCCCCTCGATGTCGACGACGTGAACCGTCAGGAAGACTGGCTCATGGTTAATGGCAAAGGCGAGGCCCTTTCCGTCTATTGTCCCTCGGCAGGTTGCACGGAGAACAACTGGGATACCGCGTTCGAGTTCACATGGGTCGATATCCCCACGCCGTTTCACACGGGCGATATCGTTTGGACGCCACGGGGCAACTCACGCGAGCCGTTCGTGCTCTACGACCTGCCCACCTGGGACCGAACACGTCTCGAAACGGAACTTCGGGCGGTCGAGCGATCTGTAGGCTGGCTGGACGATGCACAGCGGCGATTAGAGCATTATCGCGAGGAGGGGGATATCAGCAACATGTGTGCCACCGGTTGCACGATCAACTACAACGAGACGTTTTCCTTCTACATCGGTGAGCCGCATCCGTTCTACCTTGACCTCGAGCACTATCACGGGCCGCTCGAGGACGAGAAGCGGATGGTGTCGTCAAAGTTGGTGTAACCCCCGAAGCGCGATAGGACCCGTTTAACG
>ERZ808246.76-NODE-76-length-82450-cov-5.137181_pt1 | contig 82450 bp, 90 predicted proteins | sample MGYA00521083_ERZ808246 | MGnify/ENA primary metagenome ERZ808246 (study PRJEB31516, sample SAMN03275577) | gut metagenome | biome: mammalia-associated habitat; material: feces | host: Papio cynocephalus | place: Kenya | collected 2012-07-07 ... | reverse complement strand
AATAAAATATCTAATGTAAATACAGAAGTAGCTCCAATTCTCTGGAATTATGGAGCTTTTGCTCGACTTCCTGTAGGAAGTAAAATAGGAGATGCTATTAAAGATGGTTATTGCTCCGCATCTATAGGTTATGCTGGGTTAGCGGAATGTGTATATCATTTTGGAGTGGACTATGGTACTAAAGAAGGTCAAAAATTAGGTCTTAACATCATGAAGCACATGTATGATAGAACTAATTTAAATAAAGAAAAATATAATTTAGCTTTATCATTATATGGTACTCCAATGGAAGCAACTACTACTAAATTTGCTAATGCATTAAAGCAATTCCCTATAGAAAAACATGTTAATGATAGAGATTATATAACTAATAGTTATCATATACCTGTAGAATATAAGATTGATGGGTATTCAAAGATAGAATTTGAAGCTCCCTTTCAAGAATATTCATCAGGAGGTTGGTAATACAGCTTCCTAAAACTGTGTGAACTTTTAATCAAGGGTGTTATTTTTATAAATAGCTAACGGTGAAGTCTTTTTGATAATACCGTGCCAAGCTTGAATTTTTTAATTCTTGAAGGTGTAACGACTAAGGGTGATGAGTGTAACCCTGTAGGATAGGAAGTGATTACCTATTCCAAGCGCACAGCTTAAAAGGCGGATTCCGCTACTAAGAAGATATAGTCTAATTTTAATTTTAATTTATGTCACATACAATAAAAATAGGCACATGCAGTATATGTAATAGAGAAAATACAAAAGTATATACTTTAAAAGGATATAAAGATGTATGCTCTAAACATATGCATCAAATACATAAATATGGTAAACCTCTAGACAATAATCCTAGAACAACTAATGATTTTAATGATTATATTATTAAAAATGATATTGCAATATTTAATGTATATAATCAAAGAAATGAAAAGGTTACAGAATTTATAATAGATAAATCTGATATAGATTTAATTAAATATAAAAAATGGAGACTAAGTTCAAAAGGATACATTGTTACAGGAAATTGTACAAAAACAAATCCAACAACATGGCTTCACAGAATATTATTAAATCCGAAAGATGATGAGGTTGTTGACCATATTGATAGTAATCCTTTAAATAATTGTAGGTCTAATCTACGTATTTGTAAACAATTTGAAAATGTTTGCAATAAGACATTTATGTCTAATAATACTTCTAATTACATTGGTGTATATTTAGATAAATCAAGAAATCAATGGGCAGCAGAAATTCGATTTGGTAAAAGTAGAATACATTTATGTAGATGGTATACAATAGAAGAAGCTGTATGTGCTAGATATATTGCTGAGAAAATATTATTTAAAGAGTTTCAAAATACTTCTGAACAAAAGAAAAAAGAAAAAATTATTAAAAATAAAATTAAAAAATCTCAGTTTTTATCTATAAAAGAGTATGTAGTTAATAAATTAAAAAGTAAAAATTGTGTATAAGTTATTGCGAAATGCCAGATATACGTAAAAATCCTGAAGCAGTACTAAATATCATGAAATGTATTTATGATAATATGATGTACTGTGAGCTAAATACTACTTCTTGTGGTGTATGTTATAGTTGTGGATATGAGGGTGAATTACAATTAGATGAGAATGGTAAAATGACTTGTCCTAATTGTGGTGAAACTAATCAAAAGAAACTATATTATACACTTCGCTTATGTGGGTAAACATAAATGCCCCTTTATATAGTAATATATAAAGCAAACCTTGAATATGCTGGGAGTTCCTAAAGCTTTAAGTACCTTAGTGTAAAAATCTTAAAGATGTAACAATGGATAATCAGCAGAGATAGTTATTTATTAAATAAATAAATAAAAGCTCTCATCGACTATCAAGAGGTGTCCTACTGAAAAGAGGATAAAGGTATAGTCAATTCCTTAAATAATTTAAAACATGGATATAAAATTTTGTAAAGTGTGTGGTAAACCTTGTAAAAAAGTTACACAAGGTTTATGTAAAAAGCACTACGTTCAATTACAAAAATATGGTAAAGTACTGGATAATAATCCAAGAACAGTTTGGGATAAAAATGAAATAAGAATTAAAAATAATATTGCTGAAATAGACACCTATGACCAACAAGGCAATGTATTAAATACATTTATATTAGATGTAGAAGATGTACCTAAATTAGGTAATGTTAAATGGAGAACTATTTATAAAAGAAAAAAAGATTCTCCTTATTTATGTACAGGTCATACTATCTATTTTCATAGATTAATTTTAGGGAATCCCAATACTGAAATAGATCATATTAATAGAAACACATTAGATAATAGAAAATGTAATTTAAGAGCTTTAACTGCTTCCGATAATAGAATTAATACTGGTATGAGAACTAATAATACAATTGGTATTAAAGGTGTCTTTTTTGATAAAAAATCTAATACATATCATGTAGAATTTAGATATAATAATAAACGTTATTATTCAAAAGGTTTTAATACTATTGAAGAAGCTGCTTATATGCGCTATTTAATGGAACAATTCTTTGTCCCTGAATTATCAATAAATAATACAGAAAAGGTTTTTAAATATATTGAGTCACTGTCTAATGAACAAAAAAAAGATATTCAAAATTATTTTAAAAATAGAGCGAAAGCTTGGGTATAAAAGATTTAGGGGTTATTTCTAATGGTATTTCAAAAGGTAGAATAGCAGATATAAACAATCGTGTAAAACATTTTTAATATGCTGAAAATTCTAAAATATCAACAGTATGATGTTGTTAACGGTCCTGGAATTAGATGCAGTATCTGGTTAGCAGGATGTAATAACCATTGTAAAGGATGTTGGTCTCCTCAGACTTGGAATCCAAATGAAGGAGTTAGATTTAAAGATGTTGTAGATAAGATTATTGAATGTGTAAGTAATCCAAGAATTGATGGAATCTCTATATTAGGAGGAGATCCTTTATATTGGATAATGAATGATGATTTACATATTTCTGATAGTCTTAAAGCTGACAATGTAGCTAATTTAAATAGGCTATTAAAGATCTGTAAAGCATCAGGTAAACCAGTATGGTTATGGACTGGATATCTTTATGAAGATATACTAAAAAATGAACCTGAAGTTCTTGATTATATAGATGTACTTATTGATGGTAAATTTATAGAAGAACGAAAAGATTTAAATCTTTATTGGAGAGGTAGTTCAAATCAAAGAGTTATTGATGTGAAGAAGTCTATTAATAATAACACAGTAATACTTTATGATTTACAAAAGGGAAAGTAAAGAGTACCTTGAAAAAGGAAAAGCAATATGTAATATAACTCATTATCTTTTTAATAAACCCATCTATCAAGATATTAGATATACAACTAATGTCAAAGTTAGAGAGGGATTAGGAGAAGAAAAAAATACTAATAAAACATCAATTAAAGGATTTACAAATGACTAAGATTGTTGTATTAAACTATGAAGATTGTAGTGTTGATATAATTGATTTTAAAGAAACTAATATTTCAATAGAAGATTGGTTTCATCAACATTATGATGAAAATGAATGCTATTATATGATAGCAGAAGACCAAGAGTTAAGTATCAATTTTAGAAGTTCAACACAATATTAAAATTTAAATAATGGAAATTAAAGTAAAGTTAGTAGGTAACAACACTTATTGTACATTACCTAAGATTATTGAAAAAGGAGATTGGATTGATTTATCTTTAGCTAAAGATATTAGTTTACCTGCTCCTCAGAGCGGTACTCTTAAAGAAGTGAAGAATGAACATGGTGTTATTTCAAGAGTAAGAAATGTAGAGCTTCCTGTTACTTTATTACCTTTGGGAGTAGCTATGAAACTTCCTAAAGGATATGAAGCAATTATGGTAGTTAGAAGTAGTACTCCTAAAAAATGGGGTATCGTACAAGCTAATGCTATGGCTGTTATTGACAATAGTTATAGTGGTAATGAAGATGAGTGGAGACTACCTGTATTTACTTTGAGAAGTACTAATATTAAAGCAGGTACTAGAGTAGCTCAATTTAGGATTCAACTTAGTCAGAAAGCTACTGTTTGGCAAAAGATTAAGTGGTTGTTCAGTAATAAAATAAAACTAGTACAAGTTGAAAATCTTGATGATACTAACAGAGGTGGTATTGGAAGTACAGGAGATTAATTAACATTTTAAATTATAGAAAGGGAAAGTAAATCTTTCCCTTTCTTTTATTAAAACTATATGATAATAAATTATATTTGTGTTTCTACTATTCTTATAGGAGTAATCCTTTATGCTTATTCAATCTATAAAGAATGTAAGACTAAAAAGTATTCTATGTCTTTTCAAGCTAGTATTGATTTAGCTAATCTTCCTATAGTAACATTTTATCAAGGAAATAAAAAGTATAATTTTCTACTTGATACTGGTACTATGGGCAATATTATAGACAGTAACTGTAATATTATACATACTCCTACAGAAGGAGGTAGTATTATTACAGGAGCTGCAGGAGATACAATACAAGCAACTTATAGTCACCTTGTTCTTTATTATAAAGACTTAAAATTTGAGACAGAAACACAAGTAACGGATATGAGTAAGCCATTTAAAACTTTAAAGGAAAATACAGGAGTTACTTTACATGGGCTTTTGGGTACTGATTTCTTTAGAGATTATGGATATATTTTGGATTATTATAATATGATAGCTTATCCCAAAAAGAGAAAATGATTTACTATGTTACTAAAAATAGATCTTTAATTGAAAGTAATAATTATAAAATTATTACAGTACAGGAAAGTTTAAATATTTTAAAAAACCTCACTGTAATAGGAGTAGATACTGAAACTGAAGGTCTAGATGTATATACAAAGAAGCTTCTTTTATTACAATTAGGTAATTATAATGAGCAGATTGTTATTGATTGTACTACTATAGATGTTGTCTACTATAAAGATTATTTAGAATCTAAGAATAGATTATTCTTATTCTGGAATGCTAAATTTGATTTAAAATTTCTTTATCATCATAATATTTATCCCACTAAAGTTTATGATGGGTACCTAGCAGAAAAATTAATGTGGTTAGGGTATCCTCCTGGAATACATAGTCTTAGTTTAAAAACAGCAGGTTATGATTATTGCAATATAGAGTTGGATAAATCAGTAAGAGGTAAAATTATAGGAGCTAAATATATCTCAGATGATATTATAGTATATGCTGCTACTGATGTAAAATATCTTGAACATATTAAAGATAAGCAACTTGTTAAACTTAAAGAAAAGGATTTATTAACTGCCTTAAATATAGAAAATAGGTTTGTTTTAGTATTGGCATATATAGAATATTGTGGAGTTAGGCTTGACATTGATAAATGGAAAGCTAAAATGAAAAAAGATGAGGCAGCTCTTAATCAGGCTTTAAAAGCTTTAAATGATTGGGTAATTAATAATCCTATTCTATCAAAATATACTTATATTAATAGGGATGGTGATTTATTTGAAGGCTTTGACTTAACACCTAAAGTTAAAGTAAATTGGAATAGTCAGCAACAAGTAATACCTTTATTTAAAGATTTAGGAATTGATACTAAAACTTTAGATAAAGCTACAAAAAAGATGAAGGATAGCTTAGATGCTAAAGTACTTAAGCCTCAAAGAGATAAGTCACCTATTATTCCCCTATATTTAAAGTATAAAGAGTTGATTAAAGTTACCTCTACTTATGGTCAAAATTTTATAGAACAAATTAATCCAGTAAGTTATAGGATACATACTAATTATAATCAAATGGGAGCAGATACGACTAGAATTACTTCTGGAGGAAAAGACAAATTTGCACATGTTGAATATGTAAATTTATTAAATCTTCCTGCAGATGCTGAAACTAGAGCGTGTTTTACTGCTGAAAAAGGTAATAAATGGATTAGTATAGATTATTCGGGTCAAGAAACTTATCTTATGGCTTCTATAGCTAATGATAAAGCTATTATTAAAGAACTTACAGAAGGTTCAGGAGATATTCACTCCTTAACAGCTTACATGAGTTACCATGAGATCCCTAGAGATACTCCAATAAAAGATATTAAAAGTAAATATCATAATCTTAGACAGGAAGCTAAGGGTATTGAGTTCGCAATTAATTATGGAGGAGATGCTAATACTATTAGTAATAATAAAGGAATTCCTATAGAAGAGGCACAAAAGATTTATGACTCTTATATGAATGGCTTTAAAGGATTACAAGCTTATCAAAAATTTAGAAGAAAAGACTGGTTAGATAAAGGATATATCTTACTAAATCCTTTAACTGGCCATAAAGCTTACATTTATGATTATGAGGATTTAATGAAAATTAAAAGCAGATTCAATCCAGAATTTTGGGATTATTATCGAGAAATGAAAACAGAATGCCCTACTTGTGATACTGTACAACAAGTAAGATATTTTTTTAAAAGGAAATCTGCTACTGAAAAACAATCAATTAATTATCCGATACAAGCAACTGGTTCAATGTGCCTTAGATTTAGTTTAATAAACTTTTGGTACTGGATTGTTAAAAATAATTTAATTAATAAAGTAAAGATTTGTATTACTCCTTATGATGAAATTAATTGTGAAGCTCCTGAAGATATTGCAGAAAAAGTAGCCACAGAAATGTATAACTGTATGATAAATGCAGGAAAAATATTTTGTACTAAATGTAAACTTGATGCTGATATGTCTAGGTTACCTAATGGAGAGTTACCTACATATTGGATTCATTAAAAGTTAATATTATGAGAAATAAAGATGTAGTAACCGCCTTTATAGAGCAATCAACAGCAGCTTCTCTTAATTTGTGCTCTGAGGGCAGAAAATTATATTCTTATAATACTTGTATAGCTCAATGGTATAATACATCTATTATATTTAATACAAGTCATTACAGTAATACTACAAACCATCATCAGGATCTACTAAGAAGAGAAGTAGGAACTAAATTTCCTATTGTAGAAGTAAACGGAGTTCCTAGAGACACAAAAGATTTAAAGTTTTTTATATTAAATTATAATAATAAATATGATGTTTAAAGAAGGAAATATGTATCTTTGCATACATGATGTGCTACTTAAGAATGAATTAGCATTTAAATCAGGTGATATGTACTTATGCATTAATGAAAACACCCTTAAAGGAGTTAATGATAAAGAATATAAACTTTCAAAAGTAAACACTAAATGGGAGTATTATTTTAAAGAAGCCTCTGCTGAATCTAATATAGGCCAATTTAAAGGAATTGTAAATAAAATGATTCATCTTTATGAGATGAAGAATCAAGATTATGGTAATTCCTTTGAAGAGTCTTGTAATGAATTTGGCATTACTGCTGGATTAGTAAGGATGAGTGATAAATTTAATAGAATTAAATCTCTATCTAAAAATAGTAATTTAGTTAAAGATGAGTCTATTGAAGATACTTTAGTTGACCTTGCTAACTATGCTATCATGACCCTTATTTGGTATAAGAACAATAATAACAAATAATTTAATTTATAAATATTTTATAACAAATAAACCAATATTATGGAAAAGAAAAACAAAGCTAAATCTAAGAACATTTATTTAACTAACAGAGATAATAATACTACTTGGTTAGAACCTTTTACTGAAAATCTTTATCTCCTTAAGCAAAAGTATGAGTTAGCAACTAGTGCAGTTGCTGCTAAAAATAATGATAAACATTATACTAGTGTTGACCCTAGTGGGGGTCCTATGCTTTCTGTAGGAGATAGTATTGGTAAGAGAAAGATTACTGATATTGTTAAGTATGATCATATGTATAACTTCATGGTGGAATTAAAATAATATAATTATGTCAGGTAATACTCCACTACTTTCTAGTACAGAAGAAGCAAAAGCACCTTGGAATGAGGACTCTAAAACAATTACTGTCCCAGTAACAATTACCCTTACTTTAAGTAAAACAGTAAATGTAGACATAACTAATTATAATATACAGTTTGACACAAGAGGAAACATAAGTAATGATTACTCAAAAGAAGATTTAATAGAGGCAGTCAAAAATCAAATAATTTTACCTCAAGAAGATCCTAAATATAAGGATTGGGAAGTAGAAGATATAGAAGTAACAGAAGAATAATTTATTATGACACTTAAAGAATCTGAAGCTTTTTGGACATTTGTAGGCCAAATGAGAGGATTTGCATTGGTTGTAGAACAAATGGGCAAATGTCTTGATAGTAAGATACTCAAAGATATGAGTATTGATATGACTATTAAAATAAACGATGTTCAACTTAAAATAAAAGAGGCAACTAAAGATGAGTAGTTATTTAAATATTTATATACCCATCAAAAAGGAAGATGGAATTGAAGAAAGAATCACTCTAATTGAAGTAAGCAGAAATAATGATTTATATCAAGCTTTTTCTGATTATGGATTTTGTCCTTATGGTCATGAAAATGCTGAAGAATTAACTTCTAATAAACTAAGAAATATTTATGCTAGTTTAAGAGAAGAGTTAGATAATACAAATAGATCAATTATTAATCTTAAATTATATAATCAGGGAAATCAAGATACTATAGCTGAGCTTATAAGCACGGAGAGCTATGCTAATGATATTAATGATACTATGCAACACATTAATATATTAAAAGAAATATTAGCAAACATTTCTGAAAAAGGGTATACATTAAAATATTATATTGATTAAATTACTTACATTATGAAAGAAAAAGTATTAAAAGAGTACAGAGACCTAGAACAAAAGGTAGGAAGATTAAAGAAGTTTATCAACGATAAAAACAATCAGTCTATAGTAGGAAATGTACAATGGAAGCTATTACATAACCAATATGAAGCAATGGTTCACTACATGACAATTCTTGGTGACAGACTGACTGATTTGAAAGTGAAGTATTAATGATAATTTTATTATTAAAAGTAGTATCATGTGTAGTATTCATGATACTACTTTTTAGTTGTATCGATGATGCAATTAAAAATAAAGAAAATAAAAGTAAATATTGAAATAGCAGAATGACCAATTACTCTTTTATACATAAATATGTAGAAGCATATTTATGTTCATCATATTATTTTGATGATTATATTAATGGTAGAATGTTAGCTTACCTTTTTAAAGGAGAATCTGCTACTTTTTATACGTTTAAATTAGAAAGCTATGAAATAAAACAATTTAAAGAATATACTAATGTACCAGAAGAATTTATTAAAAGGTTTGATGGTCTTAGTGAAAGACACGTGATTCATTTAGTATGTTCATTCACTTCAAACACAACCATTGAAACAACTATTACAAAGTATAATTTATATATCTCAAAAAAGAAATTTTATAAATTTGTAAGAAATAAAATTAAGAATAATCATGAAAGTAAATATTGAAATAACAGAAGGATGTATTAACTTTTCTTACTTAATCAATGGTATTGAGTGGGTAGAATTAGTTGACACTGAAGATTCAAATAAAGAAGATATTGAATTAGTTAATCATGTGTGTGAAAAATTGATGTATGAAGTTGAGCATCAGTATAACTTACCAGCATGGATAGTTGGTTATCTTTGGGATGGTGAATATCATGCTTATTGTACACAAGACACATTTATTAAACTTGTAAAAAACAATAAAAATACAAAGGAGGAATATCTTGGTACATGTGATGAATGTGGTGACAGTATTTATAGATGGAAATTGGAAATTGAAATTTAAGTTAATGCTATGAGATATAGGATAATTGCAGAAGATAGATTAGCTGAATTGCTAAAAGAAGAACTTTTACTTCATAGAGTAATTTGTTGGGACAATGAGAATTTGTATGATATAGCTGAGGATTATCAAGGTTATATGTCTAAGGATGAATATAATGATATAGTGAATAGATCAGATGAAGAATGGACAAACATATTTCCAATTTCTGAAAATGTATAAAATAATAATGTTGTTGATTATATTACTTATTATACTTTATCCTATAAACTATGAAAAAGAAAAGGAATATTGGAAGAATCATTAAAAATTATAAAGTAATATGATACACAATAATTATAAGAAACTTTATTTAGCTTTTAAATTAGATCATGAGCTAATTGGCATGTGTCAATCTGAGGAAACATTAATTGAAAAAAATAAAAACATTTCTGAATATTTCATTCAATATATTGAATATACAGATAACGACTACATTGATATAGAAAATATAGAGGATAATTCAATTTATATAAGACTTGTTAATAATTATGAACATTAAATATGTACTTTCAAAAGATGATGTCATTATGGCTCTTCAAATTATAAAGAAGCTTAATGCCGCTATTAAGGATTGTCATATCTTAGTAGATAAACAAGTTATTTATCAACCATTTATGAGTAGTCTTAATCATTCTGGTCAACAGCTATTTAAAGAAATTTGTGAAATGAATACATTAAATGCTAATTCTATAATTATATCTGATTAAATATGTTAGGTGATATTATTATATTTATTAAAAATTGGATGAAAGAAAATATATTCTGTAGACATAAATATATATATAAAGAGATAAATCCTTATACTGCATATTGGGTATGTGAAAAATGTGGTAGAGTAAAGAAGTTTAATAATAAACATTGTCCCTAATTAATTTTATGCCTTTACATTTAGCCTTTTTTATTGTATTCAGCTCATTAGCGATAATAGCTATTATTTTATGGGCTATATTAGAATATCAAATTTTTAAAATTAAAACAAAGTATAATCATTTTAAATTCTTAAAATAATATGACAAGAGAGGTTTATAATAAAATGAATGAAGTTTTATCAGCATATCTTAACGGAGTAGTTGTTCAACATAAAACTCAAAAACCCGATGATCCATTTATTTCTGTTTGGATAAATGTAAATAAATTTGAAGAACTGGCTTATTTGGAAAAAGAACCTTATAATTATAGAGTTAAACCTGCCTCTGAATATGTACCATTTAAAAATGCTAGAGAATTTATAGATGCATTGCAAAAGCATGGTAATTTTGTTAAGCATGGTAACACTCATTATTTTCCAGTTAACATAGATAATAGCAGCATTATGCTTAGATTTTATGATTTTGATTCTGAAATATCATTTGAAGAACTTCTTGATAAAGAATGGAAATTTGCAGATAATACAATGTGTGGTAATCTTATAAATGCTAAATATTAAATAGTAAAATTATGAAACTTATTGAATCAAAGATATATAATGTAAGCTTTGCTTTTCCTAATGATAAAACTGTTAGTGATATAAAAGCAGTAAAAGCTAATTCTGTGCAAGAAGCTTTAAATATTGGATTAGAATATGCTAAAATCAACAAATATAGAGTAACAGCAGTACAAGAAGTATTGTCAGGAGGTATACTAGAATCGTCCACTAAAACAATTACTATAGATGTATAAACAACCTTTTATATATAAATTCCTAGACCTATTAGTAGTATTACTTGTGGGTCTAGGGATGGGAGTTATTATGACTATTGCTTTTATGATAAGCAATATATTTGGAATAATTGTATTTGTATTATTTTTAATTGGATATATTTTAAGTTTAGTTAAGTCATGAAATTAATAAATCAATCTTTTGAAATTATTGAACAGCCTAATACTACAATAGGACTATTTAAACATATAGAAAAAGCCTGTAGGATTTGCTATAAATCAGAGGATAAAATTACAGATACTTCTTATCAAAGATTTCTTACTATGATAAGAAGTAATGGCCATTTAAGTCCTTGGGAACATGGTACAGTTTATATGAAGATTAATGCAAAAGAAAATAAAGCTGATTTTGATTTGTTTTATCTTCTACTTAATAATAAACCTTGGGTAAGAATGTCTTATGATAATAATGAAAATTGGTATATAACTACTAACTATAGAGCTATTATTGAAAATAAGTTGGAAAATTTATGGGAAAAATATAGATGTTCTTTTACAGGAGAGCATACTCCAAGAATAACAGTTAAATTTATAACTTCTATTGGTATAAGTAGAGAATTAAATAGACATAGGTGTCATAGTATATGTGAAGAAAGCACACGATACTGTGTAAGTGGCGATACTTTATTAAAATATAAAAATTCTCATGCACATTATACTATTAAAGAATTATGGGAAGATAAACAAAATAAAAATAGATTATCTAAAATTTTAATAGAGGTATTAAATACTGATACAGGAATTTTAGAATATTCTAAAATTAAAAATATATTTAATAATGGTATTAAAAAGGTATACAAAATTACTACAGAATTAGGCTATTCCTTAAAATGCACCATAGATCATCAAATATATACTCCCGATGGTTGGAAATATTTATCAGAATTGAATATAGGAGATAAAATTTATGTAAACGGAATTGATGGACCTGTATATCAAAATAAAGATTGGTTGGAATATCATTATCTAAAATCTAATAAAGCTGTTTCTGAAATTTGTAAGGAGTTTGGATTTAAACCAGATGTAATCAGAAAATGGCTATATAAATATAATATTATAAAACCCATATTAGGAAAACAATTATATCAAGACTTTGATTGGTTATATAATCAAAACATCACTTTGAATAAAACTTTCGTAGCCATTGGGAATGAATTTAATTTTAATGTATCAACATTAAAAAAATGGGCTAAAAAATTAGGAATTCCTAATAAAGGAACAGGATATTTTAATATAAGGCGAATTCCTTGGAATAAAGAAAAAAATGAATTTGAGGACGAACGAGTTGCAAAACAAGCAAATGCATTAAGAAATTATCATCATAATGGGGGTTCTACAGAAAAAATATTAAAAGAAAATACTTCTAAATATCAAAAACACAAAAAACCATTTTGTGAAATCTGTAAAACTACTATAGATTTAGAAGTACATCATAAGGATAAAAATCATAGTAATAATATTCCAGATAATTTAATGACGGTATGCCATTCTTGTCATCAAAAAATCCATAATCAGTCTTTAACATCATTGCATGGAGATAGAATCATAACTATAACTGAATTAGATGAAGAAGAAGTATTCGACTTAGAAATAGAAAATTATCATAACTATGTAGCTAATGGTATAATAGTACACAACTGTAATTATAGCAAAGATAAGTTTAATAATGAGCTTACTTTTATTAAACCTGTAGATATGGATATTAAAACAGGTGACTATAATATGCAATTATTTAGTAATCAAGCATATTTTACTGATTATAATCCTACAGATGTTTTTATCTTAAGTTTACTGCAATCAGAAGAATCCTATCTACAACTTATTAAAGAGAGATTTAAACCACAACAAGCAAGAGATGTATTACCTCTAGCTACTAAAACAGAAGTAATTCATACTGCATTTTTAGATGATTGGATGCTTTTCTTTGAATTGAGATGTAGTACTGCTGCCCATCCACAAATAAGAGAACTTGCTAATAATCTAAAACAAGAATTTATCAAAAGAGGATATATTCATGAATAATGACTTTATAGATATAGTTCTTACTAAAGAACAAATGAGAGAATTGTTAGATCATAATATATATGATAATGATGCTTCTTTAATATATGATTCTAAAGATGGTAGTTATGTGATAAATAATATTTATGCTAGAAAATATCATTGTAATCTTTTTGCTGATATATTAAAAGTAAATTATCGGTTTACTTTAGGTGATTTATTAAGAATATGTGATGCAATTAATAAAAAGATCCCTGATTATAGCATAGACATGACTTTAAATACAGGTATTGTCTCTGATTCTGAGGGTAATATTATATATAAAGACATTACAGAAAGCAGAATAGACAGGGTGTATAATGTTATTTTGTGGGTATGTAATAATATTTTAAAAGAAAGAAATATAAAGATTGAAAGATTCAATAATTAATTTATATTATCTAAATGAAATTAAGAAATGCTAAAAAGAAGTTAAAGAAAATAGCACTAAAAAGATATACTATACCAATAGATATTAATAAAACTTATTGCAAAATAACTTATAGTAATAAGATATTTCCTAATGGTAAGCGTATGTTGGTGTTACGTCTACTTTCTAAAAAGAACGATAAAGCTTATGGTCTTAAGTATTTCTATATTAAATCAAAAAATTATTAAATATTATGGGAACTAATTTTTATGCAATTCTTCCTATACATAAAAGAAGTATAGATGCTGTAGAGGGAGCTGTATATACATTAGAAGGCTTACTGAAAAAATTAGAAAAAGGCAATGATGTATGGGATAACATAAAAGAGTTTTCTAATGTTTTAGCTGAAGGGATAAAAAATATAGATGAACAACGTAAAATACATCTTGGTAAACGTAGTGCTGGGTGGTCATTTCTTTGGGATGCTAATGAACTCAAGTATTATAAGCCATCGCTTAAAAGTATTCATAAATGGATTGTAGATAACAAAGCTATTATACAAGATGAGTATGGTGATATTTATTCATGGGATGATTTTATCAACAATGAAATAGGATATTGTCTTTATTCATCAAAAGCAATTAGAAGTATTGAAGAATTGCCAGATAATATGAATTCTGAGACAATAAAATATATTAAGGAAAAATATTTTGATAAACATCTTCCTTATTATCAATATTGCTCTCATAGAACATATCATATCATGCATCCAAACGAACCTACTTATTATTATTCCAATAACCATCCAGATTTTACGCCTTATGCTAAAAATAAATTTGTAGATGATGAATATAATGAGTTTCACTCAAAGGATGGATTAAGATTTGCTACTTATACTGATTTTAGTTGATTGATAAATTAATTTATATAAGGTCATTAAGGTAATACTTAGTGACCTTATTTTTTTTATCTGCTTTGTCCTCCTTAATTAATAATGTTGTATCTTTGCATACTATAATACAATTAATAAAATAATTAACTATATGGCAAGATCCTGCATAACATTTAGTGATAAAGATTTTGAAAAAGTAAAAAGTCATCTTCCTGCAGATTTGCGAAAGGCAATAGGAGATAATAAAGCATTAGCAGAATATGTTTTATCAAAAGCAGATATATCAATTACTTCGTTTTTAAGAAAACCCAATGAGTACAGACAAAGATTAAAAGGAGAAGAACTCTTATTGGCTCTTCAAGAAAAAAAGCAATTAGATAAAACAGTAAAAGAGTTAGCACTACAAAAAAGCCACTCTATTTTAGGTAAAAATTTAGCTATCATAAAACCTACACAAACTCGTGCTAATACAATAGCAAATAATCCTGGCACTATACAAATTTTTGAAGATAATGCACAGGCTTATACAGTTACACATAAAAATCCTGTTGCGTTTGGTGATACTATGATAAAAGTTGAAGGGGGACCCACTTTAAATATAGGTAGTGACTTAAATAACCCTAACTCAGCTAAATTTAGAACTGATAGTAATGGGGAAATTATTCCTAATGCTAAAGGTTTTATAATGAAGAAAAATGCCCAAGATAGTAAAGGTAAATTTATTTCTACAGCAGAATCGTTATTTACTAATGCTGATAAAAAAGCATTTAAAATAGCTAATCAAGCAATAGCAAATGAGATTAAGGAATTATTAGAAGCAGATAATAAATTAGAAGAAGGAAAAAGAAAATATCATAAGGTTCAAATGTTACCCTCTTTAGGATTAGGACAAACTTCTGCTTTACCCTTACAATTAGCTAAAGATTTACAGTCTATCTTAGAAAAGACTTTGGGTATTCATACTACAATTACTGTAAACCAATATATGTCTACTACTGTATCTAAAGAAACAGGTAAAAATACTCTTCTATATGGTCTTAAAGTAGATAATTTAGGAGAAACTACAGATAAAACTGCTGATGAGAAGAAGGAAGCTGCTGCTAAAAAAAGAGCTTCTGAAAGAAAAGAATTAAATAAAGAAGTTAATGAAAGTAGACAGGCAGTCAGACCTTTAGGTGAAGAAGAAAGATTACAGCCCTATAAAAACATGGCTTTATCTCTCCTATCTAAAGTCTTCCCTAATATGCAATTAAGAAATGCCAGAATCAATTGGCTTTCCAATCGTTTTTCTGATATGCTTACTGCTACACTAGAAGATTACCGAAGAGTGTATACTTCAGAAAATTTAGAAGTAAAATTACAAGAATACAACAATGGAGAAATCACTGCAGATGAATATAATGATTTTTTAAATATTTATTATGGACTCACAAGAAATGATGATCAAGCTCAGCGTTTGTGGGCATTAAATAATATTACTGTAAATGCTAAAGATGAACAAGGTAATGAAATACCGATGTCTCTTATAGAAGCTATATTTAATAATATAAATACTGAGATGCAAACTGTTTATAATGTAGTATCTAATGCATTAGAAAGCAGTGATGAGAATGCACTAAATGAAACAGCTAAAGGAATATTTATGGGAAAATATGATGGATTCTCAGCATATTCCCAAACTTTTATGGAAAAAGCAGAACGTGCGGGGTGGTCAGAGAAGACACAATTACAAAAGGCTAGGGAGCAACTTTTAATATTGAAAGATGCTTATGAACCTTTTATTCAACAACCTGATCTTTATAAAGCTTTGCAAGTAGCTGCTAATGAACATTTAACTTTTAATGAAGGAATTAGATTATCACTTGCTGAAAATACTGCCAGTAAAGAAGCTTTGAATAGCCTAGTAACTGACAAAAAACAAGAAGACGAAGAAGAAGGATTAGCAGAAGATAGAAGTGGCCTCAATTTAATTAAGTATAAAACTTTAAATCCTAGAAATACATTATCTGTCAGAATTAAAAGATTATTGAATTCTATTGATTTAGTTAAAATGGATCAATATGGTAATAAAACTTTTGTTTATGATGATTTAGGTTTTAAAACTAAACTTAATGCTTCATATGCTTATTATGTATTAGCACAAGAATTATCAGGAGCTTTTACTCCTCAAGCTTTTGAAAATAGGTTAAATGATCTAGTTAAAAAATATGCATGGGCAGAGGGGTTGGTTGACAAAATAAATGAAGATACTGAACAAGCTAGAGATTTAAAGAGAGAACTATATCGAAGTTTTTATCTCATTTTTACGCCTTATGCTATGATCACTAGTACAGGAGCAGTAAAAGCTTTAAATAAAACTAATACTATTTCTTCATTTTTAAATAGCATTCAAAAGAATTATGAAACTCATGTTTTATTAGGTGATCATTCTATTTATGATGCAAATGGTTTAGTAGATCGCAATAACTTAGAATATGTGCATTCATTCTTTGACCAAGCAGGAGTTAAAAATAAAGACCTTGAGGAAAAGAAGCCCCTTCTTTGGGCACTTAAAACTTTAAGCAGTCCTTATAGGATAAAGGTAAATGAAGCACTTAGAGCACTTACAATTTTAAGGGGGGAACTAGAAGAAGGTAAAAAGTATGCTTTATTTTCATTCCTTAATAATATAGGTATTGATACTAGCTATATTAATCTAAATGAAATTTTACCTTACATAACAGCAGAAACATTAGCTGCAAAAAGAGTAGAAATGCAAGAGGCATCAGAAGAGACTGTTAGTGAGTTGGATGCCTTTAGAAGCATTTTCACACCTGAAATGGGCAAAAATTTAAGCAATATTTGGTCAAGTATTGATATTATTACAAATACTAAATATGGTAAGGGTTTTAGAGAGGGACAACACTTAGTAAGTGCTTTTAATGGGGCCTATACTCAAATTGCTAAATCTTTGCCTATTATAGATGAAGGATTTTCAGAGAGTAATTTTTCTTTTAATGGCAAGCAGCGAAATAGCTATTGTCCCCCTGATTTTATCAGCCGATTTTGCACAGCTATTCAAACGCTATCTCAAAATGAATTAGAAGAATGGTTAGAAAATGAATATGGTAAATATGATTTCTTTAAGCATAGGGGGGAGTGGAATCTTCCCCTGCTAAAAGAATTAGTAATGAACCCAGGATTAAGAAAACGCTTTAATTTTTATAATATTTTAGGTATAGGTACCCAAGAAAGGGCAGATGATAATACGATTCAAAATGTGTCTGATGAGAAAATGTTAGAAGGGCTAATCTCTGCATTTTGGTCTCAAAGAAGTGATAGTGAAGGCAACAATTATGGATTATATAGAACTGCTTTATTATCTGATGTAGATGCATTAGTTACTATAACTGCACCAAGATATACCACTACTAGTGATAGTACCTATCAAGAAAAAATTATAAAAAGATTAGCTAAAGTATTAAAGCAAGAAACTGAAAGAATTATTGCTAGTAGAGCTGCTAAAAATAAAGGAAAAACAGGAGTTATTGTAGAAAACTATAATGATAAAAGGAACAATTCTGGAAAATTCCTATTTTTCTCAGAGTTAGAAGTATCTAATTCAGAGGGAGTCAAAGAGCGTAAAAACGCCTTTATGAAAAGATATGAAGATGCTTTACAAACAGGTTCTGCAGTAAAGATTGATAAATTCTTTCAAGAGGAAGCTGAAAAAATAGTAGAAAAAAGAGCTAATGAATTTATACAATCTTTTACCGATGATCAGTTGGTAAACCTTCATAGGATTAAAGAACAATTACAACAACAAGACGAAAGTGCAACTAAAGTAAAACAAGAGGAAGATTCAACTGATAATACAAATGAATTAGATGATACTTCTACTGAAAAAGATGAAAATAAAATCTCGTCTTCAGAAGCTTGGGAAGCTGAAAAAAAGCAATATCAGGAAGAATTAAAAGAGTTTTTCTATAATGATTATTATATGCAATCCCAGCTTATAGAACTGTTCGGAGGTGATTTAGCTCAATATAAAAACTTGCAAGATTTTATCAAAAGAAATAAACAAAGTTATAGTGCAGGACAACGTATGTGGTCTACTGATGAAAATGGTAATGAAATGAAAGATAGAGCCATCTTCCTTGAAGATTCTACCTGTTTAGTAAATGATTTTATTGCCATTAAAGAGTTACTATTTTCTCAACCCGATATTGATACTGCAACAAGGGGTATTATTAATAGAACTATTGCTATATGGAAAGCAGGTACTTGTGAAACTGATGGACAGGCATTTAGAACTCTGCCTTCTTTAAGAAGATTATTAAAGGCATTAGGGGGAAAATGGACAGATGAAATGGAAGATGCCTACAACAGAATTATGCAAGGTCAACTTAAATCAAAAGACTTTATTGTTTTGTGGAATGCTATGAAACCTTTTGTGTATACTCATGAAAGTAGAGTAGTAAATGGTAGAACAGAAAGAATTAATCTGCAATATAAAAATTCAGAGTATTTAATGACAGGTTTATTAACTGCTTTAGGTACACAACTCCAACAGGCCCCCTATCTTAGAGGTCTTCATAAATTTATGAATGAACATAATGTGGATATTGTGCAATTCCACTCTGCTGTTAAAATAGGATGCAATTCTATGTTTGACATAAATTATAAAAATGGAGAAGCATCAGAAAAAATTATTTCAGAAGCTGTAAAAAATCTAGATGCAGGTAGAATTACCCAAGAAGAATATAATAATATTGTACAAAAAGAAAGGTACCAAACTGAAAAAGAAGTTTACGATGCTTTAGAAACACAATTATCTCAAATGAGTAGTACTGTTAATGAAAATGATGAGGAAATAAGTGATGCCTTTCATGAAACCCCCTTGAGTGATTACATGGTAATGCAGCCTACTGAGGATCATATGTTAGATAATGTAGCAATTTTTGGTTCTCAGCTTAGAAATATTATTCCTGCAGATCTTTCAGAAGCATTTCAAGTGACCATTAATGGAACTACTATGGATAGGGATACTGCTATAAAATATTATAATGCATTGATAACAGATCAAATGTTAGATTCATTTGCTAAGATTAATAAGAGATTTGCAAGTCCTAAAGCTTTAAGCGAATATCTTCAGGAAATGGCAGCTAATAACCCTAAATATAGTCCTGACATCAAAGCAGCTTTTGAATTAGATGAGAATGGTAATTTTAATATACCTCTAAATAGTCCTTCTCTTACAAATAAAGTAGAAGATTTATTACTTTCTGCTTATAAAAATAATGTAACAAGACAAAAAATTAAGGGGGGTAATGCAGTATTGGTATCTAACTATGGAGTAAGTGATCAATTACACATTAAATATAATAATAATGATGCAAAACAAGGTATTGAATACATAGAATGTTATATGCCGTTTTATGCAAAAGATATGTATCAAAATTTCTTGGAAAGTAAAATTACAGAAGATGGTGAAGTATGGACTATTGATTATAAAAAAGTAGAACAAGCAGTTAAAGCCGGTCTTTTTGATGAGAATTTACTTAAAATAATAGGGTATCGTATTCCTACAGAGGATAAATATTCTATTATGCCCATTAAAATAAAAGGCTTTTTACCCCTTACTGCAGGATCAATGATTATGTTACCTAGTGATATTATTACTATGTCAGGTACTGACTTTGATATTGATAAATTATTCTTAATGCTTAGAGAATATGAGACATCTGATGCAGGTAAAAAGATGAATATGGCTTTTGATGAGTATATGACCCAACATTATGGTAAAGAATGGCAAAATGATGAACGTTTTATAGATGAGGCTAAATTTGTAAATAAATATGAGCATACATTTGATGAGATGAATGCTTTTGAGGATGAACATCAAGATACTTACCATGCTTTTTTAGATGAAATGTATGCAAAAGATGCAACAGCTTATAATAATTTATACTATAATCTAAATGGTAACCCCCTATCTAAAATGAGTGCTCTTAAAATAAAAGAGCAATTTGATGAAAATGGAAATTTTGATGTGGAAGCTACCTCTCAAATGGCAAATCAACAAAATAGCTTTAAAAGATATAGTATTAGAAACAATGCATTAATTGATATTATTTGGGGTATCATGACTTCTCCCGAAGGAAGTAGGTTAGCCTTTTATCCAGGAGACTTTTCTAGTATTAAACAAAGTGCTGCAGAACAAAAAATACTTAATAATGTTACAGCTCTTACAGAATTTACAAAAAGATATGCTAAAGAAATCAAAGAAAAAGGCATTTTAGCAACAATGCATACTATGTCACAAGAAGCACTTGATGAATTTTTTGATGAATATAGTGGTGTTTCTGATCCCCTCTCTATTATGAACTATATGAGTAATCATAGAAACTTAATGGATGGAAATGCTTTAATTGGTGCTTCTGCTATCAATTCATCTTTCCACTACAAATTCCAATTTTTAAATTTAAGTATTAAAGAAGCTAATCAATTTAATATAAAATTATTAGGAATGGCACATCCTAAAAAAGTGACCAAAGTTGATGCTCAATTGTCTGAATTAACTAAAGAAAGAGTTGGCAGAACTTGTGCAGAGTTTCAAGCTGCTGCCCCTGATAATGGTAAAACTCCCTGCCTTGGTTATATGGGTGTAAACTTGCAGAATATGGGATTTGCTGGTGGTATGGCAAGATTAGGCTTTGATATTTCTTCTATAGGTGTTATACTTAAAAGTGAGGATTTAGTCGCTGTTGGGGAAGATCTTTATAAACAAGTTGTTAATACTGATAGAAAAAAATATTCTTTTAAAATGTTTGGTGGGGATATTGCTGAGGTTGTAGATAAATTAGCAGAATTCAGAATGAACCCAGAACAATTTGTAGATAACCCTGCTAATCAAGCATTTGCAATGAAATATGCAAGTTGGTATAATAATCTTAAACAAATCACTTCTGATTTAAAATCAGTACAAGTAGTTGCCAAATCCGACTCTGTTAATAATGCACTCCCTACTTCAGTTGCTGAAGTATTACAGCAACAATTAGCTGTAGCACAGTTTGTTGAAAAGCTTAATTCAGATTCTTTCAGTATTATTAATTTGGATAAGGCAGTAAATACTTCTTTAGACCCTTCAAAAATGTCTCAAAGTGAATTAAGACAAGCAATACTTAAATCTCCCATTCCCAGATTACAAGCTGCTTATACTTTAGGTATAGTAGGCGGAAGACAACAGGTGGGACAATACCTTCCCTATTTAAATAATACCACTCTTAAAGCAATATTGAAACTACAAAATATGATGGGTACAAATATGGCATATGCTTCGCAAACTAATAGACTTAAAAGATTTTGTGCTGAATTGACCACATTCTTATTATCTAAAAATTCTATATTTGCAGATACAAAAGATGCTAAGGGTAACTCCGTTTCTCAAATAGATCAGCGCAATTATTATATTCATGATTTCCCAGTAAAATTTCAAGATTTTATTAATCAAAAAAATGAAGAAGGAGAATACTTGTATCCTCAATTAAGAGAAATGAGTTTTATTAAGAAAATAAACAATGCTAGTGGTAAAGGTATTACGATAAAAGAATCTTCAAGTAAAACTACAATTCAAGTGCGTCAAAGTATGATGGAGGAATTTAACTCTATTTTCTTTAATGAAGATAATAAAATCAGTAATTTAGGATTTGACTTAATAATGTACTGTTATTACAGTAGCGGATTTAATTATGGTCATTCTAATTTAGCTAATTTTATAACTACTGCTATTCAACAGAAAATGCCTACCTTTGTAGATGCCTTAAATAAAGGCACTAATGAATGGTTAGATGCAGACGATGTTATGATTAATAGTTATGTTGATCAGTTTATGCTTAATAATTATGATGCTATAACAAGAATAACATCTAAAGGACATTTTGAAAAAGTTGCAAAGAATGAAGATAATGGCAGAGCCAGAATAAAAATTAAAAAAACAGCTTTATTTAATAAGCGAGGTAAATATTTAACTGAATCAGGGCGTCCTAAAAAATTCTTATCTAGAGGAGGACATGTTTATATGTATGTTCCTGAACACACAAAAGGATCTACTGCTGTCACTTGGACAAATGGTGCATTATATGAAGAAGTTCCCTTTAATAAGACAAGTATGTCAGCTAAAGATTTATTTGGTAATGAAACTGTAAGATATGCACCTTATTATAAAAGAGGTGTTTCATTAGAGGAGTTTTTTAGTGATTTAACACAACTAAAAGACTATGGAAAAATAACAACAACTTCTTTTAAAAACAGTAAAGATGTTGTAAATTATAAGGGTTCTAATATTATTAAAATAAATACTACTGACTCTTTTAATAGAGAAACTGCAGCTAAAGATAGCCAGACCCTTTATATCTTTACAGATAATACAGACAGAAGTTCAGGCAGTAAAAGAGTAGATTCTGATTCTTGGTATTTTAAAAAATATGCAGTTAAAGATGAAGAAACAGGAAAATATATACCACTATATTATTCAGAAAAAAGTACTACTGCTACTTTAAGGGGACTTCCAAATGCAATGCCTTTAAGCACTCAAAGATGGTATCATGAAGGAGCTAAAGGTAAAACAGGTAATTGGACAGATGCTGATATTAAAGAATTCCAAGAAGTAATTAATGGTGAAATAGAGGCCATTAAAAAGGCTTGGAGTACTAATAAATATAATCAAGTAAAAATACCAAATATATTTAATACTAGAATCGCAAATATTTCAGAAGAGAGAACTCCTGTTCTTTATAAATATTTAAGTGAGGCTTTAAGTGATTTATACTCTACAATAGATAGTTCTTTATCAAATAAAGAAGCAGCAGAATCTAAAGCACTTAATCCCGCAGAAGCTTCTTTAGCTACTTCTGGAGAAGCTGCTACAGGTGTGGGAGCAGAAGGGGAAACCGACTTAGATGATGCTACAAAAAAACTTATTGATCGCCTTGATGGAGAGGATGAATTAAGTGACTCTACAAAGAGATTAATTGATAGATTAGATGCTGAAGAAGAAGGAGTTTCTGCAGATAGAGCTGATAATGATACCGAAATGGCAGGTTTTGACGGTGCTGATGCTAGAGCAGAAGATTCATTTTCTATTAATGGAGCAGAAGCAAGAGAAGATGAGGTGACTTCTGCGGATAAAGCTGATAGTGAAAGAGGAGAGATATTAAGTATTAATGGTATTGAAGCGAGGGAAGATGAAGAACAAATAACTTCTGCTAATAATGCTGATAGTACCGATTTAGAAGAGAATTATACTTCTATTAGTGCTGCGGAAGAAAGGGCACAACAAGAGGCAATAGCTGAAGTACACGAAGCAGAGGAAGAAGGCCCTCAAGATCCTGAAAATAGAATATGTAAATAAAAAATATTTAAATAAAATAATATGAGCAAAGCTTGCGTTTTTATACCAAAAAAAGGCAAGAAAACGTTTAGAGAGTTAAAGGGTGCTTTAGGGCACTCTTTAGCTGCTAGCGTTTTTAACGCCTCTAATAATATAAAATTTCAAAATAAACATAATCTTGAATTAGATTCGGAAGGTATGGCTACTTTAGATAGCATTATACACTGTAAAACTATTCAAAGGTATATAGGAGATGAAAATACTTCTAAAATAATGAGTAAAGGGCAACCCCATTTGGAAGATAATCTATATAACGTACAAGTTCTTAATAGACAAATGAAAGAATTTAATAGTAATCATAAAGAAGAAGTAAGTTATGTGGATTATGATAAAGAGGGTAAAATCACTCTTAGAGTAGTGCCAAGAACTAAAGCTAATGAGGATATAGCATTTTATCAAGAAAAGATACAAAACTTAAATAATACACTGGTGTCTCTTTTAGAAGGAACAGGTATTACTTTAGGTCAGCTCAATGCTATTGAAACAGCTGCTGGTAGAGTTGGAGAGACTAATTTTGCACATTTACAGAACACTGCAAAAGAGTTGTTAGATGTAGTTAGGGTTGCTAATAATATGGAAGGTCACTATGCTATTTCTGAAGAAGTGTCACACTTATTAATAGGTCTGTTTAGGGATCATCCCCTAATACAAAGAGGAATAGGAACTTTATCTAAAGAAGCAAATGCTAGAAAAATATTAGGAGATGAATATGAAGCTGTTGCAGACTACCAAAATGGTAATGAAACATTAATAGCAGAAGAAGCTTTAGGTAAAATGTTAAGACAGGCAGTTGCTAATGAATTAGATACATCTTCTACTTCGTTACCTCTGTTTACTAGAATATTTAATTTTATAAAGAGTATCTTCAAGAAAATAAATCCTTTTTCTATGGAAAGAGAGTTACTTAGTACTGAGGGTAACTTAAGTTCTTTTGCTAAAGATGTGTTAGGGGGTAAATTAAAAATTACTAATGAAAGAAAAGCTAAAGCTCAGAGACTTGCTTCTTTTAATGCTCTTTCTAAACATGTACAAGCACAGACTAAAGTCTTACGTGAACTTAGAGATTCTAACTTTAAACAAGCCGCTTTAACACAAAATCTTATAGATAGAGATGATTTTACAGAAAAGTCAAAAGCTAGACAATTTGCAGAAGAAGCTTCTAAAGTGATTACAGAAAAACTTGAAGCAGGTGAAACTCTAGATGCAATAGCTTCATTTTTAGATTTAGCTACAACTGACCTTGAAAGGTATTATGAACAATTACAAATTATAGATAATTATGACACAGAAGATAAGTTTACTATTTTAGCAAATGTGTTTAGTAAACTTAGACAGTTTGCTAAACCTTTAGATAATTTAGAAACAGTTACTACAGAAGCTTACTTACAAGATGAAGATGTAGAAAAACAAAAATTCTTAGCAGAGGCTAACAAATCAGATATTGAGGAGTATGAAGCCCCTTCAGAAGAAGAGTTTGATAAAAATAATCAATTAGACACTGAAAAACTAAGTACCAAAAATAAAGCAGAAGCTATTGTAGACAATTCTCAAAAGTATAAACTTTCTGAAGACAAAAAGTACTACGTTAATACTAAAACAGGGGAGAAGTTTTTAAGAGTTACAGAACTTATAAACACTGATGAATATACAGCTACTTTATCATCTAAATTTGATGAGAATTCTCCTTATAAAACACCTTCAACTAATATAGGTACTGGATTTGATGAATTAGTACGTGACTTTTTTTCAGATAGATTTGATTGGGATTCAGATGCTAAAGAATACCTTGTAGATGGGGATAAGCATTTAGACGAGGTTTATCCTAATGCGTCTAAGGAGCAACTTACTAAGTTTGTTCATCAGCTTGTTAGATTTAAAAAGAAATTAGCTAAAGAAGGTATCACCATTATACCTAGAGATGTAACAGTATCGGGTATAGTTAAAGTTATGGATAGTAATGGTAAGATACACAATGTAAGAGTTGCAGGTACTTTGGACTTAATTGGCTATGATAAGCATGGTAATTGGCATATTTATGATATGAAAACCCATCGTGCTGATAAGGTTAATAAACAGCATATTATTAAATGGGAAAAGCAACTTTCACTTTATAAAGCTTTTATAGAACAACAATATGGAATTAAAGTAAAAAGTACTAGTATCATCCCAATTAAAGTCAGTTATCCTAAACCTAAAGGGGATGGGGGAACAGCAATTTATACTGAAAGAAATAAAAAAGTAGATGGATATAATGGAACAAAAGATAATCAACTTTTAGTAAATGGGGAGGAATTCAAAGAGGCTTTCCCTTATATGGAAACTGTTATCCCTTTACAGGATAGATCTATGAAATTTAATTATAAAAAACTATCAGGGGATAAAACAGGCGGTTTAAAAGATACGAAAGCAGCTTTACAAGATAGTGTTTCTGCTACTAGAAGACTTTACAAACAATTGGACAATACTTTTAGTAATACTGCAATGCAAGAATTTATTAAATTTTTAAAGCCTATAATCGGTGACTATGTTAAAGTTAATGAAGGAGGGGCAGTAAAAAACGTATCAATAGAGTCTGTTTTAAGTGGTGAAACTGCTTTAAAAGACATAGGTTTTATGGAACAGTACTTTGTAACTATGTCAGACATGTCTAATCCCATGCTTAATGTCTTTGATGCTATTTATAAAAGGGCTAAAGGTTACGCAAGATTTGATACTATTGATGATGCTAATGAAATTATGGCATTAGGTAAAGAATTTGAAGCTCGTGGTTTAACTAACTATGATTTTATGTTTGAAAAGGGAAAACATCGTTATATAAATCATTTAGTAATTAATGGTAAGGATTATTCTTATAATTGGCAAGCATACGTAGAAGACAGGGCTAACTTTATAAGAGTACTTAATGATAAATATGGAGCTATTACTGATATAGAAAGTGATGAGGCTAAAGCTAAAGCAAAAGAAAGAGCTGCTTGGTTAAAAGAGCATCAACTTAACGTAAAAGACATTGAAACAGGAAAATGGTATACAATTCCTAATAATAAGTATTACCCTTCTGCTTATAACCAATTAAGTGGTATACAACGAGAATTTTTAGATAGATGGATGGAGCTTAAGGGTAAATTAGACTTAAAATTAGGACCTAATAAAACAACCTTAACTAATACTATTAAAATACGTAAAAGTGGTATTGAGAGAATTAAAGATGTTACATCGGGTAATTTTAGAACTATTCTTGAGCAATGCAAATCTGACTTTTTAAAAAGTTTTGACGATGGTATTAATTATGGGACAGGTATACAAGGATTTAATGGAGAAGAAGTAATGAGGCTTCCATTATTTTATGTTCATTCTAAAAATGGAAATGATGAAGATTTATCTACAGATGTTATCAGTACACTAATAGCTTATGCTGATATGGCTAATAATTATGCACAGCTCAATAAAATTGTTAATGCTATGGAAATAGGTAAAAATACTTATTTAGGTAATAGCAAGATTAGTACTGAGGATAATAAAGGTAGAATAAGACAAGAAAGGTTTCATATAGGAGGGAGAACTATAGTAAATCCTTTATATTTGCCTACAGGGACTTCAAGGGTCACACAGGCTTTAGAACAATTTTTTAATAGCAAGTTATATGGCAGAACTTATCAAGATTTAGGGGAAACAGCAGGAGTTGATAATAATAAAATTGCAGCTACTTTATTAAAATTAGGTAGCATGGTTCAATTAGGATTTAATGGCTTAGCTAATGCTGCTAATGTTATGACAGGTGTTAGTATGCAAAACATTGAGGCTGTTGCACATGAATTTTTTAGTGCTAAAGATTTGGCTAAAGCTGACTCTGAATTTACTAAAAATTTAATGTCTTATCTTGGAGACATAGGACAAAGGACTCAAAAAAGTAAACTTGCTCTTTATATGGAATACTTTAATGTTAAAAAAGATTTCGATAAAAGAAAGAAAAGTGTTAGATTTAATAATAAGACAATACCTACTAGAATTATAGGTCCTTCTATACAATTTTTAGGTCAAGAAGCAGGTGACTTTTGGCTTTATAATAGATCTGCTATTGCAATATTAATGAACATTGAAACCAAAAGAAAGGATGGAACAAAGAGTAATTTATGGGATGATATTGAAATAGTTCCTATTAATGCAGCTCACCCTGAATATGGGAATAAATTACAAATTAGAAAGGGTACAACTATTAACGGTAAAGAGGTAACTAAAGAAGATATTCTTAATGCTACTAATAAAATTAATTATGTAAATGATCATCTTTTTGGTATATATGACAATGATGCTAGCATAGCTGCTAGAAGTACTATTTGGGGTAAATTTATTATGCAATATCGTGATTGGATTCCTACTGCTCTTATTTATAGATTTCAAGGAAGAAGGTATAACTATATGAAGGGGGATTATGCAGAAGGATATTATAGAACAGGGGCTTCTTTTTTATGGCAAATTGCTAAAGATGTAAAAAATGGAGAATCGTTCTTTACTGCTAAAAATAAAGAATGGCAACAGTTAACTGAGGATCAGAAAGCTAATGTCAGGAGATGTATCTGTGAAGTAACACAATGGATAAGTATGGGAGTAGTAGCATCTATTTTAGGTGCACTCCTTAAAGGAGCTAATAAGAGAAATCGTAATAAAGAGGGTTATTTATTAGCATTAGCTTATTATATGTCAAGGAGGGAAGTAAGAGAGCTAGGAGCATTGGTACCATTTGGTATGCCCACAGAGGGACTCTCAATGATTAATTCTCCAGTAGCTAATGCAAACGTAATAAAATCTATCGGTAATCTAGCTACTTTATTAGGTCCTTCTAATTATATGGATGAAATACAGTCAGGTGACTTTAAAGGCCATAGTTCTGCTTATAGAGCACTTGTTAAAAGCCCTGCTACTTTATATTATAGAAATATTAAAAATATGATGGATCCTGCTAAAGCAGCTCAATATTATGATAATAATTAAATACTTTTAAGTAAATAAAAAAAACACGATCTGAAAAGACCGTGTTTTTTTATGCCTTATTAAAATATAATTATATAGCACACATTAAAGTATGCTCTTTTGCTTCATTAGGCAAAGCTTCATATTGTTCTTTAGAGAATCGCTTATCTATCATCTCTCTTTCTCCCAAATTAAGATTTTCATAAGCTAATTTCTGAGATACATATTCATAGTGTTCTTGTTGATACTGCTTAATGCTTTCTTCTGTAAGATTATTTTCAGCCCTATCTGCAAATTGACCATTATACATACTATAAAATAGGTTATCCATATAATTGTTTTTACCTATAAGATTTTTAATCATAAACTTTAATTTTCTAAAGAATCTTAATACCTTTCCTTTTAATGAAGTATCAGTAAACCCATTCATGAATTCTCGAAATTCTTCCGATGCCTTTTCTTCAAGTTCTAATTTATTAGATACTCCATATCTTAAAGCAGCCTCGTTAAAGAAGGTTTCTTTTTCTTCTGGAGTAAATAATAAATCTACTGCATAATGAAAGGCCTCATGATAAACAGAACCCTTAACTGTATTTTCAGCTAGAGTAATTAATCCTTTACTGTAAATGCCATATACTTTAGATGCATTTTCATTGCCATTCAATATATTACTTAAAGAATGTACTATTTGAATAGCATCCCTTTCTTCTAATTGGGGGAACATTTTTTTCACTCTATTAATAGCCTCTTTTTCATTTTTAGCTAATATAGTAGTTTCATTTGTTCTTGAAGAATCCAATTTTTTTATAGTGCCTGGTCTTCTACGAGCTGGGGTAGTTCTTGTAGGAGGAGTATTACCTGCAAGACTAGAAGAGAATCCAGCCAATGCTTCTAGTGATGTAGAAGTTGAAGAAGTTGAAGGACTAGAAGGGGCTGTTTTCTCTCCTAAATCTAAAACTTCTGCCTTTCCTGTTTGCTGTAAGTTACCTTGAGAAAGATCTTCTTTTTTTGTTTCTTTCTTTGAAGAGCTAGTAGATTTGCTAGAAGAAGTCGTTGATGGAGAGGTTTTAGTTGAGGAAGTTGAAGATTTTGAAGAGGGAGTAGTTCTAGCAGTTGCCTTAGTATCTGTTCCTAATTTATTAGTACGTGTTGCTTTAGCTTTAGCACTTTTTCTATCGGTAGAAAGATTGTCTGGAATAAATGTAAACCAGTCGTTAACTGCCTCAAAAGATTTTGTACCTGTTTCAGGATTAGTAGTAGCTTCAAGATTACTAATAAGGGTTTGGCTTAAAAACTGTGTTCTATATGAAGAGTCCTTAAGGTAGTTAATGTTTACATTAAATGTAAGATTAGGATAATCCTTTAATATTTTTTCTATAAAGGCCTCATGGTCTTCTCTAGAAAATCCATATCTTAAATAGAGTCTCTCATGCTGTTTTGGAGAAAGAATGATTGAAGTCCTATCACCATTAGAAGTTAAATAAGAAATAGATACTTTACCTCCTTCTGTTATTGGTTTTTCTGTAAATTCCTTTCCTTTCCATGTGCCTATCTTAACTGCTAAGCCTGGTAAATTAACAGTCTTTTTAATGTTTAAGAGTATTTCCGTAGCATTAATTGTATTAGTATCAATAACAGAGAGTGGAAAAGCTGCATTTAAGAATTGCCAAACAGGATCATGTACATCAAAGAGTCCCCTTAGGGGAGCCTTAAGGTGCTCCTTCCATAATTCTTGAATAGATTTAGAATAGCATAAAGCTGGTAAATAAGTACCCTTATTAGTAGGTACTAATACAAATACCTGTCCCTCTGTTATATTATTATAATTTACTAAGACAGATTGGGGATCAATTGATGGATCAGATAATACTAATTTTCCTCCTTTTTGAACAACTGCTAACTTAATGTCCAATTTTTCATCTTCCTTATTTGTAACAGTGAGTGCTTCGTATAAAGATCTTTCTACTTTAGCTATAGGTAGAGATCCCCCATATAAGTTATTAACTGTCCCTAATGATTTCTTTCCTTTTTCAGGAATTGTCTTTATTAGAGCACTAAATTTATTAGCAATTGTTTCAGTAGACGTTTTTATTTTGCCATTTGTATCTGTGTATTTAGTATGATATTCATACTCATTTTCATGAGGTAATATACCTAACAACTGCCCTTCCTCGGTAAAAATACCATATAGGGGCTTACCCTTTGTATATTCCCTAATATGTCTACCTACAGAATCATCTCCTATCTCTACAGGAGTTAATGCCCTTACTTCAATTCTATCTTTAGGTTTTAATTTATTATGTATATAATAAAATGAATTATTATTTTTAAGTAAGGCTGTTACACTTCTTAAATATTGAATATAAATATCCTGCTCCTCCTTTGGTATTTCTGAAGGAAGCAAATCTTTATTTGCAGCATAAACATCTGCTAAAGAAAGAGATGTATCACTAAAGAAGCGTTCACTTAAATAGGGCCTGAATCCATAATTAGGGTCTTTAGAAGAGTCTGTTTTAGAAGCACTTGGAGAATCCTCAGCTTTGTTTTTTCCCTTCACTTCAGAAGGACTAGAGGCAGGAGCAGCAGGTGATGTACCTGTACTAGAAGCTCCTTGCTCTCCTTTTGAAGAGCCAGTACCTGTGCCTTCTCCTGAAGTAGGTGTTCCAGTAGGAGCAGGAGAAGAACCAGTGTTTTGCCCTTCTCCTTTCTTTTCTTCACCCTTCTCTTTGCTACTTTCTTTTGCTATACCCAGTGCTGCTTTTAAATTCTTTTCTGCCCCTTCATTAGAATAAGCATGCGTACCTTTCTCTTCATCAATAAGCTTATTAAACTCTGCTATTGTAGATTTTATAACCTTATTTTTTTGATTACCATTTTTATCAAATGTTATTTGTACAGCATTTAACTCTCCTGTTTTAGGATCTAGGGAAGTCACTATATAGAAAGGTTTTGTTTTATCTTCATCTTTAGAAGCGACTAAAGAACCAGGAATAAGTACTGTACTATTTTCTTCAGAGGCATCTAAACGTTCAGCCGTTTTACTGTCCACTCCCCCATTCTTTTCCTCATCCTCTGCCCTAGCCTCTGCAGCATTTGCTGCCGCTTCTTGTGTCTCTTCCCACTTTGCATCTTCCCCATTAATTAATTCATCTATACTTGCTTCATCTTCATCAGCCCTATCTGCACTTGCTATACTTTCTTCATCAGTTTTTTGGTCTATCAACCATGCATTATATATGTTATCATACTCCCCAGACTCTCGTAATTGTTTAAGTTTATCAGTCATTTCGGGGACAGATAAATCACCCCAACTATCTATCAAATCTCGTAAAAATAGTTTTTGATTATCTGATAAATTACTATCCTCAATACTATCTAAAAAAGCAGTTAATCTTTTATGGTGAGACTGAGCATCCTTAACTTTTTGTTGCTGTTCCTCTGTTAATGAACTGACAAATGCATCCCAACCACCTGCATCTTCAATAGCCTTTTGCATATCAGCAGAACTAAGTGCATTATTAATATCAGTAAGACTTCCTGCCCAATTTATTTTGTCTGCTAATTCATTTCTGTGAACTTCTGCTTGTTGTTGATTGGCTGCTTGTTGTGCTCTCTCTTGCTCACTAATTATTTTATTTGGATCTAAAACATATTGACGATATTTATTGGCAAAATCATTAATAGAAAATGCTAATTTATACATATCATTTGCATAATCTACTGCTTCATGAATTTGATCTATATCAATGGTGTCAGATAAGAGACTATCATCTAAAATTTTAGCTAGTTGGTAAACACCTTTGCCTTCATTTGTTTTAGATTGCATTGATAATAAAGCTAATGTAGTTGCTCCTGTTAAGGAAGTGAGCACTCCTTTTGTTTTTTCTTTTTGTTCAGAAGAAATACCTTTTTGCCAAACAGAAATATTTGCAATATCTTCATTTAATTTATCAAGATTTTCCTGCTGCATTTTTAACTGATTTTTTAAGCCAGTTAAATTTTGTTTTTCTTCTTTAGTTAAGTTTTCTTTTTGTTCTAAGTTTGCAATATCTTCCTTTAAAGAATCTGCTTGCTTAGCTATATTATCTCTAGCGTCTTCTTTGCTTTGTCTAATAGTATCTAATATAGGATTTAATTTATCACCTAATTCATAAAATCTATTAGCCCAATCCCTTTGATTCATTTTGAGCCAAGTTAATTCTCCTATCTGATCATCATTAAGTCGTTCTCCTGCAAAGGTTTCTATTTGTGCTTTAACATTTACAAAATCATTTATAGTATCAAAAAAATCTTCCTTCCTACGTTGTAGTTTTTCCTGCATTTCTTCCTTACTCATAGGAGTACCACTATTATCTACAAAAGGATTCTTTTCAATATTATTATCTATTTTGTTTTGTATATCTGTTATTTTTTCTTGAGTAGCTTCTAACTCTGTAGTAGCATCTGCTATTGCTTGTTTGTCTTCTTCAGAAGGTTCTTCAGTAGGGTCTAAAGCAGCTTTTAAATCATTAAGGGTCTTTTCTTGTTCTGCTTGTTGTTGCTGTAATTTATTTAAAGATTCTTGAGCAGTTTTTTTATCAGTAAAGCTATCAAGAACACTTTGATAATCTTCATCACTAAGTTCTTCCCCAACTGCTGCATCAATAATATCCTTAAAATCATTTATCTTACCTACAGAATCATATAGCATAATAGCATTTAAAAGCTCTTGATACTCTGAGTTCTTATATTCCAATTTATCTTTTTTAGATAAAGCATCCTGCTTTTGTCTTTCATAATAATTATGGGCAATTAGTCTCTTTAATCTGGCAGTGGCATTTTTATCATTTTTAAATTTAGCTTCAAAATTATTTAACTGTTCTGCAGCAGTAGCCTCTGCAGCTTGGGCTTCATTTACCTCTCTCCTAGACCCAAAGAAACCCCCTTCCATTGTCCACTTATTGACTTTTTGATTATCTTTAATTTCAGTATGCCGCATTGGTACTCCCAAAACACCTGTCATACCGCCAATAAATCCCTGTTCCCAAGTATCTCCTCTTTGTAGGGTTCCCTTAATAGCAGTCATTGCAGTATCCCAATAATCAAAAGTTTCTTTTTTAGCTTGGGGGTCAAATTGTTGTTTAAAGTAATTGTCTGATACCAAATAATTATATAATTTATTAGCATCTGTAATACCTTGCTGTGCAATTTCTTCATGTCCTTCTAAAGCCCCCCTAAGTAAAGTTTTACCTAATACTTTTAGCTTAGGATGAGTAGTTGTGCCTACCCATTTACCCTCAGCATTTCGCGTTAGCCCTCCCCCTCTAAGTCTGGCATCCATCATATCGGCTTTTACTGCCCCTGAAAAACCTTTAGTAAATACCCTACCAAATTGTAAAATATTATCCAACATTAACAGCGGAATATTTTCAATCATTGTACGATTACCTACATCAGCCCTTCTTCTTTGTATTTCCTGTTCTCCTGCTGCAACTGCATTATCAATTTGTTGCATTGCTTGATTCCATTCAGGAGTATACTCTCTAATACCCCTAAGTTTTAAATTTTTTATGGCTTCTTCTTTTTGGGCATTTAAATTACGGTACATATCAGCAGTAGCTTCATTAGCAGCATTAAGTCCTTCTATTCTGCCCTCATTCCAGGCTGATACTCCTGCTCCTAACATACCTGCTGATATTTTAGTAGCCATCTTAGTTGCCCTTATTGCTTTAGCTGTTCTACCTGCATTAGCTAAACCTCGCATAGCAGCCATGCCTATACCTCTAACACCTTGAGCAATCCAACCTCCTACAAAAAGAGAACCAATAGTAAAACCCCAGTTCTTAATAAATTTATCTGCTAAAAAGTTAGCTGTAAATATATTAGTATACCAAGGAGCTTCCTGTTCTGCTTGGGAATAATAGTTGGGTAATACTTCTTCTGACCATTTATTAAAATCATTTAGTGCGCGACTCATGGGGTTATCCCATAATTGGGAAGAGTCGTTTTTAGCTATAGACATTCCTATACCAGTAGCTAATCCTATAGTACTATCTAAGAAAGTAGTACCAGTTAAAATAACACCTTTAGTTATGCCATTAACTAATTTACTATACCAAGGTTGTCTATTAGCACGATTATCCTGTATTTGTCCTGCGTTAGCATTAACCATAACAGGGTCATCCCATACAGAATTTCCTAATGTATTTAATTCAGATTTAGACCCAGCTCTTCTTATAGTATCATGATTAGGGTCATTCCATATAAAAGAACCAATATTACCTGTTCTAGCTCTATAATCTGCACTTGCAGTTTCAGCTAAAGATTTTTGTGCTGCTATTAAGTCGGGGTCAGTTGTGTTAATACTATTAGGATTATTCTTAACTCCACTACCATATATATCAGCATTTCTAACCCCCTGTAATGCTTTGGGTCCTGTTTGTTTAATATCTTTTACTGCCATTATTTTAACTTTTATTGGTTACTTGTACTAGATTGTTGCCAGAGATTCTGGGCAGGAGTTCCATAATTACCTCCAAATTCCCATCCCAAACTACGCATCAAAGCAGCACCAGCTGCTTTATTAGATTGCATAGCTACTGCTTTTGCTTCATCAGAAACGCCTTTTTTATTTATTATTTCATCATTTTTAGCTCTAGCTCTTCTGTAATCAGCAAAAGCCTGCTGCCCTGTGCTACCCATAGCATTAGTTGTGGCATCTATAAAATAAGAAGTAGTTTTACCATCTCTAGTAATTTTAACCATTAATCCACTATTATTGGGGGTGTTAATAACATACATATTAATATCTCCTCCTGTTAACTTTCCACTGCCTTGTGCATTAATTGCATCTGAAATTTCTTGAATGTCCTTTTGATCTACTGCTCCTAATTCAAGTTTATTATGTGACATTCCCTTAATGACTTTTACATTTCCTTCATTGAAATATTTTTTGAGTTTTTTACTATAAAAGTCAGCATTATCAGGGGTATCAAATCTAGTTCCTTTAATTTGATAGGTGCCTACACGATTACCTCGTTGATAAGATTGTATACCTTTTAGTATTGTTTGAAAATCATAATTCTTAGTATTAGGGATACGTAAAGTGTCTATAGCATTTTTAAATTGTGTCCATTCTTTAATAATAACACTACTAAGCTCTCTTCGTGCTGCCTGTGCAGAAAGAATATTAGTATAATTACCTTGTCCTGCCACATTAGAATATGATCCAGTTACCTTAAACTGGTTTTTATTATTAAATAGAGAAGGATAATTTTTTTGTATCTCTGATTCAATCTCTTTAGGAGATTTTAGACGCCCCTTTTCATCAAAATATTTCACTTTTATGGGTAAACCATCTATTATATTAATAGGTATACCACTCTTTAATTCTTTGGCTGTAATTAAGGTATTGCCAGATGGAGTTAAACGAGGATTATGCAAAATTTTTATAGCTTCGTTATATTTTTTAAGTTCTTGTTCATTATCTTGTATAGCTACATCATCCTCGTTAGCATTTAAACCTGCATTATACCCTTGTTGTGTTGCAGCTGCCATTTCCATATCTAATTGAGCTTTATAATTCATTTTAGCTATATCAGCACTAAAGTCATCTTTAACTATTTGCATAGCATCTTTACCTATGCCTTGCCATGCTCCCTGTGCTGCTATATCCCAAACTTGATTATATCTTTTTTTACCGTATTCTGTCATATTACCGTCCTTATCAAACATTCCTTGCCAATCAAGAATACCACTATTATCAACAGCTTTTGTTATAATATTCATAACTTCTTTTCTAGCTTTAGGATCTCTAGCCACAGCTTTAGCTATTTCATCATAATTAAATCCATTATGTTGTGTAAGCATATAAGTATAAGGCATTAATTGCGATAATTTATATTTAGCTTCTTCTTGTTTTTTATTTCCTTTTCCTGATAAATCAGTGGTATCTACTTGCGACAAAGCTTTGAATATATCAGAAACCTGAGCCGCAATTAAAGCTGCATTTAAAGACCTGCCCCACCCCTTTGAGGGATCATCTAAAAAGTCATCTATTGACATGTTTTCAGGATCAAACTCTGTCATTAAGTATGGATTTTGAAGCTTTTGCGGAGCAAGAGTATCTATAAGTTGTTGCCTTCTTTTATAAGCAGTTTCAATAGGTTTAATCTCACTTGCATAACCTGCTTGTAATCCTAATAAATCATTTCTATTTTGAGCAGACATTCCTTTACTAAAATCATCTACTGCATCATGTAGTTTATTTACATAATTAGTATACATGTTGTATGCCCTAGGACTCTTATCTTTTTCTGCAATATTTTTCCACATCTCAGTTTGTTGGCTTAATGTAGATAAAGCTTGTTCATTTTTATCATATTCTTGTTTGTATAATAAAAAGGGCTTCGCTATTTCATCAAAAGTAAAAGGACTAAAATTGCTTGTTATATTGAATATCATTATTTTTAATTTTAATGTTAATTGTCAGATTTATTACTATTAATAGACTTATGATATTTTAAGTACTCTGCTAATTGTTTACCCCTTTTACTTTTTGCAGAAATACCATTCATAGACAGAATTAAGGGTAAAAATTCTTCTCTAAAGTTACCATAAACACCTGATAAAAGCATTGCTAAATTTTGATTCATAGTAAAGTTCTCTTTACCAATATTACCAAAAGCATTACCTATACCAGAAATAGCATTACTTCTAGCTTGATCTGCTAATAATTGTTGCTTCTCTCTCATTTGTGCAACTTGTAACATACCATTAAGATACTGAGATTTAACTTCTTGTCTTTGTTTTGCATTAAACTGTTCAACTTGATTAGCTACTGTAGCATTATATTGATTAGTTTTGCTATTAAATTCTCCTACTTTAGCTCTTTGAGTATCATTATATTCTTGTGCTTGTCTAAGTGCATTACCTATAGCAGTTTGGGTATTGTAATTAGCAGTTGCCATACTGGCCATAGCTGCAGCTCTATTACCTTCACTTAAATTAGCTATATTTCTTAATTGTGTATTACCCTGTTGTCTTATTTGATTAGCTGTGTAGTTAATATCATAGGGAGTATATTTTAGGTAATCCCCTATATAATGTCCTGATATTGGATTGTATTTAGAACTACTATTTACAGCGGCTTGTAATCTATTAGCTTCACTATAATTAGGTTTACTAAATAGCCCCATAGCACTTGTAAGAATAGGTGCATATCTCATCCATGTTGGTAATCCCTTTATTGCTGGTTTAGTGGGGAAGGCAGTTTGAGGATGGGCAATATAGTCTTTATATTGTTCTACGACACTTTTCTGCTTAAAAGCAGGGTTTATCCCCCTATCAGGCATATTTGAAGGTATTAAACTTTCCTTAGGATTAGGATCCCATGATACATAGCCATTTTTTCCTACAGTTTCATCTTCGGCATTATCTATGGCTCTTCTTCTTAATGTATAAAAGTTGTTAATAACATACTCAGAGTCTTTACCTAATTTAGCTGCTAGAGCATCTATATATCCTCTTGCATCAGGGTCTCCCATCTGCACTAAATCCAATATTTGTCTGCTAACTTGATTATGATATTTAATGTCTCTATTATAAGCAGTAGCTCTTTTAGCAGGAGTTTTCCTATAATATGGAACAGCATCTGGGGTATTGGCCTTACTTGGATCTAACAAATCTAAAGCTTTTATCATGCCATCAAAATCTAAAAACCCAATAGGAGAATCCAAACCATACTGTTGTATTGCAGTATCAGTCATTGTGTCATAATCGTTGATACCCTTTACCCTAAATTGTGACAAATCTTGTGATTTATCACCAGGACCTCCAAACATATTACCTTTTCTACCACCATAAGCAAAAAGTTGTCCTTGTTGAGCAGCTTGTTGTTGCATAGCCATCATTTCTTCTTCTGAAGGCTGTTGCTCTTCTTGGGGCATTTCTTCAGCTCCTTCTAAATCTTCTTGACCTTCGGTACCCTGTTGTTGAGCTTGCTGTGCCATAGCTTGTTGCCTAAATTGGGGGTCTTGCATTTGCTTTTTAAATCTAGTATCTTCCTGTGATTCTGCAAGAGCACCCAATACAGCATCAAGACCTCTTTTACTGATAGGATCTAAAGGTCTTTCTTCACTTTCTTTTTGTAGTTTTTTAGCTGCATCAGCATAAGACATTTTCTTTTTTGAAGTACCTAATCCATATTTTTTCTTAAAGTCCTTAGGTACTTTTAATCTCTCAGAGAATATATAATCATTATAATTTACTTCTCCTTCTTCAACAAGGTTGGGAGTCCCTTGAGGGTCAACTCCTACTTGTACACCATCATTAGGATTTTCTTCATGTGTACCACCTGCATTATACTCAGTAACTCCATTTCTAAAATCACTAAATTGATTATTCAAGTTACCTCCTTCAGCATATCCTTTTGCAGTATTTTTAATAAAACTAGCTCTTTTCATTTGAGTAGAATTATTATCATCTTTATTAGCAAATATACGATTGGCCATCTGCAAAGGGGTCATACCATACGTATTAGCTAATGTAGCTGATTTACTTTTATTATTTTCATTAATATTGATTCCTCCTGCACTAAATCTATTACCAAAAGGAGAATTGGTTCCTGTATATTGCATATTAAGAGGACCACCCTGAGCTACTATATTTCCTTTTGTTTGGTTTTGTAGATTCCTATAGGTAGCCTGTAAATTATCTTGAAAAGAAGAGGCTTCAGTATCATAAGCATCAGCTCTTAAATTTTTAAGTTTATCTGCTTCTCTATTAGCTTTTTTATTTGCAATTATTGCACCAATACCTGACGCAAGCGCACCTCCAATAAACCCCACTCCTGCACCTACAGGACCTAAAGCAGTTCCAGCAGCCATACCTGCATTAATACCTGTAGACAAGGCATTTCCAACTTGTTGCCCTGCAGTATAGCGTTTAATTTCCTTTGCTGTAGGAGATTCTTCAAGATAAAAATCTTTATGTGTATCTAAGACACTTTCTAAAGAATTTCCTACCTCTGAATACATATTTTTAGTACTATCTTTATAATAATCCTCAAAAGAGGACATATCGTTTATTTGTGCAGCATTGATACCCCCAGACACAGCTGTAAGTGCACCTGAAGCAATACCTAAATAAGGACTCATACTTGTCCAATCAATATTACCAAAAAGTTTACTTCCTGTGCTAGCCGCTCCAGCAGCAGTACTTATATTTTTAGCGGCAGTTCCTGTATTTATAGAAGCCGCAACATTAGAACCTGGCATATTATATTATATTATAAGTTACACTTAAATTAGTTATTTGATTTTTAATAGTTGCTTTATCTGAATTATTTCCTAAAGTTATTTTCAACCATAAGTCTACAAACCTATTTCTATTATCAGCCCTAGGAATAGTAATGTGCCACTGTTTAAATAATTTTCTTAAATTACTTTCTGTATTGCTATTTATTAATCCTGTCTTAGAAACGTAATTGTGTAGAGAGATAGGTTCTTTAACTTGATAACTATCATTAAAACACATATAATTAAAAGGTGTAGAGTTTGTTATAATAGATTCATCCCCTAAATTAGCAGCAAAATTTATATTATTAAATATTTTAGTCTTATCAGGGGCGTCATTAGCTATAAATGTGATGTAGTAAGAATATAGTGTATTACAAAAATTACAATATTCTTCAGAGGAACGTTGCTTCCAAACAGTATTACTTGTTAATGAAAGTGCTTCTCCATTAAAAGGCACAACATATTGTATATCTTGGTAATCATAAAAAGAAGTAAAATTACCTATCAGTTCGTTAAAAGCTATACATTTATCCCCTATTTCCTCTTTGACTTGAAAATATATATCATTAGCTAAAGGATCATATATAACAGAATTACAATTATCTATTTTATTAAAGTAAGTCTGCATATTTTTAGTTTTTGATAGATTAACTATATTAGAGTCTTTTGCTATTGCTAAAATCTCTTTATGATTATTATCATATAAATATAGTGCCTCATTTCCCTCAGTTATATTTTTAGGACTACTTATACCCACACCTTCTTTTAATAATATAGGGGTGTCCACATTAGCATTATTTCCTATTATAATAGGGGTGTTATCAGAGGGGGATATTGCTATTCTATTGTTATAGTTTATTTTGTAGATTGCCCTATTTTGAATACTATAAAGAGTATTATTAAAAGAAATCAATTTTTGAATTTGACCATAAGTACCCTGTACATCAACGCCTCCATTAAAGGTCACTTTTGTAAAAGAATCTGTAAGTTCTCCTGCATATTTAACACTTGTCCATATAATATTATTAGGATAATATGTATTAATGTCTAGGGGAATATTATAGCTAAATAAATTATTTTGCTGATCATAAACAGAATTAAATTTATTAAATTCATTTGCTTTAATTATACTAGAGTCCCCTAAATTAGCATAATTATCATATCTTCCACAGGGGTTTTTTGTACTTTCTGTTAAGAATGATGCTACTTCTATACAAGACTGTTTATCTTCTTCTGTATAACTATATGTTTTAAGACACTCATATCTCCCAATAAAACAATCTCCATATCCTATTAGATTAATGGTAGAACCATTAATGGGTGTCCATGTACCAATTGGAATCCATGTATGCTTTGCTAATATCTCTTTACTATTATCACCAAAAATAGCAATATTGTCTAAATCTTGATATAACTCAGCTATCCAAAGTATTGACTCTCCATCCTTTAAACCAAACTTATAGAATGGGCCACCAAGACCTTGTGGAGTAATACCTACAAGTTCAATAATTCGTTTATAATAAGATTTATCCCATAAATAACCGAAGTTTTCCATTGATGCTTCAGTATTACCAAAAGTAAGTTGCCAAACTCCATCTTTATAGTAAAATGCCTTTTGTGAATTATGATCTGGATTTGGTATAAAATTAGGTAATGAATCTTTAGTTTTCCCATCAGCAGAGTATTTTACTATACGAGAGAGTGGTAAATGATAATCAAAGCTAGAGTCTCCATTCTTTATGGGAGACATGGAAAGTACTACATGAGGAGTACTTTTATAATACATAAGAAGGCTGTCTTTTATAGATACTGTGGGGACAATCTCTTGGTTACCAGAGCCTAAGTCATCTAAAGTGTCAGAGTCAAAATATAAAGAACTAAAAGAATCGGTTGACAACTCTTTTACATTACCTTGATAATTAAGTTTATCATAAACATAGCTATCAGAAGGGGTTTCTAATACATAGCTTTGAACTTGATCGGTATTAAAAACACGAACACTGGAGGGGTGATTGTTTAAAAAATAATGACTAGAGACATAACTCTGCTCCGTATCATAGGCAGTTATGGGAGAACAAATATAATAAGTTTTAGAAAAAAAATGAGTATTAGCAAATACTTTCCTAGTATAATCTCCATACCAAATACCGTCTGTTGTTTGTGTAGTTGTTTGGTTTCCTAATGTATTATATCTATGCCAAAGAAATAAGGGTATCTTTTTATCATCTACCCATAAAGGGGCATTATAAGCTCCCCATTTTTTAGTATCTTTTTGTAATCTAAATTTTTGTACTCCTGATTTACCGTCTTCAGCTGCTTTTGGGCCTGTTTTAGGATTAATCAAATAATCAAAACGTGAATAATCTAAACTACATTCCCCAACAATTTTAAACTTTACCTCGTTATTTTTATCTAATAGATTCTGATTTTCTTCTACATCAATAGCGTGAAATGTAAGAATAGTATCATCTACATAATAAGTAAAATCTCTAGATGCAGCTAAATCAGAACTATTTTCTGGATTTTCAGTATATGTACTACTGACTTTATAAAAAGAGGAGGAGTCATGATTGGTAGGAAGCGCGTGAATATATGCCAAGCTAGAATCGGCTATCATTTTATTAAATGGATTATCTAAACCATTTAAAGTATCTTCACAGCCCTTATAAACTCCAGCTCTGCCTTTAGAATTCCTTAAATATTCAGATATAGTATTTAATATATATGCTTTAAATCCATCCCAAGTTTTAACATCATACCCCTTTCCTAGTGCTGTAGAATAAATAGAAGATAAATAAGTATCATACCCTTTTGAATATATCTTCTCACAATCTGTAATTTTTGTTATAGCTTCTTTAGTTGATCTTCCTATCTTTAAAGTATAATAAATGTTTAATATATTTTCAGCAGCATTCTGAAGGGGATTTTGGTAAAGAGTTAATTGTATAAAATAATTACTTCCTGTGTTTGTAGCCTCTTTTGTCCAAAATAAATTATCAGTGTTTTCAACTTTTACTTTAGTTTGATTTTGGATTTCTCCATATAATGTATTGGAATTAGCTGCTAAGGGTAATCCTCCATAGCTTATCGGGTATTTATTAATATCGTCAGGGTCATCTAGTCTGATATCTAAGGTTCTAAAGTTCCAAGAAGACATAGCAAATGGGGTATTGTTACAACGATTGTGTAATTCAAATATAGTAGGGCAAATTACTCCTTGAGATATATTCCTTACTGGATAAGCGTCCCTTTGCACCATCACAAGACGTGCATAACAATATTTATCTTTTACTGCTTCTGGAATAGCATACCCTTTAAACTGAAGACTTCTTTTAAGTAACTCTTTTCTATCCTTAATGCCTAGGTCATGTTGAGCATCTATTTTAATGTCCTTTATATAAAAGATTTTAGAGGGGGTTCCTAAATAGTCCATAAATTGTAGGCCTACTCTATACCATTCATCATGTTTAAAAGTTCTAATATCAGTATCTTTTTCAGGTAGAGCTATAGTAAATTCATCTTCTATAAAATCAGACTCTACTACAGAAAGAACTCCATTCTTTTGAATATTATTATTTATGATAGTCTCTTCTGCTTCAGAAAGTTCATTAATTAAAGAATAGTTACTAAAGAATAGCGTATTGTCTTTAACAGCCATAGCCTTAGGTATAAAACCAGATGATTGAAGAGCAAAAAGAGTTCCTATATCGGTAGATTCCCCTAATGAACCATTATCTATAAAAGTTAAATTGTCCTTAATAGGGATATTACTTATTTTATAAACATTTGGAACGGCATCTTTCGATGAACGAAGTACTCCATAAATATTAATATAATCAAATGAGTTATTTAGATTTGTTATATTAAATGTAAAAGCTGCATTACATATTGTTTCAGGAGAAGCGGCTTTATTACCCATTCCAATATAAAATAAGGGAGAAACATACCAGATATTACTTTCCTGTAAATAGGTATTTGAATATGTTATATAATACTGCAACACACCGCTTGCAAATCTACCATTACCGTTAGCTTTAGTAATCTGCACATTTGGTAAGTTATTATCACCTTTATTTATTATAGTTGGTAAAAAATCTAGTGAGTATTTATAATCTGTAGAATTCTCATTATCATGAATAATTTTAAAAATTCTAGGTTGATTTTTACCATCTATCCAATATACTTTATCCAATTTTTCATTTTCAGTAAAACCTATAGAATTCCAATAAGTTATATCTGTATTAAAGTTATAGTTGCCCTTTAATAGAGTTTTATATGTATAGCTATTTCCCTCTTTATATACTTTAATTATATAGTCAGTACTATCGTATTCTCCAAATAAAATAAAGTAATCAGTAAAAAGGCAATAATTTAATATTGTAATAGAATTCTCCTCATCTTTAATTTCTAATACTTTAGTATTACCTTTCTCATTAGTAATACTAAGTAGGGAATTATTATCTACTGCATTTATTCGGACATTTAAAGCATCAAATAAAAAATTAGGGCTACTTAATTGATAAGCAGTATCTTGTTGTATTCCTTGTATAAAAAATTTAGAAGTTTGCTGTTGTTCCATATTATTATATTTTAAAGCTTTGAAACATCCTTAATGAATCCTCCAATGTTCTTTAGTACCTGCAGTTCTGAAACCATGTTCATGCTCGGTAGTTCTGATTAATAATTGATTCCATAAATTAGTAATAGATTCCATCTCATCAATAGATGGCATTACTAACTCATTCTGTGCTGCACCTATAGCCCAACAATATTCTTGTTGTGCATTTTGTAATGCAGCATTACTGATTTTATTTTGATCAAATAAAATTGTATATACTTTTACTTTAATATATGCTTCTAAAGCCTCTGCAAAAGTACTGTTATCTGGTATCATAGGATAACCTTCTTCATCAACTTTAATGGCTCTATAAGCAATTTCAATAGGAGTATCTTTAGTTGAAGTAAAGATAATTCTACCTTGTATTTTATAAGTAGGGTCTGTGAAATCATCATCTAGTTTGTGTGTACTCATATGAAAGTTATCAGTAGAATACCTATAATAGATAGGTTCTTGTAAGAGTGAATCATCTGTACATTCTGTTCTTACTTGAATCATTTCAAAATAATCACAGGGTAATTCTCCTCTCCAATCATCTATATTAATAACAGCTGTCTTCTCAATAAATTCTTTAGGCATTCCTACTCTTCTAATAAATCTTTGAGCATAATTAACTACTCGCTCCAAAGATACATCTCTAAGTAGAGGATTATCTAATATATTATCAAGAATTTCTTTGATTGATATATAATTCATCTTAATTTTGTGTATTAAAAGTATCTAGTAAACCTTGTCTATAAAGTACATTAATTTTATGTACTAAAGATCTAGTAGGCTTAAAAGAAAAGTATTGAATATTTTTACATCTACATGATAATCTATTCCAACGGATTTTTATCATTGTTTTCCAATCCCTTCTTATTAAGGTTTTATTCTTATAGCATTCACTATCTGATTGCCATAACTTTAATGTTTCTCCCCAATCAACAGGTCTTTTTACTATAAGTTTACCATCTTTATACTTAACTACAGAATCAAACTTAAACGTTTCTAGGGTACCTAAACCATAGGGTAACTTTACTATTAATCCTTTACATAATTGATCAGCTATTATTTGGTTAACTTCTCTTATAATAGCATAGAATTGACTGTCTGTAACTCTTCCTTTATTATAGAAATTATGTCTTCTTAATTCTTGAAAAATCAATTTTATATTAATAGCATTTGGAATTTTTCTTTTCTTTTTATCATGTATTTTCTTAACTCTTGCTATAAATGACTTACTGTCCATCTATTTGTTGTTGTAAAGCTGACTTAACATTTCTTGCAATAAAAGTAGCTAATCGTGATTGATCATCTGAAGCATTGTTATCACCATCTTTAGCAAGATAAAGATTAGCTTTAAGTACTTTACCTACTAGTTCAATAAGGGGTTCAATCAGTGTTTCTTCTAAAGGAACTTCTTGCTCTAATATATCACATTTACCATCTTCATCTTTATCACATTCTAATTCAAATGCTTTAGTAGGATCTTCAAATATACCTCTTAATTGAACTTTTTGTAAGTATCTATATTGAGGATTTGCAGATCTTAAATAGATGTAATTATTCATTTCAGTAGCATAAATAATATTTTGTAACCACTTATTATGTCCTACATATCTAAACCGTTCTTTATTAATAAAAGTAATTTCACTGTTTGTAAAATATGATTTAGGATAAATTAAGGGATTACCTAATAAAACATCAGGTATTTTTTTAGTACTTTTAAGTACTGTTCCTATACAAGGAACACCTTCAATTTTTTCAGTTTCTTGCAAGTCTAAACATAATGTTTGATAATTACTATCTGGTATTTCTCTTTTACCATTAGCATATCTTTGGTCTAGTAAAATAGCCCTTGTCTTATTGATTAGAAACACCACATGGTCTACAGTATAATAGCTATCATCTGATGACAGCTTAGCATTATCTAAACAAAAGTAGGCTAATTCTCGGTATGTTGTAGCCATTATAAATTTCTTTATATATAATTAAAACTCTTGCAAAGATACTTATTATAGTAATCTTATACAAGAGTTTTAGAGGTTTATTCTATAATTCTATAGCTAAAATTTTCTGTGTTTCTTATCTCTGTATCCTCAGTCTTTCTTAATGTAGAACTATCCTTAATAAGGTTACTGTCTAAATTAAGTTCTTTTTGATTATAATTTATTGAGTGGGGCTGCACTAAACAGTCACTTATACAAGGCAATATTCTATTGAGTAATTTTATATCCTCATTAGTTATGAAATCTTCACAACCATTTAAAAAATCATTTAAAAAATCTAAGATTAATACATTATCTAAAGGTTTATCATAGTAACCTAGATTTTCAAGAATCTTATAATAAGATTTAAGAGTTTTATAAAGATCTTCATCATATTCCATAGCAGTTACATTTATTTGTGGTTGTAGTTTCTGAAGTTAAAAATAACTTGTCCCAAATACTATTTACTGCTTCAATATCATTACAATTAATAGCTAACTGTAAATATTTAAACAATAATATAAAGTCAATAAAATCTTTTTTTACAGAGCATGAATCTGTTACGGCTCTAAAGTACTGCATTCCTTGTTTATATAAAGGATACCAGTTAAAGAGTACTCCTACAATAAGATTTTTGTCAGCATTACAAGGAAGACTTAGTGCCTCAGCAGAAGGGGCATCGTTAGTACTTACATACACATAGAGGAGTTGGTTTTCTAAAGATGTAATTCCTATTAACTGATTAATGTTAAGAGTCAAATCTAAGGTTTTTGTTTCCAAAGTATCATCATAATATATAGCCTCATCTTCTGTAGGAATATCTAAATTATCATAATTATCTTTAGTAACTATGACTACTTTATTAATATACACATCTTTTGTATAAGAAGCAGTAATAACATTAGCTATAATGTGTAAACAAGAATCATCATTACTTACTTTGAGTAGCTTAAATTCTAACATATATTTTTAATTTAATTGTAAATAAAAGAAGGGAGAACTTTTGTGTCCTCCCTTTCATATATAGTCATATTTATAAGGTAGACTATACCTTGATAATATGTGAATCTTTACCCTGCATCCTTAGCTACAGAAATCTCACCTTTAAAACCTGCAAGTTCACTAAAAGCTTTAGCTAATTTCTCAGCATCAGTAGTACCTGTTAACTCTGTACCAGAAATAGCTGCATTATGCTTGAATACAAAAGTCATATCTTGTTCTGATTTAGCTGATTGCACACCTGCACCTTCAAAGTAATAGTGTACATTTACCAAATCATATGCAGTAGCATTTTCTGTATCAGTAATGAGATATTCAGTAGGAATTACATTAGGCCAGCCAATGTTTCTATACATATCACCTCTATTACCTGCACAGAAATATTCAAGATCTGCTATATTCTTAGCATTACCAATAGCAGTGCCCTTAGTAGTAGAGAGTGCTACCTTAGCACCAAATTCATTAGCACTGTCCTTTTCTATATAAGCTGGAGCTAACCAAGTTTCTTCAACACCATCTGCAACAGTAATAGTATCTGCTGCTAAAGTAAGATTAATAGGAGATACACTCTTTACACCTCTTTGCCATTCATCAAGGTCAGTACCTACTTCTTTAATAGTTACTACACCTGCAGCTGATTCTGCTGTAATTACCTTGTCATATTCTCTAGCAAAAGATTGACGAATAGCCTTAGCTAATTGATCAGCAAAGTCAGTATTCTTCATATCCTTAGTAATCTTAACTGCCACATCTTTAGTATAAGTATCAAAGTCACTCATACCAATCCAGTTTCTAAAAGACATTCTAAGAATGCACACTTGACCAACAGCAGCAAGGGCATTATCACTAGGTGCAATCTTCCATATTTTTAGGTTTCTAACTTGTGATGCAGCTTTACCTGAAGTTACAGTAATACTAAGGATTTGAGAACCCTTCACCATATTAGTACGATAAGTACCTTTAGCACCCTTGTATTCTACATAACCTTCTTTTTTATCTTCACTCTTATGAAAAGCAGCTTCTCCCTTAACAGGAGTATCTGAAAGATTATTGTCAGTTAATTTGTTAACAACGTAAAGTTGTTGTACTTGATTTTGCGAAAATTGCATTTTAATTAAGTATTAAATTAAACATTAGTAGTAAAAACTACCATTATTGTTGTTGTGTTCTATAACCTACTTTACTAGCAATAGCTAATTGTACAGCTCTTTGTAATATAGGTCTATGTAAAGCTTCATGTACAGAACACTCTGTTTTAGTTGATATATTATTAATAGTTAAGTCTGATAGATCAGTAAGGATAATAGGAGCGGGCTTTGCTAAATAATAACAATAGTAGTAATAGTTTTTATAAGGAGAAATAATTTCTATATTATTATTTACATCTAATCTCAAAGCCCTTCTGTTGGTAACTCCTCTAAAGGGATTTTCTAATATTCTAAGAACTTCATCCTTAGTAGTAGGTATTATTTCTACCCTTTTACCATTATGGCAATCTACTGTTTCTGGCTTAAGAAACTCTGTAGTAATAAACCATAAATTTTCAGGAGCAGATAAAACATAATCAAAACACTGTTCTTCACTATCAATAAATTCTCCTGAAGAAATGACAGCTTCTGATTGAATTCCGTCACTACAGTCATAATTAATATGTATACTTAATGAATTAAGATACCTTCTTATTTCTTCAGTATTTTCAAAACCCTCTTGCTTAGCATTTGTACCATTATAATAAGATATAATTACATCTTCCTGAGCCTTAGTTAAGAATACTGATTTTTCATATTCATCAAAGACTAAATTCGTTTTATCAAACCCTTCTCCAAAAGCACCTCCATTAGCATAACTATTAATTAACACATCAAATTCATTACTAAATTCTTCTGTAGTCATTATTGTTGTCTATATTGTTGTGCTTGTTGAGGAGCTTGAGTCTGTCCCATATTAGTAGAACTTAAATCCCCTATTCTAACAGCAGATCCTAAATCACCTGTGTATGCTGCCTTAGCTAGTTCAACTGCTCTTTGTAGAATTTCAGAATGAATTTCATCACTTAAAGCACAGGTTTGTGGTGTTTGCTGACCATTAATTGATAAATTTGCGTCCTCCAAATTAGTAAGAATAATAGGGGATGGGTGCTTTAGGTATCTTAATGTGTACCCCCTAAATACATTATTGTATCCATATATTAAAAGGGCTGATGTAACTTTTGTAGTTGCCTCACTTTGAATTTTCCAAGCTTGGTTTTTAGGAGGATTTTGGAAAGGCTTTGACATTAATCTGATATAATCAGTGGATGTTAAAGGGACAATTTGCAGATACCTTTCTTTATTAAATACTTTATCTAATACTGTTAGTTGATCATTAATAGGAATGAAAATGTCAGCATCTTGATAATAATTAATATTAACTTTATTAACTGTATCTACAATAACTCCCTGTATGTTTATTGTACCAAAAGTAGATTTATTATTTAAGGACTCTTTAATCATGGTACTAAAATATCCCATAGAGTGTGAATCCGCAAATATAATTGATTCTATATCATCTTTAGTATTATCTTCAGTACCTATGTAAAACCCTACATCATTAATAATAGCCTCATGGGGATAAGATGATAGGGAGTCATTTACAACTTTAGGTAAATCATAAACCCTCACATAAAGAGTATGTTGACTAGTGATAGTATAGTAGCATTCATACCCTGCTTTTTTCTCCTTTTCTTTATCACTATAGGCTGACTCTACCTCCCCTGTAGAATTATATTTTTTAGCTGTTTTTCCAATAAGAAGATCCCCTATAGCAGTCATTATACAAGTTATTATATTATCAATATCATCTTCAGTAAAACACTTATATGTATAAGTTCTGTATAAAGTACTGAAATCTACATTTCTTTTTAAAGAGCTATCAAAACCCTCATAGTCCTTATTACCTTTAGGAGTAAAATATCGCTTAACTATATCATCCTGCGCTCTAGTAAGAAAAACACTTTTTTCATACTCATCTAAGCCAGGAGCTTGGTTTGACATTATATTATTATATAGTAAGTCAAACTCATTTGAAAATTCTTCACAAGTCATATAAAATTGTTTTTTTTTTCACAAAATTACTTGTGAAAAAGTTTTTAATTAAGTTGTGCTTCTATTGATAGCTTAAGTTCTTGATGCTTAGGAGTCATTATAAATTTAGCAGCAATATCTAGAGTAGGTTCTTGATTAGACTCACATAAAGGAGAATTATCTATTCTATAGTAATAATAATTACCTCTTTTAGAAACTACACCTGCTTCTACTGCTTTCTTAATAAGAATTTTTGCATCAAGATATTTATCCTCTACTACCTTAAGAAAATCGCTTGTAGATTCTTGGATGAACTTATTAATCTGTACTTTAAGGAAATCGGACTTAGTATTTACTGCAACAGGTCTTCCTGTCAATAACTCTACTATAGTTCTAAGTTTATCATCATCATTTTCAATAACACCAAACAATCTATAAGCATTCATAATATTAGTCATCTTATGCTTATCTTCAGTAACATCTGCATTCTTAGTTACAATAACATATTCATAAGAAGCTATTGGATGTTCTCTCAAGTCTTGTAGACTAGGACAAATATAATCTTTATTAGCTAATAGAATCTTATATTTAATATAATCAGTTGGCTTAGAAAGATCTAAAATGTTATCAGACTTTTTCAAAAATACTCTGGAAATACCTTCATCATTAGCATCACTCCAAAAGTTATTTTCTCTCTTATATACAGAGAGAGCATTATGCTCTAATCCCATAACATCTTCAAGAAAATCCTTTTCATCTTTGGTAAGTACATTAGCAAAACTACCTGACTTAAGCTTAGGCACAGTATATACCTTAACTGCATTTTCTAACATACCCCCATACATAATATGCTTAGGATTGGTAATTCCCATTCTATTTTTATTAATATGTCTTACAACTACTCTTTCATTTCTAAGACAATTAATTAGCTGATCATCATCAGCATATTCAGTTACTACAGGAGCAACTGACTTCTTCTCTTTTTTCTTTGTAGTAGACTTTGCCTTTACTTCTTTCATAGGAATAGCAGACAAATCTACATTCATTTCATTTAATGACTCTTCCATATAATTAAAATTAATAGTAGGTAATAGGGAACCCAATCCCTATTACCTTATATGTTATTACTCTACACCACTAAGTTGTGCAGGAATAATAGACATTGTACGAGTAGGATCAAGTACACATACACCAAATGTTGCCATCTTATGTACAGTGCATGAGTCTTCATCAGTACTCATATAGTTAACTTGTTGACCTGTGAAGGGATCTCTCAAGCCAGGTTGATAACCTCTCACTTCAGGGCGATTCTTAATCTCGCACTTGAAGATATTCTGTTGATCCATAGAACCAATCTTCAAGATATCAAATCTACCACTTTCAAGAGGCTTACCATTAGCATCAAGCATCTTATTTCTAACAGGGTTATCATATTCAGGAGATACTTCTACCTGAAGAGTAACACCATTAGGAGCTTTAAATTCAGTGAATTGGAAACCTGCACTCAAAGCATTTGTATGAAGAGCTGAATTAGTTCTCTTGATAGCACCTACAGAGCTGTTATCCATAATAAATTGTGTCCAACCTGAAGTAAGATCTGATACAGCCTTATGGAAAAGAAGAGCACCTACTTCACCAGTCTTCATAACAAAGGTTCTGTCACCCATACCTAACTTAGCAGCACTAAGTTGATAGAGAGCGTCTTCAATAAGTTTCAAGCTAAAAGTATTGTAATACATAGTATTAGCTGCTTCCATCTGCTCTCTAAGACCGCTACCTTGCTTAATAACATAACCTGAATCACCCACATCATGATACATACCATTAGCATCACGATTTGAACGACCAAACATCATTACGCTATTCTTTTCCTCACGGAATTCTTCCTCAAAGAGATAGTCTGAATAGAGTAACCATGAATGAACAGTATCCTCCTGATAACCACCATTTGCCAAAGGCTTAATAACAGGAACACCTACCATAAGCTTTTGATCCATCATAGCAGCGTTGTTAACTTTGAGTTTCTTTCTGATACTAGACCATTCATTTCTCATTTCTACAGGAGTAGAATATCTAATACCACCTTGTTCACGTGACATTTCTCTTTCAATAGGAGAGAACTCATGTGAAAATCTTTCACCAGGCTGAAGTCTCTTAGCAGGGATACCATCTTCATTAAGACCGAATAGATAGCACTTATAAACAGCATTAGTGCCTTCCATCTTAGCTTCTTCCATTACCTTAATAGGATAAAGCTCATTGAGTTCACCAAAGAGAACTTCATTTCTGAAGAACCAATCCTCAGGAAATACAAGATAGAAAGGTTCACCGTTCTTACCTACAGTTTCTGAAAGACCAGTAAGAGAATTACCATCATACTTTCTAGCTTCTACCAAAGGAATATTACGTTGGTTTGAACCTACAATATCCCAAGTATATTCTTCATCAGTGTCAAAATACTTAACAGGTAACTGTTCCAAAGTTGAGCTGGTCAAGTTACCGAATTGATAAGCAAGCAACTTAACCATGATATTGCTTGCCTTTTGAGGAGCTGCACCAAAAGCAGCCAACAAGTGGTTTCTATTAGTAAGGCCTTTCCATGAAGTAAAACCTTTCACTTGCCACTTACCTAATTTACCTGCCATTATATATAAAATTAAAAATATTCATAGTTATATATAATCAAGATAAATAATAAAGTTAAATGTTTAGTTTCCAACCCTTACCAATAAATGAGTTAGGGTCTTCTTTTGCATATTGCCCTGCAAATTTCAACAAACCATCACTACCTCTTGAAGTACTATTGATGACATTTTCTAGGTTTCTAATACCCTTTTTTACTTCTTTCTTTACTTTACTTTGTACAAACTTGTCAAAGTTTTTAAAGCCATCAGTAAGAGTAAATATCAATCCTACATTTTTAATAAAGTCATCACTATGTTCTCTTTCATACTTTTGTAGTTCTGTTAAATATTCACCTGTTTGAGAATCTCTATAAGAAGCCTTTGCAATATTAGCAATTGTTCTCTTTCTAGTATTATTATCAATCTCTAAACCTCCTAACAAATCACTATCTTGCATAATAGAATTTGTCAAGGTTTCAGATCTTTTTTGCACTTCTTCTTGCTGCCTTGTCTGATTATTTTTGGCATCATCTAATAATTGTTGGTATTGTGTGCCATAAAATTCCATACAACTTTGAAGGCATTCCTTAGCATCCTCAACATCAGTACCTGCATTTAAAGATTTCTGAACTTCTTTAGCAGCTCTTTCAGGTGAAAATCCTTTATTAACAAAATCTTGATATATTAAGTTCTTTCTAATAGTTTCTCCTTGCTCTGTTTCTGCACTAATAGCATCATCTGTAATTTGAGAAAGACCATTTAAAGTACTTTCATAAGCTTGGATTTCTGAAGGAGGTACTTTATTATTTAAAGCTTCTTCAATTCTTCTCATTCTTGAATCCATTCTATTACTGATTTCTTGATCTAGTAATGCTGAAAAATCTTCAGGTGTTTCTACATTAGAAAGAGTATCATCATCAAGATTAGAGAAAACTCCATCTTCTGCAAGAGCGTTAGTAATGGAAGAGTAGAAGTTTTGTTTAGGAGAAGTATTATCCTCTTGTTCAGAGGAGTTTTCTCCATCATCTTGATTCTGATTTTCTGTATTATCATCTTCTTCTCCACCTACGCTCTCTGGGAATTCTAACTCATTATCAAAAGTTAAACCCTCGGCAGAAATAGTTTTATTCGTAGTTGTTTCTTCTGATTCTTGCACTGGGGTAACAGAATCTTCTGCAACTACAGTGCTATCAGAAGGTGTTTCTTCAGCAGATACATTACCATTTAAGAGCTGTTCTACTTCAGCTTCTGGTATAATATTATCTGCACTAAAATTAATTGCTTCCATAAATTCTCCTTAAATTTTAGTGCAAAATTAAAGATATTTACAAACAAGAAATATAATTTAAATACATTAATAATATTTATATAAAAATTCTATTATTTTTAAAGAAAATCTTCCCAATAAATAGGAGTTCCACTGCCTATACAATCAGCATAAAATCTAGTAAAAATCATTCCTTCATATGCATCTTTATCTTCAATAACATCTCTAATATATAAGCATAATTTATGTTCATCTGTTATAGAAGAACCATAAAAATCTGCTTTACACATATTAGCTATGTACACATAATCATAAGTAGAATCATGTAAATTAATATTATACGATTTTAAAAGAGAATCAATTTGTTCTTTAGTATAAGGTTGTATATATTCTTTATGTCCTGTATCATCAATTTTATACATATTATTACAAGCAAACTCACACATTTTTTTATTAAAATGCCAACCATAATAACTAATGTATTCTTTCATTCCTGATGGTAATTTATCATACATATCTAATCTCATATCTTTATAAATAATAAAAGGGAGTATTACTACTCCCTTATAGTTAATAATTAATATCTATCTTCTGTCATGTGAGAGTATTTTCTTTTAGCTGCCTTATAGCCAGCTTTATATCCTTCTTCATAATCATCACAATCCTCATCATCTTCATCATATCTACTTCTACCTTTGGTAGAGTAACCATAATCATCATCTCTTCTTTTTCTAGGATAGGAATCTCTTGATTCCATACCTTCTCTTAATTCCCAAAGTCTCATAATATTATTCTTTATTAGTAGGTACTTGTTTCATTAATTGTCTATTCATATCAATAAGACTTTGCATATTTTTAGACATCTCTTGCATTTGCTGTTTTAAAGAATCTATTTCAGCTTTTTGAGCTTGTTTCTCTGCAAATTCAGGATTTAATTCTGATAATATTTTATCACAGTTCTTCACTATATTCTCATTATATTCTCTTCTATTTAATTCATCAATACTCTTTTGTTTTAAACTTAATATTTCAGCGTTCATTGCTTCTTTACTAGATGCTATAACTATATTATCACCATTACTAGTACTGTCAGCTATATCAAGATTAGCAGGAAGATTATTATAGTTAATTGAAGTATTACCAACTTTAACTACTATGTCTACACACATTTCTTGAGTATTTGTAAAAGTAGCAGGAACTGCATATTTAGGTTTAGGTAAACTAGTAGAGTATACTGAGCCTACTTCTAAATAAGGAGTATCTATTTTATGAAAGATATAGATAGGACTATTTTGTCTTAATGATTGAAACATAACCTAGTAGTTTTAAAATTATAAAAGTGTATATTACTCAATGATTTGCAGTACTTTAGTACTACTATCATAGTATGCTAAATATATACCAGTCCCTTTAAAATTAGCAACTGTTAAAGCTGCATTATTATAGGTAGTAACTGCCTGATTATTTATCATTATAGGTAATGTATCAGTAGTTCCTGTAGGTATAGATTGATTAAACTTTAGCAATATTAACCCATTATATTCAGTGTTAAATCTTACTCCTGGATTAGTAAAAGCAAATGTTACATTAGTGCTATTAACATTTACACTATTAGATTCTAATCTGGGAATACCATTTATATTACTGAGATATCTTATACTAATAGCCATAACTACCTCCTTTCTTAAAACCAAAGATTCTGATTGTTATTAACTAATCCTAATTGATAAGCTGCACAGTTAGGAACTGTTACAAAAGGTTGATAAGGAACTGTTACTGTATTAGGTTGAGCACATTTAATTGCATTTACTTCCTGTGCAATAGGGTTAACTACACTTGCTATATAGCTTTGAATTTGAGAGGTTTGATTAGCATTACTAATATGATTCTGTAAGGTACTCTTTTCCTCTTGTAATTGATTAATCTTAGCCTGCATATCTCTCATTTCAAGTTGACAGAACTTATCATTAATAAGGGCTGTCTGGTTAGCAATAGCATTAGTTACTTGTGATGTACCTCCTTCAACTTTACTTCCTAATTGATTAGTCTGATTTAAAGTAGCTATTTGATTATCATATCCCATTTTAAGGATACTCTGCTGAGTATTGCAGCAGCACTGTGCTAACTGAGCAGCAATCTGCTGATTACCACTTTGAATAGAGTTAACAATTTGCTGACCTGTCATACCCACTTGATTACCTACATTACTTACATTGTTATTTACTGCATTAATAGCACCTTGTACAGCATTAATATCACAATTAAGAGTAGTGGCAAGTTGGCTAATAGCATTGCCGTTGCCATTAATTGCTTGAAGGAGTAAGTCTCTACCATAATCATTATTAATTTGATTAGCAAGACCTTCACCAGTTCTACCACCAAAGCCAAATCCATTACCATAACCACCCCAACCCATGAGGAAGAAGAGGAAGATAACCCACAGAAAGCCACCTTCACCAAAGTTATTTTTATCTTTCATTGCTAAAAGTACATTAGGGTCAACACCTCTTTGCTGACATAATGGGGCTAACATAGATAATAAACTGTTACTATCTTGTCCAAACACATAAGTTTTAGTTGCTTCTTCTGACATAACTTTATCTATTTAAAAGTTAAACATTAAATAAATTTGTAAGCTTACATCACAAAAATACATACAAAAAGGAGCAGCAACTAATGTTACTACTCCTTCACCAAACATTATGAAAACACTAGAAAAACTATAGCAGTAAAATGCTATTATTTTATTTCAATTGTAATATTATCTTTATCCTTTAGTAATTCTTTATACACTGCTTCAAAAGCTTTTTGTGAATCAACTACACCACCTTTAATTTTATTATAACCTAAAATTAAACATCCTGCACTACTTTTAGCTGTAGAACCACAATGCATTAGGATACCATCAAAACCTGGTACATTAAGTAATCGAGGAACCTTACCATTACAAAACTTTTTATAGTAATCCTTCTTATTAAATTTAGGAGAAACTACATTAAGTGTGACTTTGTATGTTCCTCTAGGTATTGCTGTAATAGCATCATCATTTATGCCATTACCATTAACATCTTTAACTTTTTGTATATGAGAGGAAGACATAGTGTTATCTAAGTTTCTATCGGTATCCTCTACAACATTACAAAACCATTTACCATCTATAGTAAGATTACTTATTGTATAAGTTGCTTTCTTATATTTTCTATCTACAATTATTTTCATTAAAACCAAAAATTAAAATATTTGCCCCTTCCTGCTATTTTATAGCCACCATTATCATTTGGGATAATTTTTATAACCGCTAGTTGACAGCCCTCATTCCATCCACATAAATAATAAGTGCCTGGGGCAAGGTCTTCCCTATAAGTTGCAAAATAGGGAGCTATTTTATTTATATTACCATATGTAGCATAACCTATGCTGCCTGATGGCCAACATTTAATAGCGTGTTTTTTAATAAAACTAATAACTTCATCAGATATTACACTACAAAATGCAGAATCAGGATCTGCTGCATAATCTATATAGTTCATAAAAATTTCACGCATTTTATTAGTCACTGAATCAGCGGTGAAATCCCCAGTATTAGATGATAAAGTACCAGTATTACTATTAAATCTTAATTCATTTTTAGTTTGAAGGAACTCTTTGCCTTCTTCTATTTCAACAATAGGTCTACCCTTAAGTGTACCAATTCTTTTTTTTTCTGCCATATCTTTAATCTTCTAAATTTTTACTTATTCTGTGCATACAAGTTAAATCTGTACATATTGTACTAAGCATTGCTGTAACTTGACGTCTTAAATCTGAAACTTCTTTTTCTAATTGTTTATTTCTATCTAAGACATCTTCCAGTCTTCTTTTGTTATCTTCACTTAATTCTTTATAAAAATTAAGTGATTCTTTCATATTATCTAACAATGCTCCATCAACTTCTGCATTATATTTCTTTTTAGTAATAAACCAAGTAATCCAGCTTGTAGCACCACTTGTTAAAACTCCTACTAAAGCTGTAACTATTACACCTAAATCAATCATTCTCTCTTAATGTATTTTGTTAATTTATATATTATAAATAACACAAATACTCCTCCTAACCATATAAAGATTTTCTGATGCAATTTAATTTTATTGGTAACTATTTCTTTAGTTACTTCTACAGGTTTAACTGCAGTAACTTTAATAGTATCTTTATTATAAATAGTATCCCTAATATACTTATACTTATACTGAAGTTTAGTCTGATAATGATAAACAGTATCTCCCTTTTCTTTAATGTAAATACTATCTATATTATAAATACTATCATGAATCAGTTTATCTTTATACTCTACTTTAACAGTTTCTTTCGGTACTTCTATGTATTGATATTTAGTTTTACAACTAATACAAAGAAGTAAAGTCAATAATATGTAAAAATATTTCATAAATCTACTTTTTCTTTTTAGATTCTCTAAGTTTAAGGAATTCATCTAATGATTTCTTTGTCCAAAATAATTCCTTAAAACCTTGTTGTTTTAAGCCCTTTGGTAAAGAGCCAAATCTAACATAATTATCGAAAGAAGCCCTACTTAAACCTACATATCTACATGCTTGATATTTACTAAGCCTAACCTCTTTGTCAGTATATTCTTGTAAAGCTCTCATTACCTTTAATTGATCTGAGGCTGTCATATTAGAATTTCCTGAATCTATATTGTCTACTATTTTTAGTAGTATTCTTTTTATGATTTGTAACATATTTAATTACAATTAATACAATAAATATTCCTAATAAAACACTGTGTATCATAAACAATGCTTCATTTGAAATGGGTATTTTATAATGATAATCTGTTATTGTTATAGCATCATTTAAAGCTATATAATATAGAAATAATCTATGATAAATACAATATCTGAATACGAAACTAGATATGTACAGGAAGACCCAAGTCAGTATAGATACTCCTGAACAATAGCTCATCCAAAAAGTATCTATACCAATAAAGGATAGAAAAGTATTCAATATATAAAATATTGTAATAATAGCAGGAATGTATTTTAAAGCTATCAGAAATATTTTATATAATATTTTATTACTCATACTAGCATTTCTTAGATTTCTTACCTCTCTTCTTTAACTTACCTCCTTGGGCATACTTACCATGAGTAATACCTGCTTTAGGAGTAATAGGTTGTGGTCTGCCTTTAATTTTAATTCCCATGTTATTATAAGTTTAAATAAATATTATTTAGTTTCAAGTGCTGTAATTCTATTAGTTAAATCTTTTATTTGAGTTTCCAAAGTAGCTAACTTTTTATCAACATCTGTTTTAGAATAATAAGAAGAACTAATAGTGTCAGTTACATGATTTATAGTACCTGCAATTATGTCAATACTATCAACTTTTACTTTATCAGAAGCACTCATTACACCTGCTGTAGTAGTAGTTGCTGCTGGGTAAGTAATAGTAGTTGCTGCTGTATGTCCTAAAGAATGAAAAGTTGTTTTTATGGTATCAGTAGAAATAACTGGAGTATCTATAGATGTTTTAGCACTATCATGTAATGATTCTAATTGTGTTTTTTGAGTATCAGTAAAATCATTACTGCTTAATCCTTTTCCTTCAACTTTGTCTACTTTATTGTCTAATAATTCATCTACATGTGATGATATGTATACTTCACCTAACTGTCCATCATGAGTGTAAGTATAAATTGTAGTGTATGTTGACAAATTACATAATGGGTCATTATTATATTTTATTCCGAAAGTGCTTATATTTACACTGTATTTAAATCCTACATCACTGCAAAAAGTAAATTTAGTTGTATCATTATATAACTCTAGCTCATTACCAACGTAGTAAGAAGGATATAGGTCTGTACTTATGCTACTTATACTTATAAATAAAGATTCGTTAGGATTATTTCTAGGATTTATTGCTATCCCCTCATTATCAACAGATTTTATTTGTGCACTTCCTATATTTAAGGGTGCATAACAAGAAATTTCAGTATCTGTAACAACTAAGTTGTCTTTAAGACTTACACTGTCACCAAGAATAGTTAGAATATTATTATCACGTATAGGCTTTAATGTGTCAACAAAGTCACTGTTAAAAGATGCTTTAAAGAAATTACCATCCACATACTCTTTTGTAGCATAAGGCTCTAAATCAATATCTCTTTGTCCTACTTTTTCAAAATATCCTTCAGGATGTTCAGTATCTTTAATCCAAATATACTCATCATATTTATTATCTCCTGTAGTTTTATTAGGAATTAAATATATAGAATTTGAACTTCCTTTATCAGGAAGAGAGTCAACTACTTTAGCTTTAGCTCCTCCTGTTATTTTATTACCTGTTATTGTTAATCCCATAATTAATAACCTATTTGTATTCCTGAAGGAACATTAATAATCTTTTTAACTAATTCAGGATTCCAACCTGAATAAAAAATAGTAGTAATTTCCTCCTTACCATCTAAGGGAACTACCGTTAATTGTATATCATCATCAGATATATTTTTAATCAAAAAACCACTGGTCAGTTCAAAATCTTTACCCGCAGGAACATCTTGTAAAGTACTTACTTGTAAAGAAGTTACTGAATGATTTTTGTTCAACAATTTATTAAAAATATTCATTTTCATTATCACTAAAATTATGTGCAAAAATATAATAAAAAACTCACTTATACAATAATATAAGTGAGTTTAATAATTGTTACTTATGAAATTTTACTTAGTAAGTAATTTACACATTGTTGATATTCTGTAAAGAACTGCTCTTTATCTTCATTTCTAACAGATAACTTTGTCATAGCCTTTAAATAGCCTATAAATTGAGTAAGGCCAAAAATTTTATTATAAGGTTCTTCTTTATCCTTAAACCATTCAATCAATTCAGCACAGCATAATGCACTAAATAGCTGATGTTTCCATGCAGATGATTCATGACAAAGAGAACCACTTCTCTGCAAATAATTATATCCTGCTTCATTAACATAGGCTACTTTATTTGCATAATAAAGAAGCTTCATAATAACAGGAGTATCCTCTACATATCTTCTGCCGCAATACTCAACCTTATCATACATAGAACGTCTAACAATCTTATTATTAAGAAAGACTATTCTACCATTTTGATAGTCCTTAAACTTCTGGAATCCCTCACTAACATGAGTACCATAAGTTTCTACCTTATAATGGTCATCTTCTTCATAATAATATGCAATTCCACCTCCTACAATATCAGCATCTGTTTCTTGCTGTCTTGCTACAAGGTGTTCTATATAATCATTATTAATCCAATCATCAGCATCAAGAAGCATTACATAATCTCCTGTAGCAGCTTTAATACCATCTCTTCTTGAAATACCTGCACCTTGATTCTCTTTATGTTGAATCAGATTGATTGGTAGTGAGGTTTCAGAATTTTGTAAATCCTTAATTATGCTAAGCGTATTATCTGTTGAACAATCTTCTACTACAATCAATTCAATATTCTTATTATAAGTTTGATTTAACACTGAATCAATTGCTTTTTTAATATACTTCTCTACATTATATGCAGTAATTACTACACTTACTTTAATATCTTCCATTACTAATTATTATTTGATTTATTTTGCATTCAGATAACTCGATATTGCAATGTCTATAAGACCTTGCACAAACATACTAAGTATAGATTTACTGATATATAAACCTTGCCCATCTACACCAGCAGGAGATAAAGAGTGTATTCCTATAAGCCCAGGCACAGCATCTTCCCAACCAGGATAACCATTACTACCCACATTAGCCTTATAATTAGTAGCAAGTAGAATACTTAACTTAGTATCACTACCAGTGCCTATGACAGTAAGGGCATCACCATTTGATATAAACGAACTTAATTTACTATGTATACGACTTTCGGCATAATCTCCAACTTTGCTGCTGTTTAAATCAATAGCAGCAGTGTCACTTTTGCTGCTTACAACTAATTCAAGCCCATCTCCTAAAGAAGGTTCTATTGAGACACCATTTAAATAGTTAGTAGCTGTTAATCCTGTTCCTACATAAAATTCTATACTATCTGCTGCTGTATTTCTTACAGAAGAACTGGTGCTAACCCGTATAGCAACCCTTTTAACGTTACTATTAGCGTAATCATTAGTAATATTTGCTTTATCAGCGGTAGCTATAGTCATGCTTATACCACCCAAAGAATCCCAAATATCTTTTGTAGCACCTGTACCATCTTTAGTGGCAGCAAAGTTAGTTTCTTTAGGATAACCTGCAGAAGTAGGATCTGTTACATTATAAACATCACCTGCTTTAACTGAAGTTATTTTAGTAAGAGCTGTATAATTAGCAACTGTGCCCTTAAACTTATAAACAGTTGCAGGATTAACATCTATATATTTGTTTACCGTCTCTTCTTGCTTTTTGCTCATACCTCTAAGTACATTACCATTAATGGTAAGAGCAATGCTATCTTCAGCATTTCCTGCTGCATTACAGGTTGTACCTGTATTATCACTATTATTTTTAGTTATATAAAACTTTGCTTCATTTCCTGTAGCTTTACTATCAGTAATAGCTGTTTCTTGATTTTTAGAAGCAACTAAACCAAATTGATTTCCAACAATATTTCCCATTGTATTTATTATAAAATTATTAATTTAAGATTTATTCTGCGATTATTCTAGTATCTATTATTATATCATTAAATTCGTCTACCTTATGATCACCATCTATTGTTGTTTTTATAATAGGAGCTTTTTTCCAACCAGTATTATTTACTACTTGTTTAGTGCTTTTAGATAAAGTAACTTCTCGTTTCCATTGTTTACCCTCCATTTCTATGTGTTGGTAGGATGTTATAGTATTATCCTCATTCTCCTCTACTGTTTGATGTACTACTACACTTCTCGGCTGTCCATTTTTAGTTGGATTAGTGCACTGATAAGAAATTACATTAATTTCTTTATTAGCAGCTATTTCATAAAGAGTTAAGTAATTATCTTCTACTTGTTTACTAGTCATATTAAATATTCCCAAGTATTCGGTAATGTCTTTTCTGACACTTCCTTGTGCATTAAGAACATCGTTGTCTTTCTTACCCTCGATAAATACTCCTCTTTTATTATTTGCATGATGGGTATCTTCACCTATATATAATCCAGTAATAGTATTACTTTTGTTATAATTGTTAGTTATAGATATTTTACCAGGAATAGCTATGCCTAATCCCACTTCCGTAACTCCTTGATAATTTACTCTAACCCCATTATAATTATAAGAAGAATCCAAAGTAGGAGACTCTTGATTTTTAAAAGCTCTTTCTGTTTCCCAACCTTGTACTCTAATACTACCTCCATAAGGATCATCTATATAATTATAAGTCAACTCAGTTAACGATATAATAGGATTTTGATAATTCCCTCCTACAGGTTTTTTAGTAATAGAATAAAAAGCTGGATAGTTACCAGAAAAAGAAGATTTATATACCACATTACCTTTAGCATCAGCCCAATAAGTATTAAAAGGTTCTTCCTCTTTACCATAATTGTGCTCTCTTCTTAAATATAGAGAAGAGTACTCAGAATCCAAGTTTTGCACTAAGCTGTTATATTCTATTCTGTTGTTATTGTAGGTACTGTCTGAATCACTATATTTAATAATAGGAATAGTAATATTATTTTTACTTTCACTAAGTTCTGCTAAATCTATAGTATCAAAATCACTATCTTTTAAAGAATGAGCAGTTAGCCAACTTTGAATTTTTTTATAGTCATTTTCTGTAAAAATCATTATTGTTAAGATTTAGTTGAAATATTTATAATACCTCTAGCTTTCAAATCTCCCATAATAAGATTAATATCAGCAAGAGTTAAATTCTTAGGATCTGCTACTTGTAATTTACTGGGATCAAGTACTTGTCTTGTAAGTGTATTAATAGAACCCTGCATAAGTCCTTGTACTTTATTTAGACTTTCAAAAGAATCATTTAACGTCTTTACCTTAGTAGCTAGTTCAATATAATTCTGGTCTACTACTTTTTGTAAAGTAGCTATTTGAGTTGTATGTTTTTGTATTTCTTCTTGAGAACCTCCTACTTCTTTCCATCCATTATTATAATACTTTAAACTATCACCTTCAATCCAAAGTGTATTAATAGGAGGTTCCTGATTACTAACAACTATTTTATTTATATATTTCATTTTGCTGTAGCCTTTTGTTTTTGTAATTGTTTTTTCTTTATATCATAATCTCTATTAGCCTTTGTTTTATCTAATGCTAATTTATCTTTATCTAATTGTAATTTAGCATCAAATTGTCTAATAGATTCATTTAGTTTAGCTCTTGCCTCCTCACTAAAAATAGGCTCTTGTACTCCATCGTTATCTTGATTCATCATAGCGTATCTTTGAGCTTCTGCTTGCGCATTAATTTGAGCAACAACAATAGAAGTTTGATTCTTTTCTTGAGCAATCTTATAATCTTGTTCCATCTTAGCTTGAGCAGTTTGAGCTTGCTGTTCTATTTGCTGTTGCTGTAATTGTTGTTGTTGCTGTTGCATCTGCTGTTGCTGCTCTTGTAATTGCTGTTCATTATAAGAAATCATTCTTTCTTTCTCAGCCATAGAAGCACTACTATAAAGTTTCATAATAGTAGAGAAATTAAGAGATTGATTTTGTAGTGCAGCTTGTGCAAGAGTATCCAATTTCTGGTTAAGTTCTTGAGTACCTTTACTGCTGTCTACTACTAATCCATAATCATTTTCTGCAAAATCATCACCTTCAATATTGATAATTTTAGATGCTCCATCAGGGAGAATATATTGAAACTTTTTATTAGTTCCTTTAAGAGCTGCTTTGGCTGTTTCTAAGAAACACTCTAATGCTCTTCTTTTAACATCCTCATGTGTATTAAAGAGATATTCAGTAATGTAAGAAGATTGTAAAGTTGCTCTTTCTACACCTCCTACAGTTTCTCTGTTAGCTACTTGACCTTCTCTTTGCTTATTAATACCTACAACATCAGACATTTCTGATTTAATATATTCAAGCATGCTAATATAAGCTTGGATAGAATTACCTAATTCAGCATTAATAGCACCACTAGAAGCATTATTAAGAGCACCTGATAACTTACCTGTAGCAGCACCTTTATTACCTTCCTTAAAGCTATCTGTAACAACAATACCATTAGCTTTAGCAAAGTATAACCATTTATCTATATCCCAATGGTCAGGAACTTTAGCTAAATCTACAGGAAGAAGAATACCCCAATCTCTTGACATAAGCCTAATTAATTTGTCATGTATTGCATCATACAAATAATTAAAAGGCTTCATAATATCTACTAAAGAGAATGGTTTATCTTCATTAAGATTATAGATAGAACCTACAATTCCAAAGTGACATCTTGAAGGATTTGAAAGTCTATTGTATTGTACTATTCTAGGTCTCATGTTAACATAAATATCCTTACCTATCTTAGTACCTTCCCAAGCCTCGTTAATCCAAAAAGTTATTTCCTCCTCACCTTTAGCTTCATCACATACATAGTTTTCAGGATAGAAATTAAATTCTTCTTCTCCTGTTTCTTGGTTATATGACTTTACCTTTTTAATCTTCCTTCTTGACTTCCAATATACCTGTAATACTCTTATATTACCATACATATCAAAAGGAGTATCAATAGCAGTAGTATTACCATCAGTAAACTCCAACATACTAGAGAAAAAGTTATGGTCGTCATCTCCCACTAAATCTGAAGAAATCCATGCATTTCTAGGTTCTTCTTCGTCTCCTTGTGTTGAAGAATTACTGTAAGGAAGTTTTTCAATATAATCCCTGTCTTTAGCAGTAAGACTATCATAATATCTATCAACTATTTGACCTGGAGATAAATAATCTTCAATAACTATAACATCAGCATCTTCTATCCTATTAGAGTATCCTGATTTGAAGACGTACACTTTATTAGGATTAAGTCTTTCAATAATAGGCTCTCCTCCTCTAATATCACATCTATAAATCTCTTCTCCAACAATAAGACCATCAGTAAATCCTTTATTAAAGATGAGTGGCATATTATATTCTTTAACATAATGATTAAGTAAATAATTAGCTCTTTGCTCTCTCATATCTTGCCAATCATAAGTGAAATACTCATTCATTTTATTTAACTTCTGTTGGAATTCCTCTTGTGATTGTGATTGGTTTTCTATCTCTTGTTGTATTTGTTGAAGAATTTGCTGTTTCTTATTCTCTTCTATTTCTGATACTGCATTAGGGTTAGTAACAACTACTTTATAATCAAAAACTCTTCCTAACTCTTCACCTATTAACACATTTAATTTACTGTTAACTATAGGAAAATGCTGTATTCTTTCTGGAATATATTTAGCTTTTAATGATTCAGGATTTATAATCTGAGCTAAATCCTTCATATGTAATATTCCATTAACTAAATCATAGTTAATCTTTTTATGTAGAACACTTTTTCTTACAGGTGAATAATGAGTAAATGATTTAGTGTCTGCCCAATCCAGTACAGTTTTCCTCCATGCTTTAGTCTTTTTAGTAAAAGACAATTGTTGCGGAGGGAATTGTACAAATTCACTCATAATTAATTTAAATTATTTGATGCAAAATTATAACAATTTAATTATATAAACAAATAAATTAAAGCTTTATTACTTTATACCCATATTGAATCTTTATTATCATAGTTATCTTTAAAGAAGGGGTCATTACTTAAGTCCTTAGAATCATCTCTATGTTGGGCATTGCTTATATTATTTTGATAAAGAATCATCTTCTCTTCTCTATATAACATTAACTGACATAGTGATTTTAATCTGTCCACATTTATATCAGGGTTATAAAGTATTAACTCTTTAAGTAAAGCTCTGTTATTAATAAAGTGAAGATTAGGTACAGTGTATTCTATTGTTTCTCCTTCCTCTTCTTTAGTTATAGTAACAGGTTTTAGTAGCCAATCTCTTATTAAAGTATAAGCAAAGTTAAATACAGCAGGAGTCCCTGTAATGCCTTTACTACTATTACCAAAAGTGCTGTATTTAATAATTTGTTTTTGTTTAAGATATTCAGGACAATCTGCCATTAAATGTAAGCTATTCATTCTACTAAAGTAAGCAAATGTACTTTTTTTATTATTTTCTACCATTACTTTACCATTATAGAATAAACACATTTTTCTAGCAATTTCATTTAAATCATCTGAAAACATTGGTCTACCTGTATATTCTGCAACTATTCTATCTGTCCACAAATCTAATACTAAAAGACTACCTAAAGACATAGATTGTGCTTGATCATTTTCATAATTATCAAGGGATAAAATATATCGTTCATTGGGTATTTTATCATTAACTTTAATAGGCATTTCAAATATTTCTATTGCACCTTTAGCTGTATTATCTTTTAATGGGAACTCCCTAATAGGTTTATCATTAGTAGATATAAATTCTACCTCTCCTTTGTTATTTAGCTCTAAATCTCCCACATAAGTTTGATCATAAAATGAAGGATTATTGTCTATTTCATTTAATCTATTGTTCAATTCTGTAATAGGAAATATGTTACCCTTTGTTCTTAATATTGCCTCTTGTGGGGTTATTGGAATTTCAGCTATTGCTTTTGTAATAGAATTAATATCACTTGAATTATATTTAATTCTAAATCTATCTGAAAGTATTTCTAACAATGCTTTAACTACATCACTGTTTCCATTATGATCATAGCATAATTTTCTATTAATAAAACCAGGAAAAAAGAAAGTTAAAAACTTTTTACCTTGCCCTTCTTTATCCCATACATTAGGTAATGCATACATTCTATAGCCTTTAGGATTATATACAATCTCTGCTGCCCCTTGAAAGTCTGATTCTGAGTCACCTGATGTACCAATTAAATATGCTGTACCAAAAGAAACATTGCCTTCTTGGATAGAGGGCAACATAATATTATATAATTCAAGCACATTTCTAAAAGAACCAAACTCTTCAACTATGATAAAATGTAAACGTTTACCTCTCACTTTTGAGGGATCATCTTTAGCAGAGACTCCCATTACTTCATTTAATGTACCTTTTTGTGTACCTGTATCTAGGTCATAATAACCCATTTTCCATGACATATCCTGCAAACTAGATTTTAATCTTTTCGATGGCCATTGTGTATTTTGAGCTAAAAAATCAATGTATGACTGAAACTTATTTAAAATTCCATCTGATGTAAGATATTGTTTCTGATAAGCTGTAGCCATACACTTAACATTTTTACAAACATCTTTAGATTCACCTAATACAAAATATTTAGCCATAATAGCTGCCATAGTTAAGGACTTGCTTTTTCCGCGGCTGGATATTTCACATCCATTATTACCCCCTTGTTCATCAAATAATCCCCCAAACTGAGCTTGTTCTATATAATGAAATCTATAATATATTCCTTCCCAAAACTCTGGAAAATCTACTACACGTTCACCTTTTCTATTATTACCTGTCACCTTAGTCATAGGTATAGGACAATAATTTAAAAAGAAATACATATTACCTGTTACCCATTCTCCGTCAGATTTTCTTACATACCCTTCATAGCACCTTCTTATTTCTTCTCTTACCCATTTTCCGTATTCACTGTTTGGGTTTGGATTAGGCCTAAGATTAGTATATCTGCCTGTTTTTTTAAAGTTAATAGCAGCAGGTCTAAAATAATCCATATCTTCAAGTATATGAGGCTGAGTAATATCTACTATAATTCTCCCCTTTTTATCTTTAGGTAAATCACAGGCTCTTTGTCTAGTACATCCTATCATGTATTTAATATAAGGCACATTATTTACAAAATCTAAAAACTGTTCCTGTACTTCTTTAGGATAAGGCTTCAGTAGTTCCTCAGTAATAGGTGTTTGATATTTATTTGTAGGTATTATTGTATCCTCTGTTAATTTATTTATTAAAGTCTCTTCCATTTAAAATTTCTTTTACTAATGCTATTTCTAATTCATTCCATATTTCAGGATTTGTTTGAGAGTTCTTTTGCACACTAAATACCTCCTTAGTTTGCCCTTCTTCTTCTTTATATATAGCAATTGTGTAAGTTTTTATTGCTTTAAATGTTTTATTTAAAGTTATTGATTTATATACTATATAGTGCTTATTATCTAACTCTCCCTTTATCTTAATGATATCTTCTATTGTCATATTATAAAGTTATACCGTCTTCAAAAAGCTTTTTATTATTTCCTCCTCTAGCTCTGCCTTGCTCTTCTATTTCCTTAGCTACTGCTTTCTCTGCCTCCATTACATCTTTAGCTAATTGCGGTACTTGCTTAATAGCAGTAACTACTGAGTTGACTGTATATTTAGGCTTTCCTTTATCATCTTCTTCAGTAAGGTCTATTTGTTCAAGGAATTTACCTAACTTATCTACAGCTACTCTAGTTCTTTCTAAGAGTACACTTGCAGAAGTTTCTGTAAGTTTTTGATAGAGTTTAATACATTCTTGTTCATTATTATTAAACTTAGGTACTTTAAATCCATTAGAATCACAGACCTCCTTTAATCTAGCTTCTTCATTAGCTATATAATTAAAGTCACTTCTAGGATCATAGGTAAAATATAATATTGTTATAAAGTCATAAAATTTACTTTTGTTTGATGTTTTATCTGCTTTATACACGGCATTAAAAGGCTTAAGCAGCAGTAGTTCATCTTCTACTTTTATTTCATAATTTTCTAATTTTACTAGTTTCATATTATAAACGCATAAAGGGGAAAGTTTAAGCTTTCCCCTATATTTGACAATTTTAAATTATTATTCTGGAATAATAAGATTACTCTTATGTACCTTCTTTTCCTTAGGTAGGATAATGGATGATGATGGCTGTGTACCAATCAAATTCTTAGCGTTATTGTCTTCGTCAGGTACTTCTTCATAGTCTTCAATAACATAAGAAATGTCTTGATCATAAAGAACCAAATGCTCTACATTATCCAACATAATAGTGTTAAATCTATAGCCTACTACAGGATTTAATTCCATATCATTCTTAATAGAATTTTCCATAGGCTTCTCATTATACTTTCTTACAGCATAACGAGAGGGATTAATCATAACTACATCTCCTACCTCAATGTTTCTAACCATAGGTCCTACTGCTACTACTTTCTGATATTCTTTCATTGTACCTGAAGCTTTAGTAACAATACTACCTGTCTTTATATCATCCTTATATACCTCTTTAGTGGTAATAAGGCAATTATTCATTGGTTTTATCTTCTTTATATTTAACTTCATTCTTCCTTCTAACTTTTGTTTTGTTTAAATAAATCTTACCTAAATTAATTAGGTTTAAACTTATTTCTTCTCCTTCTACATCAACTTCTCTTATTTTTTCTCTTAATAGTGCACAATACATTTTATAGATAGCTGCTACTAAATTTTTAGATAGACCTAATTTATCAGCTACTTGTCTGTATATTTTATCCATTAAGATCAAATAAAATAATTAATTGTAAACTATCTTTATCTGTTTTAATATTAGGTATGAACTTAGGATTAATTTTATTATTCTCAATGATTTTAGCTTTTCTCAATTTACCCATAATTACTTGAAAATGTGTAGTTGATAAATTACAAAGCTCTCTAATCTTTCTCTTAGTATCTTCACTCATTAAAGTATTCTCTAAGAGTTCATCATTGTTAATAATACTCTTACTTAATTCATATCTCATCTTAAGAAATGCAGCTGCAACTTCAAGTTCTCTGTTAGTAAGATTATGTAAAGGAGAAAGAAAAATAAACCAATATTTAAAGAAGTCTTCAATATTAGTTGGTATTCTAATAACTTTTCTTTCCATAATACTAATTAAACCTTAAGTTTTTTACTCAATTCTCCAACAGCACTTTCCTTCTTTTTAGAAGTATTTTCAGGTACCTCTTTAATAACCATAAGATTCTTAATTTCTGTAGTGCAGTTTGCTACAAAAGAAGCATCAAAACAATCCTTCTTATCAAGAACCTTGAAAAGAAAATCAAGGCGGATCAATGCCTGTGATTGCTGCAATTGAAAATTTTGTTGTGCAAGTTCTCTGCACTTATCCTCAAGCTGTGCACATACATTACTCAAATCTTCATAACTAAGTTTCTTAGTGTCAATCTTCTGTTTGTTTTCCATTTTTAATATATTTATGTCCGTATTTATCTAAATATTTATCTTCCCACTCTTGTATACTGCAGTGTTCTATATCAGTAGAACCACAATTATCACAATAATCAAAGTCATTAATTTTTAAAACTCTTAATGACAGACAGTGCGTGCAGTAGTGTACTGGCTCTTCATTATATTCTGCTTTAGTATATGTAGGTTTTTTTAATATAACTTTCTCACTCATACTATTCTATATTTCATAGAATACTACAAACTGATCTTCCATCTTAATGATATTAATTATCTGATTTTTTGTAATATTCTTTTTATTCATAGCTTCAGCTAATAATTTAGCTGTATCTGCATGCAATACCTTAATCATGTTATTTTCTTTTATTAGTGGCAGCCTTCTTCATAAGAGAAGCTCTTTTTGTAAGATTAGTTGCTTGTTTATTAGCCTCTTTAATAGCTCTTCCCATTCTTGCTTTATCAGCAAGAATCTCCTGATAAGTAGCAAGAGTTCTTGCATCACTTTCTGCTTGCCATTGTTGTTCTTGTTTCTTGTTAATTGCCATTACTATATAAATTTTAAGTAGCTACAGCGAGACTCGAACTCGCACGGGCATTTCTGCCCAAAGGATTTTCATATATTCTTTGACTAAGAATACTTGGACTATGTCTTCTCCATATTATTTCTAACTTAGGAGGTAGGTATATAGTCTCTACACATTTATCACAAAGTGAATTTAGCTCGGCGTTCTTTTCATTTATAAGGCTGAAACATTCACCGAATTAGCCTACTTCTACATTTGAAATTTCTTTCAAAGCACTCTTTACCTTATATTTAGAAACAGGTACTTTGTCAACAGTAATGTGGTTTAAATAACCAAGTTGAATATATTTTCCATATCTTCCAGAACATTGCCTAGAACAAAAATATCCAGATTGATGTCTGTCTGTTCTATTTCTATTATGAATCAAACTCCCTTTAATTTCAAAAGTTTTACCACACATTTGACAAGAAACAATAATATTTTTATTTCTAAGTACATCCTCTACGCAATGTTGTTTTCTATCAATAATTCTCAAATTTGATAAATTATTATTAAGAAAATTCCCATCTATATGGTCAATAGTCTCATTCTTTTCTAAATATCTATTTAAATATTTTTCTATTATATATTTAGGATATGATATGGTTTGTTTATGTCCGTTAGGGTGAACAATGATACATCTCAATCTTCCATCTTTTTTAGATGTATATGGACCATATATTTTACAATTTTCATACATAATAAAAATATTTAAATTTTCTCAAAGTCCTTCGTGTCTACCATTCCACCATGAAGCCTTATTATTTACTTAAACCATTGTTTAAAGTAAAATTTACTTAGTACCCAATAAGCAACTCTAATATACCAAGGGTTCTTATTTAAATCAACATCTTTTGTATGGCTTCTAAATAAATGCAAATCATATAAAAATTATGTGCTTTCCATTCATTTAAAAGTGTGTTATAAGACATGTTATAGAAAAAATATGAAGAATCAAAATAACTAACCTTAATCTTAGTAAGTAGTCTCATCATATCATTTTCTTTAGTTACCTTATAACTATCTTGAATGTGTATGTTATCTGTAGAAACATTATATTGTATTTTCATAATGAATCCTTTTTATAATATATTTGGTTCATTTTTCATATCTTTCTGACCATGCTTTAGTAATACCAGCTGATGTAAATATTGCTGCTACTGCTGCAATATAAGCTGCCATACCATCTAAATTAGTAGCAATAGTATGGTTATAAAATACTTCAACAATTAGTATAATTGCAGGTATAATAAGTAATATACAGCCTATAATAGTTACTATTACTAAAAAGAAGTTCTTTGAACTAACTCCTGTATTATTCTTTATAAGTTTAGATAAAAACATAGTGGGCCTTGCAGGGATTGAACCTGCGACCTTTGCATTATGAGTGCACTACTCTAACCATCTGAGTTAAAGGCCCTAATAAGCACACCTTTCAGTATGCGTACTCTAGTATATTCCACCTAGAGGAATTACTATTTATTAGTACATCAGGTGAGGCTCAAACTCACGACCCACGCCTTAGAAGGGCGTTGCTCTATTCAACTGAGCTACTGATGCATAGTTTTGTTGGGACACTAAGAATTGAACTTAGATTACTTGGACCAAAATCAAGTGTAATAACCATTATACTATATCCCAAAATGAAGGTTTATTCTTATATAGAAGTTTATATCTAGAACCTTCAAGATAATATAAACTGCCCCAATAACTGTTTAACAATTAAAATCTCTTCTTAAGAACTAAGAACAGTGCAAAGATAATTAATTATTTATTTATATCCAAATAATTAGAGCAAAAAATAACATTTTAAGGATTTAAAAGTACATTTCTTGTGACAGCTTTAGCATGGCTAGCTGGGCGTTTTGCTCCGTTTTTAGGTGCTGCTACAAAACGACCATTTCTTGAGGTGGGGTTATTGTGTCCTTTTACCATACGTTCTACAGCAGGACCAAACCACTTTCTAAAAGAGTCTAACCAATTCCTTCCTTGTGCTCCTGCAATTCTAGCTAGATTAACTACTAAGCCTCTTATAGCAGCAGGGGGATTTCCAGTCATTGGGCCAGACAGCCAATTTTTAAATTTTTCTACTTGACTTCTTGTCGCTGTTACTTGATTACCATAGTTATCAACAAAGCTAATTTTTCCTGAATTTAAACTTTCTAAAAGCTGTTCTCTCGTAGGTTTATTACTAGCACTATAGGTATAATTTGAATTGGAATGCACAGCATTAGTATTTTTGTTTTCCTTCCCTTTTCCTATTATAGTTACTTCGGGTAAATTAGCCCGAACCGTATCTTTAGGAATATAGCTTTGTTTTAAAGTGTCTCCATTTTTCATAGTATATACATAATGATAAGTACCTTTATTATCACGGGAAACATCTATTTTACGTACATTCTTATAATCACTTCCTAAATTCTTAGCTAATTCTTTGTTTTGTTCTTGTACTATTACTTTATCCAGATTTCCTGAATATGATAATTTTGCAGTAGTACCTACCGCATTTCCATTATTATTGTTTTTAGATGTGGTAACCTTAGTGGTTTTAATAGGAATGTACCTACTTTTTAATTTAGCTCCCTCAGGTAAAATTAGTTTATCACCTGTATTAATACTGCTGATATCTTGTATATTATTAAGTAAAGCTAAACTTTCAACTGATGTACCATACATCTTAGCTATCTTAGAGAGGGAGTCCCCTCTTTTTATTTTATATGTATTATTACTAGGTTTAGCGTCACTAAGTGAAGAGGTACTATTTAATACCGAATTAAGAGCGTCATCAAAAAGAGGTTGACTATATTGAGCTGCTATTGCTGCTTGATCATAAGGAGTATAAGAGTCAGGTACTCCTTGTGTAGAGATGGGTTGTACATTAGCAGCAGGCATCCCTGGGTTATCTACCATTGCATTTAACATAGCTGGTGAATACCCTGATACTGGGGCATAGCCATTCATTGTACTATTTACATAATCTTCGTAAGTCATATTATTTATATTTAAATTTTAATTTCTAAATTATTATAAGGTGTAAATCCTAAAGAAGATAATCTTTGATTTACTTGGTCTATTGTATTATAAATAGGAACAGAGGATTCGGGTTTAGGGGTATTTTCTTCTCCTATAGAAAATAATGGGAAATAAGTGTTTTGTTGATTATTAGTAGTTTCTGATTGTTTGTCTGTTGTACTTTCAGTAGATTTATTTTGTTCTGGTTGTTTAAGTTGAAAGTTAACAAATTTACTCCAGCTAGGAACACTTTTTTCCATCTCTTCACTTTCTGCACTGTTAAAAGGAATTGCTTGAGTATGATAGTAATTATCATTGTTATTAGATAAATTTGGATCATATCTATTATAAGTAGCTGTGCCCATCATATCACTACCATTTAAAGCTGCTAACAATGCACCTTTTTCATAAGCTCTTCTAATTCTTAAACCTTTTAAAGATTTATCTTTAGAAGCCCACATAGTACTAGCTAGTTGTTCAGGTGAGGCCTTACCTGCTAAATAGGCATTTAAAGTAGGTACAACCCTTTTCTTAAAATTTCCAGGACCTACATTATAAGCATAACTATAAAGAGCATTGATTGCTTCATTAGGTAATTTAGCTAAAGCCTCTTTAGGTAAAACACTTAAAAAAGCATTAGCAGTGTGAGCAAAAGAATAATTAGCTCTGCCTGTATCAGGCATAGGTTTATACATGGCTGCCCCTTCCCATTTAGATATTCTATCTTGCCATTGTTTAGTTGGCATCCAAGAACTTCTTGTTGTAGTAGTACTGCCTCCTTTTTTAAATAGGTTGCCCCCTAATGCTCTATTATTAGCCCTTAAACTATTTAAATAATCTCCTATATAGTCATAATTTAAGTCTTGATATCTACCTACCCTATCACTGTACATCCAGCCTGTACCTAATTCATTAGGTATAAGTTCTGTATAATTACCTTTAGGAGTAATTGTTATTGATGGTAATTGATAAGTACCATCATACACTGCTCTTGTAGAACCATTATTATAATCTAAATCTGAACCTATATAATCTAATATTCTATCTGTATTTTCAGGTACAGCTTGTCTTGTAGACATGTTAAATACCCTATCATTATTTAACCAAGAATTAATACCTAAATCAGGATAAGTAGGATGGCTAGGTTTCTTATAAGTACCACTCTTTCCTTCATCTGGAAAATGTGCCTTGCTACCATGTTCTATGGCTCTTAATTGTCTATATGCTTCAGTAGGGTTATCATTATAATATTTTTGATAATCATAATCATCTTTGCTTATATCTTGATTACCCCATGCCTTGGATAATCTAGTAGAGAAGTTTTTATATGATTTTTTAAGTGGCCCTCCTTTTTTAATACCTTTCGCATAAGCTGCCTGCCAATTATCATTAATTGACTTTTCTTGTTCTGGTGGAGTAACCTTCTCAGTATCATAAACAATTTTTCCAAATTGATTTCTATAAACACCCTCACCTATAGGGGTTAAATTAATAAAAGCAGGATCTGTAGTATTTGAATCAGCATACACATAATTACCCTTTCTTGTAACAGGACCCCCTTTAGCGTAAAAACCAGGATGACTTTGTTTATATATATATTCTACTGGTGATGAAGCATTGTAAAATAAATTATTATATGGGTAGTACTGTAATGGCCGTTTTTTTATTGGTCTACCATCGGGATATATGCCTCTTAATATATATAAAAATTTTTGCCAACTAGGGACAACATCTGCTTTCATTCCTGTGGTTTGTTCTAATAATCTTATGTCTTTCATTTTAGGAGTGCCGAATTTTTTAACTTCAGCATTAGCATGACTCCACATTGTAGGAGACTGCTCAGATCGGGAAGATGTTTTAGACAGATTAAAAGGTCCTGTATGTTGAGCTGCTTCTTTATCAGCAGCCGCTAATGTTGCTTCATCCGCTTTTAACGCATCGTTAGTAACTACTCTAATCCCTTTTTGATTAGCTTGATTGATTGTTGTGGGGTTACCGGTTATAATTGTGATATCTTTAGTAGGTACTCGCAGTCCCATTTCTCCATCATAAACTGTAAACATGTCTGATGGTTCTATACTACCCCATTCACTAGATGGTACTATTTCTCTAGGATTAATAAGCCACGTTTGTGCTGCTTGATCCCATTTACCTTTTGCGTGAGATGTTACTAGCCTATCATAAGTAAAGTTAGTATGAGGAAACCTACCATTCATTAACATTTTATCATCTTTTATAACGTGTAAATTTTCTGGTTTCCATCTTCTGATTAGATAAGGTAACCTTGCTCTATCATAAAAGCCATATCTACGAGCCATAGTAGCATACCAATTAGTGAGAAAATCATCAGAATATAATCTACTTGTAGCATATATATTATTAGACAATGCCCTGTTAGCTAATCCGTGAAGTGACTTAATTCCATAATTAAATGCCGCTTCTCCTAATCCCATTTCAAAAGCATTTTCAATTGTATTTATAGGATAACGTGCTCCAAACTGTAATTGTTGAGCAGCTACATTAGGATTATACGTAATGCTATTTTGATTCATGATATATGAAGAACCCATTGCTCCATTTAATGCTTGAACATCAAAATAGTTATTCTTTAATCTTTCTTCCTCTTCTTTAGATATAGTTGGTTTAAAACTAGCATCATAAAATCCTGGTTGTGTTCTCTTTATGCGTTCCTCTTGTGCTAGCTTTGCTGTTACAGCATAAGCTTCTGGATTAGTTCTTCTAAAATTGTCTAGCCAAGTTTGTATATTTATCGTAGAATTCTCCTTATTAACAGTTTTCTTTTTTTTATGACCTACAACCTCAGCTGTAGGCATTTCCTCCTCTTTCCAAACTAATTTACCTGTTATAATATCTTTGTAAGCCCCTTTACCTAAAGAAATTAATCTGTGCGTTTGTTCTTGTGGAGTATAATATACTGTAGTCTGTGGGGTATACTCTAATTCATCATCTTTTGTTTTACTCATTATAATCTATCAATAAAGTGTACAATATTTTTATCTTCTTTCATTTTTTGTGTAATAATAGGATTATGTTTCTTAGCCCATTTTTTAATAGTATTAAACCAATTCATTCTTTTAATATTCTGCCAGAATGAAAGATTTGAATAGAATGGGATATAAGTATAATCCATTATCTGAAATTTTTCATTTAATATAATTCTCCAATTCTTCTTAATAGCAGCAAAAGAAATCTTAGCAAGATATGGGGGTAAAAACAAAAGTTCTTTTTCAAAGCATTCTTCATCCTTACTATTACCTTTTTCTAATATCAATCTGATATGAAAATCTTGGTAATCATCTAGTATGTCATACAGCATCTTAAATCTTTTATTAAAGTTTACTAAACCGTGGCATAATTCCCAATATCCATCTTTAGTTCTATAAACTCTAATATCAAGATATTTAACTCCTAAATCTTGTTGTTCTTTTATTGTCTTTGTTTGTGTTCTCCATAAAAAAGAAAACAACTCATATATTTTATTTTTAGCTTTTAAATAAGTAAAGCTATCATGTGTTCCTATCATATATTTTATATAATTAAATGCAAAATTAAACATTATTTTAAATAGAATAAATAATATTATTCTGTTTCTAAAGTCATTCTTAATTTACTCCTATCATTAAGCGTTCCTTTAAAGAAATATTCAGGATTTAACATGTATACACCTCTTCCTTTTTTTATCAATAAATTCTTTTTACAAAGTCTCCCTATATAAATATTAATAGTATTATCGGAATAAGTCAAACCGCTCTCTCTTAATTTGTCTTTAAAATACACATTATTATAAATTAAGTTTCCCTCTTTTTCTACATTATTATTAAAGGTAGAATATTTCCAACAAAAAATAAGTATTTTGATAGAGGTACCATCTAATTGATTGAGTAGTTCTGCAGCAGCTAAAAACAAAAGCATAAATTCCTCTTGCTTTACTTTCTTTACTTGTTTAAATTCTACTATTTCTCCAGTATCATTATGTACCAGTGAATATTCTTTGTTTGTTACTGTTTTAATCATATTATTTTAATTTTAAATTACTTCTGCAAATATACAAAAAAGTGACTAATAATGTAAGTTCTAATTACAACATTAAGATAATAATAACAAAAATAGTAACTATAAGTTGTGTATATCTCCATAATTAGTTGAGTATATCACAACAATTAGTTGTGTAATACACAATATCAAATTGTTACAACTCTCTAATAATCAGTCACTTTCCTACTAAATTGTTTCTTATCTTTTAGCAACTCATTTTAATGTATAACTTTATTCCCTTTTAATTACATCCTAAATAATAACAGCTGTCCTATTTTTTTACTAGCCACCCTTATATAAAAAGAAATGAGGGCAAAAAAGAGGACAGCTTTTTAGGGGGATTTTTTCTAAATTTTTTTTTCTAAAAAATTTTTGAAGTTTTTGATATTTATATGAGGGAGGTATAATCCACCAATACCCTGCCCTGCATGCGCAGGGTGGGGCTATGCCCCCCTGGCTTGCGCGTTGCAAGCCTGTATTAGCCCTGCTGAATAACCGTATGCGTATCTCAGACATCAAAGACTTTCATTTCACCATCGAAGAAATGAAAGGGAAGTATGCCAAAGATCCCTCTTTGGCATATCATTTCCTCGTCCTGGACGAGGAAATTACAATCGAGGGGTTTACGGACAACCGTGTAATGTTGTCCAGCACCTTGGCCGCTATTGCGCATAAAAAGCGCAATAAGTGGTCGCAACAAGACTTACTGACCTTCAGTAAGTCTGACATTGTGCTTGAGCACAATGATGACAATCACCCAATCCTATTTGCAAAGGTGTCCGCAAGCGGAACACCTCTTGCAAATGGTTTTGCGGAGGCTCTACGGGCCTTTCTGCAAAAATAGGTGAACCAAACCCTACCCTTATTGGGTAGGGTTTTTAGTGAGGATAAACTTATTCACCCTCCTCACTTTAAAATAAAAAGGGGAATAAACAGTATGTTGTAATAGCGAAATAATAAGATAGCTATATGCATCAAACGTATGCGAGTTACCTCACTCATTAATAATCTAAAAGAGGTCTTATTAATTTATGACCATGTACATATATTTAATAAATGGCCATACTTATGCGGATTTTAAATCCGCATATAAGGTGCTTAGTAGTATTGTCTTCAGCTCAAAAGGCTGGGATAGCTGTGGCGATATATTGTCACAGTTAGGAGGTAATACTACTAAGCATCTTGCCAATGTTGCCACTAACATGGTAAATAGTGGTGCCATTTGGCACGATGCTGATGATATCCTCAAATGGCTTCCTTATAATGCTAAAGAGTATGTAGATTACGTACTCAAAACATATTATGAGGACGTACTTAAAGAGGATAAAATCCGTGCTAAGTATGGTCTAAACTGAATCAGCTCGGAGTTTTCACCTCTTTCCTTGGCAACAGAATAAAGAAGGTATTTTAATTAATTAACAACTTATCCCACGACATTGTGGGATATAAAAACAAAAAAGAAATGAAAAATATCATTACTACAGTAGCGATATTAGCTACTATAATCACAACCATTTTTGCCTTGGTTGTAAATAATAGGGCAAATAACTACAAGGCAGAAGCTGCTGCCTATAAACAAGCAGCTACATTTTATTCACAGAAGTCTGATAAATATCAGAAATTATGTGATAAAGTTTTCCTCTCTACAGTAGAGGAAGTGTCTAATGAAGAGATTCTCAATTATGTGGATTCTCTTTCAGCTCTCAACAGCGAGAGCTGTCCAGTAGCAGTAACTCTTAACAATAAATAAATATGTTGAAAGTTGTTGGAACATTCTTGTATGCTGCTATAGCAATAATCTTAGTGGTTGTTGCTATAGTAGCAAATGACTGTTATAGTAGCGGAATTGCTATTATAATAAGCTCGGCAGCATTATTTGCTGCAATACTATGTTTTACTTCAGTAATAGAAGAAGAACATGAGAAAAAGATTTAATTCACAGAGGATTTGTAGCTCAGAAGGCTATGAATCCTCTGTTCGTGCTCATCGTAATGATTTAGCACGAAACCATAATAGTCAAACAATAGTAGAAATCTCTAAGACGATTATTGTCAAAAAGAGATATTATACTAAAGTATTTGGTAAAATTACATATATCAAAGAATCTGAACTTTCCATGTATGAGGGTTTCACAATTTATACATACTAATAGAAATACAAATAAGTTGTATGTTGCTTAAAAACATTATAGCAGCATATAATAAAGAGTATGAGGTATCTCTTAAAGAAGAAGATATTGAATATCTTATTCTAGATATCCCAACTGTTATCATAAATGGTAAAAGAGTAAGTTGGGAATCTATCAAATTAAATTAGTATTCATCAAAGCAGGGAGCGATATTGCTCTCTGCTTAAAACATTTAAAACAATGAAAGAAGAAACATTGGATACAATAATTAATTTTTGCATCGCTAATGATGCAGAATTAACATTAACATTACTTTCAATCAAAGTATTCATCAACTTTAATGAAGGTGATAGATACGAAGATACCTTTGTAGATGAAGGTAACTTGTATTTCTGGAATTATATGTTTAATCATTGGAACGTTATTCCAGTTAAAGAGATAATAAAAGCCGAATTTGTGGTTGAGTAATTATCCTATCCTAAGCATGATATAAAACTGCTTCGATTATTTATGCATTCTTTGTGAAGG
>ERZ808246.75-NODE-75-length-82573-cov-4.021777_pt1 | contig 82573 bp, 92 predicted proteins | sample MGYA00521083_ERZ808246 | MGnify/ENA primary metagenome ERZ808246 (study PRJEB31516, sample SAMN03275577) | gut metagenome | biome: mammalia-associated habitat; material: feces | host: Papio cynocephalus | place: Kenya | collected 2012-07-07 ... | reverse complement strand
GGTTAGCCATGGAGCCAAGTCGGCGGAAGATTCATTCGGTTTGACTGCTTTATGCTCGATAGGCCCAATTTTATTTGTGGTTATTATTGCTTCCATAATGAAAGCAACGGGTCAAGAACTTCCTTCAATAGCCGATTATAAAAATCCACTTGATTCTTTGGTTGAAGACATTGGTGCTAATTTTGCCCATTCTTTGCTTTCTTGTTTAAAAAGTGTCGCCATATCTGTTTTGCCGATTTTAGCTTTCTTTTTAATCTATGAATTTATTTTCATCAAGCTTCCATGGAAAACGGTAGTTAGAATCATCCTGGGTATGATGATTGTATATGTAGGCTTGGTAATGTTTTTATCAGCGGTAGAATCAGGCTTCATGCCTATTGCCTCTAAGGTTGGGCAAACCTTGGGCCATAGAAGTGATTTTTTACCATTTGCTTTGATCCTGGGTGCTTTGTTTGGCTTATTTGGCGTTTTGGCCGAACCAGCTGTTCATGTTCTTGTTCAACAAGTCCAGGATTTAAGCGAAGGGACAATAAAAAAGAAGACAATGTTAATTGTTTTATCTTTATCCATCGGCACCGCTGTCTGTATGCAAATAATTCGTGCTTATTTTCAATTTGACATTATGTATTACATAATTCCCGGATATATTATTGCCTTTGTTTTGTCATTTTTGGTTCCAAAAATATATACAGCCATGGCTTTTGATTCAGGAGGAGTTGCTTCTGGGCCAATGACTTCTACCTTTATCTTGCCTTTTTGCATTGGCTTCGCTTACGCTAGAGGCGAGGATGTCTATTTATATGGATTTGGATTAGTCGCCATGGTCGCCATGATGCCTCTTATAGTTGTTCAAGGGCTTGGTTTATATAGCAAGATTAAAACTAATGCCATATATCGTAAAACCAGGAAACGCCTTGTTGAGGAAAATGATGATCAAGTTATTCATTTCGAAGAGGAGGTTGCCTGATGGGAAAAGACTTTGTTCCTTATGAGAAAACCCATAAATTACAACGCCTACTTTTTGTTACGGTAGTTGTTCGAGATGGCCAAAGAGATGCAATAAATGCCATTCTATTTGACAATGAGGCTTTTTTCTGTGCTTCATTTCATGGGCGTGGAACGGCTCCTAGCACCATTATTGAAGTCATGGGCATAGGAGAACTTAAAAAAGATGTAATAATGTCCGTAGTCAAAGAAGAAAGATGGCCGCTTTTAAAAAAAGATTTAGAAAAAAGATTTGGCGTCTCCTCTTTATCTAAAGGCATTGCCTATGTTTGCCCCGTTGATTCGGTTATGGGGGTATCGATATATAAAATGCTTTCCAATACTCAATTTAGTGAAAAATTATCTTTAAAAGAGAGAATTGAAAGCAAGATTGAGGAAAAGAATGAGAATAAAGTAGAAAAGGAAGAAAAAAATGAACAATTATGAATTAGTTATATGCATTGTTAATCACGGCTTCACCGACTTGGTTATGACTTCCGCTAGAGATGCAGGGGCTAGGGGCGGAACGGTTTTTACGGCTAGAGGAACCGGCAACAAAGATATGGAACAACTATTCGGTGTTACTATAACCCCTGAAAAAGAAGTTGTTTTGATTTTGGTTCCTTCTTCAATTAGGGATGCTGTTTTGTTGTCTGTTAATAAAGGGGCTGGCATGGATACGAAAGGGCAAGGGATTGCTTTTGCCGTGCCTGTAAAAGATGTTGTTGGAATTGGCGAAGAAAAAAAGAAAGAAATAGAATGATTTTATGTCAACTAGTTTGGCCTCCTACCGACAAAAAAAGTATGCTTTAAAAGCACTGATAAAGGAAAAATGTGCATTTTTATTTAACCCATGGAGTGATTTTTATTTTGGCCTTGCTTTGATTGTTATAGGTTTTGCTTGGTGTGGGTATGGCCTTGCTTCTAATAGTTTTACTAGCGCCTTTAACTGGGATTATTCACATCAATATTTGCCATTTGCTTACGATTATGTTTCTTCTTGGCGTACTTTTTTTGCAACAGGTGAATTTCCATTATACGATTCAATTTTATTTTTAGGTGGAGATAATATTGGATCGAATACTTATTATGGCTTGTTCGATCCTTTTGTTATTGTTATGTCTATTTTTCCTTCTTCTTGGATTCCTTTTCTTTATGCGATGTCGACAATAATAAAGATCACTTTAACTGCTTTTTTTGCTAAAAGTTATCTTTCTTATATGCATATAAGCAAAGGGGCGTCTAGGTTTGGAAGCTTAGCCATTGCTTTTTCCGGATATTTAAATTTTATGGTGGGTTTTCCTACCTTTGTTTCCGCTATAACATATGTTCCTTTGATTTTACTAGGGATTGAAAAGACTATTAGGGAATGCAAAATTGGAAATTTAGTCTTCGGATTGTTTTTATTAGAATTGTCTTGTTTTCTATTGCTTGTACCAATGTGCATTTTTGGGGTAATTTACGCTTTGTGGCGTTATTTCCAAACTATAAAAGATAGAGATGCTTTATTTTCTACAAAGGTTATTCTTTTGGGAATATGCGGCTTTGCTTTAGGAATTTTATTAGGCTCATTTGCCTTATTTCCTTCGTTAAGGCAAAGCGGTTTATCAGGAAGAACATCTTCCATTGGGAGTGCGTATTTTAATTCATTAAAAACGGCTTTATTTGGGAAAGATTCTTTTGCTTTTTTCTCTCTTCTGTTCGAAGAGGTAGGAGATAATCCTGGTAGAGAATTAATGGGGTTAGTTTCCTTCTTTTTTCCGACTGGCGGCTTTCAAACTTTGCCATTAATTGTTGGCTCTAGTTCCACTTATGATGCTTGGACGGCTTCGATATTTTGCTACACGCCTTTTATATTTTTGTTCTTTTCCTCTCTACTTATATCCATAAAAGAGAAAAGATTCGACCATATTATTGCGATTTCATTTTGCCTTTTTCTTTTGTTTACGACTTTTGCTTATTATTTTTTCTTTGGCTTTAGTGGGAATGGATACGGTCGCTGGTTTTTTGTCTTGATTCTTCCCATTGTTTATTACGGCTGCAGAGCTTTTGATAAAAGAAAAGAATATCCTTCATTATTGTTTTTAGCAGGCTCTATCCTTGCCTTTATAGGAACACTTCTATCTTATTTAGCCATTTTCATCCTTCTTGAAGGAAAAACAATAGAACGTATTAATGGCATGACTTATTTTATAAGCTCATACAAACTTCCTACTGATTTATGGAATGATTTGTCTAGGCAATGGTATTTATATTATCAGCTCGCATTAATTGCTATTGAGACGTTTATCTTTATTCTTGGGCAAAAGAAGAAATGGTTGCCTCATACTTTATTTATTTTTATTGCTATTGAAGCTGTGGTTATGGGAAATACCGCTTATGCCTATGTTGGACTCTGGTCTATTGAAAATACTTATATGGGAGGAGAAACTTCCCTTAATACCAATAGGGAAATGGCAAATTCCATCAAAGAAAATGATAATTCCTTTTATAGGGCTTATTTTGACGCTAGCGGGGGCAGTGAAAATTATCAGTATGCAGTTGGGCTACCAGAGTCTAGTTCATTCCATTCTCTTCTTAATTTTGAAGTGAATGATTTTGCAATCATGAATGGATTTAAAAGTGCATCAAGTGAAAAAGAAACTTATAATGGCGAAAAATTTGTCGATACAGGTTGGAGCGGTTCTTATAGAAATAAAAGATGGGGTGTCGATTCTACTTTAGGCTTTAGATATTATGTAATTAGTAATCAAAGCGGCTATCCTTGGATTGGAGAAAATGTTCCTTTCGGGGCCGTTGAGATACCTTCTTATTCAAAAAATAGAGATATGTATAGGGTATATAGGGTAAATGAGGATTATTTACCTAGCCTTGGCCATTCCATAAATAAAGATATGATTTATCGCTTTAAAGTGGAGAAACAATATCAAAAAACTAATTTTTATGGATCATCTATTTCGAGTCGCGAGTCTTTCTTACACCAATACGAAGTATCTCAAATCGAACAAATGGGTGCTATTTTTGAAGAAGATGCAGTTTTGCCAAGGGGATTTAATGAAAAAGACTATAAATGGATTTCTTCTTCTTCTATTCTTTCTTCTACTTACGGAGTAGACGTGTTCAATAATGGAAATGTAAGAATTGATAGATATATCGGTAATGAGGGTGATTCTTTGCTTCCAAATAAATCATCAAGTTATTCTAATGAAGGCGTTAATTACTTTTTTAATAATAACTACGGAACGGAACGCATGTATTCAAATGAAGAAATTGTTGCCGGAAAAGACCATGTGGTAATTTCTAAGTCTGATAATAGTTACTTTACTTCTAGTTATGATGGAGGGTATATTGAATTTAAATACTATAATTCCGCCTATAGCTCTCTAGATTCAAGTTTTTATAATTTCATGCCGCAGGTCATGGTTTTTGGTGACAAGAAAGACGAGAATGGGAACATAATTGAAAATCAGCTGCTTTGTTACGACTATGCAGGAATGAAGAACATAGCGGGTATTAAGAAAAATAATTGGTCCAATTCTACGATTGGTCTTTATGCTAAGGGTGGCAAAGTCAAAAATATCGTTCTATATTGGCCTAAATACGGGAATAGTTTTACTCATAAACATAAAGTGGCTTTATCAACAATTAATTTTGTTGTTGAAGATTATTCGCTTATGCAAAATAAGATTTCCATGCTTAAAGAAGGCTCTTTGCTTAATGTAAAAAAGAGTGTTAATTCCTATTCTTTTTCTTCTAATTATGATGAAGATCAAATTGTGGTAACTCAACTTGGCTTTGATAAGGGGTGGAGTGTTAAAGCCAAATTAGAAGATGGAAACTATGCAGATTGTCAAACTTATAAACTCGATGGAGGGCTCTTTGGCTTTTTTGCCCCTAAGGGAAATAATACTTATATAATGCAATATAAAACAATAAATGCTGATCTAGGTTTATATTTGGGATTGGTTAGTTTAATTATTTATATTTCTTATGCAACTTATTGCCATTATGAAAAGAAGAAAAAGCATATGGAATTTAGCGTTTTTTCGAATATGGTTTATTTTACGAATGAATTAATGTAGATATCGTAAACTCTATTCTTTTTTATTTTCAAGGAAGCAGAAACCAAAGCAACGGCTTCTTTGCCGGTTTTGCCAAATTCCAATTGATCTTTTAAAGCCAAGGCTATCTGGTTATCACTTACGGTAGCCTCTTTTTCTTGGTTTCCTTCTACTACTATAACCATTTCGCCTTTTAAAGTAGTTTCATCTAGCAAAGAGAGTTCGAATAAATCTCCTCTTATGAATTCTTCGTGGGTTTTGGTTAACTCCCTTGCTATGACGGCTTTTCTATTTCCAAAAATAGAAGATAAAGCAATTAATGTTTTGCTTATGCGATGAGGCGATTCATAAAAAATTAACGTTTCTTTTTTCTTAGCTAAGCCACTTAGTTCTCCGTTTCTTTCGCTTTCCTTTGGGGATAAAAAACCATGAAAATAAAAATGCGTTGAGTCTAATCCTGAACAAACAAGGGCATTTATCGCCGCGTTTGGACCCGATGTAACCGATACTTTTATCCCGTTTTCTAGACAATTTTTAACTAACCTAGATCCTGGGTCGGATATGGCTGGATAACCGGCATCAGACATATATGCAATCTTTTTGCCTTCTTTTAATAGCTTAATTATTTTGCTTGAGGCTTCTTCTTCATTATGCTCTCTACATGAAATAAAAGGTTTGCTAATTTTAAAATAAGACATAAGCGAACCTGAATTTCGTGTATCTTCTGACGCTATATAATCAACTTCCTTCAAAATTGAAATAGCCCTTGGATTCATTTCTTCTAAGTTACCAATTGGGGTGGCAATTAGATATAGAAGAGGTGAATTATTCGCAAAATTTAATTCTCTATCCATTGGTTTTATTCCTGTTAAATTTGTGCTTATGTTTGTTGTTTCTATTGTAATTTTCCTTTTTTGAAGAGCTATTTGCGGGCTTATTGTTGTTTTGGTTTGATTTTTGCATCTTATTATTCTTTTCTATTGAGTTGTATTTGCCCTTATCGTTTTTATCAGGATGCAATCCCATATAAGAGTTTTCTTTCACATTTGTAGAAGTAATTTTAAAATCGGGAAGTCTATATTCTTTTTCTAGTGTTATTTCTTTTTTCTTATAAGTTCCATTTAACATGGCTTTTATATCTTCTAATGGAAAAGTCTTATAGTCATCTTTGGCTTGGTTAGCCAGACGGACTGTTCTAGAAATTATATTAAAGGCATCGACAAAATAGTCCCCTTCTTCTAAATGAATAAGCGTTCCTAGATGAGGGAAATCTTTTTTTTCTAATGTATAGGTATCATCTTCGAATGAAAGACAACAAATCAGTTTCCCACAGGCTCCGCTTAATTTAGGGATGTTTAATGTCAGCATTTGGTTTTTGGCCTTAGCTATTGATATACCTTCAAATTGAGTAAGAAAAGTAGAGCAGCATAAAGGCAATCCGCATATTCCAATTCCTCCAACCATTTTGGCTTTATCTCTAGAGGCTATTTGCCTTAATTCGATTCGAGCCGGGATTAGATGAACCAATTTTTTTAGCAGTTCCCTAAAGTCAACCCTTTTCTCGCTTGAAGTATAAGTTATGGTTATTTTAGTGCCGTCTAAAGTATATACTGCATCTAATAAATCCATTGGCAGTTCTAATTTTTCTACTTCTTTTTTGGTTATGTTTAATGCTTTCTTGCCTTGTTCTAGATTGAAGTTATAGTCAATCAAATCATCTTTTGTCGGCTTTCTTAAAATGGCCTTTAGTTCTAGTGAACCTTTATACTCGTTAATTTGGGTTAATGGAGTAGAAACTTTTCCCATTTCTAATCCACCGGCAGTTTCTACAACGACTAAATCACCTTCTTTTAAATCATTGAAGCTTGTCGAAAAGTAATAGGACTTATCGTTTCCAAGGAATTTAATTCCTACATAATATAATGTTTCATTTTCATTCATGGGTTGTCTCCTTGCAGATTAGTTTAATCAAATGGGTAAAAAGCAAACCTAGGTTAATATTGGTTTCGATTTCTCCTCTTAATGTTAAGACATTTAAAAGGGCATCTTCTAAAGAGGGGATTGAATTATTGATTTGGGAAATCTCTTCTTTTAAGCTTTCTAGAGTTATTTTTTCGTTGTTTTTTCTCGATATGGCATCTTCTATGGCACACGATAAAAAATCAAAGAACTTTCTTGCATTTTGCTTGGTTGTGATTAGGGAAATTACATTTTTTTCCAATATGTATCTAGCATAAGAGGGATCATTTGTTAAAGCTTCTAGAAAGGATAAAAAAGCTTCTTTTGTTTTTAAATAATCTTCGTCTTTACTTATTTGTTCTATTAAATTTGCATCATTATAAAATGATGATAAAAGCTCGGCATCAAGAGTAGGGACTCCTAAATTTAAAGCTTCTATCTTTACTTCTTCTTTTTGCTTTAGAAGTAACCTGATGGTTTCGCATCTAGATATTATGGTCGGTAATATTTTAGCTTCGTTTTGTGAAGTTAAAATTGCATAAGTATTAGGGGTAGGCTCTTCTAAAAACTTAAGCAAGGAATTGCTTGCCTCTCCTGTCATGTTTTCTACTTGATGGATTATGTAAATCATTATCCCTTTTTCTTCTAGAGGTGTTCTAGAGAAAGAAGAAGAGATAAAACTAACGTCATCTTTTTTTATGGAACTTTCTTCTCCATTATAAAAAATTAAGTCGGGGTAATCGTTATTGTCTATTCTTTTACACGTTAAGCAAGTATCGTCTGCTAAAGGATTGGGGGAATCGCAAAGTATGGACTTGGCTAAATAAAAAGCAATTTCCTTTAGGGGAATCCCGGGTTCGCCTAAAAGCAAATAAGCATGAGAAAGGCGCTTATTTGCCAAGGAGGTTGCCAATGTTTTGCTAAGAATTGGCTGGTCGTTTAACACGTAATCACGAATTGCCATTTATTTTTCTATTTCTTCCTTTATGGCTTTATATGCATCTTCGATTACTTCATTTAATGGTTTTGACGCATCTATAATTAAGTATCTATTTGGATATCTTTTTGCTAATAAGTGAAAATATTCTCTTACTTTTTTATGGAAATCGAGTTTTTCTAAATCTAGCCTATTTACTTCTCTATTTGAGTTGGCGTTGATTCTTTGTAAACCTAACTCTGGTTCAATATCGAATAATAAGGTTAAATTTGGATAACTTCCTTCTGTTGCAAACATGTTTATTAAGAGAACTTCATCAATTCCTAATCCTCTTGCCCCACCTTGGTAGGCTAGTGAAGAATCTAAATATCTATCACAAAAAACTATTTCCCCTCTTTTTAAGGCCGGCCAGATTTTTTCGACTAGGTGTTGCCTTCTAGAAGCAGCATATAAAAGTGCTTCGGTTCGAGGATCCATGTTTGTATTCTTTTTGTCTAAAATGACGTTTCTTATTTCTTCGGCGATAGGGGTTCCGCCGGGTTCTCTAGTGAGGATTAATTTATAACCTTCGTTTTCTAATCTTTTGGCAACTTCTTTTATAACGGTAGTTTTTCCTGAGCCTTCCCCGCCTTCAAAAGTTATGAATTTGCTCATATTTTCTTTCTCCCTTCAAGCGCCTTTGATAATGTTAATGAATCGGCATAATCCAACGATGCTCCAAAAGGCAACCCATAAGCTAGCCTAGTTATTGTTACGTTCTCATTTTCAAGAATTTTAGAAACATATAAAGAGGTGGTTTCTCCTTCTAGTGTTGGGTTTGTGGCAATTATTATTTCTTTTATGTGCTCACTAGATATCCTAGAAACAAGTGAGTCCAAATTTAGATTTTCTGGGCCATATCCTTTGCTTGGGGAAATAAGTCCTCCTAAAACATGGTATACCCCGTTATAGTCATTGATTTTTTCAAATGGCAATACATCTTTAGGCTGAGTTAAAACGATGCAAGTGGAGTGGTCTCTATTTGGGTTAGAACAAATATCGCACAAATCGTCTTCGGTATATAAACCACATTTTGGGCATTTATGGATTTTTGTTTTGCTATTGATTATGGCTTTCCCAAATTCCTCTATATCCTCCTTTTTCATGTCTAAAACGGCATAAGCCATCCTTTCGGCGGTTTTAGGCCCGATTCCAGGCAATTTTGAAAAAGAATCCATTAAAGAAAGTAGGGTTTTTAATTCTTTCATTATTAGAAAAGCATTCCTTGTTGGCCAGTAATTTTTGTTTCTATTTCATCGTTGGCCTTGTTTATTTTTTCTATTGCTTCATTTATTGCTAAGGAAATCGATTCTTCTAGCATTTCCTTATTATCGGCTTCAAGGGCATCCTTATCGATTGATATGGATTTTAAGACGCGGGAACCTAGCATTGTTATTTCTACCATGCCGGATTTAGAGACTTTGAATTCTTCTTTTTCAAGTTGTTCGTGAGCTTTCTTTAGTTCACGTTGCATTTTTTGCGCCTGCATTAGCATTTGTTGCATTTGGTTCATTTTTTTATTCTCCTTTTTTTGGTAATTCTAAATTAATTTCCTCTATCTTAGGCAATGTGTTTAATTGCTGGGAATTAAAGAATGTGTTTTGCACTTTGTTGGATAAGTCTCTATCCAAAGCGTATATAAACACTTTTCTTCCAAGTAGGGTTTGTAGCAGTTCTTCTAGTGTATCTTGATTAGCTTTAACATTGACTTTGTTTGCTAATCTAGTAAAGGCATAATTTATTAAAATTGCGTCTTTGCATAAGCAAAATGGCTTGCCTTCGCTTAATAAAGTTGCCCCATCGCCAAACTTTTCATCTAGTTTTAAATAATCGAGTCTAGACCATTTTTCGCGAAGTGCCTTTCTTTCTTCTTTAAACTTGCCACCTAATACCATTATTTTGACAATGGTATCTACGGATAGCTCGTATTTATCTCCGTCTAAAGCTATAGAAGAATGTTTTATCAAGGACGTGTCTAGTTTTTCTTCTTCCTTTTTTACTTCCTCTTTTTTTGGCGGTATGACTATTTTCTCTTCTTCTTTCGGCTGGGTTTCTTCTTCCTCGTTTTCTAAAAGGAAAGAAGGAACAGTGTTACCAGTATATTTTTCATTAGTATCAGGGTTGTATTCCTTTTCTTTTATTTCTACATGTGTTTCTTCTTCTTTTTTGATGTTTATTGGTATCTGCTTAGTATTTGTTGGTTGATCTTTTCTTTCGTTATTATCTAATGAAGAAACTGAAGCCATTTTTATTAAGGTTAAATCAAATAATGACCTGACGTTTGATACTGTTTTAAATTCAAATTGGGTTTTTAATAATGTATCAATCATTTCATTTATTTTCTTTTTGTCAATTAGTTTGGATAGATATACGGCTTCCTCTTTTTTTAAACTTCTGATTAATTTTTCATCATTGGTGGATTTGTAGATTAACAAGTCTTTTAAAATGTCTAGAAGAGAGGAGCATAGTCTTTTTACATCTATGCCTCCGTTTACGAATTCTTCCTCTTTTTTTAGAATCGAAGCAACATCCCCTTTGATAATTTTTTCCAGCAGGTCTACTTTTTCTTTTGAGGAAGCTAGGCCAAAAACGGATAGGATATCCTTTTCGTTTACTTCGCCATTTCCATAAGCCAAGGCTTGGTCAAGAATAGAGAGAGCGTCTCTCATTCCTCCATCTGCTAAAGAAACAATTTCATTAATTGCTTCTTCTTCGTAGGCAAAGCCTTCCTTTTGGGCAATCCAAAGCAGTTTGGCTTTTAAATCGTTATCATCGATTTTTGAAAAATCATATCTTTGACATCTAGATAAAATTGTAGGTAACACTTTGTGCGGCTCGGTAGTGGCCAATATAAAGATGACGTGATCTGGCGGCTCTTCTAATGTTTTTAACAATGCATTAAATGCGCCTTGGGACATCATGTGGACTTCGTCGATTATATAGACTTTGTATCTGCCTTTTATTGGAAGATATCTAACTTGATCTATTAATTCTCTGACTTGGTCAACGCCATTATTGGAAGCGGCGTCAATTTCTATTACATCAGGATGGGAAGAAGAATTTAAGGCTAAACAATTGGAACATTTATTGCACTGGTGGCCTATTCCTTCTTCGCAATTTAGGGCTTTGGCAAATAGACGGGCCATTGATGTTTTTCCAGTCCCTCTAGGACCGCAAAAAAGATAGGCATGTGCTATTTTGTTTGAATTAATTGCATTGCGCAAAGTTCTGACTATGCTTTGCTGGCCGGCGACTTCTTCAAACGTAGAAGGCCTGTATTTGTTATATAAAGCTTTATAAGACATATGCAATTTAGATTATATCTTTTTATCCTCTTTCTTCCTAGTGGCTAATCTATGATTAGAGAACAATTTATTTCTTTAAATTGCTTTCATGACCTTGCTCAATGATATAATTTAGCAAGTATAGAGAGAACTTATGGACGAAAATATGAAAAAACGCCTTGAGGCAACCAAAGAAAGGTTTGCTTCGATAGAGGCTGAATTAGAAAAAGAAGATGTCGCTTCAGATTTAACAAAATTTACGAAATTATCGAAAGAAAGAGCCACTTTGGAAGAACCAACAAAGTTATATGAGGAATACTTAAAACACGAAAAAGAAATTCAAGAATCTTTTGAACTAGAAACATTAGGCGATCCTGAAATGGCCGAACTTGCTAAAGAAGAACGGAAGCAAGCTATTGCTAGAAACGAGGAATTAGAAGTTCAACTAAAAACTTTACTTGTTCCTAAAGATCCTAATGATGATAAGAACATCATCGTAGAAATAAGAGGGGCCGTCGGAGGAGATGAGGCCAATATTTTTGCTGGCGATTTATTAAGGATGTATGAAAAATATTCAGAAAAGCAAGGATGGAAACTAAAACTTATCGATGCCTCTTTAAGCGAGGCTGGCGGCTATTCTTATGTATCGTTCATGATTAAAGGCGATTCCGTCTATTCTAAATTGAAGTTTGAATCCGGGGCTCATCGGGTACAACGCGTTCCAAAGACCGAAGCTAGCGGCAGAATTCACACTTCGACTGCAACTGTTTTAGTTATGCCAGAGGCCGAAGAAGTTGATGTCCACATAAATCCAAATGACTTAAAAATCGATACATATCATTCACAAGGCGCCGGCGGACAAAACGTCAATAAAACAGAGTCTGCCGTTCGCATAACTCACATTCCAACTGGTCTAGTAGTAGCTTGCCAAACAGAAAAAGCACAGCTACAAAATAAAGAAATTGCCATGCAAATGATTAGAGCAAAAGTCTTTGCATATTTTCAAGAAAAAGAAGATTCAAAAAGAGCGACTGAAAGGAAATTAAAAGTTGGAACTGGCGAACGCAGTGAAAAAATTAGGACCTACAACTATCCTCAAAATAGAGTCACCGATCATAGAATTGGTTTTACAATCAATCAACTTGACCGTGTCATGGAGGGTGAACTAGATCCTATTATTGATGCCTTGATTCATTTTGACCAAGAGCAAAAGCTTTTAGAGGAAGAGCATCAAAATGCCTAAAATTTTCGAAGTTTATAATTCTGCTTTAAAAGAAGGAAAAGAATTCAATATTTTATCTTCCGATTTGCGGGTTTTAATATCATTTGATATGGGTTTTGCGTCTCCTATCGATACTTTATTATATAAAGATAAAGAAATGAATGAATCGCAAATAAAGGTTTTTAAATCTCAATTTGAAAGGCTAAAAAAAGGTGAACCCGTTGAATATATTATTAACGAAGCAACTTTTTTAGATTTAAAATTATTTGTAGATAAAAATGTTTTGATTCCAAGAATGGAAACAAGTGAACTTATCGCTAATATTAGTGAGAGAATATATGACTATTTTGACCCTAGGAATTATTTAGTCGTCGCTGATATAGGAACTGGCAGCGGAGCTATTGCCATTTGTTTAAAGCATATGTATAAAAATTGGCTAGTTTCTGCTTCTGATATTTCTTCTAAAGCAATAGAAATAGCTAGAAAAAATGCCACTAAATATGATTTGCCTATTTCTTTTTATCAAGGTGATTCTCTTTCCCCTTTTATAGAAAAAAATATGAATTTAGATATCATAGTTTCTAATCCACCATATATTGTCAATAGAAAGGAAGTTCAGCCTTCAGTTTCTTCTTATGAGCCTGCATCTGCTTTATATTTAGATTTTTCTTCTTCCGTTTATGAAAAAATCTTGTCCAATGTTAGCAAAGTAAAAAAAGGGTCTTTACTGATTGTTTTTGAAATTGGCTATGATTTAAAAGAATATATCCAAGATTTGTCTAATAAATACTTGAATAAGTATGAGTATAAAATCGAGTTTATAAAAGATTTAAATGGGCTTGATCGATTTGCCTTTATTTTTTTGGAGTGACTTATGGAAACAAAAATTATTGATTGGGACGAGATGGCTTTGGCTGTTAAGGCTATAAAAAATGGGGAAGCCATTTGTTTTCCTACCGAAACCGTTTATGGGATAGGGGCTATATCAAATTCTGCTTCTTCTTTTGAAAAATTAGTAAGTCTAAAAAGAAGGCCTTCGGATAAACCATTTACTGTTATGTGCTCGTCTTTAACTCAAGTGGCCATGCTCGCTGAAGTTGATGTTAATTCTATTGCTGTTATGCAAACTTTTATGCCTGGGGAAATTACTATTCTTCTTAAAGCAAGAAAAAACCTTCCATCATATTTAACTCTAGGTGGAGAAAAAATTGGAGTTAGAATCCCTAATTCAAAGGAAGTAATTGAATTTATAGATAAAATCGGTTGTCCTCTTTTGGTTCCATCCGCGAATAAAAGCGGGGAAAAACCCGCTTTGTCATCGAAAGAGGCTTTTGATATCTTTAATAAAGAAGTCCCTTACATAATTAATGGTGTGTGTTCTTCTTTAAAAGCTTCTACTGTTGTCGATTTAACTTGCGACGCCATAAAATTAGTTAGAGAAGGACCAATTGACTTTTCAAAAATCAAGAGCGTTTTCGATTCTGCTTCTTATTCTATTTCCATTGGTTCTGATCACGGCGGATTCGAGCTAAAAGAAAAAATTATTCATCACCTTGAAGAAAGAGGCTTTCAAGTAATTGATGAAGGAACCTATTCAAAAGAGTCTTGCGATTATCCTCTTTTTGCTAAAAAAGTAGGGGAAGATGTGGTAACAAAAAGGGCAAATTCAGGTATTGTTTGCTGCACGTCTGGAGAAGGCGTGTGTATTGCTTGCAATAAAATTAAAGGTATTAGATGCGGGATTGGCTACGATGATATAGTAACCGGAAAATGCAAAGAACATAATAATTGCAATGTTATTTCTTTCGGGCAAGCTTATATGTCTGCAAGCGATGTCTTAAAAAGAGTGGATATATTTTTAACCGAGAAGTTTTCTTCCTTGGAAAAACACCATAGAAGAGTGGAAGAAATAGAAAAATAATTGAGCCATTTAATCTAGTAAACCGCAACTAGGTAGTATGAATAATACTTTTATTTGCCCACGTTGCGGAAATTCTTCTTATAGATACATCGGTTATAGGAATGGTGTTCCTTATTGCAGAAAGTGCATTGAGTTTCAAGGAACGACAGTAGAATATGAGAAAAAGAATCCAAAACAATGCTCTTTAAGGCTTAACTATCAGCTTTCTAAAGAACAAAGGGATCTTTCAAATAAAATAATTTCAAATTATATAAATAAGAAAGACACTCTTGTTTATGCAGTAACCGGATCTGGAAAAACCGAAATATCTTACGGTGTTATTCTTTATGCGATTAGCCACGGACAAAACGTTGCTTTTGCCGTGCCAAGAAAAGATGTTGTAATTGAACTTTCCGAACGTCTAAAAAGCGCTTTCCCTTTAAATAGCATTATCAGTATTTATGGGGGGCATACATCTAAATTAAATGGCGATTGCCTAGTTTTAACAACTCATCAACTTTATAGATATGACAACTATTTTGATTTAATTGTGATGGATGAAGTAGACGCTTTCCCTTTTAATGGGAGCGATGTCTTAAACGCGATGTTTTTTCGCTCTTTAAGGGGAAATTTTGTTTTAATGTCAGCCACACCAAGCAAAAAGTTAGTTCAAGAAATAAAGAAAAGGGATGGATTGATTTTAACTTTGCATACTAGATTTCATAAAAAACCGATACCTGTCCCCCGTTTATTAACTATGCCATTAAATTTAGCAAAGCTATTTTTGGTTAAGAAAATCAAAGAGTATCAACGCCTGAATAAGCCTTTATTTATTTTTGTGCCTAGTGTAGAAATGTCGGAATCACTTTTTGTTTTCTTATCAAAATTTTGCAAAGGCGGGAATTATGTTTCTTCAAAAAGAGAGGGACGTGACAAGATTATTTCACTTTTTAAAGCAGGGAAATATAGATTTTTGGTTACGACTGCTGTTTTAGAAAGAGGGGTTACTGTTAAAAATATTCAAATCATTGTTTTTAATGCTGATTCTAAAATTTATGATTCTGCCGCTTTAATCCAAATAGCAGGTAGAGCAGGTAGGAAAATGGATGCCCCTAATGGGGAAGTGATATTTATAGGCAAAAAAACGACCGAGGCAATGGAAAATGCAAAAAGAGAAATCGAAAGATGCAATAGATTTTTGTAAGATTTGCTTTCAAAAAATCAATCCTGGCTTGCCTTATTTTTTTTCTTCTTCTCCAACCATTTGTCAAAAGTGTTATTTGTCTTTAAATCCTAAATGGATTAGGTGGAAAGAAGGTAACGTTAATTGCCTTGCGATGTATGAATATGGGGAAGAAGTAAAAAATGTATTGTACAAGTTTAAAGGATGCGGCGATGTAGAGTTATCGACATGTTTTTTTGGCTACCAGTCTTTTATTTTAAAGCTCCTTTATCATGGATATAAAATTGTCCCGGCTCCTAGTTCGACTTCTCATAATGAAAAAAGAGGTTTTAATCAAGTCGTAGAAATGTCCAAGGTTTTAAAAATGCCGATATTAAATTTATTAATAAAAACTAAGGAGTCAAAGCAATCGGATTTAAGTCTGGCAGAGAGAAGGAAAGTAAAAAAAATAATTGATTATTCACGCAAAATTGACTTATCTAGAGAAAAAATCCTTTTTGTTGATGATGTTTTTACCACCGGTTCAACAACTAGGGCTTGTTTGGATTTATTAAAGCAGCTTAGGCCTAAAAGACTAAAATGCCTGATTATGGCAAAGGCCAAGTGGAGAAAATAGATTAGGCTTTAATTGTTTACCATTTAATTAAATGGTATCATCTATACACTGTGTGTAAGGGAGAAAATCGTGGCTAACATTATTGAATCAATATTCCATTTAGAAAAGCGCGAGCTTAATCGTTATGCTCGTGAAGCCGATCGCGTTATGTCCTATGAAAAAGAATTTAGGGCTTTAACCGACGATCAATTAAGAGCGAAAACAGCTGAATTTCAACAAAAATTAAAAGATGGTGTCGCTACAATTAATGACATCAAATACGAGGCATTTGCCGTAGCTAGAGAAGGGGCTTGGAGAACTATTCATCAATTTCCTTTCAAGGTGCAAATTATCGGTGCTTTGGTATTAAATGATGGCAATGTTGCCGAGATGAGAACTGGTGAAGGTAAGACCTTAACCGCTACAATGGCTGTATATTTAAACGCATTAACAGGGAATGGCGTTCATGTTGTTACCGTTAATGAATACCTTGCATCTCGTGACGCCGATTGGATGGGCAATATTTATCGTTTCTTAGGATTAACGGTCGGCGTTAATTTGGCTTCTAAGACTTCTAGCGAAAAAAAAGAAGCCTATGCTTGTGATATAACTTATACAACTAACTCTGAGCTTGGCTTTGATTATCTTCGTGATAACATGACCCAATCAGTCGAATCGCGTGTTCTTAGGGGTTTAAAATATGCCGTCATCGATGAAGCCGACTCCATCTTAATCGATGAATCTCGTACCCCGCTTATTATTTCCGGTGGACAAAAGTCCGCTGCTTCGCAATATGTTGTTGCCGATAGATTTGTAAAAGTATTAAAACCAGAGATTGATTTTACTGTCGATATAAAGACTAAAACTTGCAATTTAACTGATTCTGGTAATGACAAAGCCGAAAGGATGTTTGGCATACGTAACCTTTATGATCCAGAAAATCAAGAGCTAGTCCATAGAATACATCAAGCCTTAAAGGCTAATTTTGTTATGCACCGCGATGTCGAGTATATGGTTGATAAAGATAGGCAAATTCAACTAATCGACCAATTTACCGGCCGTATTATGAAGGGCAGGGAATATAACGATGGTTTGCAACAAGCAATTCAAGCCAAAGAAGGCGTTGAAATAAAACAAGAAACTACCGTTTTAGCTACTATTACTTATCAAAACTTCTTTAGGCTTTATAAGAAAATGTCTGGTATGACTGGTACGGCAAAAACCGAAGAAGAAGAATTCGAAAAGATTTATAACATGAAGGTCATTACCATTCCAACAAATAGGCCTATTCAAAGAATTGATGATGTCGACTATATATTTGGTACGCATCAATCCAAGTTGAAGGGATTAGTGGAAGAAGTAAAAGCGCGTTATGAGAAAGGCCAACCTGTTCTAATTGGAACGGTTTCGGTTGAATCTAATGAAGAAATATCTGCTTTGCTAACCAAAGCCGGGATACCACATGAAGTTTTAAATGCCAAAAACCAGGCTAGAGAAGCCGAAATTATTTCTCATGCCGGCGAGAAGAAAGCAGTAACTCTTGCTACTAACATGGCAGGACGTGGAACTGATATTAAACTTGGCGAAGGCGTAAAAGAATTAGGGGGGTTATGCGTTTTAGGCACCGAACGTCACGAATCTAGACGTATTGATAACCAACTTAGAGGACGTTCCGGACGTCAGGGCGATCCCGGATATTCTCGTTTTTACGTTTCTTTTGAAGACGAACTAATTAGAAGGTTTGTCGATGATAAAAGAAGAGAATTCTTTATTAAACAAATTGGTGACGAACATCTAGAAAACAAAATCATTCAAAATATAGTTACGAATGCCCAAAAGCAAATCGAAGGCAGGAACTTCGATACACGTAAAAATCTTCTTGATTACGATGATGTCTTGGCAAAACAAAGACAAATTATTTATGATCGTAGGGATTCCATTATGCTTTCTGGCGATATTGGAGAATTGGTTCACACTTTCTTTAAGGATACGGGTGCCTTCCTTGCTAAAAAAGCTACCGCGATTGGAAAAGATGAAGGCTTAATCGACGGAGAGAGTTTGAAAAAACTTGTCGAACCATCTTTTGTTCCCGAAGGAACGTTCCCTTCCAAAGCTTATGATGAAGCCACGGTAGAAGAAGGCGGGGAAGATCTTGGCGAATTCTTATATTCAAATTATTTGAAGAAAAGGAAAACATGGCCAGAAGACCAAGCCGATAAAATCGAAAGGCAGATTTCTTTATCTGTCATCGATAGAAACTGGACAAGACATATCGATACCATGGCCCATTTAAGAGAAGGTATTGGGTTACGCTCTTACGCTCAAACCAATCCTCTTCAAGACTATGTCAACGAGGGCTATTCTCTCTTCCGCGAAATGAATCAAAACGTTGCTGTTGACTGTGTTTTCAATTTCATGAACGTCCAAATTAGAAAGCCAGAGCCAACTCCAGAAGAAGCAATCGAAGTTAAAGCGGAAGATAAAGAATTAACAAAAGAAAAAGAGGAATAATATGAAAGAGCTAGTCGAATTAAAACAGCAAGCCCAAAAACTGGGCGAGCTTGTTTCGCAGCTCGGTGATTCTCTTTGACATTCCTAAAATTAAGAATGAGATTTCCGAGCTAGAAGAAAAACAAAATCAGGATGGTTTTTGGGATAATCAGAATTATGCCAAAGTTGTTTCTAGTCGTCTTTCTTCCTTGCAAAATAAATTAGTCTCTTATGAAAGGTCGCTGTCCGAATATAACGATATAGTCGAGATGCTTGCGGAAACATCCGAATCCGATAAAGAGATGCTGGATTTACTTACAACAATGGAGGATGAATTATCTTCTTCTTGTGAGGAGATTAGACACCATTTATTATTTTCAGGCGAATATGATGCACTTAATTGCACGCTCGAAGTCCATCCTGGAGCAGGCGGAACCGAAGCGCAGGACTGGGCAAACATGCTTTTAAGGATGTATGGTCGATGGGCTGAAAGAAATAACTTTAAAGTCCAAACCATAGATATCGAAGATGGAGACGAAGCAGGCATAAAAAGTGCAACTATTAAGATTATAGGCAATGACGCTTATGGAATGCTTAAGGGAGAAAAAGGCGTACACCGTCTAGTTAGAATATCTCCATTTGATGCGAATGCTAGAAGACATACTTCTTTTGCTTCTGTTAACGTCATTCCGGAATTTGGTGCCGTAAGCGATATAGAAATCGACCCTAAAGACTTAAGGGTCGATACTTTTAGATCGGGTGGGGCTGGGGGCCAAAACGTTAACAAAGTATCATCTGCCGTTAGAATTACCCATATTCCTACTGGAATTGTTGTCCAATGCGAAATAGAACGTAGCCAATTAATGAACAAGGCTACTTGTATGAGTATGCTTACCGATAAACTTATGCAACGCAAATTGGATGAAAGAGACGCCAAGCTTAAATCCATTGTCGGCGAACAAAAAAATATTGAATGGGGTTCTCAAATTAGAAGCTATGTTTTTCAACCTTATACCATGGTTAAAGACCATAGAACCAACGAGGAAACTGGTGATGTTTTAGGTGTAATGGATGGTAATTTAAATCCATTTATTTATGCTTATTTAGAGATGGAAGCTAGAAAAGATGAACCTAAAAAGTCTTAAAAATATCTCTAAGGCGGAGCTTATTTCCGGAATTAAAAACATATTGCTTGTTATTCTAGGCTCTTTTATTTTAGCGTTTGGGAATGCTGCGTTTTTAATTCCTTTTAATTTAATTACGGGCGGTGTTTCTAGCATAGGGATAATTATTCAATATTTTCTTGATGCCAATGGCGTTAATTTTCAAATAGTCGATATTGTGACTTGGTCTATAACGGCTTTGTTATTTGTTGTTGGCCTTATTTTTATGGGTAAGAAATTTTCTGCCCATACTTTATTAGCCTCAATTTTATATCCTGGTTTTTTATCAATTCTATACAGGTTTGAGCTATTGTCGTTTATTTCTGCTTCTTTAGAGAATCAACAAATGCTAGGAAGATTGCTTGCTGGTATTTTTGGGGGAATTTTTGTTGGACTAGGCGTTGCTATTACTTTTAAAGGACACGGGTCTACTGGGGGGCTTGATATTTTGTGTGCAATCATTGCTAAATATACCCCAATTAAAGAATCGATTTCTTCTTTAACTTTTGATTCATCCATTGTTTTAATCGGAATCATCTGCCTTAGAAATGAAGAAAATATAGTCCCTCTTGGCTTAATCGGTATTTTATCTGCTTTAATTGCTGGGGCCATGATAGAAATTGTTTACGTTGCCTCCTCAAATTATGTTATATGCGACATCATTTCTTCTAGATATAAAGAAATAGTAGATTATATTCAAGTGGACATGGATAGAGGCTGTACGATTATTGATACAGTTGGCGGTTATACGGGAGAAAATAGAAAGCTGGTACGTGTTGCTTTATCAAAAAAAGAAGCTCAATCTTTAAAAGGGTATATTGGTAAATTAGATGAAAGGGCTTTTGTCGTCTTTACTAATGCTTCTGCTGTAAATGGCGAAGGATTTTTTCCTTTTTTTCATAAAAAGAAATGCAAGAAAGATGAAGAGAAATAATGGAATACGTAAAAAAACCTTTCAAGTTAGTTTCTAAATTTAAGCCTACCGGAGACCAGCCTTATGCTATTTCAGAAATAATTAAAGGGATAGAAAATGGCAAGCAAATACAAGTAATTAAAGGGGCGACTGGAACTGGAAAAACATTTACGGATGCAAATATTGTCGCCATGTTAAATAAGCCTACTTTGGTCATGGTCCATAATAAAACTTTAGCCTCCCAATTATATGGGGAATTTAAGGAATTATTTCCTGAGAACAGGGTTGAATATTTCATATCGAATTTTGACTTTTATCAACCTGAAGCCTATATTCCTAAATCCGATACTTATATTGATAAAAATGCTGTAATGAACGAAGAAATAGATATGATGCGTACTTCGGCCATGAATTCTATTCTTTCACGTAGCGACACCATCGTTGTTTCTTCTGTGGCTTCAATTTATGGTTTGTCTGATCCTAACGAATACAAAGGGCTTATTTTTGAAATCAGGGCCAATGAAACTCTAGATAGAAACGATTTGTTTCACCATTTAATCGATGCTCAGTATACACGCAACAATTTTGAACTAAAGCCCGGAACTTTTCGCGTCCACGGGGATGTAATAGATATAGCGCCGGCAACCCATGATTATTTTATTCGCATAGATTGCTTTGGCGACGAAGTCGAAGGCATATATCAAGTTAATTCTATTACTGGGGTTGTTGAAAGAAATTATGCCACGTATCCAATATTTCCCGCCTATGATCATGCCTCGACTAGGAAGAGGATTGAAAGGGCGTGTGAGACTATTTCATTGGAATTGGAAGACCGCCTTAAATATTTTAGAAGCCAAGGGAAACTTTTAGAAGCTGAACGTCTTGAAAATAGAACTAGGCAAGATATGGACAGTATGAAGGAGTTCGGCCGCTGTCCCGGTATTGAAAATTACTCTAGACATATCGATGGAAGAAAAGAAGGCGAAAGGCCTTATACATTGATGGATTATATGCCTAAGGATTTTCTTCTTTTAATAGATGAGAGCCATGTTAGCATTCCCCAAATTAGAGGCATGTATAATGGTGATAGATCTAGAAAAGAAACTTTAGTCGAGTATGGCTTTAGACTGCCTTCAGCTTTAGATAACAGACCTTTGAACTTTAAGGAATTTGAATCTTTAATGCCAAGAACTGTTGTCTGCACCTCGGCAACTCCTGGCGATTACGAATTGGAAAAGTGCAATCACGAAGTGGTGGAACAAATTATTAGGCCAACCGGTTTATTAGACCCACGTATTGAAATCAGACCTACAAGCGGCCAAATTGATGACATTATTTTTGAAATAAGAAAGAGGGTCGAGAAAAAGGAAAGAGTAATGATAGTTACCTTGACTATTAAGATGGCCGAGGATTTGACTACTTTTTTGAAAGAACAAGGCATTAAGGTTGCTTATTTACATAATGAAACAAAAACTTTGGAAAGAACTGAAATAATTTATCAGCTTCGAAAAGGAAAATATGATGTCCTAGTTGGCATTAATTTATTAAGAGAAGGTTTGGATATTCCAGAAGTCTCTTTAATTTGCATCTTAGATGCTGACAAAGAAGGATTTTTAAGGAGTACCCGCTCCCTTATTCAAATAATCGGTAGGGCAGCTAGAAATGTAAATGGCTTAGTTTTAATGTATGCTGATTCAACTTCTGATTCTATGAAAGAGGCCATCGAAGAAACTAATAGAAGAAGGGCCATTCAAGTTGCCTATAATGAAAAATATGGAATTGTTCCAACTAGTATTGTCAAAGAAATAAGACCCCCATTAAGCAATAGTGAAGACGAAACGAAAAAAATTATCAATTTCAGCGAGAAATCTTCTAGGAAAGAAATTGAAGGCAAGATTAATGATATTCAAAAGCAAATGATGGCCGCGGCTAAGTCTTATGATTTTGAAAGGGCAGCAGAACTCAGGGACATTCTTTTCGAAATGAAGGCAATGTTAAATAAATAAGAGGTGCGATACATGGTTTATCTATTTGATTTTGATGGGACTTTATTTGATACAAAATTATCGCTTAGGCCCGTTTATAAATCTGGATTCAAGGCAATTGGAATAAACGATATTTCTAATGAAGAATGCGATACGTATATGCATTATTCCTTAAAACAAACTTTGGAAATGAAAGGTGTTTCACTAGACTTTTTTATCCCTTTTGCCACGGCGATTTTAAAAGCTTTGGACAGTGAAGAGTCCTTATCTTTGATTAAGATTTTTCCTGAGGTAAAAAAGACTTTGGACAGGATTAAATCATCTAATGAAACGATTGGATTGGTTTCGGGCAATAGTTCTAATCACATTAGACTAGTATTAAAACGTTTTGGCTTAGAATCTTATTTTAAGGTGATCGTTGGCTCGGATATGTATAAAAATGGAAAACCTGATCCTGAGCCTATTTTATTAGGTTGCAAATTACTTTCTATAATCCCTAACAACAACGTGGTTTATGTAGGTGATTCGTTGCAAGATGAAGAATGTGCAAGAAGGGCTGGCGTTTCTTCCTTTATTGTTGATAGGAATAAAGAATACGATGATAAAACATTAAAAAAAGGTTATTCATTGTTTGATTTATTCAAAGAATAAAAGACCGTATTTTTTGTTTTGTTGTAAAGTTAGCATTTTTAGTCTATGCTTTACTAGCATTATCTAAGAGGAGAGAGCTTATGAAATGGTATGACATTATATTTATAATCGTTAGTTTAATAATAATTATTCTTTCTTTACTTCAAGGTGGAAAATCAGAAGGGGCATCTGGCGCTATTACTGGTGGCGGATTAAATGTTTTTGCTAAGACTAAAGAACGCGGATCGGAAAAAGTCATTACTTGGCTTACTTTTGCCTTTGCTGTTATTTTCTTATTTTTAGCTTTGATAATTTCTGTTGTTTCCGGAACCAGTGGAAGTGCTGCCTAGTTATTCATTCAAAAGATTTAACGCCTTATAGGCGTTTTCTTTTTACTATTAAGTTCTATAGAACCTTTAAGTGTGTTAACATTCTTTCGTTATGGAAATTAAAGAATATGTCGCTTTGCGTAAAAAGGCTTTAAAGCAAGAAGTAGAATCAATGGAAAGGAAGCCGACTTTATTAATAATTCAGGCTAATGATGATCCTTCTTCTAATGCTTATGTACGCGGAAAGCTAAAAGATGGCAATGAAATCGGAGCGAACTTTATTTTAAATAAAGTAAGTGAAACTATTTCAGAAGATGAACTTATCGCTTTGGTAAATAAAGCAAATGATGATAAAAATATCGATGGAATTATTGTCCAACTCCCTCTTCCAAAACATATTGATGAGGAAAAAATTAAATTAGCGGTTTCGCCTAAAAAAGATGTCGATGGCTTTCATCCATTGTCCTCGTTTATTCCTTGTACACCTAAAGGAATTGTCTCTTATTTAGAGAATGAAGGTTTTTCTTTTAATGGAAAAAATGCAGTTGTTCTCGGCCGTTCTAATATAGTCGGGAAGCCAATGGCTAAACTTTTGCTTTCTAAAAACTGCAATGTTACTGTCTTGCATTCAAAAACTAGCCAAGAAGATAAGAGGTTTTATATTGCCCATGCCGACTTAATTGTCGTGGCTATTGGGAAGATGAATTATTTAAATAATAACTTCAATTATAAAAAGGATTGTTGCCTTATTGATGTTGGTATCAATAGGGGGGAGGATGGAAAGCTTCATGGAGATGCCTTGCCCAATCTTCCAGTTAAGCTTCAAACCCCTGTTCCGGGTGGGGTCGGGTTATTGACTAGGTTAGCGTTATTAGAAAATTTAATGGAGGCGTGTAGATGAATTTTGCAATTACTAATACTTATGTCTACGGCTTAGAAAGGGCCGTAAAGGCTAGTGGCAATCCCATGAGGACTAAAATAGATTGCAGCGAGCCAAATGAAAAAGATTTTGCTAGAGCTTTTAGGCTAGGTTCTACAAATTCGGGGGAAGGGCATGATAATTTTTTAAAAGGAATTACAGTTCAACTAGATGTCAGCGCACCTTTATATTGGTGGAAAGAAGCCCAACGTTATCATTGGTTTGATTTCATTTCTAGCCAATCGACTATGCATTGCCTTTTAAAATTTGATTTAAAGAGTCAATGTGTTGATGAAGTGGATCCACTTATTATTAAAAGAATGGAAGAATTGGTTAAAGAATATAATTCAATACCGGACGATCCAGAACATTCCTTAGAAAAGAAAAATAAATGGAGAGTTTTGGTTGCTTCTTTGCCGTGTGGGTTTTGTTTGTCTGCGACCATGACAACTAATTACCAACAATTAAAAACAATGTATAGACAAAGATGCAATCATAAATTAAAGGAATGGCATGTTTTTTGTGACTGGGCTTTATCTTTGCCTTCTTTTTCCGAGCTTACGGGATTTAGAAAAAAATAATTGATTGATTCTATTAAAAAGCCTGATGCCGACACATCAGGCTGATTTTTTATCTGGTGGACAAAAAGAGGTTGTAAGCGAACCGCTATTATTGTCGTTATGTGTTGAATTTCCACTATCATCGCTCGGTGCTCCGCCGTCATTACCGCCATTTCCGTCATCAAAAGCCCTATCTTCCACGTCGTTTGTCGGGTAGAAGACGATATTGATTTTATCTTTGTAGAGATAGACCTTCTTCACCAATGAATTGATGAGTATCTCTTTGTTCCTTTCTTTGCCGATGTCCAAGAAAGCAAGCGAGATGAGGAACTGATAGCATTGGTCTATAGTGATTTGCTTCCTTTTCTTATTCTTCGCCTTCAATAGGCTTTCCTCGACTTTCGCCTTGTCTTCCTCAAGGGAAGTAATCATATCCGCGATAGACTTGTTTGCCATTCCGTTTGCCACGGCATTAAGGCAGTTCCCGAGTTTTCTCTCGAATTCCTTTTCCATGTCCTCAAGGATTCTGATTTCGTTTCCGTTATTGGAAAGAAGGTTGAAATACTCTACCATGCGCTGGGCGGCTTGGCCGACAATGTCTGGCGAAAGAATGTATTCCATAGCGGATTTGACGACGAAATCCTCAAGTTCGTCTTTCTTAATCGGCTTTGCATCACATTGGTGCTTCACTGCATTCTTACATTTGTAATAATGGTAGGCCTTGCCGGTGTGCGACGTTCCAGTATGCCCATGAATCAGAGAACCACATTCCCCGCAATAGAGCTTCTCGCTCAGAAGGAATTTATAGTCTACGAGCTTGGCTTTGTTCTTATGCTTATGCCTGTCGAGCTCGCTTTGGACTTCTTTGAAAACATCATTGGCGATGATTGCCGGAACGATGTTGTCGAAAACGTATTCTTTATATCTGGCTATGCCAGTGTATTTCTCGTTTCTCAGCAACCTTGAAACAGCGTTCGCCTTCCACTTCTTGCCCTTGCATAAGATATTCCTATCATTCAGGCTTGAGACGACCTCTTTGATTTGCTTGTGGTTGATAACTGAGGCAAAGATCCATTTGACGATTTCCGCCTCATCCTCGTTGATGACGTACCTTTTATCTTCGTTTATGCGATACCCATAGATGACTGAGCCACCCGTAAATTTCCCTTTCGCCCTGGATTCATAATTTCCACGCACGATTTTCTGAGCGAGCTCCTTGGAATAGTATTCGCTATAGCCCTCAAGGATGGATTCCAAGATGATTCCCTCTGGCGAGTCGCTGATGTTCTCGGTGGCTGAGACAACCTTGACACCATTGTCCCTCAGTTTCTTTTTGTAGACCGCGGAATCGTATCGGTTTCTCGAGAATCTGTCGAGTTTATAGACCAGCACATATTGGAAAGCTTTGTTGGAGCTGTCCAATATCATCTTCTGGAACGATGGCCTGTCGTCGTTCCTTCCAGTCATCGCCCTGTCGATGTAGGTATCGATGATGGTGTTACCTTCCTTCTCGGCGAATTGGTTTATGACTCTCAATTGCCCTTCGATGGATTGCTCGTTCTGCCTTTCGGAGGAATACCTCGCGTAGATTACGGCTATCTTATTTCCAATCTTCTTCGCCACGTGGGGTTCCTCCTTTCCATAGGTCAATCATCATGTAAACGTCCTTTGCCAATTGCGAAACGTCGCCCATTTTCTCGAAAACGTGCCTGTAGCTCATGATGTTAATGTTCGAAATCAGGACGAAGTACCTTATGTACTCGATGACGTCCCATTTGTAATAATCCTTTTCGCCCCCTATTTGTTTCCTGAGTAATGGAAGAGATTCCTTGTTCAAGACAAAATTCCCCTCCTGAAGCTTGATATGCCTCATCAGATAGTAGATGGCCATCGATCGGTATGGAAATCCAAAGCGGACATGACGACGTTTTTGGTGAATGCGAATTTCTCCTCCCCGTCATCATCGTTTATGACGTTGAAGACATTCGTGGCGGAGAGGTTGTCGATGGATCCGCCCTTTTCCAAATACGTGTTGATGTCGTTCGCGAAAATCCTCGCGAAGTCATGTGCGGTGTATTCGGTCAGTTTCTTCTCCATGTCGTTTCTCCTCCTTTCCGTAGAAGCGGAAGCCGGGTATCCCGGTTCCAAAACCCTGACGGGTGACAAAGCAAAACTGCCAAGTGTGGCAGATTGTGGCCCGTCTTATCTTGTTTACAAAAAGCATCAATTAAATGTTAGTTTTGTTTTGAATAACTAGACAATTCAATCTTAAGTTTTTCAACTTCATCTTCGAATCCAAGATAGCTTTCGAAAGCTAAGAGATATAGTGCTTTAAGAAGGTTTGGATTTTTTTCTTTTAATTCAAAAATAACGGTGTCTTCTTGAACGGTTTTTACTTTTTCTAACCTAATAAGTTTGTCTATTGTCTTTGGCAACTGATTGCAAATTTGGTAGAAGGCATCGTCAATTCCAGTAACTATTTTATAAAATTGATCAATAGAAACTCTTCTAATTTTGTTACAACTACAATGCTTTTTATCTACCATTATTTCCCATGAAATGTTTCTACTCTTGGGAGCCAAAACTTCGACTAAGTAACATTCATCGCTAGGAAACCTAATCAAATGATTTTGCATATTTATGTACGTCTTTTGAGAAGAATTTGCATTCATTGTGTTATGTTTGTTTTTCATTTCAACACAAATATGAGTTCCATTTTCTTTAGTGTAAATAACGTCGAAGCCTTCTTTTGGGACTACGCAATTTTTTATATAACGAAATAGGTTTTGATGAAAATAGCCAATTGCATTATTATTTGTTTTATCCCTTTGGCGATGAATCTCTAATTCTATAGTTTCTTCCCATGACTTGCGGAATAACGCTTTATCAAACGTTAATTTAATTGGGTCTATAATGTTGCTATTGAATTTTTTTAAGTCGATTTTATTAAGTGTATCATTATATGCTTTGATTGTATTTTCCACATGTTTCTCAAATGCATCTTGTGGAATAAAACTGATTCCATATTCCTCGTTACTTTGATAATTATTAAACATTCATTTTTCCTCCGCTTTTAATTGATTTAATGTATTAATGATTTCTAATCCGATTTCTTTTGCTAAATTGACTGGAACAGCATTCCCTACTTGTTTATATTTTTCGTTAAGTTTTCCACAAAAAATCCATTCATCAGGGAATGTTTGGATACGTGCATTTTCTCTATAAGAAAATGGTCGAACCTCAATCGGGTGGCAACGATCTGTTTGTTTCATTCCTGGGCTAGTCAAAACGGTTAAACATGGTTCGTCAAGTCCTATTCTTCTTAATATTCCAGTTCTTCCACCGCCCATGAACCAACATGATTTCATATATTCTTTTGCAATTTTTGGGTCAATGTCTTTCCAATATCCTCCCGGCGGAACCAATTTAAAAACACTCGCCTTATAGGGAGAATATCTTTCACATTCAGTTTTAGGTGGATTTACATCTAATTTAACGCTTCGCATTGTTAATTTAACATTATGTTTGATGGGAAAATTAAATTGACATTTGTCAACCAAATCATTTCTAATACCAATTGTAATTAATCTTTCTCTTTTTTGTGGCACACCATAGTCAACTGCATTTAAAACTTGATGAGTTATAAAGTATCCTTCTTGTTCAAAAATATCGCATATTGTTCTATATGTTTTTCCATCATCGTGGGTCAAAAGTCCTTTAACATTTTCGAACAAAAACATTTTTGGTTGAAGTTTATGAAGAAAAGTAGCGTAGTGGTAAAACATAGTTCCCCTAACGTCTTCAAGTCCTAATCTTTTCCCTGCATAGCTAAAGGATTGGCAAGGTGCGCCACCAGAAAGCAAATCCAATTCGAATTTGTTTATGTTAAACTCTTTTTCTAAGTCTCTAGCGGCAACTTTCTCTACATCCTCGCATAGCACGTTCCAATTTGGACGATTAGTTCTAAGGGTTTCAGCAGCCGCTTTGTTGAACTCAACTAAACCTAAATGGTTAAAGCCAGCTTCTTCTAATCCAAGAGCTAATCCTCCGGCGCCTGCAAATAATTCTATACTATTCATTTTCATAATCCTCACATTCATATTTGATATCAAAGTTTGAAAAAAAATCTTTTAAAGTAATATTTAGTGCATTACAAAAAGAATTTAGGCTTTCCATAGTAATATTTTGTTTCCCTGATTCTACCCTAGACAAATAAGCCCGGTCACAGCCAACTAAATTCGATAGTTGTTCTTGACTATAGTCGTTTCGAATTGTTCGTAATTCTTTAATTCTTTTGCCAATTTTTTGTTGTAACGTCATACATTTTCGCCCCCAAATAAGTCATTCGTTTTATAATTGACGTTTCCTTTATCGTCTATGAAATTAATATCATGCAAAGAAAATAAGACGTCTTTATTGGAAGAGTATTGATTCCTTATTGCTTTACAAAATTCAATAAAGTCCGCTTTAGAAATGCTAATGTTTAAGGCGTTTCGAATTTCTACACCAGCTTTAGTTAACATATGGCATCCCCATTGAATTTTATGAGTCGCTGTGGAAGATTTATTTTTGATTAAAAGTAATAATCCTGGCTGAATCACATGAGTAGATTCATTAGGCGTTATTTCTATATTTTGTTCAATGAAATCGTTTCCCTTTAACAAACCTATGTCTTGCATTTCTGTAAGATTGACAAAATTCATGTTTGTACAAAAGTTTGCAAATATTGATCCATCATCAAAAGAAAATTTAGCCATTTCATTGAAAAACAACGCGTCATTTGAATTCATATTTTTGACGATGTCTAAAGTTAATTTGGAAATACTTCCTTGCTCCTTTGTTTCCTGAACCAATAGTTTTGCCCAAATCGTTTGGATATCTTGTTCAGTAATCAAAGAGCCTTCATTCATATATTTTAAGAAAAAATCAAGGTTTGGTTGTTGGATGTTGTTTTCACCAGCCTTTTTGATTTGGTCACTAAAAATTTCAGCTATATTTTTAATGTTTTCCTTTTGAAGCGGAAGTAATTGTTCTTGAAACGCCGTAATTAAAAATTCTGGGTCATTATGTTTTGAATTATCAATTATGGAAATGTTGCCGTTGTCTCCTTGCTGTATTTGCTTAAGCACAGATGAACCGCTAACTTCATTGGTAGCCGAATTTTGCATCTTAACAGCAATATCAAAGGAGATTGTAGATGAAGCAAGTATTGTAGATAAAAAGCTTAATATAATTTCCAAAAGTTGCCATATTTGGTCATGTTTTTTTAGTGCAAAATCAAGCGTAATTACAACTATTAAAACCGTTATTAATAATAGGCTGAAACAACTCAATAATTTTTTGATTTTTTTTCATTTTTCTCACCACAAATATATAATACCTTCTTGTGTATTTTATTTCAATATTTGTGTTATATAAGTTTCATGATTTACAATATAAAAGACACCCACTTAAGGGTGCCTTTTAACAACGGTACCCAAGAATCCATTGCAATTGATGTATTCTACAGGTTCGCTTAGATTTTGATTTGGTGGAGCATATCGGGATCGAACCGACGACCTCATCGTTGCGAACGATGCGCTCTCCCAACTGAGCTAATGCCCCACGGCGGGTTTATTATATAACTTTATAAACCCTTAACAATCAAAATGTTTTTGCTTAAGAATTCTAGATATTTTCTAAAAAGCAAATTTGACTAAAAAGACAAGTCTATTTTCAAAGAATTTTTAATATATTATTTTTATTCGGGAGGCGTTAACAATTAATATGGAAGAATCTTATGCCGTCATAGATTTGAAAAGCTTTTATGCAAGTTGTGAATGTGCCTCTAGGGGGTTAGATATTTTTTCTACTCCATTAGTTGTTGCCGATCCTACTAGAAGTATTAATACAATTGTTATGTCAACAACCCCATATCTAAAAGAAAAATATGGTGTTCCGAATGTTTGCAGAGTTAAATCCTTGCCTCAATTAGACAACATGATATTTGCTCAACCTAGAATGGCTTATTATATTGAAATATCCGCAAAAGTTGTTTCAATTTTCTTAGATTTTGTCAGCGAAGAAGATCTCCACGTTTATTCAATTGATGAGTCTTTTCTTCATTTATCGCCATATTTATCTTTATACAAAACCACTCCTGAGGGTTTATGTAAATTAATTCAAAAAAGAATAAAAGATGAATTAGGGCTTCTTGCCACTTGTGGCATTGGGCCAAATATGTTTTTGGCTAAAGCTTGTCTTGATAATGAAGCTAAGAAAGTTTCTCCTTATATTGCCAAGTGGACTTTTGATGATGTTAAAAATAAATTATGGAAAATAACTCCAATTACCTCGATTTGGGGTATTTCTAACGGAATTGGTTCTAGGCTTTTCAAGATGGGGATTAGGAATTTGGAAGGCTTAGCAAAAGTTGATGTTTCCTTATTAGAAAAAGAATTTGGGATTATTGGGCATCAACTCCATGATATGGCAAATGGAATTGATAGAACTAACATAAGGGAAAAATATGTTCCTAAGGAAACTTCTATTTCAATTGGGCAAACTTTAATGCGCGATTACGATTATAAAGGAGCTAAACTTGTTCTTAGGGAAATGTGTGATGATCTTTGCTTTAGATTGCGTTCTAGCTTTTATCAAACTGCGTTGGTTGGGGTTTGCGTTGTCTATAGCGATTCTACTCTTTTTTCTAGGCAAAAATCCTTAGATATTTATAGCGATGACAACGACACGCTTTATAAAGTGATAATAGATATTTTTAATGACTTTTATAACGGCTCCCCGATTAGGAACTTACATATTTCTTTTGGCAAGCTTGATAGTTTTTCTTTTTCCCAAGCTTCTTTATTCGAGAATGCAGAAGAATTGGAAGAAAAAAAGAACCTTCATGCCTCGATGGACAAAATAATTAGAACCTATGGCAAGAATTCATTACTAAGGGCTAGCAGCGGTCTAAAGGATTCGACAATAAAAAATAGGCATAATCAAATTGGGGGTCATAAAGCATGAAAGAAGAAGATAGAGGAATGAAAAAATGGGCTCCTTATAAATCTTTAATCGAACAAGGAGCCGCATTAAATAAATTGCGTTATCAAAAAAACAAAATAGAAAAGCCAAAGATCTCTAACGAAAGGGCAGAAGAGATAAATTCTATCCTTTCGTTTTATGACAATGAAACTTTGGCCATTAAATATTTTAAAGATGGCTATTTGTATTGGATTGAAGGAAAACTAGATAAAATAGATCCTCTTTTCAAATGTTTAGAAATCAATAAGCATACAATTGCTTTTAAAGATATTATCGAGGTTATTAAGAAATAAATTAGAAGGCCCAGTTGCCGTCTTTAAATATTTGCACTTGCTTTCCGTCTATTGTTTCTCCGACTATATTTAAATCTTTTGAACCAATCATAAAGTCGACATGACTTAAGGATTTATTGATTCCGAAAGAGTGAAGCTCATCTTCACTGTAGTTTTCAAAATGCGGATATAAAGTGGTAAATCCTAAATGGCAAGCGGCATTTTCATCGAATAACGTATTATAAAATAATAGACCCGTGTTATTAATTGGGGAATCAAATGGGACTAAGGCACACTCACCTAAATAAGCAGAACCTTCATCTAATGTCAAAATAGATCTTAAAGCTTCTTCTCCAACTTCGGCATGGACATCGACGGCTTTTCCCTTTTCAAATTTTACCCAGAAGTCTTTTATTAATTGTCCTTGATAGACTAATGGCTTTGCTGAATAGACTATTCCTTCTGCTTCTCCTTTTTTTGGTGAAGTAAATACTTCTTCGCTTGGGATATTTGGTTGGAAGAAAGTTCCATCTAATGTTTTTTCTCCTCCTCCAAGCCAAATTACGTTTGGAATTAATCCCACTTTTAAATTTGTTCCATTACTTGACGTGTAGTGCAAGCTTTTTAAATGTAAGGAGTTTAAATAAGAACAACGATTTTTTAATATTTCGTCATGCTTTTCCCAATTAAAGATGCCATTTCCATCACTTGCCCTTGATGTTAAAAGGATAGCTTCGTATAACTTTTCCTTTGCTTTGGCTAATGTTAAGCTTGGGAAAACTTTTTTGGCCCATTTTTTTGAAGGGACGCCACAAATGCACCATTGGTACTTATTTTCCCTAGCTTCTATATATTCGGCTACTGCTTTATATTTTTCTCTTTTTATTTTGGCAGCTTTAGCGGCGTCTATTCCTTTGCTTGCATCTGGATCATCCGAATCAAGCCATAAATAGGCAGGGAGCTCTTTAGTAAACCATTGTTGATAGGCTACCTCCATTGGCAAGGTTTCACATAAAGCTTTGGTTGAAGCTTTTTTCATTTGAACTTTGTTAACTTTTTCTGATTGCCAGAGGACGTGGACGTATTTTGCCCCTTGCGCATAACATTCTTTTGTTACTAAGCAGACAAAATCCTCTATATCGGCATTGGCTTTAATAATTACCGATTGTCCCTTTTTTAGAGCAAGCCCACTTGTAACAATTAATTTTGCATAAGCTTTTTCTATTGTTTTGTTCATAAATGCATCCTTTATTTTTACTATGCGATATACTTTACTTGGTTTTAAGAAAAAAGGTATTAGAAATTATGGAAAATAAAGTAGAAGAAAGAAAAATGTATAAGGTTTGGGCCATTTGGAATTATGTTGAAGCCTTTTTATTAATTTGTGCTGGTGTTTTAGGAGTTGTATTTGGGTCTATTTCTGATTTGTCTAACTCTTCTTCCATAAATATAACGATTGCCATAGTAGCTGGTTTATTTGTTATTTTAGATGGCATATTAAGAATATTTATGGCTTTGGCATCAATGAAAGAAAGCGAGGAATCAATACTTTTAATAGCAGGATTTGAAGTATCGATTGGAATTGTCATAATGCTCACTTATACAATTTTTATTGAATTGCTTATTAAATTTTTAGCTGTCCTATTAATTGTAATGGGTGTTTTGCTAGTCTTATTTTCAATTTTTTCCATAATAAAAAAGACATCTAAGACGTTCATGCCTATTTTAGAAATTTTATTTGGCGCTGTTTTAGTTTCCGTGGGTATTGCTGTTTTGATAATGTTTTATAGTAACGACCCTTCTATATCCAATAAGATAATGATTTTAGTTGCCGGCATCATTATGGCTTTAGCTGGCGTGGCTCAACTTATTGTTGCTACGATTCAATATAAAAAGAGCAAAAAGAAATATGGTGTTTCTTTAAAAGAGGAAGAAGAAAACAAAGTAGATAAGAACGACAAGAAATCTAATAAAAAGAGTCATGACGATAAGCAAAAAGTAATTGATGTTCAAGAAGTAAAGGACGAAGAAATTAAGAAAATTGGACAAAAAGAGGAAAGTGTAAATAAAAAAGAAGAGGAAGAGGGTATAAAATAAAGTTAATTGGAGGATAGAAAATGTTTAGAAAAGGAAAAATTGGTTGGACTATTTGGAACGTAATTGAAGCTTTGATTTTGATTGTCGGCGGTTCTTTGTTCTGCGCTTATTCTAGAAACAGTGATTTCCAGGCAACCTGTATTCTAATTGTTGCCATTTTGGTTATTGTCGATGCTGCTTTGCGTTTATTACTTAACGTTTTAAGCGTTTTTACAATTGGCAGCATGAGTTTAGTGAAAACCGATTATGCCGCTGCTTTGACTGGAACGGCCGAGCTTTCTCTTGGTGTTGGGCTTATATGGCTGCAAAACAATTTCTCACAAGCTGAAATTATCTTTAAGTTTATCGGTTTGTTCATTGGAATATTCTTGATTGTCTTAGGAACTATAATGGCTTTATATGCAATTATATATATTGTAAAAAAAGTACAAAGCCTTGGCATTAATATTTCTTATATTGTTATAGCTGCTTTATCTATTGCTTTAGGTATATTAGCCATTGTCTATTTAACTAATGGCGAAAACGTTAGAATGTTCTTCTTTATCGTTATGGGCATAGCCCTTATCTTTAGCGGAGTCTTGCTTTTCTATTTAACTATTTCTTTTTTAGGGAAAGCCAAAAAGGTAGAAAAACATGTTGAAAACTTTATTAATGGTGATGAGAAAAACGCAAAAGAAGATGAACATAAAGATGCTATAACAACAGAAGTAGAAGAAACTCCTGCTTCTACTAGCGATAACGAAGAATAAAGAAATATGATCATAATTTGGGGTCAATTATTGACCCCTTTTCTTTTAAGGATATAAAATTTAACTATGGATTTTTCAGGTTGGGAAAAGCTTTCCTTAGTCGATTATGATGACAATATAACAACGACCTTATTTACTTCTGGCTGCAATTTTAAATGTCCATTTTGCCATAATGGCGATTTGGTTCTTCATCCTGGCGAAACAATTAAGATCCCCTTTGAAGAAATTAAAGAATATTTAAGAAAAAGACAAGGCGTTTTGGATGCTGTTTGCGTTTCTGGTGGCGAGCCTACATTAATGAGTGATTTAGAAGAAAAACTTACTTTTATTAAGTCATTAAATTATAAAGTGAAGCTAGATACGAATGGGTCTAATCCCAAAACAATGAAGTCATTGTTAGAAAAACATTTAGTTGATTACATAGCAATGGACATTAAAAACTCCAAGGAAATGTATGGGAAGACCATTGGCGTTGCTAATTATGATCTTTCTTTAATAGAAGAGTCGGTTAATTTTTTACTAAACTCCTCCTTTGATTATGAATTCAGGACTACTTTAATTGATGAATTCCATACTGAAAAAGAGATTGAAGAAATAGGACAGTGGATAAAAGGCGCTAAAAGATATTTCTTGCAGCATTATATTGATAGCGAAAATTGTATCCAACATGGCTTGCATGAAGTGCCTTTAGAAAAAGCAAAAAGTTATTCTAAAATATTAAAAAAATATATCCCCCAAGTTTATCTTAGGGGATATGATGATTAGCTTAGGCTATCGATATATCTAACGCTTGATAGGGATGCTATGGCCCCGTCGCTAGCAGCTGTAATTACCTGGCGAACTTTCTTTTTAATACAATCGCCAACAGCAAATACGCCTTTTGTCTTTGTTTGTTTATTTTCGTCTACTAAGATAAATCCATTTTCTAGGTCTGCTAAGTTGGCAAATTTTTCATTGTCTGGAACTTGGCCTATGGCTATAAAGGCCCCATCTGCAGGAATGGTTATTATTTCATTTGTCTTTGTATTGACAAACTCAATGGCTTTGAGTTCGCTTTCGCCAATTAATTTTTTCGAAGATAGATTATGAAAAATAGTTACATTTTTTAATTCTTTCAATTTATCTATTAGTATTTGGTCGGCAAAAAACTTATCAAACAAGGTAGCTATCGTAACTTTATTGCATATTGAGGATAAACTTATGGCGTATTGTAAGGCTGTATTTGCATCCCCGATTAAAATAACATCTTTCCCTTTATAGAAGGCTCCATCGCATACTGCACAGTAACTAATCCCATGGCCTATGAGTTTATCTTCGTTTTCTAAGCCTAGTTTTCTATGCTTACAGCCTGTCGCGATTATTATCGATTTTCCTTCATATTCAGAATATTTTGTTTTTACTAGGAAATGCTTTTCCTCTATTTTTTGAATTGAAGTAACTTCATCTAAATCAAATTCCACGCCGAGATTTGTGATTTGATCGAATAAATTCGCTGAAAAATCCATTCCAGAAATTTCTTTTATGGATGGATAGTTTTCTAAGCGAGGAGATTCGGCAATTTGGCCTCCTATTGCTTCTTTTTCTAGCAATAATACTTTTTTATTTTCTCTTAACAAATATAGGGCTGCGCTCATGCCGGCAGGCCCGGCTCCAATGATGATTGTATCAAACATGTTTTCTTCCTTTAATAATAAATAAGGGCTCGTCTTGAGCCCTTATTTTAATTCATTTTTGTTGATTCTAGGTAGCCTTTTATTAACGAAACGTTATCGTAAGTTTTATATGTATCCCCATCTGGAATTAGAAGAGTTGGAGCTTGCTTGATTCCGAATGATTTGGTCAACTCAGCGTTTTCCATAGCATCTATTTGTTTGTAATTTAACTTGGATTTATCAAGTAATATTTTGGCTACTTTACAGTTTGGGCAAGTTGGTGAGGTAAATAGGAGTGGTTCGCTTACTTTTGGGCTTTCCTTTTCTTCTTGATGGCAGCAGCAACATTCTTCATGGTGTGGTTCTTCACCTTTTTTCAAGACATAGGTTTTTCTTTGCTTGAATTCTTGTGTTTTGCCGGCGTTCCAGTTTTTAACAGGTCTATAGTAACCGGTGATTCTAGAATAGACTTCGGTTTCTTTTCCACATTTTGGGCAAGTCCATTGTTCACCAGTTATATAGCCATGGTCTGCGCAAATGGAATAGGTCGGGGACATTGTATAGTAAGGTAACTTATAATTTTCAGCGATTTTTCTTACTAACTTCATGCAAGATTCCCAGTTTGGCAAACGTTGTCCTAAGAACGCATGGAATACCGTTCCTGACGTGTATAGAGTTTGGAACTGGTCTTCGATATCTAGCGCTTCGAAGATGTCTGATGTAAAGCCGACTGGTAAATGAGAAGAGTTTGTATAATATGGCGTTTCATCATTGCTAGAAGCCGTAATGATATCCGGATATCTCTTCTTGTCGTGTTTTGCTAAACGATATGCCGTCGATTCGGCTGGAGTTGCTTCAAGGTTATAAAGATCGCCATACTTCTCTTGATAATCGGAAAGGCGTTCTCTCATGTGGTTGAGGACTTCAACCGTGAAATCTTGGGCATCCTTGTTTGTTAAATCTTTTTTAATCCATCTAGCGTTCAAACAAGCTTCATTCATGCCGACTAAACCAATAGTTGAGAAATGATTTTTAAATGAGCCTAGATAATGCTTGGTATATGGATATAGTCCGGCTTCAAGTAGTTTTGTAACTGTATCGCGTTTAATCTTTAATGATCTAGCCGAAATATCCATTAGTTTGTCTAATCTTTCATAGAAATCTTCTTTTGAGGTAGCTAAATAAGCGATGCGGGGCATATTTATTGTAACAACGCCTATAGATCCGGTTGATTCGCCTGAGCCGAAATATCCACCAGACTTCTTTCTTAATTCCCTTAAGTCTAGTCTTAAACGGCAGCACATGGATCTAACATCGCTTGGCTTCATATCGCTATTGATGTAGTTAGAGAAGTATGGAGTGCCATATTTGGCAGTCATTGTGAACAATAAACGGTTATTTTCGTTATCGGACCAATCGAAATCTTTGGTTATTGAATAAGTTGGGATAGGATATTGGAACCCTCTGCCTTCGGCATCGCCTTCAATCATTGTTTCTATGAAGGCTTTGTTGACCATGGCCATTTCCTCTTTGCAATCGCCATAGGTGAAATCCATTTCTTTTCCACCGACTATAGCGGGCATATTGACCATATCATCTGGAACTGTCCAGTCTAAGGTGATGTTAGTAAATGGAGATTGAGTACCCCATCTAGAAGGGGTATTAACGCCGAATATAAAGGATTGAATGCATTGTTTGACTTCTTTATATGTTAAATGGTCATTTTTAACAAATGGGGCAAGATAGGTATCAAACGAAGAGAAGGCTTGTGCGCCTGCCCATTCGTTTTGCATGATGCCAAGGAAGTTGACCATTTGGTTGCATAGGGTCATCAAATGGCGAGCAGGGGCTGAAGTGATTTTTCCAGGAACTCCGCCTAAGCCCTCCTTTATAAGTTGCTTTAAGCTCCAACCGGCACAATATCCGGTTAACATTGATAAATCATGGATGTGAATATCGGCGTTTCTATGGGCATCGGCTATTTCTTTATCATAGACTTCCGATAGCCAGTAGTTGGCCGTGACAGCGCCAGAGTTAGATAAAATCAAGCCACCGACTGAATAGGTTACAGTTGAATTTTCTTTAACGCGCCAGTCGGCTACTTTTAAATAAGAATCCACAACATTCTTAAAATCTAAAGTAGTTGTCTTGACTTGTCTAATGGCGGCTCTTTTGGTTCTATAATCCATATAGGATTTAGCAACTTCGACAAAGCCTGTTTGTATTAAAACGATTTCAACGGAGTCTTGGATGTCCTCGACCGTGACAACTTCGTTTTTAATTTTGTTTGTAATATTTGACGCTACTCTTAACGCCAATAATTCGATAACATCTGGTGTTACCTCTTTATGCTCAGCCGAAAAAGCTTTCGACATTGCATCTTCGATTTTTTTCAAATCGAATGGAACTAAATTTCCATTCCTTTTCTTGACTTGCAACATAAATTGACCCTTCCTGATAGAACACAAGTTTTTAAAGATGGGGGTAGTTAAAAACACTCTTAGAAGATGATAGTTTTTTTCAAACGCTATGATCCCCATCTAGGACCTTGCCCGATAATCATAATTGACCTTTTTTAAAATGCAAACTGATATGCTCTCTAACTTTTATAATTATTTAAATAACCACTTGAAAATATTTTATTAATAAAATATAAAGAATTTATCGAAAGAAAATTAAGGAATTTAGTAGATTATTAGGGATATTTTTTATTTAAAATTTAAATTAGCCTTTTTATTTATGTGACAGTGTATGAAAAAAAGTAAAAACAACAGAAAAATTGGTAATATTTATCCTATAGAGCAAAATAAAAAAACGTGTACTTTTAATACACGCTTTTTTATATTTTACTTACTTTAATACCAAGCCTAAGATCCAAGAATACCCTAAGTCTGTTTGAATCATCCACTTACCTAAGCTCCAATAATTTGGATCGTCTATTTTTATCATTTTTGAAATGATTTCAGAAATGTTGTTATTAGATGCTAAGGCAAAATTTGCAAATAAACTGATGCACCAACAAATAGCAATTGCTTCAATTAGACCCATCAATATTCCAATTATCCTTGATATTAAGCCTGGCTTTTTCTTAGTAAGTTTGAATATAAGCATTATTATGAAATATATAGCGAATAGAACGATTAGACTTCCTAATAAAATACAAATAAAAGCAAGACCTAAACAGATATAACTAGAAGCGGTTGAAGCAATCACATCTCCGACGTTGACTGTGATATTGCTATCTGCAACAGACATTATTTCCTTCGTAAAGATTTCTCTTAATGATTCAGGTATGCCGGCTTTTGTATAGGCTTCTAAAATGATGGATTGTCCGGCTTCACTTTTTATTAATGCGGATAATTGATCTTTGTTAGCTTCGGGATAGGCATCTCCGATTCTATCGAAAATGAAACTATAAAAATATTCTCCCACTTGTCCATTTTTAAATATTGGAGATAACGCATCACAAAGCAATAATGCAAGTATGATAGAAAGGGCTACTATACCGAATTTAAATAATGTTTTTAATCCGCCTTTTAGAAATCCAATTAACGCTGATAAGGCAAAAATCAACGCAAATCCAAGTGTAAACCAATCAAATTCCATGTTTTTAGAATACGTTTTATGTTTATTTTTGTAAACTTAAAAATAAATAAAATAAGTATTTTTGTTTTTCTTGCATTTTTTCATACTCTTGAACTCGGCCTGTATAAAAACTATTATTGTTTCACTTTAAGGAGTTTCTTATGGGAAAAGAAAAGAAAAACAAAGAAGGCGAACAACTTAAGAAGAAGACTAAAAATCTTTGGGGCGAATTTAAAACTTTTATAACTAGAGGCAATATCCTAGATATGGCTGTTGGTGTCATCATCGGTGGCGCCTTTAACGCAATTGTTACGGCTTTGGTTAACATTTTAATGAGCGTTTGTACTTGGGGCGTTCCAGGTGGTATTAAAGGATTAATTACAGTCCTTCCGGCTTCTAATCCCGCCCAAGAAGGAATTGTCGGGCAAAAATTTTCAACTGGTGAATTAACTAATAAGGTAATTGAGTTTGCAAAAGAATCAGGCGCTACAATTGATGCGGAAAGCAATACTTTCGTTCAATGGAAAGATTCTCTTCTTGGCTTATATGAACTACATGGCACGACTTACGTTTATAAGCAGTCTGCTTTCATTGACTGGGGTACATTTATTAACGCAATTATTTCATTCTTGATTATCGCTTTAACTTTATTTGTCATCGTTAAAGTCAGTAAATATTTAGCTAAGCGCAAAGCCGAATACCAAGCCAAATTACAAGAAGAATATTATCAACGCCATCCGGAAGAAAGGCCTCTTCCTCCAGCTCCACAAGAAAAGAAACCTACTACTGAGGAACTCTTAACTGCCATTCTTGCGGAAATGAAAAAAGAAGATAGCAAAAAATAGTCGAACTGTGAATGAATTAGAGCCTGCAATAACGGCTCTTTTTATTTCTTTAAGTCCTGTTAAGTTGTAATATTTTTTTATGCCTAGAAGAATTAATTTTGAATCCATAGAAAACTTTCGCGATTTAGGTGGCTATGAATGTCGCTACGGAGAAACTTCCTTTGGGGTTATTTACCGGTCTGCCTCTTTATCTTATGCAAGCAAAAATGATGTTGATAAAATAGCATCACTAGGCATAAAAACCATTATTGATTTACGCGATGATGAAGCGAAAGCAAACTTGCCTGATGCGACAAGCAAAGATAATAGGTTTAAAACAATTTATTTGCCAGTTAATGGCAACGGTAGGATTCCTACTTCCTATGAAGATGGTATTTCTAGCTATCTAGAAATGCTAGAGGATCCTTTTAAAGCTAGAAATATTTTTAAAGCAATTTTAAACGAACCTAAACCTTTGTTATTTCATTGCACGGCAGGAAAAGATAGAACAGGCTGCTTTGTTATGATGCTTCTTTTGCTAAATGGCGTTGATTTTGACGATATTAACGCTGATTATATGGCTTCTTTTCCATATTTGCCAAAAATGACGGAAAATACGAGAAAGTATCATCCGGAAGTGCCAAACATTGTTTTAACACCTAATATCGATTATTTAAGAGATGTTTATAAAGCATTTTTAAATACATATGGAAATTTGGAAAATTATTTTGATTATATTGGCTTAACAGATGATGAAGTAATTGCTCTTTCTTCTATTCTTGGGAAACAGGAAAAATCTTGTGGTGCGGTCGTTTTTAATGAAAATAAAGTATTAGTCGAACATATGGGTTTAGGGCATTATTCGCTTCCAAAAGGACATGTTGAATCGTTTGATAAGGATGAAATAGCTACAGCTAAAAGAGAAATAAAAGAAGAGATAAATTTAGATGTTTCTATTATTGATGGATTTAAAGAATCTATTTTTTATTCTCCTAACGATGGCGTTTTTAAAGAAGTGGTATTCTATATTGGGTTAGCCAAAGAAAAAGAATTTAAAGTCGATAAAATAGAGGTTAATGACGCCTATTGGCTTGGCATAGAAGATTGTATGCGTGTTCTTTCTTTTGATTCTGATAGAAAAATAGTTAAAAACGCCTATGCCTTTTTAAAGAAAAAAACCAATTTATAAGAGTTATTTATATATTTTATTGAATATATGTTTGGCATATTCTCTTGCAATGTTAACGCCGCTATATTTTTCAATTCCTTGGAAGAAGGCATTAGAGTTGGCTTCACAAAAAATCGGTTCGTTATTATTTCCTATTAATATATCTATTCCGGCATAATCTAACTCTAATAATTGCGATACCTTTTCAGCCATTTCAATATAAGGGTTTTCAATTGGAATAATTTGTGCTTCGCCTCCTAAAGCGATGTTTGATCTAAAGTCCCCGTTTTTGCTTATCCTTTTCATTCCGGCTACATATTTACCGCCTATGGTAATTATTCTAAAATCTTGGCCAAATGAAGAATTAATAAATTTTTGGAATATATGAGGCGCGTGTATTAATTTTTGCTCCATTTTTTCTAATTCTTCACTGTCTTTTATTAAAAATACGCCCTTTCCTAAAGAGCCGTAGTTGGTTTTAATAATTAGAGGGAACCCCATATTGGTTGATATTATTTTTAAATAATCTTTATCTATGATTTCGGTGTAGTTAAGTGGAGCGGATTCGGTATATGGAAAATTGATTCCTTTATTTTTTAAAGCCAAATATGTTTTCATTTTATCGTCGCATATAGCAATTGAGCTTGATTTATTGAATAAACGATATCCTTCTTTTTCTAAGGCATCTGCAATATAGGGATCTTTATCTAAATATAAAATGAAATCATAATTATCTTTTTTTAGAAGTGAACAGTTAACCCCGATCCCTTCTTTTAAATCGCCGGATTTTTTTAAGTCTAATGTTACATCAAAAAAAACGAGCTCTTCTTTCATTCGACTATAGAAGTAACTAACTTGGGGGTAAGTTATGAAATTATTTACGATTGCAAGACCCTTTTTCATATTTACGCTTATAAGGATAATAAGGAAAATAAAAAAATTAAAGTGTACATAATTATGGTAGAATAATGACATGAAAACAAAAATTATACCTATTACCACTTTGCGTGATACATCAAAAATTGAAAAACTAGTGAAAGAAAACGAAGGCCCAATCTTTGTAACTAAGAATGGTTTTGAAGACATGGTCCTTATGTCTAATAAATTTTTCGATGATAATTTTTCTTTCTTTTCTGCTGAAAGAAAAGAAAGTTACGAAAACAATTTGCCTCTTAAGCAAGATGATGGTTCTTTTTTTGGCTTTGTTAGAGTAATGTCTCCCTCTATTGAGGTAGAAGTCTCCAATGTTTCTTACAATGTGGAACAGGTTAAAAAAGCATTGTTACGGGCGAAAGAAAAGAATGCATCTATTGTTAACTTTCAAGAATTAACATTATCTTCCTATACTTGTGGCGATTTTTTCTTAACGGATTCTCTTCTTAATGCATGCTTATCCGGCTTAAAGGAGCTAGTTTCTTTTAGCAAGACAATAAACATTGCCTTTACTATTGGTTTGCCTTTAATGGTTAATAATTCTTTATATAATGTTGCCGCTTTTATTTATAAGGGGAGAATTTTGGGTATAGTTCCAAAATTGAACATTCCGAATTATTCAGAATTCTATGAAAAAAGATATTTTCAAGAAGGGCCTATAAATCCTTTTAAAATCACTATTGCCGGACAAGAAACTTTATTTGGCTCAAATTTAATATTTGTAGATGAAAAATATCCTAACTTAAAAATTGGAATTGAAATATGTGAAGATGCTTGGGTTCCTAATTCCCCTTCTATTGGCCTGTCTTTGTCTGGTGCAACCTTAATATTAAACTTATCATCTAGCAATGAGGTGGTGGGGAAGGCAACTTATAGGAAGCAGCTTATTTCTTCTACTTCGGCTAAGTTAATTTGCGGTTATGTTTATTCGGATTCTGGGCGTGGGGAATCAACAACCGATCTTGTTTTTTCTTCTCATCAATTAATTTATGAAAATGGATCTTTATTAAAAGAGAGCAAATTATTTGAAAGTGAAGATGCTATAGCGGATATAGATTTGCAACGTATTGTTAATGAAAGACGCAAAATGACTTCTTTTCAAAATAATCTGCATAACAATTATAAATATGTCGTTTTTGCGTTTGATTTAGAAAATAATGATAAATTATTTCGACATTATTCTAGAAATCCTTTTATTCCAGAGGGGAAAGAAATTGATTTGGATAGGGTGAATTCAATTTTACAAATGCAAGCCCATGGATTAATGAAACGTCTAAAAACAGTTGGCCAAAAAAAGGTAATTGTTGGCTTAAGCGGCGGGTTAGATTCTACTTTGGCCTTACTTGTTGCTGTTGAGGCATTCAAGAAAGCAAATTATTCTTTAGACGGCATTTTGGCTGTTACTTTGCCTTGCTTTGGAACAAGTAAGCGAACCCACGATAATGCTAAACGGTTAGCTGAGTCGCTTCATGTTAGCTTTAAAGAGATTAATATTGGCAAAAGCGTCGTTCAACATCTCAAAGATATAGATCATGATATGGAAAATCATAATGTTGCATTTGAAAACGCCCAAGCTAGAGAACGAACACAGGTATTGATGGACTTGGCAAATGACTCAAATGCCTTGATGATTGGCACGGGTGATTTAAGTGAGCTATGTTTGGGCTGGTGTACCTACAATGGCGATCATATGTCCATGTATGGTGTTAATGCATCCATTCCGAAAACATTAGTTAGATACCTTTGCCAAGGTTATGCAAAATTAAATAAAGATGTGTCTACTTTTCTTCTTGATATAATCGATACTCCTATTTCGCCTGAATTGCTCCCTTTAAAAGAGGGGGAAATTGCCCAAAAAACAGAAGACCAAATTGGGCCTTATGAATTACATGATTTTTTCATTTATCATTATTTAAGGTTTGGCTATTCTCCTTCTAAGTTGTTTTATATAGCTAAAAATGCTTACACGGGTCAAATAAATGAAAAGGAAATAAAAAAATGGCTTAGAGTTTTCTTTTCTAGATTTTACCATAATCAATTTAAGAGATCTTGTTTGCCTGACGGTGCAAAGGTGGGGTCTGTTGCTATTTCTCCCCGTGGTGATTTGCGTTTACCTAGCGATGCTAATGTTGATGACATTTTAAAAGAGATAGATGCAATACAAATTTAAAAATAGTAGTAAAATAAGACAAACAAAAGGAGATTAATATGGCTGACAAAACAAAGGTTTATCACATTTCAAAAAGAAGTGATGGCAAATGGACTATCAAATTTGCTGGAGGAGAGAAAGTAATTAAAACTTTTGACACTAAAGTAGAAGCTATGAAATACGGAGATTCTTTAGCGGAAAACCAAGAAGGCATAGTTTTGGTTCATGCTTCAAAAGGGAAAAACGCTGGAAAGATTCAAAAACAAAACGGCGCCGGGAAAAATATCAAATAATTAAAGATGGAAAAAGTAGCTTTATCTAAAGAAGACAATTTTTGGCTGGAGCTTTTTCGCTTTTTGGCCGTTGGGCTATACGGCACTTTAATTGACTATATTGTTGAAGTTTGGTGCACGTCCTTGTTTTCTTCTTGGATTAGCGGTAACGATTCTCATTTTATAGCCTTTATAATTCAATTTTTAATTAGTTTGATAGGCTTTGTTGTTGCTACCCCTTCAACTTGGTCTCTATCTGCTATTTGGGCATTTAAAAATAAAGGCGATCAGAATGAAACTAAATCGATAAAGGGTGCCTTTAAATTTACTGGTTTTGCTTTTTTAGGCTTATTAGGCGGCGCGCTTATCCAATTGCTTGGGTACATGGTTTGTTTGGAATGGAGCGGTTTAAATATCAATATTCTGGATATTGATTTTTCCACTTTGTTTAATTCTTCCATTAACGTTTTCTTGGCTTTTACAATCGTATTTGTATTTAAAACTGGTTTTACTACGATCTTTAATTACGTTACAAGGAAATTTATTCTTTATAAAGCGAAGAAGTAAGGATATCAATCCACGTATATTTCTTTTATTTCATTGAAATGCGCTTTGCATTCATAACTTGGATCTTCGTAATGGGAAATCATATCTAAGATAATGTTTTCCGGGACCCATTTTTCTTTTGGGCGTAATTTGTTTCTTTCTAAACAAGCTGAATAATCATGGAGCTTTAATAAAATGAGCTCAAAATAATCAAAGTTCTTTAAATGCCTAATGAAATACAATCTTCTTTCATCATAAAGCATGGTTGTATCAAATATAACGGTGACATCATCGCTTTTATTTCTATATTCTTCTGCTCTTTTTATCATTTCTTTATAAACATAGAGCATATTATAATTTGGCGGGAACTTATCATAGCCGCCATACATGTCTTTTCTGACTTCATCGGCTGCGATTACTTTAACAAGTTCGTTTGAATTGGCCTTTTTGTAATTGTTAGAGAAAGTGGATTTCCCTATCGCCGCTGGTCCACATACTAAAATTAATTTACTCACATGGAAGATTTTACTTATTGAAATAGACAAAATCATTAATTAATTCTTTTTTTGGATTAATTTAATGTAAAAAAGAGTTAAATAATTTGTTAATTTTACTTATTGATATTGAAAAAGTATTTTATACCCATAAAATTAAGCCATGGATAATTATACAAGAGCCCAAGAAGACTTCGTTGAAGCTTTATTAATGCTAGAGGAACAAGGGCTCCCTCTGGAAACTACAAAAGTTGCACGCCTTCTTAATGTTTCTAAACCGGCCGTTCATCAAATGGGCCACGAATTAATCGATAAAGGGCTTATTACTAGAAAAGACTATGGCGATATGACTCTTACTGAAAAAGGTAGAGAACTTGCCAATAGGATTTTAAAACGTCATGAAGTTTTAAAAGAGTATTTATTGAATTTGGGCGTGAGCCAAGATGTTGCAGAAGAAGATTGCTGCAAGATCGAACACGTTATTTCTAATGAAACTTTTGAAGCCATTAAGAAAACATTAAAAAAATAAAGACTATTTTTCTAAAGATAAGAAATGATTTATAGCTATTCCTTTATTAAGGCTTGCTTTTGCTTTTTCTATATTTTTTGCTAGCCCCATTTCTATTAATAAAGAAGAATTATTATCAATGATTGGCCCTATAAGTTTGGATTTTATGGTTTGAATTGTTTTTGCTGTTTCAAATTCTTTTCTTGTTTCGTCTAGTTCTAAAAAAACATCTACTAATACAAGTATACTATCTTCGATTTCTATGAAGTCTTTTTTATTGATTTTTTGACTATCTAATAATTCGAAAAATGTTTTTCCACCTTTAATCTTTTCTTCTTTTAATCCAAGGCATTCTTTAATATTTTCAAAATAGGACTTTTCTTCCTCTTTTGTTTTGGAATATAAGCCCATTGTTGATTTAAAAAGATCAAAAAAGGAATGTAGACAAGGGGTAAAATTCTCTTTTTTAGAGTATTTCGCAATCAAACAATTGATTTTTTCACAGCTTTGTTTTATCTCTTCGAAGTTATAGTACACGGGTTATGCCTCAAATTAATAATATTTATTTTAGACTATTAATGATAAATGCACATAGAATTATGAAAATATTGATTTCTGTAGTAGAGTAATTCCATGAATGAGTTAAAGACTAGAATAGGAATAGTAGGTGCCTCTAGCGGTGGTTTGTTTTTATCTTTATTACTTTCAAATCGAACCGATTTAGAAATAATCGTTTTTGATAAGAATGAAAAACCGGCTAGAAAATTAAATGCGACAGGCAATGGGCATTGCAATATTTTGCCAGGCCAATTAAACGCGGCTTGCTTTAATAATGCTGCATACATGGGTGTCCTAATTGATAAATATCCTTTGGATAAACTTGTTTCTATTTTGTCTGATTTAGGCATTCGCTTATTTAAAAAATCAAATTTATATTATCCACTTTCTTTTTCTTCTAATGCCCTTTCTTCCTATTTAATAAATAAGTGTGTTGATAACGGAATTAAATTTCAATTGGGCGAGGAAGTTTTAGACTATGAAAAGAAAGACGATGGGGTTTTATTAAAAAGCGATAAAAAAACTTACATTTTTGATAAGTTAATTTTTTCAACAGGTGGAAAAAGCCAAAAGAATTTTGGAAGCGATGGCTCTTTATTTCCTTTATTTAAATCAAAAGGTTATAAAATTTCCCCTCTTCGTCCTAGTTTATGTCCTATAAAGATAAAAGAAAAAGTAAAAAGCTTGTCTGGAAAACGTCATTTAGCAAAGGTAACAATCCATATAAACGGCAAAGAACAATATTCTGAGCAAGGAGAAATTCTTTTTAAGGATGATGGGTTATCCGGGATAGCTATATTTAATTGCTCATTTTTCTTGAATGAAAGTAACATTAAGAATTCTTTAATCAAAATCGATCTATTCCCATGGATGAGCTTAGAAGAATTAAGCAATTGCTTTTCTTCTATCTTTAATTGTAACAAAGCTTACAATTTTGGCTCGATTTTGGAAAAAGAAATCGCTAATTACCTTCTTGCGTTATTAAAGAGTTATAACAAGCAAATAAATGCTAAAAATATGGCGTTTCTTTGCAAAAACCTTATATTTCATCCGATTTCACCATATGGTTTTGAAAATTCTCAAGTTACTAGAGGTGGATTATCTATTGAAAACTTTAATGAAAATTTGGAATCAAAGATAGAAAAAAATGTTCATTTTATTGGCGAGATGATCGATATCGATGGAATGTGTGGTGGCAATAATTTGGCTTGGTGTTTATTATCCTCGCTGCTGGTTTTTGATAGTATTTGATTATTTGTTTAGTTTTCTATTAAGCAAAATGCCTGGTCTTAAAACAAAACTTTGATTGACTATCTTTAAAAGATAGACTTTAATTAATAACGTTGCTTTAAGCTACTTTTATAAAACTATCTTTTTGAGGTTAGAAATTATGGATTCAATTAATTCTCCGCGCAGCTATTCGACCATGAGACCGATAAATGCGTTTTTGTTTTTCCTCCTTATGGCTGGATTTGGTGCCCTAGCGATTTATTTTGGCTTTCTATTAACTCCATTTATTTGGAATGGGAAAGGTGCCGTTATTGAATTGCCAGACATGAGTTATGCTTTGGTTCTTATGCTTGGTGCTATCGGCATTGCCGGATTTGTTATTTCTTCTTACGGATTTGTTGTTTCGATTTTATCTATTGTAAAAAGAAATGATAACTATACTGTTAAGGCTTTTGCTTCTTATATTTCAATTGGATATGTCCTTTGTATTGCTTTGCTTTTAAATGCTGTTTGGCTTTATAGGCTTACCACTACAAATTATGGGTATAATGAATTTGGATTTGTGATTACTTTATATGTAATTGCCTTAATTGTTTTGCTTATCGCCACTAATGTTCCATTGGTAAAACTATATGGAGAGGAAAAGAATAGCGGAAAAACAATGAGAGTCATAACCGGGGCTGCTGCCGCTATTAACTTTGGTATTGCTCTTCCTTTCTTCCTTTCTTATTTAAACGCTGTCAATGTTGGCATCTTTAACTATTCTAGTGTTGTCACGATGAAATTCGGCATTTATGCCCTTATTGCCTTTATTGCATTCATTCTTTCTTTTTCTTCCTTTATTGTTTTCGGCCAAGCCGATAAAAAGAATGAAGAATCCGTTTTAGGCTTCTCTTTATTTGGTGTTACTTCTTTAGCTGATGCAGGTGCTTTAATAACTTGTGGTGTTTTTGCTCAAATTTATTCTGATAAGAAGGTTAGTTTCATGGCTAAAAAAATCGGTGAAGTATTTGAATATTCCACTGAATTTGCCATCATGTCTTATATAATTGGGATTTTGTTATTTATTGGAGTCGTCTTTGTTGTTATTTATTCTTTGACCCCACATAAAAAGAAAACTGCTGAAGTTAATTTTTAATTAATTCTTTTGTTAAAATGATTGCGTCCTTAGTTGGGCGCTTTTTATTTGTTCAAGAAATTTTTGTCGACTTTTATTATTTCGTCATATAAAGAAATTACTTCTTCACTTGGCTCTTCAAATTGTTTGCTTAGTCTTTCCATTACTTTGTTTGGCACGATTCTTCCCTTTTCTCTTTGCTTGTTTTGAATTTGACATTGTTTAAAAGAAAGAGGGAATAAAACTAATACGTGTTTATCAAATTCCTTTGTATTTTCGTAATAATATATTCTGAACTTATTTTCTAAATTGGTAGCATCAGCGATTACATAGCAATCTTTATTGTTTCTTGACGCTTCTTTAATTCTTTCTAAAAATGTTTCCCATACCAGCTTTTCATTTGAAAAATTTTGAGCTGCCCCGAAAAGTTCCATTCTAATTTCGTCACTTGAAACAATGTAGACGTTTTTATGTTCTTTTTTGAATTTAGCAGCCCAAGTAGATTTCCCAGAGCCGGGAATTGCTGATAATAGGTAAAAAATTTTCATCAACATATCCTAAACTTTTAGATTAATCTTTTCATCTATTTATATTAACTTTTAAAAGTTTTATATTTCCGTTATTATGAAATCTTTAATCTAGGCTATCTAGATATGGCCTAGGGCTATCTTCCTCCCATATGGTAGCTCCTTTTAATGTGGGCTTTTATTAGAAGGGTTATAGAGCAAATCGATGGCCTAGTGTTAGATGCACTTTTATGGATCTTTATCTTTAACCGGTAAAGGATATGGATGTGATAAAAGCAGTGAAAAAGGTTCTTAAGAATATAAATACTACTTTTGTTTTTACTTTTTTTCTTTCTTCGCCTATGCAATTGCTGAATCTAATCCTTGCTGGTGCAAGGTTGCTATTGCTCCTATTAGGTTTTTCTTTCTTTTTATATTACTTTTATAAAGCAGAAGGAATATCGTTAGAAAAATTTAGAGATAGTCAATATGCATCAGCATAATTTGAAATATAGTCAAACAAAATGCCTCTATTGTTGGAGGCGTTATTGGATACTAGGCAGAAATTGGTGCAGTCTCTTCTATAGTTGAGGCTAGTGTACAATAGAAATAATTAATCTATTCATCAAATTGAATGTGCTTTGGAATATTTTTTTAGTATTAAGTAGCGACTCTGTTGATAGGCGTGTTACGATTCCTTGCATGGAAAGAAACAGTATAGGTACAACAAGGGCATGTGTTTTTTGCTTATGCTAAATATATTGAACCCATTAGGTAGAATATGGTTTCTTTTGATAATGTGGTTTAGCAATGAAAATTAATGGCGGTTCTCTTTCTTTTGTCTATAAAGAAATTTTATTGGGATGTTTAGTTAAAATTTAAAATAGGCTTTACTTTACTTTGGCGCTTTGTTTTATGGTTTCCTAGTCAAATAGGTTTTTTGATTGGCGAAGGTAGAATATTTAGAAACTGTCATGTCACTCCTTTTGCCTTGATTATCCTTGCGACCTTAGAAGAGTTTTTTATCGATCACTAGCAAGATAACAATAAGTATTTATAAAAGGATTAGGACTAAAATGGATTTGTTATCCCGCCTTATTGATTCAAGGAAATCTATCTGGACCATGATTCCTTTAAAGTGGCTATTCATATAGGGAGGATAGCCAAAATTGGCATGGCTGCTCTTGCCTATCTTGCATTTGAAACAATCGCATTCTTTTGGTTTCCCCATCCTTTTTGCTTATAAGACTACATACAAACCCAACTTGGGGAGATTAACTTGCCCTTCCAATATGCAAGGCATACTGCCGATAGCGATGCATCGAGGTTATTGATTTAGGCCGAAAGAAGGGTTTTAAGGAAATTGAATCCAGTTTAAGAATTCATAATGGCAAATTTATCTTTATTACCATGGTTTACCCATTTATAGATTTTTGTTAAAATTTATGACATGGACGAATACATTCAAATAAAGAACAAAAAATTTGTGCTCACTTCCACTAAAGCTGTTCACGAAGACCATTCAACTTATATTTGTACTTGGTCAAATAGAATTTATTTGCTTCGAACGTACAAAACGGGATTTGAAAAGGCTTTGGCGGATTATAAAGAATTGAAACACGCCGGCATTAATATGGCTAAAATGTGTTTTCATGATGATATTAACCATGTTATTGTTTTTGATTATTTTCCCGAGGATGATTGTTTGAAATCTCTTTCAAAAGGACCACTTGATAATAAATATTTTGATGCTTTGTATGCTCTTTATAGATTTGCTAGGTTTTCTAAAGTTGCATTGGATTGGGAACCACAAAATTTTATGTTAAGAGGTAACCAAATGTTTTATTTGCCTACTAAATGGTCAAGGCTTAACGAAGAGAATAAGTTAGAAAAAGAAGGAATAAGGTCATGGTTTCTTGGGAAGGAAGGAAGGGCCTTGCTTACTAGAAAAGGGTATGATGTATCTTCCTTGCCAAGCTTAAGCGAGGCGGAAGTAAATAAGGCCGTTGTTTTGTCGGCTGTTAGCAACTGGTAATTCTTGTTTTATATATATTTAAGTCTATAATAAGCGAACCGCTGTTACCTCGGTACCCAGCGTTAAAAAATCAGGAGGACATATAAATGTCAGATAAGTTGGTATTAAAAATCGCTCAAAACGGAATCGTTGGGGCGATTTATTTTTTGCTTTGTTTTTTATTTCAAAGCATTAGTTTTGGGACAATTCAAATTAGGTTTGCGGAAATATTAAATCTATTGTGCTTTTTTCGCCCTGATTATGTTATAGGGGCTACGTTAGGTTGTTTTCTTGCAAATTTGCAAAGTACGTTAGGATGGCCTGACATTTTAATTGGCACTATGGCTACGCTTGTTAGCTGCCTTTTAATTGCTTTTGCTTCTCCTTCTTTATTAATTGCCTGTTTATATCCTGTTGCAATAAATGGATTTGTCGTTGGGGCGGAATTGTGCTGGCTTCTTGATTTAGGTTGGAATCAATATTTCTATCAAAGTGGAATGGTTGCGTTAGGTGAATTTATTTCTATGATTATCGGATACATGTTATTTATCTTTTTAAGACGAAATAAAAGTTTCATGAATGTTATTGGGGCTACAAACCATCGAGATTTTATTTGGTAGTTTCCTTTATATTTTGCTAAAGGCAATATAAAATTAGGTCATGGATAATAAGTTTTATTTAGAAGTAACTCATGTTGACCCTCATAGCAATGCTAGAACTGGCATTTTGCATACTTGGCACGGTGATGTGGAGACCCCTATGTTTATGCCAGTTGGAACAAACGCGACCGTTAAATGCTTAACACCAGATCAAGTTAAAGCATGTCATTCTGGTGTTGTTTTAGCCAATACTTATCATCTTCATCTTCGCCCAGGGGAAGAAATAGTAAAAAAAGCCGGGGGGTTACATAAATTTATGGATTACGACGGCCCCATTTTGACTGATTCTGGTGGTTATCAAGTATTTTCTCTTTCTCAAAGGAGAAAAATTAGTGAAGAAGGCGTTACCTTTAGAAATGAATTAGATGGCGGCAAAGAATTTTTTTCTCCAGAAGTTGCCATAAAAATAGAAGAGGCTTTAGGCGCCGACATCATTATGAGCTTTGATGAATGCATCCCTTATCCTTCTTCATATGAATATGTAAAAAAATCAACCGAGAGGACCGTTCGTTGGGCCAAAAGAGGATTAGCCGCACATACTAGAAAAGACCAAGCTTTATTTGGGATAGTTCAGGGTGGTGCCTATAAGGATTTAAGAGAATATTGCGCTAAGGAACTATCTTCTTTAAATTTCCCAGGGTATTCCATAGGTGGGACTTCTATTGGAGAGCCTAAGGAAGCATGCTTCCAAATGATAAAGGATGCGATACGTTTCTTACCATTTGATAGGCCACGTTATTTAATGGGCGTTGGTTCAATTGACTATATTCTTGAAGGAATTAGCGAAGGCGTGGATATGTTTGACTGCGTTTTGCCTACTAGACTTGCTAGACATGGGGCTTTGTTAACAAGCCATGGTAGAGTTAACATTCAAAGAGCTCAATATAAAGAAGATTTTACTCAATTAGATGATGAATGCGATTGCTATACCTGCACCCACTTTACAAAAGCTTATCTTCATCATCTTTATAGAATTAACGAAGGGCTTTCCAATACGCTTAATTCTATACATAACATAAGGTTTTTAATTCATCTTGCAGAAATGGCTAGAGTTGCTATTAAAGAAGATAGATTTTTAGAATTTAAGCAAGACGTGTATGCAAAATTTGGATCGAAGAAAGGTTTTTAAGATGGATATAAATTTATTTGATTTTGATTTGCCTGAAGAATTAATTGCTCAATCTCCATCTAGAAAAAGAGATGAATGCAAGTTACTTGTTGTTGATAGAGAACACAAAACAACAGAAGACAAATTATTCAAAGATATCATTAATTACTTAAAGCCTGGCGATGTTTTGGTTAGAAATAATACAAAAGTAATTCCGGCTCGATTAATTGGAACAAAAGTTGAAACAGGTGGACATTGCGAAGTCCTCTTATTGAAACAGTTGGAAGAAAAAGATACTTGGGAATGCTTGGTTGGCAATGCTCATTCTGTAAAAGAAGGTACCCATGTATGCTTTGGAGATGGATCTTTAAGCTGTGTTTGTATAAAAGTGCTTCCGGAAGGATTACGACATTTTAGATTTGAATACAAAGGCATATTTTTAGAAATCTTGGATAGACTAGGAAAAATGCCTTTGCCTCCATATATTAAAAAACAAGTATCAAATAATGATGATTATCAAACGGTTTATGCGAAAATCCCAGGTTCTGCTGCTGCTCCAACTGCTGGCTTTCATTTTACCGATGAATTATTTAACAAAATAAAAGAAAAAGGATGTCAGGTTGCCGACGTGACTTTAAATATTGGGCTTGGGACTTTCAGGCCAGTTAAAGTCAACGATACAAAAGACCATGTTATGCATTCGGAATCTTTTTACATGAGCAAAGAATCAGCTGATTTATTAAATAAAGCCAAACAAGAAAATAGGCGCATCATAGCCATTGGAACAACTTCGGTCAGGACTTTGGAGTCGGTTTATAATAAGTATGGTAAATTTGTCGAAACCCATGAAGATACTTCAATTTTTATAAATCCTGGTTACGAATATAAAGCAATTGACGCCCTTATTACGAATTTTCATTTGCCAAAATCAACATTAGTAATGCTTGTATCGGCTTTTATGGGCAGAAAGTTTACTTTAAGTTGTTATGAGCACGCAATAAAAGAAAAATATCGCTTTTTCTCTTTTGGAGACGCGATGTTTATCTATGGCAAATATGACTATTCGAAAAACGAGAATGATTAAATGGTGGACAAAATTAATTATTATTTAGTTAGTTTGGAAGAATTGAAAGAAGTTAAAGGCAAGCCGAAAATGCTTCTTCATGCTTGCTGCGGCCCTTGCTCAACTTTTCCTTTGCTTTTCCTTTGCCCTCATTTCGATGTAACGATTTATTATAATAATTCAAATATTTTCCCCTCTAGTGAATATCTAAGGCGTTTAGAGGAACTTAAGAAATTTTTGTCTTTTTTTAAAAGGGATTACGGTTACGATGTCAAATTAATAATTCCTACTTATGATAATGATTCCTATAATTTTTTCTTAAAACAATTTGAAGGAGAAAAAGAGGGTGGTCCCAGGTGTTTTGCCTGTTATGAAAAAAGGATGGGCGAAGCTTATGATTATGCTTCAAATAATGGGTATGACTATTTCACGACCGTTATGACCATATCTAGACAAAAAAATTCTCAAAAATTAAATGAAATAGGCAAGAAATTAGAGGCAAGATATCCAAACACTAAATATTTTTATAGCGATTTTAAGAAAAACAAAGGTCAAGACAAAGCTAGGGAAATGAGAATTTTCTATAATTTATATAATCAGCAATATTGCGGTTGTTATCTTTCGTATAGGGAATACTTAGAAAGAATAAAAAATAAACAAAAAGACTTTAAATAATAAGACGGTTTCAATTTCATTTTTTAAACTAAATTATTGAAACTTTGTGCAACGTGCACAAAAAAATCTATAAAATTGAATATGTTACGATGGCATCGAACTTTTGTTTGCTACCTTTATTTTGTAATTCAAAAAGTAGCCATAAAATCTAAAAAAACTTGAAGAAAAATGTTGACTATGCGCGCATGAAAGAATATCTTATTACACGCTGGCGTTTGCGTTGAAGTGCGAGGTTGCTGACACACCTACAGGCGTTGTCATGATAGGGTGGCCGGGGAATTCGCATTGAGCAATCGTTATGAAGCCTGAAAAAGTCATAGGAGGAAAATTCATGGCAAAAGAAAAAGCGATCCGTGTTCGCTTAATGGCTTATGACCACAAGATTCTTGATCTTTGCGTTGAGAAAATCTTAGAAGTAGCCAAGAAAACCGGAGCTAGCGTAAAGGGACCAATCCCTCTACCAACCGAAAAGCAGATCTATACTGTCTTGCGCGCTACCTTTAAATATAAGGATGCACGTGAACAATTCGAGATCCGCACGCACAAGAGGTTGATTTATATTACCAACCCAACCAAAGAAACAGTCGATACATTAAGAAGATTAGATTTACCTTCTGGCGTCGATATCGACATCAAATTATAAGGAGGACCTAATTCATGAAATCCATAATCGGAAGAAAAATGGGCATGACCGAGGTCTTTGCCCCAGACGGAACAATGTATCCAGTCACCGTTATTGAGGTGCTCCCCAATGTTGTCATCGGAAAGAAAACCAAAGAAAAAGATGGCTATGAAGCTATCCAAGTTGGTTACGAAGACAAAGCCGAACGTCATTTGACTAAAGCTGAAAAGGGCATCTACAAGAAAGCTGGAGTCGCCACAAAAGAAGCGATGTATGAGCTAAAAGGCGATGAAATCTACGGGAAGAACGTTGGAGAAACCCTTACCTGTGATTTATTCAAAACTGGTGAAGTCGTTGACATCATCGGCCATAACAAAGGACATGGTTATACCGGTACAATCAAAAAGTATCATCACCATATCGGACCTAAAGGACATGGTTCTGGATACCATAGACAAATTGGTTCCTTAGCCAACAATGGTCGTGATAACAACCGTGTCATCCCTGGAAAACACATGTCAGGACATTGGGGACCAGAACAAGTTACCATCCTTAATGTCACAATCATCGAGAGCAATGCTGAGAAAGGTTACATCTTAGTCAAAGGCGGAGTTCCTGGACCAAAGAAAGCCATCGTCATGCTTCGCTCCCCAGTCAAAAAGCAATTCCGTACCCCAGTTGTTAAGGAAATCCTTGATGTAGCTGCTAAGGAAGCTGCTAACAATGAAAAGAAAGGAGAATAACCATGGCTGAAAAAACTCTTTCACTGAAGGTTGTTAACCTTAAAGGTGAAGAAGCAGGAACCATTAAAGTTGCCGCTTCTGTCTTCGGACTTAAGGAATTTAACCCTCAAGTCGTAAAAGACGCTGTCACCGTTTATCAATCAAATCTTCGTCAAGCAACTGCCAAGACGAAGAAACGCCACGAAGTCCATGGAACCAATAAGAAGCCATGGAGACAAAAAGGAACCGGACGCGCTCGTGCTGGTGATTGCAAGTCGCCAATCTGGGTTGGTGGTGGGACCGTCTTCGGACCAGATGGGATGCAAAATTACAAATTATCCCAAAACAAAAAAGCCCATAACCTTGCCTTACGCGCTGTCTTATCGGAAAAAGCTGAAAAAGGCTTAATCGTTGTCGATTCATTCAAACTTGAAAAAGTTTCTACCAAAGACTTCTCTGCTGCCCTAAAAGCTGTCAAGGCTGAAGGGAAGACCCTTGTCGTTGTCGATGGAGACAATGACGAATTGATTCTCTCTGCTAGAAACATCAATAACGTTGGTTTGGTCGAATACACAAATATCGCCGTTTACGATGTCCTTAACTTCGACAACATTGTCGTTTCTAAGGATGGAATAAAGAAAATTGAGGAGGCTTTGAAGTAATATGGCTGAAGAAGTTAAAGAAGTTAAGGCTACTGAAGAAGTTGCCGAAAAGAAACCTGCCAAAAAAGCCACCAAGAAAAAGGCCGAAGTAAAAGAAGAAGCCAAAAAGGCTATCTTCGCTAAGGCTACTGCCCATGACTTCAAGGTCATTGATGCTCCACATATCACTGAAAAGAGCATGGCCTTGATGCAAAATGCCAACAAGGTTACTGTCAAAGTTGCTTCAAATGCCAACAAGATTGAAATCAAGGATGCATTCCAACGCATATTCCAAGTCAAGGTTGTCGATGTAAAAGTCGTTAACCAAAGGGCTAAAGAAACAACTAGAGGCGGACGCTACAAAGGAACAATTGGCGGATTTAAGAAAGCTGTTGTCACCGTTGAAGCCGGATCTGCTATCGACTTGTTCAAAGAGTAAGGAAACCACCCTTCTATATATAAATAAGGATATATAGATAAAGAGACCAATATAGGAGAAAAAAATGGCTATTAGAACCTACCGTCCTTATACGAAGAGTAGACGTTCCATGACGAACTCCACCTTCGAGGACATCACCAAATCGACTCCTGAAAAATCGCTTCTCGCCCCTAAGAAACATACGGGCGGACGCAACAATCAGGGTCACATCACCTGCCGCCATATCGGTGGAGGTAACAAGAATCGCTACCGTATCATTGACTTCCGTCGTCGCAAGGATGACATCCCAGCGACTGTCAAAGCCATTGAATATGACCCAAATAGAAACGCCAACATTGCCTTAATCTGCTATGCTGATGGAACTAAATCCTACATCATCGAACCTCAAGGCTTAAATGTCGGTGATAAAATCGTTTCCGGTGTCGCTACCGATATTAAAGTCGGTAACTGCTGCGAATTGCAAAACATTCCTGAAGGTACCTTCATTCATAATCTTGAACTCCAACCAGGCAAAGGCGCTCAAATGTGCCGTGCCGCTGGAACAAGCGCTCAGGTACTTGGTATTGATGGAAATTACGTCATTGTCCGTCTTGCCTCTACGGAAATGAGAAAGTTGTTAAAGAATTGCCGTGCCACAATCGGAGTTGTTGGAAATGAAGATTGGAACCTTGTCAACTTAGGCAAAGCCGGTAAGACACGTTGGAAAGGCATTCGCCCAACCGTACGTGGTTCGGCCATGAACCCAAACGATCACCCTCATGGTGGTGGTGAAGGTAAATGCCCTGTCGGTCGTGATGCTCCGCGTTCTCCATGGGGAAAACGTACTCAAGGTGTCAAGACTCGTCATATGAAGAAGAATTCCACTCGTTTAATAATTAGACGTAAGTCGGATAAGAAATAAGAAAGGAGATAGAAAATGTCACGTTCACTAAAAAAAGGACCATTTGTTGATGAATATCTTCTAAAGAAGGTTGAAGCTCTTCAAAAGTCCGGCAAAAAAGAGATCATCAAAACTTGGTCTCGCCGTTCGACAATCTATCCTGCCTTTGTCGAACAAACCTTCGCTGTCTATAACGGACACGAACACATCACTGTCTACATTACCGAAGATATGGTTGGCCACAAACTTGGCGAATTCGCCCCAACCAGAACCTTCCCTGGACACCATGGAAATAACATTGGTGACCAGGCTGCAAAGAAGTAAGGAGCTAAATAATGGCTGAAGAAACTAAGAAAACAGTTAAGAAAACTGCTACTAAGAAAACAACAACCAAAAAAGCTGCTCCTAAAAAAGAAGAAGCAGTGAAAGAAGTTGCTACTAAAGAAACCAAAAAGACCGTAAAGAAAGCCGCCAAAGCTGAAGCTAAGGCTGCTAAAAAGGAAACCAAGGTTGCTGAAAAAGCCGCCAAGGTTGAAAAGGTGGAAGAAAAAGCCCCTGCAACCGAAGCTAGATGCTTTGCTAGAGATGTCAGAATTACCCCACGTAAAGTAAGGTTAGTCGCTGACATTGTCCGTGGAAAAGATGTAAGTGTTGCTCTTGGATTGCTCTCTAAGACCAATAGAGTCGCCTCGACTCCTGTTGCCAAGGCTATCAAGTCTGCTGCCGCCAATGCCGTCAATAACTTCGGAATGGACAAAGATTCTCTCTATGTTGCAGAAATCCAAGTATCTGATGGGCTAAAAATCAAGCGTTTCATTCCTAGAGCTAAGGGAAGCGCTTCGCCAATAATCAAACGCAACGCCAACTTATTGGTTGTCGTCAAAGAAAGAAAGTAAGGAGTAACCGAATAAAATGGGACAAAAAGTCAATGCAGTCGGAATGCGCATAGGCGTTAATCGCGACTGGAATTCCAAATGGTTCGCCTCCAAAAATGATTATGGCGATTTCCTAGTCGAAGATATTGCTATCCGTAAATATCTTGACAAAGAATTAAAAAATTCGATGCTCTCTCACATCACCATTGGCCGTGTTAAAACCGATAAGGGCCATGATGTTAAGATTCAAGTTTATGTTGCTCGTCCTGGCGATGTCATCGGACAAGATGGAAGCAATATAACCCGTATCCGCAAAGAATTATCTAGAATTGTTAAATCCGGATCTCTTCACCTTGATGTTGTCGAAGTTAAGAATCCAGATTTGGATGCCACTTTAGTTGCAAAATGGATTGCTAGCGAACTTGAAAATCGTGCCGCCTTCCGTTCAACCATGAAGAAAGCCATCCAAAGAATGAGAAAAGCCGGCGCAAAAGGATGCAAAACATTATGCTCTGGCCGTCTTGGCGGTGCTGAAATTGCTAGACGTGAAGGCTATAAGGAAGGTGTCATCCCTCTACATACCCTTCGTGCCGATATCGACTTCGCTCACGTACCAGCCGCAACCACCTATGGAAACATTGGTGTCAAAGTTTGGGTTTGCCGCTCTTTAAATAAGACCGACACCGAAGAAGTCAATGAACCAGCTCCTCGCGATACTACTCGCCCAGCTGGCAATAGAGATTCCAGACGTCGCCCAATAGCTAAAGGAGGCAGCAAAGATGCTACAACCAAAGCGCGTTAAATATCGTCGCCCCCATGGCCTAAAATATGAAGGAAAAGCAAAAGCCGGCACCAATGTCGACTTTGGCGAATTCGGTCTTATGGCCACTGAAGGCAATTATGTAACCGATCATCAAATCGAAGCCGCTCGTATTGTCTTGGCTCGTTATACTGACCGTGCTGGTAAGGTTTGGATTAGAATCTTCCCACACATGGCCAAAACCAAAAAGCCAGCCGAAGTTCGTATGGGTAGCGGTAAAGGAAACCCAGAAGGATGGGTAGCTGTCGTTAAGAAGGGAAGAATCCTCTTCGAAATCGGCGGCATCGATCCAACTAGAGCCCAAGAAGCTCTTCGCCTTGCTGGATATAAACTCCCAGTTAAGACAAAAGTCGTCAAGAGAACCAAAGCCTTATCCAAGGCTGAACTTCTCAAGATGGAAGAAACACATGAATCTTCTCTTGAAGCCATCGAAAAAGAAGATGAAATCAAGATTGAAACAGTCTCTGACACTGGAAACGATACCCCAGTAGCAGAAGAAACCACTAAGGAGGCCAAGTAATGGAAGTTAAAGAATTCCGCGAACTAACCTCGGAAGAACTCGAAAAGAAAATTTACGAGTTAAAAGAAGAATTGTTCGAATTACGTCGCAAAAAAGCTGTCGGACAATTAGAACATGGCGAAATGGTCCGCAATGTTAGAAAAGACCTCGCCAAAGCCGAAACTGTCAAGCGTCAAAGAGAACTTGACATTGCTAAATAAGGAAAGGAGATATAACTAATGGAAAGAAATCATCGTGCCTTGATTCAAGGCGTTGTCACTTCCACTAAAATGGATAAGACTATCGTTGTTACCGTCTCCACCGAACGCAATGATCCTCTTTATAACAAAAGAGTCGGCTATTCGAAAAAATATTATGCTCATGACGAAAAGAACGAAGCTATTGTTGGCGACACTGTTTCCATCATGGCTTGCCGTCCTCTTTCAAAATTAAAAAGATATCGCTTAGTTTCTGTTGTTAAGCATGCTTCTTTAGCCGAAAAGGCTGCTGAAGTTGAAGCTTCACTTGAAGAAAAAGAAGGTATCACCCCTGTAGCTAATAAGGAGGGAGAATAATGGTTCAAAACGAAACAAACCTTGTGGTTGCCGATAACTCCGGCGCCCGCTCGGTTAGAGTCTTCCGCCTTTATGGGGGAAGCCATCGCAAGGTATCTTCAATCGGCGATGTTGTCTTATGTGCCGTTAAAGATGCTATCCCAAATGGAAAAGTTAAGAAAAGCGACGTTGTCAAAGGTGTCATTGTCAGGGTTAAGCACCCAGTCCTCCGCAAGGATGGTTCAACAATTTCCTTCGATGATAACGCTATTGTATTAATCGATAATGACGGCAACCCAATTGGCACTCGTGTCTTTGGCCCAGTTGCCCGTGAGCTTCGCGATAAGGGATACATGAAGATTATATCCCTTGCCGTCGAGGTGCTATAAGGAGAGAAACATGAATATCAAAAAAGGTGATAAAGTCATCGTCATCTCCGGCGCCGACAAAGGCAAGGAAGGTATCGTCCAACGCGTTTACCCTAAGCTAAACAAAGTCGTCGTTGAAGGTGTCAATGTACACAAGAAACACAAAAAGCCGACTCAAGCTGTTCCCGAAGGATCAGTTGTCGACATGTATGTTCCATTCGATGCGAGCAATGTTGCTCTAATCGATCCAAAAACCAAAAAGCCGACCCGTGTTCATATGGGAATGGTTAAAGGAAAAAAGGTTCGTCTAGCCAAGTCTGGCGAATCTCTAGATAAGTAATAGGAGGAAGCTAAAATGGCAGAACAAACAAAAAAAGCCGCTAAGGCAGCCCCCAAAAAAGCAAAGAAAGTTGAAGCTGAAGTCGTTGAAGTAAACGAAAAGAAAGCCGAAAACCGTCTTTATAAAAAATATAAGGAAACCATTGTTCCAGAATTGGTCAAAGAATTTGGCTATTCGACCATAATGCAAGCTCCAAAGATTGAAAAAATCGTCATCAATATTGGTGTTGGAGATGCTACTAGCAATTCTAAGGCCCTTGATGATGCTGTTGCTGATTTAGCTATTATCACTGGTCAACATCCAGTTGTTACCAAAGCTAAAAAGTCAATTGCAACCTTCAAGGTAAGACAAGGACAAGCCATTGGTACTAAAGTTACACTTCGTGGTATCAGGATGTATGAATTCCTTGATAAATTAGTTTCCATCGCTCTTCCACGCGTTAGAGACTTCCGTGGCGTTAGCAAAAACGCTTTCGATGGTCATGGTAATTACACTCTAGGCGTCAAAGAACAATTGATCTTCCCAGAAATTGACTATGATAAAGTAGCCAAGGTCCGTGGTATGGATATTGTTATCGTTACTACCGCAACTTCCGATAAAGAGGCTTATGCACTTCTAGAAAAGATGGGCATGCCCTTTAGGAAATAAGGAGAATAGACATGGCTAAGAAAAGTTTAATTGTCAAAGAGCAAAGAACCCCAAAATTCAAGGTTCGTGAATATACCCGTTGCAAAAGATGCGGCCGTCCACACGGTGTCATTCGTCGCTTCGGTTTGTGCCGTATCTGCCTAAGGGAATTAGCCTATAAAGGCGAAATCCCAGGCATGAAGAAGGCTTCATGGTAAGGAAAGGAGACTAATAAAATGAACGCAGATCCAATCGCAGATATGCTTACTCGCATTCGTAACGCTAACAAATTACGTTACGAAGAAGTCTCCATGCCAACTTCCAAAATGAAAGAAGGCATTGCCGAGATTTTAAAAAACCAAGGCTTTATCAGTGAATATCGTCTTGAAGAAAACGAAGGCAAGAAGACTCTTGTCATCGTCTTGAAATATAGCAACTCCGGTGAAAGAGTAATCACTGGATTAAAGCGTATTTCCAAACCAGGCCTCCGCATTTATGCCGAAGCCGACAAAATTCCAAGCGTTTTAAAAGGACTTGGCATTGCCATTGTCTCTACCCCAAATGGATTGCTAACTGACCATCAAGCCAGAAAGCAACACGTTGGTGGAGAAATCCTTTGCTACGTATGGTAATCTAGGAGGAAGAAATAATGTCAAGAATCGGATTTAAACCCGTCGTTCTTCCTGAAGGCGTCACCGTCACCATTAATGAGGGCGAAGTCGTCGTCAAAGGAGCCAAAGGCGAATTAAGCGTTGCTGTTCCAGCTAACGTCAGCGTCGAGGTAAAAGAAAATGAACTTCTCTGCCATAGGGCAGGAGAAGAAAAAAGAGATCTTGAAATGCATGGAACCGTAAGAGCCAATCTTCATAATGCTGTTACAGGTGTTCATGATGGTTTCAAGAAAGAACTTGAGATCTCTGGTATCGGTTATCGTTGCGCCATGCGCGGAACCGATTTAGTTCTAAATGTTGGATTCAGTCACGAAGTTGTCATCCATCCAGTCGATGGAGTCAAAATCAGTGCTACTGATGAAACTCATATTGTTGTCGAAGGAATAGACAAGCAAAAAGTTGGGCAAACTGCTGCCTTAATCCACGATACAAAGCGTCCTGAACCATATGGTGGTAAGGGAATTAAGTACAAAGGCGAAGTTATCATCCGCAAGGAAGGTAAACGCGCTGCTGCTACAGGTAAGAAATAAGGAGCGATAAAATGATTGCAAAAGAATCAAGAAACGCGATACGCGAACGTCGCCATCTCCGCGTTAGGGAAAAAATAAGCGGAACTGAGGCTAAACCTCGTCTATGCGTCTTCCGTTCCAACAAACACATCGAAGCCCAATTAATCGATGATGTCAAAGGCGTCACATTAGCATCCTCTTCCTCCGTTGCCTTAAAGCTAAAAAACGGTGGAAATTGCGAAGCTGCTGCCAAAGTTGGCGAAGATCTTGCCAAGAAAGCTCTTAGCAAGGGAATCGAAGCTGCCGTCTTCGATCGTGGTGGATATCTCTATCACGGCCGCATTGCCGCTTTAGCAGATGCCGCTAGAGAAGCAGGACTTAAATTCTAAGGAGAAATGACCATGGAAGAAGAAAATAACATCGTTGCGGAAGAAGAAACTTCCGAAACCCCAGTTACTGAAGAAGAAAATAACGACAACCGTGGCATGGAACCTCATGGTTCTGCCTCTGCCTCTCGTCCTGGCGATAGAAAATATGGATCCCGCAAAGGCCGTCCTTCCGAAAGAAGAGGCGGACGTGGCGGATTTAGACGCAACACCGATGACTATCAAGAAAGAGTCGTCAATATAAATAGGATTTCCAAGACTGTTCAAGGTGGTAAACATATGCGTTTCTCTGCCCTTGCCGTTGTTGGCGATGGGAATGGGAAATATGGATTCGCTCTTTCTAAGTCTGGAGAAGTACCCGATGCTATAAAGAAAGCCCTTGCTAAGGCAAGAAAGAATATGGTTACCATTGACATTGCCAAAAACGGAACCATTTCTCACGATGTCGAAGGCATCTATGGATCAACCAAAGTTGTCTTAAAACCAGCTCGTCCAGGTACTGGTATCGTTGCTGGTGGGCCAGTTAGAGCCATTGCCGAACTTGCTGGACTTAAGAATTTAGTTTCTAAAGTCTATGGTTCTCGTGCCCCAATAAACGTCATTCGTGCTACTGATGCTGGTTTGCGTTCTTTAAAGTCTTATGATCAAGTTATGGTTCTTCGTGGATTAAAAAGCGAAGAAGAAATAAAGGCTAGAAAAGCCAATAAGACCGCAAAGAAAGAAGAAGTCGCGAAAGGAGATAAATAATGTCCTCTCTATCTACTTTAAAAAATGTCGAAGGAGCTAGAATTGATTCTTTCCGTAAGGGAAGAGGCAGAGGCTCTGGAAACGGAAAAACCGCCGGAAAAGGAACAAAAGGTCAAGGTGCTCACGCCCATACCAAGAAAAACGGGTATGAAGGTGGACAAACCCCAATTGCCAGACGTTTACCAAAATTCGGTTTCCGTAAATCTCATAAGAATCGTCGCATTGTCTTTGCAACCGTCAATTTAGAGAAATTAAATTGCTTTAATGATGGCGATATTGTCAATGCCGCAGCTTTGCTTGAAAAGAATATCGTGAAAAAAGAGCTTGATGGCGTTAAAATTCTCGGTAGGGGGAAACTCACCAAGAAATTGGTAGTTGAAGCCAAGGCTTTCTCTGCTTCTGCTAAGAAAGCCATTGAGGATAACGGCGGGGAAGCCAAGGTAATTGAATAATGAAAAAGTTCGTCTCGATTTTTAAAAACAAAGAAATCGTTGGTCGTATTTTCTTTACGATCATGATTCTATTCGTCATCAGAATCGGGGCGGCTATTACAGTCCCTGGCGTATCGACTAACGAAGAATTAACAAATGCCCTAAGTTCAGGCAATGCCATCGCCATGATGGATTTGCTTGGAGGTGGGGCTTTGTCCAACTTCTCCGTATTTGCCCTTGGTGTTTCACCATATATCACCGCCCAAATCATCATTCAGTTGTTGTCAAAAGACGTTTTGCCTGCTTTGACTGAATTATCAAAGCAAGGTCAATATGGACGTAAGAAAATCGAAATGGCAACCCGTTACTTGACTCTCCTTCTAGGGGCAGTTCAGGCTTATGGGATTATCAAGACGATGCAAAACAATTCTTACATTTCCTTATCATTGGCTGACAATTTCTGGACATACGCCTATATCGTAACGGTATTGCTTGCCGGGTCAATGTTAACAATGTGGCTTGGTGACCAAATTACCGAAAAAGGGCTAGGGAATGGTATCTCGGTCATTATATTCGCTGGATGCGTTCGTTCCTTGCCTATACAAATTTCTACTGCATGGACCAAATGGGTTAGTTCCAATATCGATCATGGCTCACAAGCCTTGATTACCGGAGCCTTCCAATTTGCTCTATATATCCTAGCCTTTATTCTTATTACGGCTGGAGTTGTCTTCTTTGAGACATCAAAACGTAAGATTCCCGTCCAACATGCTGGAAAAAGCGGACAAAGTGCCTCAATGGCCCGCGCTTCCTTCCTTCCAATCAAGGTAAATAGTGCCGGGGTCATTCCTGTCATCTTTGCCTCTTCCATTATGATGGCACCTTCGGTTATCGCTTCCTTTATTTCTTCTGATGCAGCTAATGCACCTTGGCTAAAGATATTCTCTTATTCCGAGATGTATGAAATGCCAGGGATAGATGGATCAACCTGGGGTATGCCTTGGGGCTTACTAATTTACATCGCCTTAATCATCGCCTTTGCCTTCTTCTACGCGGAGATGCAAATCGATCCAGAACAATTGGCCGACAATTTCCAAAAGAATGGTTCCTATATTCCTGGGATTCGCCCTGGAAAGGAAACGGAAAGATATGTTGGGAAAGTATTGAATAGAGTCACTTGCATCGGTGCCTTAGCATTGGCTATCATCTCTGCCTTGCCTCTAGTCCTAGTTCTCTCTGGCGTATTTGGAAACGATTCTAGTCTAGCAATTGGTGGAACAGGCATGATTATTATCGTTGGTGTTTGTATCGAGCTTAATGCTCAAATCGATGGCTTGCTTGCCGGTAAGTCATTTGAAGAAGTATCGGGAGGAATGTAATCATGCTAAACATCATTCTTATGGGCCCACCTGGGGCTGGAAAAGGCACGCAAGCTAAAATGCTTGTCGATGAATTCCATCTTCCCCATATTTCTACCGGAGACATGTTCCGCGATGCCATATCCAAGGCTACCCCCATTGGATTAAAGGCAAAGGAAATAATCGCTAGAGGTGATTTGGTTCCTGACGAAATCACCTGCGCCCTTGTTAAGGATAGACTTAGCAAGAGTGATTGTGCGAATGGATTTCTTCTTGATGGATTTCCTCGCACCATTCCCCAAGCTGAATCTCTTGACCTTTTGGGAAAAGAAATTGGCAGGGAAGTCAATATTGTTATCGATCTCTTCGTTCCTGATGAAGAGTTGATAAAAAGAATTTCGGGTCGTAGGGTTTGCCCAAGTTGTGGCGCTTCCTACCATACCGAAAACATGAAGCCAAAAACTGATGGGGTTTGTGATCGCTGTGGTTCGTCCTTGATTCAAAGAAAAGACGACAACATTGAGTCATTAACCGTCAGGTTGGCTAACTACTATAAGTCTACTCAACCATTGATTGACTTTTATAAGGCGAAAAATCTTTATAAGCAATTTGATGGCTTGGTCGACTCCTCTACATTGTTCGAAAGCATCTCTTCTTTCTTGAAGGAGAAGATGTGATTATCATCAAATCCCCTCGCGAAGTGGAGATAATGAAAGAACCTGGCCGAGTCGTTGCTTTGGTTCTTGAGAAGATGAAAGACCTCATTAAGCCTGGAGTTTCCACTCAATACCTTAATGATGAAGCCGAAAAGATTATTCGTGGCGAGGGAGCCATTCCAACCGAACTAGGTTATTATGGCTTCCCTGCTTCGATATGTGCCTCGGTTAATGAAGTGATACTTCACGGGATTCCCTCTTCGAAAAAGATTCTTCACGATGGCGATATAATTACCATTGATCTCTGCGCAACAAAAAACGGCTATGTCGGAGATGCCTGTAGGACTTATCCGGTAGGCATATGTTCCGAAAGAGCCTTAAGGATGATTGAAGTATCTAAAGTTGCCTTTGAAAATGCTGTTGCATTAGTTAAGCCTGGAGTTCATCTAGGAGATATATGCCATAGCATTGAAGAGACGGCTAAATCATATGGATGCTCCGTTCCTAGGGATTATACAGGACATGGTATTGGGATGTCTATGCATGAAGACCCCTATATTCCTTGTTATGGGAAAAAAGGAACTGGTCCGATACTTCGGCAGGGCATGACAATTTGCATCGAACCCATGATTCTTGAACACAAAAATGAAGTTAGAGTCATGAAAGATGGCTGGACCGTCGTTGCTAAAGATGGCGGGCTAACATCACATTATGAAAATACGGTTGCCGTTACTAGCACCGGGTATGAGATACTGACGAAATTATAAAAAGGAGAAACCAATTTGAGCAAAGAGGACTGTATAGAAGTAGAGGCGACGGTATTAGAGTGTTTGCCTAATGCCAACTTCAAGGTGAAGCTCGCCAATGGAGCAGTGGTCCAAGCCTGCGTTTCGGGTAAAATCCGTATGAATTACATACGCATTCTTCCCGGCGATCGGGTCACCGTCCAATTCTCACCTTATGATTTAACACGCGGGCGCATTACGTTCCGATATAGGAACTAAAAAGGAGTAACTATGAAAGTTAGACCGTCTGTAAAGCCTATTTGCGATAAATGCAAAGTAATCAGGCGCCATGGCAAAGTCATGGTCATCTGCTCCAACCCCAAGCATAAACAACGCCAGGGTTGATCTTGAAAGGAATTAAATCAATATGGCACGTATTGTCGGGGTTGATATCCCCAATGAGAAACGCATCGTTGTCTCCCTTACCTACATATATGGTATTGGACCTTCGACTGCTACAAAAATCTGCGAAGCTACCGGTGTATCCGTTGACATTAGAACCAAAGATTTGACCGATGCTCAATTAACTGCTCTTCGTAACGAAGTTGCAAAATATCACACCGAAGGTGATTTACGTCGTGAAGTCGCCCTCAATATCAAACGTTTAACTGAAATTGGATGCTATCGTGGCATCCGTCATAAAAGAGGTCTTCCGGTTCGTGGGCAACGCACAAGAACCAACGCTCGTACTAGAAAAGGTAAGAGAAAGACCATCGCCAATAAGAAACAGGCGACTAAGTAAGGAGGTAAATGAAAATGGCTAGCACAAATAAAGCCTCCAAAGGCAAAAGCACAACCACCCGCAAAAAGAAAATAAAACGTTCTTTTACCAAGGGTGTCGCTCATATTCATAGCACATTCAATAACACAATCGTTACTATCACCGATCCCCAAGGCAATGTCATTGCTTGGAGCTCTGCTGGTGCATTAGGCTATAAGGGTGCAAAGAAGGCAACTCCATTTGCTGCTCAATTAGCTGCTCAAGCTGCCGCGAAAACCGCTTTTGATCAAGGTTTGCGCCAAGTCGATGTCGAGGTTAAAGGTCCTGGAGCTGGAAGAGAATCCGCTGTTAGAGCCCTTGCTTCCGTCGGATTGCAAGTTTTATCAATCGAAGATACAACCCCAATCCCACATAACGGCTGCCGCCCACCGAAGCGTCCTCGCGGTTAGTCAATAAAATAAATCGCTACAGCACTAACCATAGGAGGAACCAGTAAATGGCAACTGCAAATAAACTTGATCCAAAAGTTGAAGAAATCAAGCTTCCTTCTCCTTTTGAACCCGTCAACATAAAAATTGAAGTCAACGATGAAAACGAACATTACGCCAAAATCGTAGCAAGTCCACTTGAAAGAGGATTTGGCATTACCATTGGCAATGCTCTCCGCCGCGTTTTGTTAAGCGCTCTTCCAGGTGCTTCCGTCGTTGCTGTTCAAATTGAAGGCGTCCGTCATGAATTCACTGCCATCCCAGGTATTGAAGAAGACGTTACCGCCATCATTCTTAACTTAAAAGATTTAGTTCTTAAAATTGATGATAGCTCTTCTGATTTGAAGCGCATTGAAGTTGATGTCAAAGGGCCTTGCACCTTTAAAGCCGGCGATTTGCAAGAACACTTACCTGCTCTTGTTTCAGTCATTAACCCTGAACTAGAAATTGCCCACCTTAATGAAAAGGGCCATTTGAAGATGACAATATTCGCCGCTAATGGCCGCGGTTATGTCACTGCCGAAACCAACAAGATTGAAAGAAAGATTGATACTGTCGGAGTCATCGCTACCGATTCCAATTATTCTCCAGTCGTCAAGGTTGCATATAATGTCGAACCAACTCGTGTTCTTCACGATTCTAAATTCGATCAATTAACCCTTGAAGTTACAACAAATGGCTCTGTCAAACCACATGAAGCCGTTGCTATGGCTTCTCAATTCTTGATTTCTCATTTCCAAAAATTTGCTGGACTTGAAGAAAATGTTAAGAATTATCATCTTGAAAAAGAAGAAGTTAAGAGCGAAGAAAATAAATATCAAAATATGCTCATCGAAGAACTCGATTTGAGCGTTAGAAGCAATAATTGCCTTAAGAGAGCTGGCATCACTACCGTTATGGAACTCACCCAAAAGAGCGAAGACGAGATGATGAAAGTCAGGAATCTTGGCAAGAAATCGTTAAAGGAAGTTAAAGAAAAACTCAATAACATTGGGCTTCACTTCCGCGATTATGTAGGAGAATAATTATGGCAGCACAAGGAAGAAAAAACGTTCACGGCAAAGCTGGTGTTCGCTTTAAGGCTGGTTATACCGCCTCGAAGAACAAATCAATGCTTCGCAATGTCGTAACTGACCTTATCTTAAATGAAGAAGTCAAAGTTACTTCTGGTGTTACTAAAGAATTAAAGTCTTTAGCAGACCATCTTGTCACTTTGGCAAAAAGAAACGATTTGCACGCTAGAAGGTTAGCCGCTCAAATCGTTAGACCAACAGTTACTTCAAAAGAGGGCAAAACCGCTTTAGATAAACTATTTAGTGAAATTGGTCCAAGAATGGCTTCTAGGAATGGTGGATATACCAAAGCCTATAAGCTCGGATTAAGAAAAGGCGACTCCGCTGAAGTCACTTTAGTTCGTTGGTCCGATAAGTAATAAATTATTTATCATTTAGAACTCTTAATGGAAACGTTAAGGGTTCTTTTTTATTATTTTAAGGAAGTAATGTCGTATATAGATAAGATCCCTAAGATTGATTCTTCTTTTTTGCCATTTTCCGTAATGAATATCAGCCCTAATCTTTTGTTTTCTTTTATTAAAGAGAATTCTTTTTCTGCGGTTGATAAAGGTTCATATTTAGAAAGAAATAAAAACCTTTTGGTTTCATCATTTAAATTAAAAGAATCTAAATAGGAAGACAATTTATCTTTATATGATATTTTTTTATTGCTTATTAGTTTTAGCAAAGAATAGCTAGAGACAATGCCTTTTACCTTTTTATGTTCATCAACTAGAGGCAAATATGTATATCCATTTTCTTTAAATAAAGTCAAAGCTTTCTCTATATCATCAACTTGATAAAGGAATGTAATGTTTTTATTGCTTCTAGAATAGGAGGTTTCTTTCATTCTTTTTAGAATTAATTCAAAATCAAGACAAACCTTGCTAGAGACAGCTATTGGATAGTCGCCTTCATATTGTTCGTGCGTTAAATAATTTCTAATCTCTCTATAATCGTTTAGTTTTTGATAAAACTTATTTTTATAAAAACAATACGTTTCCGGTTTTTCTGCTCTAATTTCTTCTAATTGCCTATAAAGGTTTAAGAATTGTTCGTTAGTTAGTTTTGAATAATTTAATCGTTGCATACTTTAAGTATAAAGAATTTCGATTCAAAGTATATATTTCTACCAAAATTACCGATTTGTTAATTATACCGAACAAATTTGTTGAAAATGTTTAGTAATATTATTATATCGGTAAAACGATAGTTTAATTGAGAATAAAATATCGATTATCTACAATATTAAAAGCAATTGCCAAATATGGTGAAACGGAGGGTGTTATGCCAATAAGAAAAGAAGTTGTCGATGGCGTGAAAGCCATTTGTGAACAACGTAAAAACGAACCGTCTCCTTTAATGATGATTCTATCTGACATTCAAAAGAAATACGGTTATATTCCTCTTGAAGTCCAAGAGATTGTTTCTAGCTGCACAGGTATTCCTGTAGCGGAGATTTATGGGGTTGTCTCCTTTTACTCATTTTTCTCTTTAAAGCCAAAGGGGAAATACGTTCTAGGAATTTGCTTAGGAACGGCTTGTTATGTTAAGAATTCTCAAGCCTTAGTCGATAAGTTTTCTGCCTTATTAGGCATTGGCCCCGGGGAAACTACAGAAGATGGTTTATTTACCATTGAGGCCATCCGCTGCATCGGGGCATGTGCTTTAGCGCCTGCTATGTCTATTAATGGCAAGGTTTATCCAAAAGTTACTCCCGACCAAGTCGGAAAAATAATAGACGAATATAGAAAGCTTGATGCGGAGGGAAAATAGGATGGAAAAAATTACAACCCCTGGATGTTTGCAAAATTGTATAGATAAATATACTTTGGAATTTAACGCCAAAGTAAAAGGGACAAACGGAAAAAGAGCCGTCGTCGTTTGCGGTGGGACTGGGTGTCTTGCCAATGCTTCGGATGAAATCATTAAAGAATTAAAAAAAGAAATAAAGGCCCATGGATTAGAAGATAAAGTCAGCGTCAACCACGTTGGTTGCTTTGGTTTTTGTTCTCAAGGCCCGTTTGTAAAAATATTCCCTGAGGACACTTTATATCATGCGGTTAAAGTAAGTGACGTCAAACAAATCGTCGAAGATGATTTAATAGGTGGGAAAGTTTGTGAAAATCTTCTTTATGTCGATCCGGTTACTAAAGAAAAAGTAGTTAGGCAAGATGACATTAATTTCTATAAGAAACAAGTTCGTGTTGCTTTGCATGGATGTTCATTAATTAACCCAGATTTATTAGAAGAATCATTGGGCTATGACGGGTTTAAAGCTTTGAAAAAAGTTTTAACATCCATGACTCCTCAACAAGTTATTGATGAGATTTTAGCTAGCGGATTAAGAGGAAGAGGCGGGGCTGGCTTCCCGACTGGAAGAAAATGGCAATTCGCCGCGAACGTTAAATCAGATCAGAAATATATAGTATGCAATGGAGACGAAGGCGACCCGGGTGCTTTTATGGATCGTTCCATCTTGGAGGGCAACCCATTCGAGGTAATCGAAGGCATGATGATTGCTGGGTATGCATTTGGGGCAAGCGAAGGTTATTTCTATGTCCGTGCCGAATATCCTGTTGCCGTAGCTAGGCTTCAAAGGGCAATCGAAGACATGGAAAAGGTAGGCTTATTAGGCGACAACATCCTAGGAACCGACTTTAGCTTTAAAGCCCACCTTAGATTAGGTGCCGGGGCTTTTGTTTGCGGGGAAGAAACGGCTTTGCTTAATTCTATTGAAGGAAAAAGAGGCATGCCTCGTCCTAGACCCCCGTTCCCTGCCATTAAAGGATTATGGGGCAAACCAACTTGTGTTAATAACGTCGAAACATTAGCTCAGGTTGCCTATATCATTAGAATTGGTGCGGAAGAGTTTGCCAAAATGGGAACTGCAACTTCAAAAGGGACAAAAGTATTTGCCCTTGGTGGGAAAGTCAACAATGTTGGTCTTGTTGAAGTTCCAATGGGAACCACATTAAGAACCCTTGTTTTCGATATTGGCGGAGGAATCCCAAATAACAAGAAATTCAAAGCCATTCAAACCGGCGGGCCAAGTGGTGGCTGCTTGACTGAAAAAGATTTGGACACCCCAATCGATTATGATTCCTTGGTTGCAAAAGGCTCGATGATGGGTAGTGGCGGGGCGATTGTAATGGATGAAGACAATTGCATGGTTGACGTTGCCCACTTCTATATGGATTTTATTTGCAATGAATCGTGTGGCAAATGTTCACATTGCAGAATCGGGACCAAGCGTTTGTATGAAATGCTTACAAAGGTGACAAACGGGACTGCAAATGAACAAACTTTAGAAGATATGAAATATTTGGCTACCGTTATTAAAAATGGGGCTTTATGTGCCTTAGGGCAAACGGCAGCCAACCCAATTCTTTCGACTATGGCTAATTTCCCCGAGGAATATGAAGCCCATGTCAAAGATAAGAAATGTCCTGCTCACGTTTGCAAAAAATTGATGCGTTATGTCATTAATCCAAATATTTGTAAAAAGTGTTCTTTGTGTGCAAGAAACTGTCCAGTTTCTTGTATCCATGGCGTGCCAGGAAAAGAAGCCTATGTCATCGATCAAAGCAAGTGTATTAAATGCGGATCCTGCATGTCTAGTTGCCGTTTCAAGGCGATTAGTAAGGAATAAGGAGAGAAGCAATGGAAAATGTTAGCAATGTCAATATAAATATCGAGGGACGTATTTATAGCGTTCCTTCGAATTTGACTGTTTTAGAAGCCGCTAGAAAAGTTGGATATAACATTCCGACTTTATGTTATTGGAACAAAGGGCATAATTCATTAGCTTCATGTAGAGTTTGCTTAGTTGAAATAGCTTCTAGCCGTGGCTCCAAACTATTTGCCTCTTGCGTATATCCAGTTACTGATTGCCAAGCCGAAAAAGGATTTGTTATTAAAATTTCTTCTCCAATGGCCATAGATGCAAGAAGGACTTCTGTTGAGCTTTTGCTGTCTAATCATTCTAAAGAATGTCAAACTTGCGTTAAGAATGGGCATTGCGAATTGCTTCACGTTGCTTCTTTAACAGGAGCTAGGTCTAATCAATTCGAAGGGGAGATGACTAAATCTACTTTTGATAATGCCGCGCCTGGAATAATTAGAGATACAAGCAAATGCATTTTATGTGGTAGGTGTATTGAAAAATGCAAAGATAGCCAAGGTATTGGCATTTTAGGATTTGAGAATAGAGGTTTCCAAACCATTCTTTCTCCAGCTGGCAATAGGTCATTTAAGGATGTTCCTTGCATTCAATGTGGGCAATGTATCGAAGTTTGTCCTACAGGCGCTTTAAGCGAACATAGAGAAATAGACAAAGTCGATATGGCCATGCATCAAGGCAAATATGTCATCGTCCAAACTGCTCCGGCCGTTAGGGCGGCTTTATCGGAAGAATTTGGTCATAAAATCGGAGAAGAAAATGCGACAGGAAAAATGGTCGCAGCTTTACATAGGCTTGGATTCTATAGGGTTTTTGATACCAACTTTGCGGCTGATTTAACCATTATGGAAGAATCTCAAGAATTGCTTAATAGGCTTAAAAATGGTGGGACCTTACCTCAGATAACTTCTTGTTCGCCAGGTTGGATAAATTATATGGAATATTTCTATAAAGATTTGATTCCAAATGTTTCCACTTGCAAATCCCCCCATGAAATGGAAGGGGCTATAATTAAGAGTTATTTTGCTTCTACCCACAATTTAAATCCCGAAGATATATTCGTAGTATCGATTATGCCTTGTACTGCAAAAAAATATGAAGCAAAAAGGGTGCAAAATGCCGCTATAAATTCTCTTCCTGATGTTGATGCCGTTTTAACGACTAGAGAATTGGCCGTTATGATAAAAAGAGCAGGCTTGGTTTATGATGAACTTGCTGAAGAAGAATTCGACAATGATTTATTGGGCACTTACTCTGGAGCTGGCGTTATATTTGGTGTAACCGGTGGAGTAATGGAAGCCGCTTTACGTACGGCTTATCATAGCTTAACTGGCAAAGAATATGAAAAAATTGAATTTAGCGAAGTTAGAGGTTTAGATTCTGTAAAAGAAGCTACCGTTGATATTAATGGAACTAAATTAAAAGTAGCTATAGCTTCAGGAATGAAAAATGCCAAGCCTCTTCTTGATGATATCAGGGCTGGTAAATCTCCATACGCTTTTATTGAAATCATGGGTTGCCCAGGTGGTTGCATTAATGGTGGAGGACAACCATTTGTTAAACCTAATTTATTGCCAAAAGAAGATGTTAATATTCTTGAAACATATAGGCAAAAAAGAGCATCTTTGCTTTATGGTATAGACGAACATATGAGTTTGCGTCAGTCTCATAATAACAAAGATATCCAAAGATTATATAAAGACTATCTAGGCTCGCCTTGCGGAGAGCTCTCAGAAAAATTGCTTCATACCCATTATAATGATTCAAGAGAATGCTTTCCTGAGAAAAAATAATTAATTTGTTTTATAATTGGGGCTAGGGGAAACCTAGCCCTTTTTAAAATCATGTTTAAAAACGTTATCTTTGATTTGGATGGAACTCTATTGGACACATTGCCAGACATTAGGGTTGCCATAAACGAAGCCTTAAAGGAATGCGGCTATTCTTATTCTTTTTCTTTAAAGGAAGCCAAAGCATTGATAGGAAATGGAACCGATATCCTAGTAAAAAGAGCACTTAAGGATAAAGAGGAAGATAATGATGCTTTTACTAATTTAAAAAAAGCTTATTTGCCTTTATATAAATTAAGGCAAAATGAACATTGTAAGCCTTATAATGGCTTAAAGGAGGCTCTTTCTTTTCTTTCGCAAAGAGGAACTTCTTTATTTGTTTGTACAAATAAGCCTGACGAACTAGCAAAGATTATTATTTCTAAGCATTTTGAAAAGGATACATTTAAACAAATAAAAGGCAATGAAGAAGGCTATCCAGTTAAGCCCGATCCGAGTTTGGTTAATAAAATAATCGAACTATTCAGCTTAAAAAGAGAAGAAACTTTGTTTGTCGGGGATTCTATTGTCGATGTTGAAACTGCTAGAAACGCTAACATAAAATGTTGTCTTGTTTTGTGGGGATATGGAAATTATAAACCTGCCTTGTTAAAACAAGCCGATTATATTGTGAAAAAACCTAAAGAGATTGTCCAAGTGGTTTTAGGAAAGGAAGGGTGGTAATTATGAAAGAAGTAAAAATTTATAATTCATATGGAAATAAGCTTGAAACTTTTAAGCCTATAAAAGAAAACGAAGTGTCAATGTATGTTTGTGGTCCAACGGTTTATGATGAACCACATATTGGAAATATGCGACCCGTGATAGTGTTTGATGTTTGGAGAAGGTTATTTTTGGCGCTTGGATATAAAGTTACCTATGTGTCAAATTATACTGATGTCGATGATAAGATTATTAAAAGAGCAAAATCTCTTGGGATAAGCGAAAAACAGCTTACCCAAGATGTCATAAAAGCTTTTAGAAAAGATGTCGATGACGTCAATTCGCTTCAACCTGATTTTACCCCAACCCCAACTTCTTATATGAGCCAAATCATTTCCTATGTTAAGGATTTAGTCGACTCAGGACATGCCTATATAAGCAATGAAGACGTCTATTTTCGTGTTTCATCCGTGCCTTGCTATGGAGAATTAAGCGGGAATACAATAGAGACTTTGATTTCAGGGGCTAGAATCGATATAAATTCTAACAAGGAATCCCCTTTGGATTTCGCCTTATGGAAAAAAACGGATGAAGGCATTAAATGGAATTCTCCTTTTGGGGAAGGAAGACCTGGATGGCATACCGAATGCTGTGTCATGATTAATTCCATTTTTTCTTCTCAACATGGATTAATAGATATCCATGGCGGAGGTTTCGATTTGAAATTCCCTCATCATGAAAATGAAATCGCTCAATCTCGCGCCCATAACGGCAATAGGCTAGCTAACTTTTGGATCCATAACGGGTTTATAAATATTGATAACCAAAAAATGTCGAAATCGTTAGGTAATGTTTTAAGCGCGAAAGAGGTCATTGCCAAATGGGGTGGCATGCCTTTTAGGCTTATGGTTTTAAATACCCATTATCGTTCTCCTCTTTCTTTTACTACCGAAACAATAGAAGAAGCGACCCGTTCCTATACAAAAATTGCCTCAACATATAAAAATCTAGCCGTTAAGCTGCAATTGTTAGACATGGATTTAAAATCATTAAAAGGAGAAGGCGAGGAAGCTTTCCTTAATGAAATGTGTAATGATTTAAATACTCCTAATGCCTTAACTATAGTTTATGGCGAACTAAAAGCAGACAATATGTTATTAAGGAACAAAAACGTTTCTATTGAAGAATTAAAAAAAGCATTTGCCAAACTACAAGATTATTTGTTCATTTTAGGCATAAAAGTAGATTATCCACTTCTTTCTTTGGATGATAAAAAAATATATAAAGAGTATATGCTAGCCAAAGAAGCGAAAGATTTTACTAAAAGCGATGAGCTTAGAAACGAGTTGATTAAAAGAAATATTTTCTAATTTAGAAAATAAAATACGTTAAAACCTAAAATTACTTCCAAAGGAAAAAATATGAGTATAATAGTTTATGGTAAGAACACCGTCCGTGAAGCGGTAAGATCGGGTAATGCCAAGCAATTAAAGGTATTGGCTAAATTTGGATCCGACTCGATTGTAGCCGAGGCTAGGAGAAGTTCAATTCCAGTTGCATTCGTTAATGATGACGAATTGACTCGGATGACCAAAAACTCTTCTCATCAAGGGTTTATGGCCATCTGCGATGACATAAAGACTTATTCTTTGGAAGAACTGATTTCATGTTCCAAAAATAGTCGTTACCCCTTGTTTTTGATGTGCGATGGTATCGAAGATCCACATAATCTTGGTGCTATTTTGCGTTCTTGCGATGCATTTGGCGTCGATGGGTTAATAATCAAGAATAGAAACGAGGTACCTTTGAACGCCACCGTGGCAAAAGTATCTACTGGGGCTATTAGTTATGTCAAAGTCGCAACAGTGACAAATTTAACGAAAGCCTTGTTAAAGCTACAAGAAAATGGATTTTGGGTTGTTAGTAGCGATGGCTCTGCTTCCCTTACCTATGACCAAGTGGATTATAAATGTCCAATTTGCTTAGTTGTCGGCAGCGAAGGGTTTGGCATCTCTAGATTGGTCTTAGCCAAAAGCGATTTTGTTGTCAAAATCGATATGGTTGGCCACGTCAATTCCTTAAATGCTTCCGTTGCCACTGGAATTCTTCTTTCCCATATTGCTTTAGCACGTAAGTGATTCTTACCCAATTGGGGAGGATTATATGGTTGGGGATTACACCATTTTAAACGATGAATCGTTGCTGCTTTTATTTCGCAATGGCATCGTAGCGGCTAGGGACGTATTGACGGTTCGTTATTTTAAAGAAAGAAAAAAGCATTTAAAAACGGTATGCCCTCTTTATTTTGATGTATTGGACGATTGGGATTATAACGAAATTTTTTTTCGAAGCTATTTGCAAGCGGAGACTAATTTTGCTTTTGGCAAAGGGAAATTCTATTCTTTTTTTAAAATAATTCTTTCTAGGGAAGTCATGAAAGAAGTAAGCAAGAAATTAAATGAAAAAAGACTATTGCCTACTGTTTCTTTTGATTCAACTATTGGCGAAGAAGGGAGCATGTGTACACTTCATGACATCGTTTCTTCTAGCAATGCAGACGACGATCCTAAAGTCTTCTTTTCTTATTGCGATACTTTGACTAGTCTAAACAAATTGCCTAATGGGGTTAATAAAGTAGGGATAGAGATTGCAAAAGATCTTTATAAAGGTTTTTCTTTAGAAGAGGCCGCTAAAAGGAAAAATATAAGTAAGTCGGCCGCTAAAATGTATGTTTATAGATTCAGGAAGTGGGCTAAGACCATTATTGTTAATATGGATGGAGGGTACGTTGATTCAGCTCCATTCCTTAAATTAGATGAATGCGATAATTAGGCTCTAATGTAGGTCTAAATAAGAAAAGAAAAAAATTAGCAGGGGTTTAATAAATAAGAATTTTTATAATATTTTAACTAATTTTTCGATTTTATTTTTCAATAAGTTAAAACGATGAATTAGTTTGTTTTGTTGCCTTACGAACATAGTTTTTCATTACAGTTGCATATTTATCGAAACTTTTGTCTGCATGAGATTGCCCCCTTCTTAAATTGTAAGATTATCTCTTGCGTTCTTTGGATAAAAAATATCTTTTCTTTATTTCAATGCGTTATGTAATTTCTATTTTCTATTTGGCGTAATAAAAACGGAATTTACTTCAACAATCATGTTAGTAGTAGATTAATATTATTGACAAGTTGCCTTTTGACTATTAAAGTAGACACGCTGAAAGTTAATCAATTATGGGTAGGGAAAAGGTTTTTTTGATTTGCACAGATTGTCTAAGTAGAAACTATACAATCTATAAAAGCAAGGACAATCCAAAACGCCTTGAATTGATGAAGTTTTGTAAGCATTGTGGAAAGCATACTCTCCACAAGGAAAGCAAGTGAACTAGGGAGGAAATTTATGACCCCAATCAAGTACACAAAAGAAGTAATTAAAGAAGGTAAAAGGGTTCGTTGGCCTAAACGTGACGTTTTATTGCCAACCATTGCGGTTGTAATTTGCATTGCTGCCTTCGCGGCTATTTTCCTTTCATTAGAAGATTTAACCGCCGGTTCATTGATTCAACAATTAAGAAACGCCTTTGGAGGAAAATAAAATGGCTGCTACTAATTTAGGTGAAAAGCAGTGGTATATAGTTACCACTTATTCAATGCATGAAGCAAAAACTGCCGATAATCTTAGAAAACGTATAAATTCAATGGGCATGCAGGATTTGATTCTTCGTGTTCTAGTTTGTGATCAAGAAGTACCTGTTTTAAAAGATGGTCTTCCAACTGGTAAAACCAAAACCGTTAACTTATATCCAGGATATATGTTTGTCGAAATGATTATGACGGATCAATCTTGGTATATCGTTCGTAATACTCCGGGAGTTACCGGCATTGCCGGTTCTAGTGGTGGCGGACAAAAGCCAACTCCTGTTACTAGAGAAGAAATCGAACCAGTCCTTAAAAGAATGGGCATGGTCGATGAATCCATGTATGATCGTTATGCCGTTGGTGATAATGTTAAAGTTATTCATGGCCCGCTTGAAGGAACTGAAGGTAAGATTATTTCTATTGATAAAGCTACTGGAGCTTGTAGAGTCGAAACCGTCTTCTTCGGTCGTTCTACTCCAGTCGATGTTGATTTCTCCGAAATCGAAAAAATATAAAATCATTTACAAATAAGCATCGTCAAATGACGATGCTTTTTATAAAACCTAATGACTTTTAAAGAAAGAATAAACAATTATTTTGCTACAAATTGTTTATTAAATAAAAAAATCTTCCTTTATGGCATCTTAGTCATAAATATGTTTTCTTATATCGTCTAAGGCTGCATCTATTTGTTTAAAGCCTATATATGAGTTGTGTCTTTTAAAGGTGTCAGAATCCAAATTCATATAAATTTGATAAAAGGCATCGACGATATTTAAGAAAAGCAATTCGGTTATTCTTAAATGGCTTTCGCTAGATTGTTCATCGCAAGTTAATGAAACTATATCGTCTAATGTAGCTAAAGCTAATCTTCCATAATTATCGCAAGTTAAATAAGAAGGAGCATCTTCGCTTTTTCTTAACCAATCTAGGTAATTTTTTAAAGGGCTTCCTTTCGGTAGAATTTCTTTTTTATCCATTGCTAGCTTTAGTTTTGCTGCTTCATCAACTAATTTTTCTAGGTTTGGGTTATCAATTTCTTCTTCTATTAACTTGGTAATTTCTTTGCCTGCGTTTTCCTTAGCAAATAACTTATCGATAAGAAACGATGACCCACCTAATACGATTTTAATTTCATCTAGGGTTTTGCTGCTTAGGTCAAGCCTAAGATATGAATCGATTGTATATGAATATTGGTCTAGCAAT